>Ga0179591_1262669_pt1 | contig 23307 bp, 19 predicted proteins | sample CZOMad2_1_08_16f_FD_182891 | JGI IMG/M metagenome (GOLD analysis project Ga0179591, IMG submission 182891) | Vadose zone soil fungal communities from Angelo Coast Range Reserve, California, USA - CZOMad2_1_08_16fungal (PacBio error correction) | ecosystem: Environmental > Terrestrial > Soil >... | reverse complement strand
TGTTCCCTTTCATCCCATTCTTCTGGACCTCATAACACGACGCGGAGCTTGTTCGAACCGAAGAGATTCCGTACCTCCCGCCTTCGTGGGAACAATTCTTTAGGATGCCCGCGAGCACCCTTTCCCGACATACTTCGCGATTCTTTTATCCGCCAAGGATCTTCCTTTTTGTACAGAAAAGAATCTTTTTCCTTCCCGTATTTTTTTTTTTAGAAGGTTCCATGTAAAATGGTCCCCCTACTCCCTTTCTGTATTCATTCCCCCCCTCCCTCTCTTAAAGTTTGATGCCGGGCCCGGAAATCCCCCTTTTAAACTAACTTTTAGTGGGGACTTTTTTTTACCCTGCACCCCTTTTCTTCGGTGAAGAGTGTTCGCTGGCTCTTGTTCCCCCCACTGTACCTAGTGTCCTAGTTGCAACAGCCGGGACCACCACCGACGCAAGCTCCCTCCCTATAAGGATTCCGAAACCAACTCCCCCTCCTTTTCTCTTTAACAATCGAGGTGCCCGCGTAAGAAAAGGGGTAATATAATTAGAGTGGTCCCAATCGTCGCACCCACAGCGCTCTGCATTGATGAATGGTTCTATACCCTAATGCGACCCAAAACTCCCCTCTTTTACTTCCCCAGATGAACGTTCCCCTTGGAACTTCGTTAGCCGGATTTTCATTCGGCCACTTCTTGATTCTTGTTTCCCTAAGCTCGTATGATTTCTCTCACTGGAGCGGGAACGGCTTAGATCCCCCTTTTCCCCCCCTGGTCGACGGGATTGTTAATCTGATTCCCCCTTGCAATTTAGGGCCTTTTTTCTTTTCTGGATCGACGACCTGGGTATGGTCCCCCCTTCCTGGTGACCGCTGTCCTCTGTTCGCTTCAATCTGTCGGATGCGTACCTGCAGATACTGATAGGCGATCGCCCGTTTTTGTCCACCTGTTTCTCGGTAAGGAAGTTGATTGGAATGGATTGCTGCACTGCCTTCTTACGCTTCCTGAGTCAACGTATGCGTTCTTTCAAGGTAAGCTTTTTTTTTTGTTTGTCGGTGTTTATGTTCCTCGGGATTGAATAAAGACGGTCGTTTTGGAACCGTTTTCAAGGAATTTTTTTTTATGATTTTTTTCAACCCCCTTTGCCCCGATCTCGAAGGGGAGAGCTTTTTTCTCCTTTAATTGTGGTTTATCAATCCTGCTATTTTTTCACGACAATTACCGGAGAGTTCTAATGTCAGAGGGCTTATGGTATTCTTTAATTCATGCTGTCTGCCTTATCGTTTCTCTCTTTTATGTTTTGAGGATGCGCATGTTTCCCTTTCCAAGAGTATTCCCCCGTGTTCGCCGTCACAGGCTGATCTCACTTCTCCTCCCCTACTCTTCTTTTAAGTTTTCTACATGTGGTACTGTTAGATTTTTATCCGGCCTTGTTTCCTTGACCAGTGAAGAATTCTTTCGTGCAAAAACGCCCATGTAAATACCCTAGTTTGGTTCCCCCCTTGCTTTCCTCCGAGGCGTTTAGAAATTTCACTCCACTTTTGTGGAGAATACCTCCCGACTTTTCTTTGTTGCACTCCGCTGTTCGGGCTTGAGGACCCAACAATGATGATTTTCTTTCATTAATTTTCGGTCTCCAATGCTTTACCCTATTCATCAGTTTTTCTCTCGATGAACCGTTCATTGCCCCCGTTGACGCGCGATGTCATTTGATCCATCACCCCGCATGATATTCCAGCAAGTCCAGCCCTTATTAAGACCCAAAATTGCGCTTCCATTTAACACCCCCCTCTTTTCTGTTGACCCTCCAATCTGGCCCCCTCCACGTCCCCAGATGAGGCAGTCTTTTTTCTGCAGCCCGTCTATTCCCTCAGTTCCCCCGAACACACGTTAATATCTCCCTGTGACAAAAATCAACGACTCATACTACGGGGTTTAGAAGTGATAGTCTTATTCCCTGACAAACTGTGGACAGACGCTGGATCCTTATCCATTTTCCCCTGCACCCCCTTCTCCCAAATCAAGACAATGATCTCGGCAGATCGCCCTCAGCTACAGTACATTTGATCCCGAAAGTCTTCTCGGTCATTCCCTCCCGATTCTTGCCTCCCCACCCTTCCCATGTGTTTATCTTTACCAATAGCTCTTTGTTTATCATTTAATAACGCTCTGCTTAAAACGTGCCAACCACCTTAACTTTTCCCCGACGTTCCCCTCTTCACTCTCCTCCCCGACCCTACCCCTCTGCAAGAAGTAAGACGTTCCGAACCGACTTTTCTTGAACGCCAATCTCCTTCTTCGAGAACTCGCCTGTCGGCAGGTCAACTCGATAGTCAATCAGTTTCACGTCCTCCCCCCCCGCGGAACTACCCTTTTTTACCACCCTCGATCTTCCGTGAAGACGATCCCTCGGTCCCTCTACGCCCTTTTTTAGTTCAGCCATCGACGAACTATTTTTTCTTCCCATTCCCTATAGAAGGCCCAATTGCCCCGGTCAAAGAAAACTTATAATTCACCTCAAGAGCCCTTTCATAAAAATGAGGCCGATTTGCCTCTTCCAGCCCCGCAATTTATCAATAGCCCGATGTCAAGTGTAAGTTGCCCGATTAAGGCCGCTTTCCCGCGATCGTAAGCAGCCATATTTTGAATGCCTTGTTTTCTACGCAGTGTTTTTCCACCGACCCCGACCGCGCGATTCCGCATTAGAATGCTATCCCCCTCTTTTTGAAGAGGGTGGTTGCAGAACTCGAACTTTAGTTTCTTTGCTGATGTCATCGTCTGAGGGCATCGCGTGGGCCACCGACTTTTTACATTAATTAGCGCCTGCCCCAATCCTCTCCCCCAACACAGAAAGATGACCACAGATCAGCTTATTTTTTTTGATTGGTTCCCTTTTCTCGTTGTTTTGTCCTTCGGTCCTTTGGGCTCGTCTTGTGGCCTCGCGTTTCCATGACTCTTCTCCTCGCCTGGGACATCCCTGTCCAGAACGGAGAACTACTCTGAACTGACCCTTTCAGCTTTCTCCCACGACGGACCCACACCGTGGAGTTTTTTCCTTTGCTTTGCTTTCCCCCCTCTCAAAATGGCTCCTCGAGGTCCCCCGTTGAAAGAGGAAATAACGTTCCCGGATACTAACCTCCCCTCGTACGCTTTTGTCCTCCCTGCCGTCGAATCCCCGGAAAAAAGACCGTCTGTCCCCTCTTTTCCCTGCGACAAAAAAGTCGACCTTTCTTATTTCCTCTGCTTCGAAACGTTGACGTGCAATCCTCCTTGAACTCCAACCAAGTGCCGAAACGCCCGGAGTCGGGGTTCCCTTTTCAGTATCTTTATTCGAAGCCCTTTCGACGGTCGGGTCTGATTTTCTCTGAACAATTGCCACAACCCTTTTCTCCTGCTATAACATATTCATCCTAAATCCATTACTTCCTCCCCCCCCTGGCAGATAGATACCTTTTTCTATCTTCTGACTAGCGATCCAATATAAACGTCGCCCCTTAGTTGTTCTTCCGAGAGCATAGAGAATCTCAAATACAATAATATATCGCCCCCGTCTTCTTTCTTTGCGATTGCATTTCTGTGAACGTGGGTCTTAGTGACATAAGTCCCCGTTTTTCAGCCCCAGAATTGCGTCAAGTCTTTCCTTTGATCCTCCCGACCCCACCGGTACCGCACTCCGTCTGAATGTCTGATTTCCTCGAGCCCCTCCAGGATTTCCTTTCCTCTATCACCATGAATTCCGTTCTAACGTTTTTAGGTCGCTGCTTATACCTTAGACGTTTCTTTAAGATCTTCTTTTCCTAGTCGGGTTCCCTGCCAAGTTATTCTTAGATGATGAACTCGCTTTGAGAACCTATAGTACAGTCCTTGCTTCCCCAATTGCCTTTTTTACGTCTTCGGTCATATAGTGATCCACACCTGATTAGACCATAAAATGCTGCCACTTCCCTTTTCCCCGATTCGCGATTTTGAGTCCCTCTATGCGTTCGTTTTCCTAGGGTGGATTCGTCATGTCTCCGGTTTTCGAAATACTTCTTCTCCAGACCGATTTGAGACCATTGAAATATCTCTATTCATCTATTCTGGAGGACTTTCTTTCCGGTTAACATGCTTCGTCGCTCCTCAGCCAAGATTTTTCCCAGCGTTGCCATTGGCCCTCCGACCTGTCCCCCTAGCGGGACTCGGATTCGTCTCGAACGCCCGAAGTTGATTCCATTTTGTTCCCCTGACTTTTGGTGATCCCTCTGAGTTATGTTGGACCGCCTTTTCCCTTCATCAGAATTCATCCCCCCTTCATGTGACTTGCCCCCAAATCCGGATTTGACTTCTCACCTAAGAGTTTAGCATCACTAATCGTCCTTCCCACTCACTGGCGTGCTTCATTCTTGGCTTCGCCCCCCTTACGTGTGACCCGCGAACGTCCCCCATAGGTCATCTTTATACCTTTGAAATCTTTTAGAACTTCCTCCTGATGAGAGCCCCAGTGCATTGCAACACTTGTGGCGTTTATTCTTGGTGGTATCTTATCAATTAAGGCCCCCGGACGTCCTCTGGGGATTCCCTATTAAAAATGTTGCTATTTTACCAACTTCCCCCCCTTTTACAACGACCGTGCAGTTACCTTTGCCGGTTCTGAAGCTGGAAGGGACTTGGGATGGCTCCTTCCTCTCCTCTCCGTGAAAGGATCAAGATCTCTTTTCGACAATTTTAGCTATTTCGTCCTAGTCTCCTCCTAGGTACAGAATTCTATCGGCCGTGAGCTCAAAACCGTGAATTGTTGAGGTTCCTAATGGAACTATCGACGCCCCTTTTTGTCCATTTCTTCCTCTTCTTTGGCATCATTAGACTTGGAGTCAGCTCACCCCTCATTTCTTCTTGACCGCCCCAAGCCTTAGTGCGGTACATTTTTACCTTTTTCTACCCCTTGGCCCAACTTCTTATCAAGTCTCCCCTCTTCTTTCTCAGAACCCGTTTAGTTCCTTTTGTAGAAGAAGAGCATGATTTTCTCTTTTTCTTTTTTTCACTCCCGACTTTTTCCGTTCTTAAAATTCTTTCCCCAGTCGCTGTTCATTATTAACTTATTGCTCTCTTCCAGATAGAGTCTAGTGGTGCGTTTTCTTCCGTTCAGGCCCGAAACCCCCCAATGTGTTACGTAGGTTTTACGCTGCCAATCGGTCCCCCTGCGTTTTCTTCCTGCAGGTCGAGTGTGACCACCCGGATCTTATTTCTCTTTTCCGGGAGCAGGCCCCCCCCCCCCCAAACATTTCTGCCCGTACGGTTTCCCCTCGCCGAGAAGTTCCCAACCTTCTCAATACCTATTTTTATCTCCCTGCTGGTGAAGACCTGTGCGACCTCCTCAAAGGTTTTATCTTCCGATGGCCCACGTCTGCAGCGTATCTGCCTTGAGATGCTGCCCTTCTGAGTAATGCTTCAAACCCCAACTTCTTCCCCCCCCCCCCCCTGACTCGAAGTCTCGCTCCGGAATTCTTCTTTTAAGGTTCGTAGTGTTCACTTCATTTCACTCAAAAGGCCTCCCCCCATTTAGGGTAGCAATCGTTACTTACGGATTGAAGAGCCCCGGTTAGGGCCTTGATGCTCTTTCGCAGCCCTAACAGGCGTTATCCCTGTACCCGGTCTTGAATATTTAAGATGGAACCCTTCTGGTTGGACTGGGACACCTGGGAATTTCTACGTCTTGCGGATTTCCCCCACTCTGGACTGACGCCGCGATGACGTCGCTCGTCCACTTCTTGGGATGCTTCGCTTTGAAGGATACACTCTGGCTCCCCCGTCGATCTGTTTTGTTCCCCATCTATGCAGGAATTGCCTTTTTTAGTATGCTACCTGTTTCCTGCCTGGTTACTAGGAAGCTTGTCTGCTTGCCTCCTGATGAGTTCGGTAAGGTCGAGGATTCTCTTCCGTGAGGGAGTTTTCGGGAGTCTTGTGAGTAGAGCTTTACGAACTCCGGCGTGTTGTTCCCCCTTTTCCCCCCTTTCCTTATATTCTGAATAACTTTTTACCCGCGACTTTTCCGTTTTTCGAGCGTGACGCTCACACTTTCCCGTTCTTTTTTTAAAGTACGCTCCCCCGTTAAAGATTTTCCCGATTGAGGTATCCTTTCTGGTATTCTGCGAGTGCTGTTCCCTTGCAGCTGATCTGATTATTTTTCTGGTCGCTTTTTTCGGTTGCTCTCTTTGATTCCGTAAGAAGTATTCCAGTGGTAGAGGTACAGAGGCTAATTCCAGCCCGCCGTTATTTCGTTTCTTTCCATGGTGTCCGGTTTTCCCTTATGTTCTCCTTTGTGTTTGTTCGTCCCATATGCTTCTTGAATACAACGCTGTACCTCTACTAGTTGTTACCAGTCTTCCTCCCGCTGGCGTTTAGAATTAAACCGCCTTTTTGGTTTTTTTAACCCCATATGTTTTGGACCTGCTGCGTCGCGCCTAGCTGATGACAACAAGGTTCGTTCCCGATCTCCAGAGTTTCTCTCTTCCCCTTCCTCAGTTTGAGAGCGACCCATGTTAATTGAGCTCAGATTGAATCCTTAAGGCCACAGCATTTTTATGTTTTTTTCAGCGAGCCCAACCTTCACTTTTAACCACATATTGAGTTTACCCCCCTCTTACGTGAATAGAAACCTCCCCTTAGTGGCCCTCACCTGTCACACGTCGGCGTTTGATGCCGACATTTTCTCCTTTGGGCCGAAACAACCCCGCCTCCTACCGTAACGTGTCACCACCCCCCACCTGCATAACCCCTTCAGACCCCATTTGCTGGTCAGCAAGTTCAGCTTTACGCCGTGACAAATTGGAAGACGTTTCCTCATCCCTAAACACGCGCATCAGCACCCTCCATCTACATAAAACCCTCCGCTGAAGGAAATCAAGCAGCAGAAGTCCACCGACTCCTCCCCCCTGGAACGTATCTTTCGGGACCTTTGTAGCTTTTATTGATCCTAAACCCCCTTTTACCTCAAGCAGAATAGAGTGTAAGGAGGCTTCCTCCCTGCAAGCCCCGCCAGCTCCACCTAGACAGTGCCACCACACAACTCTCTTTTCTTCCCCGTTAATAAATCCCGCAGAAAGACCAGCCGCCCCCCCCGCCATTCCATTCTCACACTGACCGAAATCAATAGATCTTTGAGAGACCCTGCTTTCCCGCTGTTTGAAGATCTCCTTCGCCCTTCCTTCCAATAAACAGAGTCTCCTCCAGGTGAACCCCATGCTCTGGAAGATTTATCTTGCGCTGACAGAGTCGCCCGAGTGCGAGCGGAGCCTATTTCACAGTAGCGTACCCCGGTCCGATGACTCTTTCGGGACCCACTTTCGTCAGGGGAACATTGCCAGGGAACCTAAAACAGCCCCCCTCCAAGTCAATCCTAACAGCTTCTAAAAACTTTATTGCCGATAAGTACGGAACCCCCACTATCCGAACCGCCGTCTCTCAAGTCCATGGCCGGTTACCGATTTTTAAAACCTCGGATGCCTTTTGCACCTCGAAACGGGCAAACGAACTTACCTTGGATTCGAGTCTTCCGCGGGAGCGAGACCACATGTTGGTTTCTATTTTTTTTTCCAGTCATTCGTCACTTTCGCTCATCCATTCCTCTCTGGGGGCGTCATCGGGAAATTTCAAGAGATTACAGGCATTTTTTTCTTTCCAAAGTATTTTTTCCACCGGAGTATCAACTCTTGAGTATTGATCTTTTTCTCCCTGCCCCTTTCGTTTTTGGTTAGTGCGGAGGGCGCTGGGTTGTTTCCGTGCTCTTTTTTCCGAAGGAAAACCTTCTGGCATTTTCCTCTTTTCTTGTTCGTCTGGCGACCCTCTTTTCCTTCCTTCACCCTTCTTTTCTTCCCCCTCTTTAAAACCTTTGGATGTTTCAGCTTTTGCAGCCTGACCCCCTACCTGCCACAACTTTCTCGCGTAGGGGTGGCAAGACCAACCAGTGTTTTTTATGAACCCCCTTCTTCCCCCTCTTGAAGCCAAAGTAGTCAGATCAGCAAAGGACCAAGACTCCAGTCCCCCTCTATCGTTAGTACAAAACATTACTAAAGACAGTTGTTCTCGTATCTTTGAAACTCTCGGAACGTTTTAGTTACCACCTCCCTCCCCTTACAAGGCTCAAGACGGATTCCTTTCCCTTAAGGAAGTTCTGGCTTTTTCCCCCTGGACCTTCCCTCTCTTTTTTGGATGCACTACGCCTCTCATGTCCCCCAAATGTTCCCCCACGGGGAATAGGATCCCATTCCCACCTAAACTTCCCGGTTTCCCCTTCCCTCTTCACTAATTACTTTTTTCTAGTCTTCTTCTTTTAATCAAGAACCCCTGTTCTATAGAGATGTATACTTTTTTTTCCGCAGATTGAGGAAGTTCTCCGGCCACCTAAAGTTATTCCTTCGCTCTTGCTTGCTTCTCCCGTCATTTTTCCCCTTTTTGTGTGTCCCTCCTCCCAAACGTTTTAAGGGTCTTCCCCTACCAGAGTCAGCCTTTTTTTTTTCTTTGACGCCGACCCCAACCTGCCAACCCGTACCCCCCCCTTCCACTCGATGACGCCGCTGTTTCTAGATGCCATAGGAGTGAAAGGTCCAGCAGACTACCTCCTCGTCAGTCTTGACTCCTTTTTCGGTTTCCCCTTTCCTCCCCCAGTCGCAATTGTACGCCCACCTTATCCAACTTGTTTTTGGTTTATGATTGCATTTTTGTTTCTGATGAGTCTCTTCCCCCTCAAAGAGATGTCGCCCGTTATTCCTATGAATTATTTAACGTCCCGTCAGATTCCATCCGACACCACAGGATTCCCTTCAATTCCAGAACCTTCCCCCCCTTTACCCTCTTTTCTCTAGAGACGTATAGGTCACTCCCCGACGAGGTAGAATAGGGCGTTGTCGAATGGCTTGATCTCACGCGGTTTCCCTCCTCTTTTATTTCGAATAGCCTTCCCCGAGAACAGATTGCACTATATACCTCCTCCTCCTTTTTTTTGTTGTTGATTTTCCCCCTATGTTCTAGGGGCCCATAGTTCGGTCGTCATTCGTCGACCACCCGGTCTCCCATTAGTCGTCGGACCGGCCCGAGCTTCCCGAAGCTTTTTCCGTAGACCTCGCAACGTCTTCAAAGCCTTTTTCTTTTTCCTTTAACTGATACGAGATTTTGGACACGCGTTTACTAGTTTCGACTCTCATCTTAATTTCTACGAACAGTACTCCGGATTTTTGAAGGCGCGAGTTCTCATCAGCTCCCTCACTTGCAATCAAGTCTTCCATGCCTTTTGTTAAATATCTTGTCTCAAATAGCCCTTCCTCTCCGCTCGTACTGAGAAGACTGAGGTTACTCCCTTACCAGTTATTTTTTTCTTTAGCACGCAGTGATGCTTCTAGATTTGCAGAAGGGCTCCCTTTAGTGGATTTTCGCGTCCGGTATTTTTGTCGTCCCTCTTTAACCGAGTAATTGACGCTTTTTTTTGGACTCCTTAACACACTGTTGGCGTGCACTACGACCCAGTTGGACACGAAAAAGAGCGAGTAATTAGGATCGAGACACGGAGTTTTGAGGGTGAGACCTTGCCCTCCTTTCCCGCTGAGACCTTCTACATCCCTGGTCTTTAGTCATGGATTCGTTCCGAGTCTCTTCCGAGACGCACTAAGAGACAGTGAGAGAACCCATGTTGAATTTTTCTTTCTATAATGGAATTACCTTAAATCCCCTTTTTTTTTTTTGCAATGGTGGACTGAGCTTATTTCTTGGCATCCGCACACGACGTGCTGAGTAAGTCTAAAAGCCCCCCTCTAATTTCCCTGACCTTTCCCTAATCCGGCGTTTCCTGCCCATTTTCTTCTTACTGAATTCTTTTTCACAGGGAGTCGACGTTATGTCTAAGAAACCCCACTGATTTACTTTCGTCCCCCCCCCGCCGCTCCTGCTGTGCGCGCAGTTATTATACTTTCCAGTGCCAAGGCGTCCTACTTGCTTTCTGTTACGTGAGGTAGATACCTTTCGAGGATCAGTTGGTGCGTGAGCCTTTCCTTCCCCTCCATGAAACCCCCCGGTGTTCATCTGACTCAACACTTCCAACTAATTCAAGGTTAGAGTTCGCCCTTCGTGGTCCCCCTTCCGAGTGATCAATTGATTGGAGCCCCCCTTATCTTGGAAACTTGTCTGACAAAAAGTCCGCCCCTATTTCCCCTCCACTACAGCCGAGAAGTGATTTCCTCAATTGGCCCCCCCAATCTATCCCGAATCCTCTTTCTGTTTTTTCCTTCCCGGTTGATTTCAAGAGTTTTTTATCTAAGGCCCCTTTGACCCCTGATTCACCCATCGCTTTCCGAGCGGCGTGCCGCCCCGTTTAAACCCCAACCTCGTCCTGAGGTTTTTCCGCCCCAGTTGACTTCCTCGAGATTGACCCCCCCCGGTTTCTTGCACTTCTTTCTATTTAACCCCCCTTCCTCCACCCTCCGGCTTTTGCCGACAGATCTAGAAACGGAATGAGTGCAGAGCCCCTTGAGGGATATTTCGTGATAACTGGAGTGATCAGTTCCTCCATTGTTTTTTCTTTAGGCTTATCTGGCCATTTATGTATCTGTTGAGTTTAAGGGAAGGATCCCCAGAACTTTCGTACCCATGGTTCATAAACTTCTGTTTCTGAGCCTTCTGCGTTTTTCTAACTTTTGTCCTGTATGACTCGCAGATCACTTCACGGCCGAATCTCTGTTTTGTGTTCCCACCACTGTTAGAAGCTTGTGCAGGACGTTAGGTGGACGGTCTTTTCCGTCATCTTCCCCAATGCTTAACTTTTTCTCTGGTTCGTCGCAAAATTATTCGCTTATCAGGATTTCATTAGTAGGTTGTTTGGTTTCTTTGGGCTTTTAGTCTCTTCCTGCTGACGCGGCGTTGTTTGCTCAGGTTCTCCCCTGTGTCTGTGCTTCTCAACCCGCCCCAGAGATCTCTAAGATTGTGATAGTCCTTTTTCTGCCTCCCAGCCTCTCACCTTCCGAGAAGACCTTTCCGAGGTATAATGGTAGGCTCTGCGCGTTGCTCATGCCAGATTGAGCATTCTTTGTTTCTTCGATGTTATTATGAGCCCCCTTATGGGATAGCGTAAGCTTTGTGTTGCTGTCCGAGCTTGCACATTCCCGCCCTAGTATTTTGTAGTTCCGTCTTGTTAACGGTTTTCTCGATGATCGTCTTGCGGAAGAGGCATTTTCCTTCCCTTCACCACACGACCGTAACTCCAAGAGTTGGTTACTTTTCCGGATCCCCTGGGCGTTTTCGTCATTCCCTCCTTGGCGAACCTCAATATGTTTTTTCTTTCTTTTGGAGGTAGCAACATATGCGCTTTAGAACTTCTCCTTCAACCCCCCCCCCCCCCCCCCCACCCCCCCCCCAACACCCCCCCCCCCCCCCCCACCCCCCCCCCCCCCCACCCCCCCCCCCCCCCCCCCCCCCCCCCCCCCCCACCCCCCCCCCCCCCCCCCCCCCCCCCCCCCCCCCCCCCCCCCCACCCCCCCCCCCCCCCCCCCCCCCCCCCCACCCCCCCCCCCCCCCCCCCCCCCACCCCCCCCCCACCCCCCCCCCCCCCCCCCCCCCCCCCCTTTCCCGAGATCAATTTACCTTTTTACATTTTATCCCCTCAGTTGTTGTTGAGAGCTTTCAGCTAGCGCGCTGAGGATACTAACCTCCCCCCCGCCAACGCATGATTCAATGTATTGCTACCCCGCTGGGTGATTGCCAGCGTGTGCGCGCCTGTTAAAACCAACTCTATTAGGTAGGGTTTTTCTTGCCAGATCAGATAAAGTTCCTCAAAATGGTCCTAGATTGCGGGACCCTTGCCGGCAACGACGCCTCTCGTGCTGGATCCGTGTGCCGGATCTGTGACCGCGACCATGGTGAAGTCTTTTCTCTTTATCCCATCAAGACCGCACCATTGAACCACTCTCAAAAGAAGACGGCAATAGGACAGTTCCCCAGACATCTCTGCCCCCTCACGGGATACAGCCGAAAACGTCTTAGGTTCCGTTCTCCTTCTCCTCGAACCCACTCCAGTGAGTCAACCTTTCTAGCCCTTTGCTTCGGTCTGGTCCTTACATCCGCCACCCCGCCCTTTGATTGCATAACCGTGACCAAAAGTCCGTCGGCCAGGCGATCAAAGACTCTTCAAAAAGACTTTCACAAGACGACTTATCCGGCTCCTGCCTACGAAATCTAGAATTTTTGCGCGACCCAAACACTCCAGTAGTAGGGGGACATCTCTCCCTCACTTAACCCAGCCCCGTAAGACCCTCTGAAATTTTTTCCCCAAAACTAGGCGTGAGGTAGGATCTAGCATCCTAACTATTGCCTCTCGCGTCCTATCTGCATCTTATTTCTTCTTAGCCTGACCCCCCCCCGGTCCGCGCCGGAATGGAACTGCACACTCTCCATTCAAGGGGGCCCGCCTCCCCCCTAAACATGGCTGGCGATCACTACCCCTGGGACGACCTGAACTAGCACTGCCCCCCCTCCTCAGTGTATGCGCCCTGGCCGTGTAGCGCTTCCGCCCGCAGAATGCCCCTTCTTGCTAAAATATAAAGCCTTCCCCCGAAACAGAACCTGACCAGCCTCCCTACCTCCTAGTTTAGACTGACGATAACCTACGTTTGGTTGGTTTGAAGCATTTTAGTCCCGACCGCTAACTCTCCTGCCAGCTTCTTTTTTTACTTAGGCCCACGTAGTTACCGACCTTTGCGAGTTGAAAAGTTTTTTTTTGTCAACCCGAACCGTTCTCCAAGAGGATAGTATTTCTCTTGTAGGAACTCCCCGAGCAGAGTTGGTCGTAGAGTTCTGTGCGGTTTTTTTCGGACTCTCTTTTTCCTGACTGTGAAAATCTTGTATAATAGCTTTGGACCCTCGTCCTCACTCCCTTCCCCTTCCCTTCACGGATGGTCGCGTCCATCCTTTTCATGTTTCTTCTCAGGCCGTCCCGCAACCAGGTCTATGTATTTCGTGTGCCCCCAATCTTCTACATAAAGTGAGGACCATGTCCCCCCGCACCGTCGTGAATTTTTTCCTCCCTTCCCTTTAGACTTTAAATTCCCGCGAGCACGCTATGCTCTCCCCCTTCTGACAAAAAAGTAGACAGCTTTTGATTCCCCCGGAGGAGAAAATGTCTCGAAATTTTCAGCCTTGAAATACAGTCACTTTTCTTCACGCGGAGGAATTGTTGGTCGGTGGCACGTCAGGCAGTCATCTTATGGCAGAAGTCTGCTGCGTCGTGTGATTCCTACGCCGCCTCCTCCCCCCCCAAAAGTGCAAAACCCCAACCTTTGCTAGAGGATACACTTTCCCCCCTCACCTTCATCCCTTCAGTTTCTCCTCAATGTTTCCCCCTACAGCTATAGTCATAGGACAGATAACGATCCCCCTTGACCAATGATCGTATCTGCTTTATCTGCAGTCTGCCCCAACTACACCTACACTTCTTTAGTCGACCGGCTTTTATTTTGGAAATTGCCCTTTTGGAACGTTTTTCTTAGTGAATAACCCAGAACCACCAAGTTTGTAATAGTCTGCCCAATTCGTTTTTCCTTCCGTCCCTCATTCTCCCCACCCACCCCTCCAACCAGGGAAATTCCACCAACGAAAGTCATTTCCGCCTGCTGCTCCTCTTATCCTAAAGGTTCCCCTGTCGAGACTAATTTTACAGTCTCAGGTCAGCGCTTTCCTCCCTTGAGAATGTAGGTCCAATGTCAGAAAGTGATCCACGCGCCTTTATTTTACCGTTAGGATTGCATTCGTTAGGATTCTTTCGGACAAGACGACGTCCCCTTCCTCGCGATTGCCAAGTGATGCCTTAGAGAAGTTTCCTTAACCGGTCCCATCGCCTTCGATACCACCTTTTATTAGCACAACTCTTAACCTTACCATCTTTCCTGGCTCGGACTCGTCGTTCCAGTCCCCTGTAGATTGGGAGGTTGACAGTCTTCTTTCCCTCTGTTTAGCCCTTGGTCGCATATATAGTCTTGTTCAATTTTTCTCTTTTCCCCTCTCCGGTGGGTGTGGACGCTCTTCTTCCATTTTTATTTTACCCACTTTGAGTTTGTGTCGCTCCATTTTCTGAACGAGATCTCCGGCGCCCCTGCCTCTTCTCCGATTCGGTGACTCGAGTCTCTATTGAACCTTCTTTCTTTGACGACGGATTGACTTTAATCTGCAACCTTGGATCTCTCGATTAGGGACCTTGACTTTTCGTAAGAATCCCCCCTAGGACCCACGGCGCCAGCTCCTCCGGTCGTGTAAGTATCCTGGCAAAGCCTCCGCTCACTGCCCGAAAAACCTTTTCCCCCCGGCGTTCATATTAGTTGTCTTTTCCAACAAAATCCTAAAGGGCGCTAACTCGCTTTACCTTCTCACAGCGGGTTTGACCTTCGGACCACTTCTTTCTGCATCCCTTTATTGAAATCCTCCTGGCTTTGAAATCTGGTGCGGGACCCGTGAGGTTTGTTCGTCGGATAAGGTCATTAGTTACATTATTTTACTATTGTACCCCCACTGTTGGCTGAGGTCCCTCCGCCCACAAGAACGGGTTTCCCCAAAGCTGCAAAGCTCGCCCCCCGGTAATAGGCCTGGAGGGTGCGGTCCTCTACGGCTCTTAATCGCAGAGACCTGTCCCCTCTGCCCGTTTCGCTTTCCTCGCATGACCGTCCCTCCGCTACTTTTTAAAAGTAAATCGGCATTTCTTAACCGACAACTTTCCTGATGGAGTCGACTGGGACTTTTCCCCCTCGACGCCTTTTTTTAAATTGAATTCTCAGTCTTCGTTCATCCTGCAACCACCGCGCCCCCTTCCTCAGGTCAGCTTAGACCGGTCTAGTTACGCCTCCGTGCGTCCACTGTAATTGGCGGCTTGATTCATTCGTCACTTCAGCATTTGCCTCCCGCTACTTCTAAGACCACAACTGGTAGTTTCCTTTTGGACCCTACGCGGGATTGGCTCTGACCTTCTTTCCGGTCCCTCGACGTCTGAACACAGGCGTTTTACGTTCTTTTTTTCCTTAGGAACTTTCTGTAGATTTCCCCCGACTGAGGGATTCCCTTTTTTCGGGTCTCTTTCCTTCGACAGAATGCCCCACACTTTTTAATTGTTTCCCCCCTCCCCCCCAAGGTTAAGTTCCTTTTTCCGTTATCCTCTTCCCCCCTATTGAGGAACAAGGATGGATGATCCGAGTGGGAAGCGTTTTACGCTCTGACACCCACCACCCCCTCGCCTTCGCTTTTTTCTCCCAGGAAGTTGAAGGATCCCCGGAAAAAGTCCAGAAACCCTCTTAATCGTGATCTACCTCTCTGTTTCCGTAGCCGGTGTTGCTCGCACCCTTTCTGATTATCGTGCGATGTTAGAACACCTCTCTCTTCACTTAGCTTAGAACGCCGTGCTCTACCTCTTAAACCCTTAAAAATCTGTGATAGACGTCTATCTGTCCTGACTCTCCGCTTTCTACATTTCCTGTTCCGTTAACGGTTATGAACGTATTAGAGATCTGATTACTCCTCATGAGCTTGAACGCGTCCCAGTTCGGGAGTTTGGATCTTGGTAAAGGCGTGACTGCCCTCTGTTTGATTTCCGATGTTCGCTGGCAAATTTGATCTGCCTTCATGGCTTCGACGACTGGGTTCCTGAAGAACAAAAACCCAACTCCTTTAGTTGTATCATCCCTGTGTATGATCGCTTCATCGCAGTCATATGATAAAGGACTCCCTTCGTTTTTTTTTATTTTTTTCTCGCGTTAAGGAAGTTCTTTGGACAGTTTTTCTTTTTACTCATAGATGTAATGACTCCTCGGAGATATTCTTCTGCTCTTTTTCGTGCGCAGTCCCTGATTCGTTTTTTGAGTGTCGTCTTTGCTTCTAAGGGCTTGACGAAATCTTAATTTTTTGGAACGTTCTCCCATCAGGCCCTTTGGATGCTTATAAACTCCCCTCTGCTAAGGGTGAGTTTTTGATACAATTGGCTCGTCAATCCCAAGTTCCATCCCTCCGAATTTTTTTCATCGTATTTTGGGCGGGATGCTAGTGATGTTCTACTCTGTGAGTTTAGGTTGCGTATGTTAGTTTCTGGTTCTTTTTATTAGCCGTATTGATTATAGATACTCTTATCCCCGGTCAGAGGTCCCCAGACCCTCACTCTCTCCGAAAGATTCTTCCCTTATCCCTTCTTTATACTTTTTTTGTCCTCAGTCCCTATCGTACCGTGATGCTCTCCCAGATCTTAGGATTTTTCGGCCCCAAGCATGTCCCCCCAAGAGGTCCGTGGGCAGCCCGCTGGAGTGAAAAGCCCTCTTTGGTGGCTACATACCTTCCAGTAATTTGATGGTAGGAGAGCGAGAAACCCTCTATTTTTTGCGCGTTTCCACTTTGAATTGTCAATCTAATAATAATAATCCTTTTGATATATTAACCCGTTCATTCGCGAACAGTCTTGGCCCAACAACCTCCTTTTTACCCTCTATGAATTCCCCCTCCCATGATTTTTCAACTATTTTTAGACCCCCACATTCTGTGACTTTCGAATCCAGCGTGGCTCCCGTACCCCCCATGTAGATGTGACAGTTGTTTGCTGTCGACGATCGCCTCCGAGTCCTACAGCAACACTCATCCCTACTACCGGGAAACCCCCAGGATCCTTTTTAACGACGTGGTAATACGGTTCGTCCTTTCGTGTTTTTTTGAAAGAGCAAACGGGGAAGACCTTATATCATCCCAGCGCCCCGCCACAGAAAATAAAAGAAACCGCCTCCTATTCCCCTCGTGGAAGCAACGTCCCCCTCCAACCCGAGAACTTAGTCTCATTATCTCGGCCTCAGTCAAAAAACCCAACGAAAAGGGTACATTGTAGATTCCTGGCTAGAGTGTCATTTTGTCCTCAGTCAGAACAATAGCCTTGTAGTTCCCCCCCCGAGATGTGGAAAGCCGCCGCTACCCAAGCCCTCACCGCCCCCTAAAAACACGTATTTTCCCTCCCCGTATAAATGACCCGACAACTCCCTCCCGCGAATTTTTCGCGCGATCTCCGATTCCGGCTCCAATTAGACATCCCCTCCGCCACTTTCATGCCACGATGGACCACCTGTTTCAACAACTCGACCCCTTTTAGCCTATTTCCTGCGCTGCCGCCTCCGACAGATTGCTAGAACATCGTTGTCAAGATTCCTTCCGATTTTTTTTGCCGGAACCCCTTTTTTTCCCCCATTCCCTGAACTACAAACTCTCAAGACAGCCGACCTTGCCCCACATTCACTCCCCTTTCTGATAGCACCCCGAATGGTACGCACTCACCCCCCTCAAGGGCTCCTCTGCTCGTCACTCCCCCACATTAGGGTTCCCCCTCTATCGTAATCCAAAGAATATTCATTATCTGCCGTTCCCCCCACCGAAACCCCTCCCAAGACATATTTCCTTCAGTCAGTTAGATTCTTTGTCCTTCGTTGTTGGAATAATTAGCTAAACGGCTGCCCTCCAGCGAGATTTTTGGATGTGTCCTCCCAATAGCCCCCTCCTTTTGATGCAAAGCTCGTCACCATGAACGGGCACTTCGCTTATCTTGGTTTCTGAATTTCTTTCTTTCTTGCTTCAGTAGTAGCGTCATGGTTTCTCCCCCCCGGTTTGTGGCGCGTCTACCCCTCCGCCAACTCTTGATAATATTGGGCCCCCTTCTCCCCCTAGAGCTCTTCCTCGAAAGTCCCCCTTATTATGTGCCACTCCGTGAACCCCGTGTTTTTTTCTCCATTCTTCGCAGTTGAAAGCACCCACCGGTATCCGATTTTTTTCCGGTGGCAAATTGATTACCTCCCGTTCGTCATATCCCCTTCTGCTCCTTTTTGTAAGAAGATTGACTCGGACCACTTCTCCAGTAATGTGAGCTTTCTCTGGCAAACGTACGAAAGGCATTTTGTCCTTCTCCCTAGCCAGGCTCGAAACTGACTTCTCCCCCTTTGACGTCACCCTCAGCCGAAGTACAATGATGACGTGGCCCCCTGGTCCGGAAGAAGTTCTTTGTTCTCAATGACGCTCCTTTCTTCGGGGGTTGATTCAAAAGAGCCGCAGGCAAATTGTAACCAAAACACCTTTTCTTCTATATTTCAACCTCTTCCTACTCCAATGCTTTTTTCCAGACCTGGTCGCTGCTCGTCACATTCACTGGAACCTACGGTCTCCTCCTCCCCCCGAAATTTCTACATAGTAGATTTTATAAGGCGCTCTGCGTGTGCTCAAGTCGTCCGTCCCCCCTCCCAAACCCTTATAATAGATCCTTCCTGCTCTTTTCTTTATCCTTTTCATGTTTGTTAAAGGTTTTTAGTTACCCTCCGAACACAGTTTGTTCATTCTTCTCCCAGGTTTCCTACTTGACGTGATCGCCCTGGAACAAAAGAACCCCGGAAGCCAAACTATTTCCCCCCTTGCTGGGGTTGTGCATTCAGTTTTTCACCGCTGGCCGTAGCCCCTACCATCTCATTTTTTTCAGACTTCTTGCTCAGTTCGGTTTTAGCTTCTCTGTTCAAAATTTTTTGTAAGAAATTGATCACTTTTAAGGTCCTCTTCCCGTGATCTGCTCGCGGAGGGATCCCCCCTGTCCAAAGAAATTCTCGTTCTCCTCTTGCCTGTCCTTTTCCCCTGATTTATTCTACAAAGTAAGCAGGGTTCTGATCGATTCCCCCTTCTCGCCCACCTTCAAGCAACTTCCAGCCCTTTCGATGCGAATAGTCCGCGATGCGTAGACTCGGGTTTCCCCCGCCGGCTACCTTCTTTCACCTACCCGGTTCGAGAGACTACCGACTCCTTTCCCCCTCTTCCACCCTCTCTTTACATCCTCTAGTTTGTGTTGGTTTCTCTAGAGTATGTCTCGGGTCCCAATCTCTTAGTAGTTTATTTACTCCATTCTCTTCCTCCGCCGAGTCCTCCTTCTCCAGAGTCGTCATCCAATTTTTTTCCCATCTTTGGTTCCTTTCCTTTCCAGACCTTGATAGAGCGAGGGATGTTACCTCGTCTTCTCCCTCCTCGTTTCCTGTCACCGTCGAAATAGCCTTCCCCCTTTGTGACAGGTCTCCCCTTCTCAGCCTTTTTGTCTCCTCAATCTTCAATTAACCCACACCGTTTCCCCTTGTGACAAACATCTGAAAGTCGTTTGAGAAAAGCTTTCCTGTCGAAAGAAGTAAGAATTTCCTTTGGTATTTGGTTCACCTGCAAGCCCTTGTCCCCTCTCCTCCCTAAGGACTGCAACATCTTTTCTTTTGACCCCTGCGGGTTTCGTCTTAGCACAGGGAATTAGGTACTCATTTTTTGTACATCTTCCCCCAAATGTTGGCCGTGGCCAACCTTCCCCCCTTTCACAATGTTACTTTGCCCCTCCTCAATCGGCTGCTGGCATCGAAGCTAGGCTACTTTAGTGGTCCTTTAATGCCCCTCCTCATCGAAGAAACTTCTACCCTTTCTTGTTCCCTCGGTGATCTTCCTCGAGGAGTGGACAACTCTCTGCAACCTGACTTTTGCTGAGGATTCCTTTTTATTTATCCTCCTACGACTTTTGTTCACATTTTGTCCCTGACAGGCTCTTTCACTAACCTAAAAAAGACGTCTCCTATGGTCGCCAGTGAGAAAAACCCCAGAGAAGATGAAGTTCCCTCCTCCCCTTCGTTTACTGCCACCTTTTAATTTCCGCTTTCATTTTTTCCGGTTGAGAAGTTACCTTTCTTGTTATAAATGTCTTTTTTCGACTTTTCTGCTTTGTGTAATTATTTCTTTCCCTTTTTCAGGGACTTTCCATTCCTCCAAAAGGTTCCGACGTCTCCTTACGCCTTGGGTACCAAGAATATCTGATTAAAAGTGGTGAGAGTTAAACTTTTCCCTCCCCACTACTCACACAGGGTCTTTTCCTGCCCTAAAATTTCCGGTTTCCGTCCCGTGACGTTCGCCTCGGCCTCTTAGACCGGCCCCCGATGATACGATGTCCTTCTGAAAGGCGTTCCCCCCCAACACAGCGACCAGACTACCACGCGAGTATTCTTCTAACAGGCCCATACTTAGATCCTTTTTTGCCCGATGGTTTCAGAGAAAAATTCCTGGTACATACCTTGTCCTCTTTCCCCCCTCTCTAAAAAGACGTATGACTTCTCCTTTCGCCGCCTGCTAATGCGTCACCCCATCGTTCCCACCCTCGGTTTTCCCCTAAGTAAATCGGAATCTGTTGAATTCCCTTTTTTACTTGCGTCATTTAGAAACAAGATCGTTCTTCTTTTCCTATAGATCCCCTTTCCTTTCTTACAGCCTCTGTCTGGACACAGCTGAGGAGTCCCAGTCGTGATCCTACTGTTCTTTCCTGTTCCGATAGGCACACATAGGTTTTCTTTTCCTTTCAATTGGAATTTCCGACCTTCGTTAATAAGTCCCAACATTCCTTCAGATTAGAGGCTCGCCTCTAGGCCTTGAATAAACTGTCTCACTTCGACCTTTTGTGTGTACCTTGTTCGGTTGTTCAGTCATGTATTTTTTCTTTTCCATCTTTTCTCCTGACGAATTCTTGCGATCGGTTGTCAAATGCGTTCTGCAGTCATCCTTTGATTTCGTATTTTTGCTTTGTTCGGGGAAGTGGTGAGAGTAGAGGCCTTTCCCGACATCCCCCTCTTTTTCGCGGTGGCTCGTCCGAGGATTCAGGCAACTGACAGAGAGGGAATTGGACGCTGGCAGTTTTTGCGGAAAGACACTCATTCACTGTTACTTTCTCTCACTCAGTCGCGTGCTCAGTAGCGGTCTTCAGCGGATGTCTATTTCTTTGACGAATGATTCTTTTTTAGCTGTTCTCTTTTTTTCTGAGCGATTTTCTAGAGTCCCTTTAACCTTGTAGACGTTCATCGAATTGATTTTTTAGTATTTCTCGTTTTAAGGCCATAACTTTTCCGGTCATCAGTTTGGGCCCCTTTTGTTCCTACTTTCTTTATAGACTAATTTTGAAGTGGCAGCCACGTTTGGTCCCGTTCTCATTCTGTTTTTTTTGTTTGCCGACCCTCAAATTGTTGGCACCATCTGTATTCTTCATATTAGACCCCTGTCCGTCCCATCTGATCCTGAAAAGTTATCTTCCCTCCGTTGTTTCTATAAAGTCAATTCCGATGCTTCCTTGCATGGACTACCAGAATGGTTTTTGCCCCTGACGCCTTGACCAGAAGCCCCCCAATTGAATTCTCCCCCCCCAAATGGTTTCAGAGAACCCGGCGGGTACTGAAGACCCCCAATTGTAACACAATGACCGCCTTACCGGTCCTAAAGCGCCCGCTTCTTACTTACATGCCAATATAACGATCCGAACAAAACCGAAGATTCTAGTAGACCGGGAAACATTGTAGCCCTTAACGACAACGCTCTGAGACAGGGAAGCTCTTCCACCATTCCCCCCGTTTCAAAGGTTGCCCCTTATTAGATCTTCAAAGCACCTCACTGTACCATCCAACCCTACGCATGATAGCCTTTTAACAGCAGTAGAAGATCCCCTCAAGACCCACTCTACCTATGCGGCTCTCGGGAACCCGGTATCTGAGATTTCTCCTCCGACCACATGGACAGGTTCCCTCCACCTCTACTCTCAACTCTTTTGTACTGGTTAAAGCATCCAAATCGACTTTAACAGTGACCCCCAACAAAATCTGCAGATCTAATAAGTCATGAAGTAACCAGCCAAACCCTCACTCGTCGAGGAATGATCACCATGTAACGCCCGTCCCTGTTCTTTCCATCCTCTTCCATAAGATGCTTCCGGAAGATCTGAAAACTAAACTACCATGACCTCTTCGAAATTTTGAACCACAAAAAGCCCAGACCCCCTCCAGTGTATGTAGTCTTCTTTTCTCGGGAAATCAAGAACCCGTGCTACCTCCCCTCCTCATCGCCATTCAGTTTTCTGCCAGAAACTTTCATTCTCCAGTTTTTGCAACCCGTCCATAAATCACCTCCCCCCTTTTCGGCACGATCACGCCTTGTACGCGCACTTCCAAGACCGACTCCTTGGCTCAGGAACTTACCGCGCTCCCCTCTTTCCTCTGTGACTGAACATATCCTGCTGAACGTACAATCACCTTATCCCTCATCCAGCGAGACTTATTTTAAAAAACCCCAATAGGGGGCCCTCTGTGGGTTGAAGACTTTAGCTCACGGCGCGTCATCAATGGCAGAGCGCTTGGTGCCTGAATTGACCCATCTCATTAGTGTTTGCGCGCACCGATATGCCCCAAAAGCAAGGGTAGACACGTCTGCTGGATTTTTTCCGGAATACGTTTTGATGGTGTGGTCTGTTGTTTCGTTCTAGCGCACGTTCACGACCGGCCACTCTTCGAAGTTGTCCCCCACGCGATGCCTCCTCTCCGAATGAACGTATTGTCTTTATGGACGTACACCGTTGAGGTCCTTTTGGTCTGCCCGGAACGCTCCCCTGTCCACCAAGGTCCCTAGTTTCTTAGACATCTTGGGTTCCGAATTTTTTTTCGTCTGTGACGCCTGTGGAAGCACTTGGTCCCCCCGTGAAAAAGCCCGGCTGCGGTCTCGGAACCCAACCTTCCCGAAGACTTTGGTTGCTCCCCTCTCCCCTGCCATTTCTCCCCCGTTTTCTGAAGTTCCCCTCCGACAAGTACACGGGCGGCCCACACGGAGGGGAAACCGTATCTTCATGTCTCGTCTTCGAAATGACGCCGAATCTCTTTGGGTTATATTACAGACGCAGCCTCCGGGAAAAATTTCCCAAAACGTGGTATCAAACCCCGTACAGCACCCTTACCGGCTTTCTTATAGCCCTGGCCCCCCCGATGAAAGTTCAATTTCGTCCTTTCATTTAGACTATCCATCGACCCCTAGAAAATTGATTCTCTTTGCGTTCAGCCGGCCTTTCCGTTCCACCTCCAATCCTTATCCCCCTATTCCATTTAAGTTGACTCTCTTTTCAATTGCCTCGTCCTGTGAAAGTGTCTATTTCCCCCCTATCACAAACGTGTCCGACGCTCCCCCAAACCTTCTTCCCTCATTTACCTTTCCTTCAGACCCACCAAGAATTCCAGACAAAGCCACTGAAATGGGCGCACTGATGATTCGTTTTTTAGCTCCCTTCTTGCGGTCAAGAATACATATTTCCGTCTCCCGTTTTAAGTGATCATTACTCGGTTTTCTCAGGAGAAGCTTAGATGTTTTCCGCCAACTATCTTGAACTTCATTTGTTTCCGGCGGCCTTTCATGATGCTTCTTCAGATTCTTCAAGACGCCTTAACCTGCGTAGTTGGCTCCTTCCGATGAATTAGTCAACGTCAGGCGTTTACATATGCTCTC
>Ga0179591_1350930_pt1 | contig 23310 bp, 33 predicted proteins | sample CZOMad2_1_08_16f_FD_182891 | JGI IMG/M metagenome (GOLD analysis project Ga0179591, IMG submission 182891) | Vadose zone soil fungal communities from Angelo Coast Range Reserve, California, USA - CZOMad2_1_08_16fungal (PacBio error correction) | ecosystem: Environmental > Terrestrial > Soil >... | reverse complement strand
ACCCAGACTTCTTTGCGTTCGATTTTTCGATCCTTCTGGGCATTTACCCCCTTTGAAAATACGAACTCTTTTCCTCTTTTTAAGCTTGTCCGCCGCAAAAACTGTCCTCGGCACCCCCGTTTTTTTCTGGGCGTCCCCCTGCGTTCGGCTTCTTGGGATAGGTGCGCGTCGGCCTCCGCCGAATGGATGAAGCCGGGCCCTATTGTCGGTGAAGATGCTCCCAAATTTCTCCCCCTCCCTTCTTCGTCCATGCGCATTACCAACCTGTAGCGGTCGCTTTTTCGTCGGTCCCAAGGCATTGCTTTCTAATACTCTTTTCCCCTGCTACCCCGCTTAATTAGTAACGTGACCGAGCTTTTTCCTTTTCGACGCAGGTTCAGCCATACGCCCCCTAAGTTCCCTGCTCTTCGCGGCTGGGATTGGTTTGATCCCTTTTTTTTTCTTTCTGGTGGTTTTGACGGACCCGCATATCCGCGGTCCCCCCCACCCCCCCACACACCCTTACGTTCCAGGGTCCTACATATGTGGCGATCCTCGAACCCATACTAGTCAGCAATCCTGTTTTTTTTCCAGGCCTGATACTTCCTCCTTCCTCACGCCGACTATTCTGGCCGCCCTGACTTCTTTAAGTTTCTCTTTCGGATTGTCTTCCCGTGAGTCGCCATGGAGAGCTCGCCCTTATGGTCTTTTCGCTACGAAGCCCCCATTTGCCATTAGCCGACCCTTCCCTATCCGATCTCTCGACCAAGCCAACTTGGTCCCCTTTTCGTGGCTTCCTTGATCTCGTCCTGCTCAATTTGCTTTATTCGTGGGGTGCGACCCCACTCCCCCACCGGGCCACATGACCCCCAGATCTTCTTCTTTTCTTCCTCTCTGAGGGTTCCTTTTTCCAGCATTTTTGTTCGCCATGAAATTCGACGTTTTTTGGGCCTTTTATCCTGCTTGAGTTGTCGCCCAATCATCTTCCTTCAGGTCTCTTTATCACGTCCCTTCCTTCACTTTTCGCAGCTATGCAGTAAGCATTTCCCCTTCCCTCTACCCGCGTTCTCATTTAAATGATCCCTTTTCTTCATTCCTCCCTCTACCTCGACTTTGGAGATGCTGACTAACGTCCCAGCACGTCAAGAACACCCTGATCTAAGCTGCACCCAAAAACCATTTCTCTCCCTCTGCGTCGTCCCCACCCTATCTAGCACCTTGCAGTGTGATTTTGATGTTAATGTCCCTAGGATGAGTAACCCCTCCTCCCCCCCCCTCGAGCTTAATGTCGCCGGCTCCTTCTGTCCCCCTCTTCTCCGCCCTTATTAGTGATTGAAAAGCCTTAGCCTTTCTTCTGTATCTGCTGGCCTCGCCCCACAGGAACCTTGGGTTTTGGTGTGCATCTCTATTTTTCTGATACCTCCGCCTCATACATGTGATCTGCGCGATCGTACTGAAGAGATATAAAAGAACACATTCATTCCTCCCCCCAATTGGTGTACACATAATAGCTACTTACTCTTGATTTGTCCCTTTCATTCTAGTCACCCGTCCCCTTTTTTGTTGGACAATAAACCCGCGCGGAGACCCACCCGAACCCTCCCGCTTTCTGTTCCCTTCCGAAAAGACCTGCCACCCCCTCCCCCCCTTCCTACGGACAGATTTCGTCATGGACAAGATAAATAGTCACAGCCCCCCACTTCAAAGTGGTTTACTGTGCAGGTTATTTGATTATTATCCTTTCCTCCTTCGTTTGTTGCTCGATCTCAACACTAAAACGTTTTCCCCCACGCCCCACACCCTCCTTGGGATTCGTTTCTTCTGTTATGGCACAAAGAAACTCGTCTCATTTGTGGCTCGTGTGGCATGGAGGTGGCGAAAGAACTCTCTTTTAGTCGATTCTCAGTCCCTTTGTCCCCCCCTTGCTTAGTGTATTTGACTAAATACCCTTTCCCCTTTAAGCGGTTTAATTCTTCTCTGCGTTCTTTTTTATATATTGGTGTTTGCGTTGTGATTGTAGGATCGTGGACTCCATGTTTCCGCTGCGATTGTCTCAATTTTCGCTCCTTTCTGGAGTATAATCCTTTTTGGATCCCCTTTTCCCGTTACTCAAGCAAGCAGTCCATACCTCAACGTGCATGACCGGCAGGCCGAATAAAACTTAATAAGTTCTGCTCCTTCCTATGTTTGCTCAGGCCTTATGGACTCTTAGTAATTAGCGGTCTCAGGTTTCCTGGCAACCATCCCACATTCCTCGACAGCGATTGGCTCTTGCTCATTTTTCGCCCTCATCTCAGCCTTTGCTTTCTAGGCGGCCCGTTCTTTTTTTTTCTTCTCGTTTCTCTGGGGTGGCGTTCAGCTCTTCCGACAGTCCCTTTCTCCCTTCTGGGTTCCTTCGCCATATCTCCCCCTATTCCCGTAACTCTCTGAATATAGGTAGCCTTTACCGTTGTCCCTCGCGCGACTGACGAGGCCCACTTCACTAAGGTTTGCCTTTATCACAAACCATCCCCGATTCTAATGATTGCCTACAACCAAATGCCCTTTCCACAATCTTTCTCGCGCTTTTGTACCTTTTTGGGCCACAACAACGCCATTTGTTTGCACTGCTTCTGAAGATTTTGAACCAGTTTCATCCTTCCCTCCAACGATTTCATTCTTTGCTTTTAGATCCTTTACTACCAACGACTACGACCTCCCGCAGTGACAGTTTCAATTGTCAAACGTCTCCTCCCTAGGGCCAGAAGCGCAAGAACCCTTATGCCACTTGGTCTATAGCCTTTACTAAGCGCACCCTTGTCTCTCTCCAGCCATCAGTTTTTTCCCTCAGGTTCTGTCTGTCTCATGGTCCCCACCCTTCCGGAAGATTCAGACTCCCCACCTGGCTCTATGAGGTCCAAGTGAGATAGAACCCGCCTCCATCTTCTCCCGTTCACCTGTCCAGTTTGATCAGTATGGTTGATATCTCCCCATAATTTTACATAAATTATTATACGATAATGTGGGTCCTTAACGGCTAGCACCCTTCACTTCCAATCTTCATCAAAACCATAACCCCTACTCACTGTTTGGATGGAGAATCGGAGTCCGTCGCCTTCCTTAGGGCTGCCCCTTTGACGCGTAAGTTTTTCGCCCATCCTACAATAGGCCTACGGTCGACGTTACTTTCCCTTCGATTCCCGTAAAACTACCCGAGTTACCTGTGATATCCCGGTGTAATGCACAAACTCCCCTCCATCCGATTTTAGATTTGTTAGTAAAGGACCTTCCCACCTTGATAAGGACTTCAACGCACGTACGGCTTTTTCACCCGTACACAAGACCCTGAAACGAAATCTTTTCGTTTTTTATGCCCACCTCAAAAGGCAACAGACCATTCCTTTTCCCGATGTTCTCTTCTCAAGAAAGAATTTGCGCTACATCTTCAATTCTCCTCGTCGGATTGGGCCCATTAATTTAACAATCTTCTACGCCAGGGAAGGGCCTGACGGCTCCTCCCCCTCAACCTCCCAGGCCTGGATCTCTCTTTTAGTTGCGCAACCTAGCCCGCCACTGCCTCGGCCCCTGTTTTCTGCCACATTCAGAAAGAACAGCCCCCCAATTCTACTGTACCCCTTTCACTTCTCCCTCTTACGATGAACTCACCACCTCCGATAATTTGGTAATGTCCTCTTGGCAGAAGGACAATAAAAAGATTGTAATCCCTCCTCCAGCACTCGCCTCCCTTAACCTGAGATTACGCCTTCCCAAGTGTTGATTCGTTCTTTCCTCTTATGGTTAGGAGCCTGCTGTATGTTTTTCTCCTACCTAAGATAAAGCCAATATCACCCCTGTTTCAGACGATTTTTTCCCGGAGATGGAAAAGGTCCCGCTAGGTTCCTTTTGACCAAAATATCTATTTTCTCCCAAGGTTGTTGTTCTCCTGTCTATATGAGCCTGGCGTTGAATCCAGCGTCCCTTTTCTTTTGGAGCTCGCCTGTAAGAGGGTTTGACGAGGAGGACCTCGGGCCGGTAGAGAATTTTCCCTCCTTCTTTCTTCTCCATAATCTGGCTTGTCAAAAATCATCCCACAACAGCACTGCGAATTATCCGCTCATTTCATGGGTAAGGTGCGTGGAGGAGTTTTTCCCCCCCCTCGTTTCGCTTCTGCCACAAGCTTTCCCAGTCGGTGTTAGTCCATCGGCCTTGTTCGGTTGATGAAGAGGGCTGCGTAACTTGTCTCGGATTCGGTTTCCCCTTTTTCTGGGGTTGCGACCGAAACAGCGCCCCCTGGCCCTATTGGCGGTAGGAGCTTCCCCCCCCTTCCTCACGGAGTCGATTTTTTTTCGCCCCCTTGCCTGTCACCTCAGTACGACTTTCCCCGCGCCCCCCAGTTTTCCGTTGATGGACCCTGCACTCCAAGTCTTCCCTGCTGCTTTTGACCAAAGTAAATTCTGGGTCCCTTGCTTTCCGCCCATGAGTTCTCGACCCAGTTGATTGGGCCCATGGTTGAAATCTCTGCCCCTCAACACTTTTCGCTGAGCTTCCATCGTCATAGGGAAGGCATTTTATCCCTCCCCCCAAGAAACGATTCGGACTTTGTCCTCAACCCAAGACAGGCTTTCCAGTTTCTAGCACTACGATCCCCACACGGCCCCGGCTTTCGACATGGACTAGAACCCCTCTCTCCCCTTTCCCCCTGGACAGCAACATGACCCTTCAAGCAGATCTCCCACCGGACGGTGTGGTTGTTGGATACTCAATGGTACATTGATTCGAGTCCGAGCAAGAAAGTCCCCCTCCCCCTGCCCCCCCCCGATCCCACCCCTAGATAAGTCTATCCCTTCCCCCTTTCTTATATACCTGAAACTACTTCAGGTCGGACATTGCCCTCTTTTGACCCTCTGAAAGACCCCTCCTGCTTTTTTTGGTTGTCGACATTGACTTTTTCTATCTCCAGTGGTAGACGATTTCGGAAGTGGTCCCTTCTACTTGCATGTCGTCGCGGCCATTCTCTGTTCCTTTTTTTCCCGCTAAAGCAGTGCTCCACTTTATCCTTCTATACCCAATGGTGGTCTCATTTTCCGGAAACTGGCGTCTTGCTTCGGACCCCATTCTCGTTTTTTTCCTTGCCATTGGCGGCTTCTGCTCCTTGTTAGTACCCACCACTTGTCGCCTATATCCCACCCCCCCCTATGAATTGCTGTTTTCTTCTGATGTTTGTTGGCGGGGGTTTGGTTTTGTTTTTTTTGGTTGTGTGGGCACCTGCTTTCCCTTCCGAATTTTTTTCCAGTCCCTGCAATTCGACTTTTGTGGCCGAGTTACGTCTCTCCAAGATTTTATTTTTTTATGCCCTTCGCCTTCACCTTTTCTTTAGCCATAAGTCAAACTTCCGACCATTTGCCCTAATGAATTTAAGCCCCCTAGCGCCGATAAAGCGTCTTAATGAATGAATAGGTCTATCCTGGCCTTAGTTACCTCTACCCGTGATACGTTGCGGAGCTTCTTTTTAAACCCCACCCACCGCACTAAAGCAAACTCGGCCCCCGCTAATCAAGCAAACTGCCGCTATATGAGTAGGCCTCACAACTTCTCCCTAGAACATCTTGATCGGCCTTTTAGTCTTCTTTTATTGCTTCCTTTCGGTGAGCCCGAATAAAAATAGCTAGTTTCACCCTTTCGATCCTTCTTACATGCGCCCTATCCCCTCTTCTAGTTGCTGCCCTAAAGCCATTAGCTTCCTTTACGTTGATGTATTGATGATCTCTCCCCCCCCTTAAAATTGCCGCCGTTGCTTTCACGCAGAACTTCAAAGCGACGCCTTTTATCGCTAATCTTCAGCTGCATCCAACATTTCCCCTAACCGCCCCCCCCACCCCCCCCCCCTAGCAGTCCCTCTATCCCTAATTATTTTCTTAGACCTTGTTTCCCATGCTAGTACGATCCAACGCGAGAAGTTGCGCGTTGCCCATCCCTTCAAAGGATAGAATCCGACCTCCCTGCCGAGATGTTCGCAAGCCCACGCCCACCGAAAGAAGTCTAGTAGTCTTGATGTCGGCAGGCCCAAGCCCTCTAAGACCAAAGACGTTTTCAAGGCTGTAGGCGGTGACCTCTTCTTTCCCTCTTTTTTTTTGAGAGCTCTTTTCCCCCCCCCCCCCCCCAAAAGACCTGGACCCCATACTATTATTTTTTCTTTCCTCCGATTTATAGGCTTTTTTTGTCCACGACTTTCGCCTTATTGATGAGGTGTGCGTGTAGGATTTTCCTTCTAGCCCCTCCTGATTAGAGTCGGGCCTTATTTCTTTTTTTCTCTCAATTCTCTGTTCGTCCTAAGACGCACAAGCTAAATTTTCCTTTCTGAGAGGTAGATTTATTGTTATTTATGGTGTAGGATATGTAGCGACCCTTACTTTTGCGCCCTGCGCGGTCTGACCACTTCTTCTCCCCTTTGGATGATCAGTTTGCGATCATTTTCCTTTTCGCACTTCCCCAGCAAGCAATACCAAGATGCATGTCTGGCTTTTCCCCCCCAAGTTTTTCCCGTTTTCTTCACTCGTCCTGTGAAATTGTTAGCCAGCCGGTCTCGACTCCGCTTTATTCTAGGTTCCCCTTCTTCCCCCTGCAAAGTACCCTCATCACCCTTTGCCTGCAAAAGATGCGTGTCTCTTTTTTAATTGGGTACGACTCTTCTCGGCCTTGCTCTTAGGCCCCGGTTCTTTTCGCTTTTCCTCCTTTCTTGGTGGCTTTTTAGTATCGTTCACCCGTCTTCTTAGAGTTGCTACTCACTCCCCCTGTACTATTCCTCCCCCCTCACGGCTCCACGACATTATCGCGGGGCCCTCCCCCCCATTTCCCGCGTTTGAAATGGTCATAAGTTGACTATCCTCCCCTAGCCTTTTGAACGCAATCGGTCTCAAACCAATATTCGAACACCCCCACCCTCTTGATATTGCTTCCTTCGCACCCACAACGTCGAATTTTGCTTCCACCCGCTTTAATTTACCGCAGTAGTTTAGGTGACGAAACGCTTCCTCATTATGTGTTTTTGAGGCGAGTGACTTGTTTTCTCTTACCGACCCTCAGAAATACCCGTTTCCATGTGCAAAGCAAGTGCAGCTCTGCTTTTCCCGACGCTTCAAGGCCCCGGTCATTTCCACCCCCTTTGGTCTGATAGTCTCCTTTTCTTCTTCTTGACTATGTTCCCCTTGCTTGGATCAGCTCCCTCCCCCCCTTCCGGACTGGCGTTCATCTTCTCCATGGCACGCTCTACACTTCCTCCTCCCCAACTGTGTTACCCTTGGCCACAGGGCCTAGCAACAGCCGCCCCGCCATTTTCTTCCCCTTGGTCGCATATCGGCCTTTAAAGCGTCATGTCCCTTTTCTTTTCTATAACGCCACATAATTTTCCATAATATTACTTCTCCTAATTTATTCTCGCGGAGAGGCTTTTCTGTCTTTCACTCCCATTTCCGTCCCCTTATCACAAGAAGACCTACATCTGTGATTCATTGTGCCCCTCCGGTAAGGATGTTTGAAGACCCTGCTCTTTCCAGTTTCGAGTCCCATCGCCGATCGATGGACTCTCTTGACTTTCCCCCCGACCCTCGAGTCGACCAATTCCTTGAACCCCGGCTTGGGAGTGTTTCATCTTAATGGCGAACCGATGTAGCTTTTTGGCATTTCATCCCACCAGTCTCGGAGACCACGTTACGGCGGTCAGACTTTAAACACTCCTAAACAAAGACCGAAACCTATTGGTCATGAAATAAAGGACGTGGCCTTCCCCCCCCAACAAACACTCATCGGCTCTGCTCTCAATGAAAGTTGCGTTTTAAACTTTCTCCCCTGATCGGACAATGTACTTTTAATTTTCCAACAATCTGAGACAAATCGATTTTAGGCCCGGTTCATCGTCTCTTTTTTCCCTCCCCGCCCATCCCAGCTATTTCCCTTTTCGACCTTCGGACCCCCCGACTTTTCACCCGCCGCCAATTCACCCAATTCGTCCCCGCCCTCCATCGTCGACCCTGGCCGCCAAAACGGCACCCCTCCAGCTGGCCTACATTTTTTTCCCAAGAGATTTGGTCTTACTTCCGCGACCGCCCCCTCCTCCTTCCCTCCTCCTTCACAGCTAATTTCGTTTTTTTACCCCCTGATTTTCTTTTTGAAATCGCTTAAACCGCGCCTCTATCTTTGGCCCCTAAGCTACATGCCCCCGTTTCATGAAGTCCCATCCCTGCACATGCAGGCCCTCCCGCTGGTCTTCAGGTCAATATACTCTCTTTTCTCCCCCCTTTTTTTTTTGGATATTGTTTTCTTTCCATCCTAAAGGGAATTTAGTTCCCCCATGCAGAGGTGGTAGCCCGGGGTATTTCTTTTTTGATCTATCTTTTCCCACCTCCTCTTCGAGGTTTTTCCCAGAATCGCCATTGAAAAATCACCTCCCCAAGCCCCTGTATAAATCATTTTTCCTTTTAACCGTCTGAGGGTTGAGGTTTCAAATAGCTTGTCCTTCTGCCAAGCATTAAATGGTCGTCAATCTTCCCGGAGGGTTTGAGTCTCTTCCCCCTATTTTCCTTTATCGGGAAGCGGCGAATTTGTTGGCGGTTTCCTGGTTGCCCGTTTTTTCACAATTCGAGGGGCGACCCCTCACAAACCGATCTCCTGATCTTTGGTGTCGTGCTTTCGCCTCACCTAAACCTGGATTCATTTTTCGGATCGCCCGACTATTGGTCCCCTGACAAGGGTGACATCTTCTTTATGTCCTCAACAAGGGTACTGAGGCATCTTTTCAGTGATGATGGTTATTTGAATGTATTGTTTTCCCCGGGTTGATTTTCCAAGTCCAGTTTCTGGTGACGTTGACGTGTTCACCTTCAAACGTTTTTGAGACGATCATCGTCCTTTTTCTTTGATGGACTCCCCCAACAAATAGCAGCTTTCTTTCTTCGCTGCATTTACCCTCTTCCGCTGTCGTCTGGTAAATGCCCCGATCGAGCTGGCCGTTTTTTTCCACTCCAGGATCCCTAGAACGTGTAGTTTTCCTCTATTTGTATAGACCTTTGGACTCGTCCCACATCACCCCCGCTTTTCAGGTCCCAGAATGATCCGTTCCTTTACCTTCGTCCTTATCGCCCCATTGACTTTCGGGGAGAGTACCGCAAGTTTCCGCTAGGGCAACCCCCCCCCACCGTATAAGTACTTGTCCAAACTTTCCCCTCTCTAAATTACCGACCCCTCACCTGTTCTGGTACTGTTCGACTCCGTTACCCCCCGACGCTATGAGGGTTTGCGGGTTATGAATTGCCTTTCCTTCCCATAGAACTTGGGAGATTCAAGTGTCTTCCCCGAGCCTCCCTCTAGAGCACTGCACTTATTATGGGATGCGTGATTACTCCCCTTTCCTCCCTAGGAAGACGACAGATCCACCCCCCCCCCCCATTGTGTTCCTCAACTGGCGTTCTTTGTTCATGACCCCATTTCCCTTGCTCGTTTATTTGCTTTCAGAAAATATCTCTAAGCCTCAGAACACAGAATCCAATCGTTTAGTTTCTCCCCCTCCCGTTCAATTCTTCAGACGCCCCATTACCTTCCTTTTTTTTTTTGCCCGAGTTTCGCGACGCTCCCCAAGGCTTTGTGGAGTTCTCTTACTCTGTTTTGAGCCCATATTGCCTTCCCCCCCTCTTTTATTTAATTTTTGCACACCTACTTTTCCTTTAAATTCTACTTTTTGCAGTATTCTCGACGATCACTCCAGGTTACGGTACTAGGCTGTAAATTGTCCATTCTCTTTAACGCTATGGCGTAATCTTCTTATCCCCCCCCACTCTTTTACCACTCCAGAAAGAACCGATTCTTTTAAGAAGCACACCTCCCAAGGGACCGTCTAGCAGTCGCCACCATTTGAAGATAACCCCCTTCTGGAATAATACGAGTTCTTTATTGATGTGTACTCGGCTGTTTTACCTCCTCCCCCAAACGCGATGACACGGATCCGCATGCGTCCACCCGAGTGCTCATAACTTACTTGTTTCATTCCCCAGTTAAAAGCCTTTTCATCGTTTCTTCTTGATCCCCGGAAAAGGCATCCGACCCGCCAGAATGAACGCGCCCCAAGTTCGCCTCGCTCTCCTGGCATGTCCCCCATCTTCCTCCTATAAGCATCTTCACCCCCCCCTCCAGACACTCCCTCAGTCCCATCCATCGACCCCTTCTCTGTGGCCCATAAGTCGTACACGACGGAAACTTGAGCGACCAAATTCCCTCGAAGGAGCAGAGGAATAAGAATCCCTCCCTGATTCCCCTTATACCAAAACCCCCCCCCTCAACCCGGCCTTTTCCTACTTTCTTTAATAGCATTTAACGAACCGACCCCCCTCCCAAGACTTCTTGTTCCTAATTTTTTAGTGAGGTGAGATTTTCCTCTCCCCCTTACCTCAATACTTTGTGATATCATCTCCCCCCACAATTTCACACTACGTAATTATAGGGTTTTTCCTTAAAGAAAGAATAGTCTTCCGCCTTCTTGTGTGGAAGATTTTTTTGTTCTAACATCCTCTGTGAGGCGTCCCTCGCGGAATTTCCTTTTCTTTTAGATCCAAGGATCGTCTTTTCCTTTATCCCCCGATACCCCCCCCAGCTAATAATTCCTCTGATCTGAGTTTCCTGGGACTGTTGGTTTCGTATTTTTATGTGTTTTCTGAGCTGGAGGATCATCTCAAGTTCCCTCCCATTTTTCCTCTTCAGAGCCTGACTTTTCAATGTTCAGGCTGGGCCTGGAGCGGCTGCGACCTTCCTGTTTTCAGCGAAGATACATACCCCAGACCTTCCCTCTTCTAGGGCTTTTTTGCATCAACTCTTTACTGCGGATTCCCTCTGTGTCACGCATCGGTTCTCGCCATTTCAGAGCGTTTTCATTTTTAATCAAGCCCACGATCACCTCACCATAACCTCCTTGCACCAACCTAGCTATGTGGGTATGGCTCCCCCTTTTGTGGTAAGACAGATTTCCCTTTTTTTGGGTTAGGGACTAGGTTCGATTGTTGTGCCTTTTTTGGGTTTATATTTAGAACGCCCTTAGGGCTCGAATCCAGCATACCCATTAGCGACTTATTTTTTTATGACCTGATGACTGCCACTTCTCGCGTCCCCCCCCCCCTTTCCTTCGGCAAGTTTGTCTCCCCCCTTCCACCTGAGCCTGGTATTACTTTTGAACCCCAAATTCGCCGAACTCCCCAAAATTTAGGCGCGGGGTTTTTCTGGGCACCCCCCTTCGATCATTGGTGCAAACAGTCCTTTGACCACTACCTTTTCGCGGAAGACGACATTCCCCCATTTTTTTCCCCTCGGATGTAGAGACTGGTATATTTTACTCACCCTCCTCAGTCAAATACCGCCCAGTCCATCCTCACGCTCTTTCAGGGTCAGAAAGATGATCTCCACGCCCCTGTTCCCTTCCTGCAACCACGGGATAGGCTGTCTTCCTCTCAGGATGGTCTCCCAGCCTATCATCCTTCGAGCTTCCTCCCACCTCTCTGGTCCGCTTCCGCCCGATCTAACCAACTTGTTTCCGCCCTCTAAGGGCGATAGACCCCAGAAGCAGACTAGCGTCGGTCACTCTTGTCGAACCACCCTTTACAGACGGTATTGTACCATATCTCTCGCCAATACCCTTAACTTAATTATAAGATTTGGCCTCGCGGATATTCCGGTCTGCGTTTCTCTCGTTCCCCCATACAATGTAGTCCCACCCACTTCCGCCCAGACATACTATTTTTATCTTCCGGACTGCGCTTAGAATGTGTGGGACCGCTCTCCAAAGTTTATTCCCCTAATCCCGTCTCTTTCCCTCTCTCTTGTCGCTTCCAAGCATCGGCAGCTACCCCTTCCATTGCCCCATTTTCTTCCCCTCTTTCGACATTCTGCTTCCAGGTCCTTCATGGCCCGATTGGTGGCTTTCGTCTGTCTGTCGGCGCACCGACAATCTTTCTTTTCGGTCATTCGACCGCCCCCTCCTTTGCAACCGAACCTCATTTTTCCCCCCACTTTCATGCGTCAGCCCTTCCAGTGGCCCCGACCAGCCAGGCCCCAGACATTAATCCCTGTCCCTCCCGTCTGCACCGCATCTTTTTCTTGGGACAAGCCCTCAACCGCTGCACTCTTCGGATTTCCTTTGACCCTCCATCCGGTGAAAATCTTCTTACCTAAGGGCATGTGATTCTTTTTCCCCCGAAACGCGCCCGGAAGCTCTCCTTCCCATCTTTGTGCCCCCCCCGCTCACGACCTTCCGCGCCCCCCTTAATTTTCCCCCCTCCACCGAACCACTCCTCCTGATCAAATTCATCCGACCGCACTCGAGTTTTCCCCCCGCACGACCCATCCTCTTTGGACTCCTGTCCAAGCTTAAAGGTTTTAAGCCCCCCAATAAACGCCCCTCGTTACCCCTCCCTTGATCCTTAGCAGCAGTTGTGCCCCATTGATGGGAACCCGATTCCCCCTTTCTTCTCTGCATCACTCCACAGCTAACTGACGTTCCTTCATTTCACTCGCTTAACAGAGGATGGAGATTCGTCCGAAAGCTCCCGCGCCTTCCCTCCAGGTCAAATCGATTTCCGTGTGTTGATTCTCTACTTTTGCTAATGGAATACTCGCTGTCTTGCCTTTCCTATAGAATTCCGCGGCCTGTCCAGTTCTTTCTCCCGACTTGTTTACTTACCCCCCCTTCGGACAGACTTCCCCCTCTCCGTAAACATTGGTTTCCCCCCCCTACATAACGTCTGTTTAACCTGGGTGTTTTCTTATGGCTTACCTCGTTAGCTTGCCGTCCCCTTTGCTTAAATGTTGTCAGTCTTGACGGTTTTCCCCCCTTCCCCCTCCCTTCTTCCTGTCCTGCGTGAGACTTGAGTTGTCTTCCCACCGATGTCCTCGTGCTTTACCCCCACCCCTTGTATGCGAGAGTTGACGCCCACCACCAGCTTTCGAAGATATTTAATGGATATTTTGTTTGGCAAACGGCCCCACTTTAACTAGTAACCGCTCCATTCTTTCCGTGAACCGGAAAATCACGATTGGTGTTCCTTGAAGATTGTTTAATCACTCAAAAGGCAGGGCAGGCACCATCTTTACTTTCTTTTAGGCTTTCTTGATTTCAATTACTCTTTTACCTTAAAGTAAATTTTCTTGATGTGGGAGTTTGACCCCCGCAGGAGACTAATGACCCAACCGTGAGTCTTAATCCTTTAACGGTCGGTGCACCACATGCCCCATACTCCACAAAATAGTTTGCACAAATTTCACCCATGATGGAATCTTGACGTTTCACCACATTTCCACATTAAGGTAGATTTCCTTGGTCATGTAGTCCCCTACCATGTCCTTACTGGCTTCCCTCGTGTACTTTTATATCTTCTCGTCCCTGTGATAGGACGCGCACGGGACATGCGACTGAAAAGACCAAGTATTTCTTCCCCAGAAGCACTGCTCTTGCCCCGGTGATTTCTTGTGGGATTCAATGGAAGGCTTTGTTTTAGTGGGAAAATTCCGCATCTCCCTAGAGGCAACCCCCATCGATTATACAATTATGTGGGCATTCTTAAAAACACCATTACTCCGTCACGTCTGACCCCTCAGAACCCGCAACTACTCTAGTGTCTGGTGGTCCCGCATTGGTCAATCTTTTACAGTTTTGTTCCCCGAGTGAGTCCCTGTAGGATTTCCACTTTCTTTCGCGCCGCAATGGAAGTCGGATTCCCCTAGCCGCACTTTGCCCATCCCAAGCACGTCCGGACCATGGTTTTTTCCCTCCTGACTGGTCGTTCGCGTTCTTTTGACCTTATTGTCGCTGTTTTCTGTTTCATGTGCTCTTTTTCTGAGTATCTTGCGTTGGTATCCTATACCCCCCAAACCAATTTTCCTATGACCCTCCCTGCACGGGACTGACTTCTTTCCCCCTCTCCTCATTTGCCAGCCAATGACCATTTTTTGGGCCCGTCGCTCCTCTCCCAGATGTGGCGGTGTGCGAAGATTTTAGCATTACCCCCTGTCTTTTCTTCACACTGGACAATTTACTCTCCCTTTTTCGGATTACCCAATTCATTTCCCTTAGCTCCCGCCTTCGCCCTGAATCATTTTCCTGGCCCTCCTTTCTACGTCAGATGCCGTTTTTCTGAGATGCTGAAAGCCACCCCCCCACTTCCCGACCCGCAGTCCCAATGCCGTTCCCGAGAGCACATCACCCTTTCCTCTAGATGCGTGACCCTCCCCAAAAATTGAGATTAGACCACTTTGTTTAAATAGTCTTTTCTGTTGAGGGGTAATCTTTATCTCTGTTTTAAACACTCCTCAAACTTCCTGTGAACAAGTCCCGTGATTTGCCCCCTCTTTCTCACGCCTATCTTTGATTTGACACGCACTCGCCTTCCTGTCTTTTTTAGCATGTGCTGAGCCTTTCAAATTATAAATAAGTATTCTCAGACCTCCCTTCCCGTTGACATGTCTCCATCCCGAGCTCCTGTTCAAACTTCCTCCCACCCTCCGAGAATAACCCAGAATTTCGAAACACAGAATCCCCTCCGCCAATCCTTTCTTTATCTTTTGTTGGAAAGCTATTAGTCCGTCCAGAACCTAGATCTTGATCCTCCCTTGAGAACGGCACCTAAGACCCAAAGTCAGTGAATAAATCAACTACAACCCCCCCCAGTCCCCAGAAGAATGGCGTTGCTTGATTCCCCTCACAACTAACTAAAAATCCCCCAAACTCCCTTGGTGTTTGTCCCTGACCAGGTTGATCTCTTAACCCATTTGTTTTTTTTCTTCAGTACCCAACCCCCTACCCCCCTCCTTTTTCCCCACTTATTAAAACAATAGTTTCCATTCAGAGATATCCCTTTCTGCCTACCCCCTCCTCGTGCTTCTGCTGGTTTGGCCGAGTTGTTGGGGCGTATTCGCCTCCTCATCGTTTCTCTCGATTCTTGTCCTCCACCTTCGGTTCCTTACTCCGAACCGGACCCACCAAAGCTCACTTTTAATTAGTTCTTTATGTCTCTCCTCTTTTGTCGTGATTCTGTGTGGCGCTCGGGATTATTTTTCCCCTTTGGTCAGCCAGGCAGCGCGGTCGCTGCTCAATTTCCTTCTTTCCGCTTCTGTCATCCCTGGAGGCCCTCCTTGGCGCAGCAGCAAGACCATACCCCCCCCCCTCCCTAAGGCTTCCCCTTAGTTAAATCCATTCGGCGCAACGGTCTACTCCTTTTTCCATTTTAAAAGAAGATTTTGAGTTTCTCTCAGATAACAAGAAAAAACAACATCAACATCACTTATGCCACCTTAGGTGGGCTTTTAATTTTTGGGGTTACTATCCATTAGAGGCACTTTTTTGCGTCTTAGCGGTGCCGTTCGCTTTTTGCGTTTCACTCTTTTTTCCGTTTATTTTCCGCTACTCGTCTTAGTGTCCTCCTGACCTACAGAATATCTTCCGTTAATGAGCACGCTTTTTTCCGCTTCTTTCTCACTGAATTTCCTCAACTTGACGGTTGTGAAATGCTTCCCGCCGTTGAAGTCCACCACCCATAACCCTCGACCTTGACAGTAAATAATCCCCCCCATATTTAAGACACAACCCCTGTTTTGCGAACTTGGTTCAAATGTACACCCCCAATAGTTTCTTTCTTGGAAAAACATGCCCCCCTTCCTTCCCCTGAACGAGCACCTGCCGACTACGATTTTCTCTTTTTCTTTGTCGCGGTGGATCTAAAACTCTACGCATGACCACTCCCCACCAGGCAGCATCCAACCCCTCGGCCCCTGTCAGATCAAGAAATTTATTCCAACTTCGATTAGAGAGCTGACGGCTGTCTTGACTCATGTTTACTTATCCGTATACCCTATCCCAGTTCCTCTTTGCTAAAAGCCATTTTTTTCCGCCATTCTCCTCCTCTTCCCTCCACCTCAATGAAAGGCCTCCCAAGGGCGGATATTTACCCCCCCTCCTAAGTTCACTTCCCTTGAGAATATACTTCCGAAGGTATTTTGCCTAATGTGTGTGTATCTAATCTCCAAACCTCTCCCCCTCATAATGATAGCCACTTGGATGCTAGGACTCTTCTTTCATTGGTTCCGGAAGACCCAACCCCTCCCTCCCTTCCTGACATAAACCCCCAGACCCAGCGCGAATAGGTATTGGTTAATCATTATGTTACTCTCCCGGGGCATCCGGGACAGACTTTCACCTTTTCGAGTATAATACCGGTCGAGTCATTTCGGGCGCCGCATCGTTCCTTCCTCAAAGGAGACCCGACGAACTCGGCGACTGCGGTTTAGTGTTTAATGCCGTTTTGCGTAAGTACTTGCTTTGGAGTTAAAGCCCCCCAGAAGCTTGACGGAGCCAGCTTTTCTTGCTACCCTACCTCTAACCCCCATATACACACCCCCGTCCTTTCTGGGTCCGAAATCAAGTTCCGTGGTCACGCAGCCTCCCCGACCCCATTCTCAGAGGTATCCGACTGAGCTGCTTTTGCTTCCCAGCCCCCTCCCCACCGGAGAAAATTAGTTCGGATTTGACTGTTGACCCCATTTATCTCCAACCTAGACCGGGCAGTCTTGAGCGGCTACTCAGCTCCATTCAGATCGGCCGATCTTTTTTCGTGTCCGCCACCGCCACTGTTTCCCCCCCTACTCTTGCACTTTTTCCCCCGCCACCTTAGACCCTCGTCTTTCCCACTCCTCCGAAAGCAGAGGCCTGGAGGACGCAAACCTCTCCCGCCGGGTGAGGTGGATACTCCCAATCGAACTCTTTTCCCAAAAACTCAAAGCCCTCGCGGTACCAATTGAAATAGCTAAACCTTATTTTTCTTACTCCCCCCTCCTTGCTCCATCCTCCTCCTGAACGCTGGCGCCCGTTCCCGCCTCTTCCCCGCATTTATAGCCTTCCTTTTCGCTCTCCCTTTCCCAATATTCATCTATCCTTTCCTCTTTTTGTTTGTTTCGTAGAGATATTGACTGGACTCCTTCCGGCGCTCCTCTTTCCTATAGCCCTTGCCGCCCTCTCTTGGACTTCTTCTTTCTTCGTTTAGGATTTCCCCAGCACCTAGTTCAACACTCTTTTTCCCCCCGTAAAAATAAACGGTCCACCACGCACTGCTAATAGGGTCAATGTTAACGTTTTTTTTCTTAGTTCTCCACAGTTCCCTTGTTCTTCTTTTCCCCTTCTCCCTTCGGTCTAGGAGGGTGTACCCGGCTCGAGGCTTCGTGATTGGAAAGGAGCCGAATTTTTTCTGCCCTTCTTAGGGTACAAATTCCTTTCTTCCGTGCTCCATTTTCACAAAGATCGATGGACTCTATTCATGGGCTGGGTCTGGCCCCTCCCCGGACATTCGATTTCCTTCCGTACCGTAAAATCCCCTACGATGCGATCGCGTTGGAAACGCCCTAACAGCTTTCTTTTTGTCTTCTCCTTTCAGTTTTTTTATGCCTTGCTTCGTACCTTCCTCTTCTAAAATAGTTTATTGGCTTGGGGGTGCGTCGAGCCTCACCCCCCGATTTTTTTGAAACTTTCTTTCCTCCTTTTTTCAGACATTACCCCACCATAGAAAACGCCTTCTTGAAATGAGGTAATTTGACCCACACTCCCTGTCTCACCCGGATTCGTTTATTCCCTCTTCGCTCTCTCCCCCCCTGATGCTTGAACGTTTGAAATAAGGCTTCCTAGACCTTGGGATTTTTCCCCCCCTTTGTAAGTGACAGCATACTGACCTCTGACCCCCTCATTGATATAAGCAGACACTGAGATCTCCTTCTTTGGCTTCAAATTGATCGGGTGTCGAGGCTTCCCGAACGTCTTATTTCCCCACCCATTTACGTCCTAATCACCTCGTGGGATTACCCCTCGTCTGCTCATAAATGCTTTCCCTTCCTTCTTAGAAAAGAGTGACCTCCATCTCTTCGTTGTGCTATCGCCTGGGCTATGTCCATTGGGATCTATGCTTCCGTGTAGTTCCACAGTCTGGCCACGTTTCCCGCCCCTTTCTCCTTTTGAGGTGTATATACTAAACGCAATGGTGCTCATTTCCCCCGAAAATATCCCTTCGACCAACAGGTTTTTGCCCTTTCAAGGCTTTCCCTCTTTCTGATTCTTTCCATGAGAGAGCGCCTTGCGTCACTGGCTTATTTATGCGTATCTTTTTTCTTTTACCAACAGGTCTTACCGTTCCCCATTCCGCCATGAATTGAAATCGTTTTTCCTCTGAAACCTTGGTTCAATTCTTCGAGAATCTTTGCCATCCCCAATTTGACCCCTCCTTTTTTTTTGGTTTAAGCCGAGACGCGCACCTTTGTTTCGATCATTTTCTTTTTCCATATTGCGCCCCTCAAGTAGTTTTCTCTTCAAGGTTCCAACTTCGTGTCTCTTACTTTCGTCCTCCGTCCCCGCGTAGATAAATTCGTTAACGGAATGAATAGCTGATGGCTCCCCCCCCTTTCCGATGCCTAGGATGCCGCTCCCGCCCCCCCAAGAAATTCCCCCCGACCCCCCTACCCAGAAAGATCCCCTCAATATAACCACCTCAAAACTGGACGCTAGATGCGTGACCCCCCAAAATGATTCCCCTCTCCCCCCCCCCCCCTTATTTAGGAGGCTTCTCATTATTTCTCTCGTCTGAACCCCTCAGAATCACCACCGCCCCGCTCTGTGAAATTCACCCCTTTTTCAAAATATTTTCTTTTCTCTATGAGCATACCCTCCACTTCATCATCTTTTCGGTTATGATGAGTACCCCCGGAAACCTTTTCGGCATCCGTTGTCCCGGCAAGATCCCTCCCCTTTTCTCCCCTCAGAGTTCTACGGCCTCCCTTCATCTCCCCTCGGCAACACCCTCCCTCCCTCCCCAATAAGAGGCTCATCCTCATCGCCATTACCTTCTTTTGTGGCAATTCTCTCCCCCCGTCACTACCTTTGTCGGGACACAGAACCTCCCTCCCTCTATCCTCTCTCCCCGAGATGCTGTTTCAGACAACTCCACACTCGGCCAAAACCTTCTTTCCGTTTTTCGGTGTCCGTAACGCAATCCGCCCCGACTTACAGAACCCAACCGAATAGTGTGCTTTATTTGCCAGGTGAGGTGAGACCTTCTGACCCGGCTTTTTTCGTACTCCGTCCCCCTCACTCTTTTAATTAGGAACCATATCTTTTTTGTTTAAGTATTTTTCTTTCACTCCCCCCCCCTCACGACCTTCTTGTTTCCGCGTGTTTTTGGGAGTTGTGACCGAATTGCTTAGAGCTGTTATCGGACCCTCCATTTCGGATCCCCGTGCCGTTTTCGTGTTGGATATTTTTCCTTAACATGGAAACACATCTCAACCGAATGTTCTCGGCGCTGGAGACCTCTTTCTTTTGGAGTGAGTCTGTGGTCCCCTTTCCTTACACCCTCCCCACTAGGTCGATAGATCGGCTTCTTTAATTGTTGTCTTGCTGGCGGAAATTCCCCCCCCCTTGATGAAGCAATTTTCGGTTTCCGCATCCTCCCTCCCCAATCCACGAATTCCTATGTCTTTATCTTCCCCCCCGTTTTTCTTTTCGGCCCCCCTGGTTCCGCCTACTCAGGCAGGATAGATGTTAAAGTCTCTTTCTGTAGTCTAACTTTCTCCCACATCAACATTCCTCCTCTTAAGCCCCAATAGCGATTGTGGGCTTGTCTGGTAGACCTCTATATCTTGCCCTTTTTGCTGCTAGTCGGGCCCCGTTCTTTTATTCGTTTGGCTGTGAAGTTGCTTTGCGAGTTTTCACATATTAATGCTCTTGTGATTTTTCTTCTCCCCTCCTACGCCTATCTTAATGTTAACTTGCAACGTCCCCCTCCTCCGCTCTTCAGGCTCAATGCATCTGAGAGCACCTGACGTTCAATTTCCAGAGTGTGCCTTTTATTCACCATCCCCCCTTACCCCTTCAGGTAGCCCTTCCTTTTAGTCAACAAAATCTTCTCCCACCTCCAAATTGAGCGGTCTCCGGGTTAAAACGGGCCCCCCCAACCCAAACTTTTCCCCTTGGCCCCCAACATGCCTAATGACTACCTTTTCCGTCCCTGACTGATTTTGAAACAGATTTTTCCTTTCGTGTTCTCTTCTTTTAGAGCGTGTATATTTCCCCCCCCCCCCCTCCCTATCCATTTCCCGAAACAGCCCCCCTCTTCCCCCACGCCGGCTCCTTTGTAAGACAGTACGAGAACTTTCTTCCTTCCCCCCCCCTTGCCAGTCTGTAACCCAATGCGCCCCTTGCCTTTCTTTTCAAGCCTATAACAGGAATAAGGGCGTGGCAAACACTCTTTTTACCTTTCCCAGATTCCCCCCCCCCCCTTGGTCTTTACTCAGAAGTTACTGGGCGATATCCATCCGCTCCTCTCGTCTGAAATTATTGTTCGAATATCTTCCTGTCATACCTTCAGTATGCCTTTTCCTGCACTTCCCCCCCTTTTTAATAATATTACTACTTAATTTGGTTTTCCGCTCGTTATCCCGGCCCGGTAAGGAATTCGGCCCACCCCCCCCAACCGCGTCCTTACCCACCCCTCCCTCCTTGCGAATCCGGTCTGCTGTGAGTTGTACTTCTTCTTTTTTCCAATTCGGAACCCCCCCAAGTTTCCCACCTTTTCCCCCCCTCCCACTTTTTCGAGGAGCCTTCGTTCTCGGTCCAAAGAGAGACCCCTCCTCAGCAGACCCCCTTTTCCCTAAAGTAGTGTTTTCCGGCCCCGCCTGCCCTCCTGAAGAAGGGCTTAGATTTGGGGTTCAGTCCCCTCCCCCCGAAATACAGGCTTCATTTCTTCTGGCTATTCCTGTACCAACCTTAACCCACAGCCCCCCCCCTCCCTTCCTAACACCTAACCCCAGGGTAGTGTTCAAAGCAACGCCGGGCCCTCCCCTAATAATGGTTTCCCGTTTTTTTCGCCCCCTCCTTTCCTGTTTAGTGCTGAGTTCACACTCCTCCCGTTCCCCAGCTTCGGGATTGAATGGGACCCGCCCTCAGGATAAAAATAGCGTGAGGGAAGCTCACTTTTTCCCCTTTGCCGCCTCCCACTGCCATGAAGCCTATTCTCCTTTCCCCTTTTCTCCCAACCTCCCCCCGCCACCTGACATTTTCCACCGAGAGGCCCTAAGTTAGACCCCCCCCCCCAAATTCCCGACCCCTTCCCAATCCCATCTGACCAATCGCATGGACGAAACACCCCCGCCTTCTTGAACTACCATGCCAGCTCTTTCTCGGCCCCACCAAGCGAAACTGGTGTAATTTCCCCTCAAACCAGCCCTCGCCTCCCCCTTCCCATGAGCTTTTCGCCAGTGCTGTTGTCCCCATTGCTTTTTCCTGGAAATATATGGAACCAGCGCGTTTCTCATCCTAAGCGACTCTCTCGGCCTCCCCTCCCCCCTCCGCTTACAAAACGACGGAAGAGAGGCCCAGGCCAGGCCCGCGCCTGGCCTTTCAAAATATGAGTCCCTTTGTTTTTTTGCTCTCTCTTTTCTTGGTCACGTCGACGGCGCAGGGTCCTTTTCATATAGCCTGACGACCCCCCCCCCCCCCCCAATTTGGCTTGGTGGGGGTTTTTTTTGGGGTTGTGGTTTTTTTTTTTTTTATTCTTCTTTTGGGTGGTGATGCGGGCCCCTTTCTTTCCTTACCTAGTTTAGATGGAGTTCCACCTCCCCTCCTCTCCGTTCCCATTACATTCGAACCTTCCCCTTCACCCTCATCTGAATTACTAATTTCATTGAACTTTCCTTTGGATGGAGGGGGATTACCCCTTCTCTTTTTGGCCGTTCAAACTCAAATGTCTTCAACTTCCTTTTGAATAGTCGGTTTTTCGGCAACTCGTGAGTCTCTATTAATTTGACTCGGCGTTGCGAACTTTTTTAGTTTTCTTAGTGAAGATTAGGAGTCCCCTTTCAGGTTTTTTTGGGAGAAACCCCACCCCCCCTCTCCCGAATTCTGGCTTTGGAGTATCCCTGCACACAAGTTGCTTACTCCAGCCTGATCCTATGAATGGTAAAAGAAATCACCATTCCTCTCTTTCTCTCTGAGTTTTAAGACACTCACAGTCTTCCTTCCCCTCGGGCACCCTCGTCCAGTTTTGACTTTGTCTTTGCTCCATTCCTTTAGTTCTACCCCGGAACTTTATGGGCTGTGGGACTTTTTGAAAGTCGGAGAAGACAACCTTTCTTCTTTATTATAATATTTTCCGGTGACGTTTTTCCTACATCCCACTAGAACCCCTCCCGATTCTCTTGTCTTTGGGGGAATTAAAACCCGTTATGAAGCAGCTCCTCTTTTTAGGGAACATGATTGATTCTCTAATAGCCTCTCCCTCATCCGGCTTCCTACCAGTGTAGGGCGAGATTTTCTCTTGAACTTGAGCGCGCGTTCAGTGCAAACCAAACCCGCCTCCCCTTTCCCCCCTCCGTTATACATCTTTACTGTCGCGGCGGCTTGTGGGAACTCCTTCTTCGCCGGGGACGTGGTCAGGACTCCCCTCCTGCTCTCCCCCTCCCTCGACAACCTCGTCAATAATATTATGTAAAATTAGTGTTCGACATAAATAATAATAGTCAGGACTACGTTTCCAGGCGATATGACCCCCTCAGTTCCCCCCCCTCCCTCTCTGCTGAGATCTCTCTCACTTTACCTCTGAATTCCGTTGGAAGATCGAGACTTGTCGGCCTCGTATAACTTTGCCCTGCAGCCCGCCCCCCTTCCTGATGGATTTTCCCTTCCATCAATGTGTCCATTAACTCCCACCTCTCATCGATGGTGTCAATTCCCTTTTTGAACCTTGCTTTTGACGGCTTCTATATTCCGCGGGCCCTGCTGTCACTGCGTATTTCTTGAGACTTGTGGTTGATTACCTCCACCACCTGTATCCTATTCCACTCCCCACAGACTCCTTGTTTCGTCCTATGAAACCTTGCGGTCCACGCGCGTTTTGACCAGCCAATTTCCCCGTTTTTGGTGTGCCCGCTTTCCCCGCGCCCTCGACAGCTGAGTGGCGCGAATAGGGATCCAATATTTCTCAAGGTTTTTCTTTAGAATACCCCTTCCCACAACCCGTCTGTTACCATTTCCTCTTTGTGTTATGGAAAGTAATAATCCTCTCTAAATATCCCTTCACGGAATTTAAGGCTTCTCAGGCGACTCCCTCTCCCGAAGCGGCGTGATTCGGCGCATGATGAAAACCCCACCCATCACTAACGCCCAAATCGCCCGGAAACCCAGTCCCGTCCTAGCCCCAAGCACCCCCAGGTCTCCAGATTCTACCCCAAACTTTATCCGATCCCACTCGCTCTTTGCTTCTGTTCGTTTGTGTTTCTTTCTTCCTTTCAGCG
>Ga0179591_1384006_pt1 | contig 23321 bp, 31 predicted proteins | sample CZOMad2_1_08_16f_FD_182891 | JGI IMG/M metagenome (GOLD analysis project Ga0179591, IMG submission 182891) | Vadose zone soil fungal communities from Angelo Coast Range Reserve, California, USA - CZOMad2_1_08_16fungal (PacBio error correction) | ecosystem: Environmental > Terrestrial > Soil >... | reverse complement strand
GCGTCCCCCCTCTCCCCTTGTTAACGTACATTGTGTGTCCCACAACTCTGCTTCCCCCGTGTTTTTCTTTTTTTTTTTCGACATTTCCTTTCCGTCAGAACACACTCCTTCTTTTTTTGGTTGTTTGGACGTCGCAGTCCCCCCCCCCAACTAGCCCTTTTTTTCTGACTAGTTTTCTGTGCGTTAAGGAATACATGTGTCCTGTTGTACCACCCCCTTTTCTTTGCTGTTCTTTTTAGTTTTTCCTTTTCCTCCCAGTGTCTTGTGTTAGCTCCACGTAAAAGGTGGTGGCTTTTTTTTCCCCCTCAGTCTTTTTTTTCCTATGATTCGGGTTTTTTTGGCCCTTGTCATGGCTTATCGTGACGGCTCCCCACTTATCCCATCATAATACAGATTTCCCTATACGACCAAACAATCGTTCAGTTTTACCTTTCCATTCGTCCCTTTCTTTGCCCCCCCCCCCCTACCCCGAAACTTTCGGAGTGACTTAAATGATGTAATAGGACCTGTTCTTTCCCATCTTAAAACCCCCACCCTGCGCTCGACCCCTCTTAAAAACTTCTTTTCCCACGTATACACTCGATTCCCCCACTTGCCTCCACCGTAGTTCACTTCGGATTAACCTTCCCTTTGGTTGTGGCAATGTCATTCTGCGGAAATGCCCCTCTAGCCTCCCATTTCCGACAGGGCTCTGTCCTTTCTCTCTTTCTTTTTTCCTTTTTCTTCTTTTTTTGGTTTTTTTTTCTCGAGATGGACTTCTCCTGCATTTTTTGACGGAACCCTCCCCCACGGCGCTCTTTCCTTTTCCATCCCCTCCCCTTTGCCAACACTGTATTGCTTCCAGAACCAGTTGAAACTCCTGTGATCCGTTTGGATCTCTTTTCTCTTTTCGCGGTAAGTCGGTGCCGTGTTTCCTCGTTTGTCCCCCTGGGCAGCCAGAAGGTCTTCCGTTCCTGGCGAATGCCCCCACTCCGAAAAACCCCTTTTTTCTTGTTCTGGGGCCCTCCCCTTTCGAAGTTTTTTTTTCTTACACGTTCCGATTGTTTCCTTTTCCATCTCTCCTTTCTTCTGTTGGAGCCGTCCCTATCTCAAGCTCTTCCGATCCCCATTCAAGAATCTTCTTTTTTCCCTCCCGGCCTCATTTTCAACTGCCTTTTACCTTTAACTTCTTCCCGTGGCCCTCTCCATGGTAGCAGTCCTGTTTCGCACGCCCATCGACCCCTTTTGCACCCTCAATGGTTTTCACCATGAACTATTTCTTCCTTTCAAACGCCCCCTTGCAACTCGCCAACCAAAAGCTAGTGGTAAACTTCGACCCCCCCACCGGGACAAGTCACTTCATGGGATAGTTTTCTTACCGCCTGTCGAGTGAAACCTTTTTTTTTCTTTCCCCCCCCTGTCATTCCGCCCCTGTTAACAGTTTAGGTTTTCACTCCATCAAGTAACCCCCTCAACCATAAACCTTTTGCTGGTATCCCTTCCCCCCAAGTGTAACTCCGTTCTGCGGCCATTCATGTTTTTGCCCCAACTATTTCTCCTTTACAACCTTCAACGATCAATGTAGGTCTACTTTTTTCCCCAATCGTCCCTTGCGGGCTGCCTTCATGCGATGAAGGTTTTTTTTTGTAAAGTTTCCCACTTTTTTGCGAAATGTCGGGAATTAAATTGCTATCTCACACCCCCCTTGTCGCGAGTCACGGTGAAACCACCCGGTTTCTTTTTTTTTTCGGTTGGCGTGAAAGTCTCCCCCCAAACGCCCCCCCATTCTTTGTGGGGGGTTCCCCCTTGGCTCAACTTGGCCGGCATGTTCTTTTTTCTCCCCCTTAGCCAATTAGACACGTTAATATTTTGGAAGCCCTTTCCCTGTGGACTTTTCTTTCGGCGTTGACAAAAGTCTTCTGTGCGGCCTCTCGCTGGGCTTAACTCATTTATTTTTTTTTTCCTTTTGAATGTAGAACCGCCCCGCTCTTCCTTTCCGTTACAGTTTGCAAGGTTTTCCCCCTTGCCGGTTCACATTCGGTAAGAACTCTTCTGGAAGGTTCTTTTCCCCCCCCCCAGATTCCCTTCCTTCCCGGAACTTACATGGAATCCCCACCCGATACAGACCATGCACGCAGCCCAGTAAGTCCTTAGAGACTTCCGTGCTCCCTATCTCCCCCAATAGTGTAGTGTCTCATGGGGTATACCTTTCCCTTCTTGGCGGGCGATCCTTTATTCCTTCTGCTCTTTGAACTTCCTTTCGCTTCGGGTTTTTCTCTCAAGTTTTTTTTTTTCTTCTTACGCCCCCCCCCCCCTCGGACTGTTCGGATTGTTGCTGGGGCATCGGTTTGGGTGGTGGTGTTACATTGTCTTTTCCTCAGGAGTGCTTTTTTCCCCCCCCCCATCGCTTGAGGGTCCCCCGCTCCCACCGCCTTGAGTTGTAACCAGCATGTCTTAACTTACGGAACGGTGATCGGTTCTTTCTTATGGTTCTGTTCCCCCCTTTTCTTTTTTTTTGCCCTCCCCTCCATAACAGTAACCCGGGGGCCTTTTATTCAAAACCCTTCCTATTTTCCGATCTCTGGCTCCTCCTTTTTTTTTTCAGCATTTAATACCCCCGCGCTTACCCCTGAGTTCCCCCTTAGCTGGGACGTTTTGGACCTACTCCTTCTCAGCCCTTGTTCCGCGTGTTTTGCCCCACAGGTATTTGACATCTCCCTTTTCCTCCTCCTTTCGCTCCCCCATAAGCCTTTCCATGTACAGCTTTGCCTTTTTCCCCCCAAGCGTCCCCTCCTGTTTATGGCGGTTTCCCTCCTGGCGTTGCCGGGCTGTTCTGAACCTGGGGACCTTCCATATTCTTCCCGTTTTGATGCAACATCGGGCCTTTTCTCACCAAAGCATTCTGCCCCGAAATGCTGACAGTGGGACTCGTTACCTGGCCCCCTCTGGGAGATCGAAACCATTTCCTTTCCCACCGTTTTCACCGACCGCAGAGAGTTCCTTCGCCTCCTTAGCAGTTCGCGTTTTTTTGGTACCCTCCACTCATTTTTTTCTATTCCCCCTCTGAATGGCGACCGTACCTTTCTTGGAACCCCTTTTTTCAATCAAGTTCGCGCTTAAACGGAGCTCGGCCCCCACTCGAGTCTTTTTCTCTATTCTTTCTGCAAGCCATTCTCTCTTTTCTCCTTTTTGTGTTTTTTTCTTTCGAGATGGGTGGTTGCTGGATTTTGTGGAGTAGATAACTCCCCCCGTTTCCCTCTGGTCCCCCCTGAGCCCCTTTTGCAAAACGCGCAGGCTTGATTTACCCCTTAAAAAACTTGTTCCGTCCTGGTTTTTACGGTCCCCTCATGGCTCCCTTCACTTTCCTCCAATAGAAGGCTTGGCTTGTAAGTTTTGGGTGTACGAACCTCCTGCATTTTTCTTAACAGTTCCAGACTTATGCGCACAACAAAAATGGCATACTGTAACCAAGGTTCCGTTTCCGAAAGGATTTTTTTCGGACAACCTCCCTCCTTTGTCCGTCTGAAGTACAGGCTCCAAAGTCATATCGGCCCTCTCCCCCTGGTGAATAAACAGATCCTGGTCTCGGGACTAAATGGGCTTTGATCTCCCGGTTTTCTTCAATTTCAACCCGAAAATGGCACCTGACGGAAGGACACCTGCCAGCAGCCTTCTCTTTTTTTCGCTTTTTCTGAACTCCTCCCCACTGCGTTCTTTTTAGGCTCTCCCCCCCTTTTTACATCTCCCGTTCCGTTAGTGTCGACTCCTCCGTGCTTCGATTTTTTTTTTGCCAAAACCCCCGTCAAAGCCTTTTTGGAGCAAACACCCCCGGTCCTTTCTTTCCCTTTTTCTTTTAGTTCTAGGAGTATCTTCTTCCCACTCGCCTGAACCTTGTACGGTACCCCTGTCTTTGGCTATGCGTCTCCCTCAGTGGATCGCGATAGAGTTGGTAACCGGTCCTCCCTGGAATCCCGATTTTATTCCTCCTCCTTTGACCGTGTTTGCCTGAAGGGCTTTTCCCCCAAAGTCTGTATGTGGCCAGTCCCCCCTTTTTCGCCGCTTATTTACCGTCACCTGTCAGGTTAAAGTTACCATTTGCTTTTCGCTGCCGAGAGGCGCTCCCTTCCTTCCTTCTGTTTTTTTTCTTCCGGAATTCCCTACCACTTCCCTCCTCCACCCCCCCCAAACCTATTTGGGGCCAGCACCACCACCACATCCTGAAAACCTCACGTCGTAGTGTGAATTCTGGAAAATCCCAATCCAAGCTGCTACAGACAACCCCCTCTTTGCTAACATTGGCCGGGCACATCAGTCGGGTCCGAGTTAGGCCCGACTCCCTTTCCTTTCTTCCTTGAGAGGTCCCCCAATCCTGATCATGTAGCACTGATGGAGATCCTTCCACGTTCACGACGATCTGTCGCCTTTCCTAACTGCGTCCCCTGTTTTTCTTTTTCTACTTGCAGTCTCCATGTTCTCCCCTGGTTGAAATCGATTTTCCTCTTGGGACATCACCTGTGTAAGCGGCCCTCATGTCCCCCTCTTTCTACGTCCAACTGTTGTAGACGTCCTATCGCGTGCCTTCCTACCATGTTCCACTGCTGGCCAAACCTTCTTGTCTTTAGCACCTTTCTCCCGATCGTCTGCGCTTTTTGGGGACCTTACGCGACCAATTTCCCCGCCATTCGAGTTGTCGTTCCCCCCTCCAATATTTGGACGAAACCCGCCCCAAGGCGTTGTTTCCTGAGGCCCACAGAACTAGTTTCCCTTTGCTGGTTTTTTTTTGAGGCAGGCTTGCACTCACCTGACCGCGTTGGTTAACCTTGCTTTTTGCGCCTCCTTGGGAGTCTGGACTATATTACGCCCCAAATGACTTTCATGCCCAGGCTCCAATTTGGTTCCTTTACCCTTTTAGTCCTTCCCCATTCCGCTATTGTTTTGCCGGCTCCGAAATCTTCTCTTGGCCCCACTGCCCTTAAGGCGCGTCCTCTTTTTTTTGTTTACCGTTCTCCTATTCGTTGGGCCCCCCCCTTTTTGCTATTCCCTCTTTTGATTACGCTGAATCCATTGGGTTGGGACATTCTTCTTGGAGCCTGTTTCAATTTTTTCCCCCTTTCTTTTTACTTGGTGACCTCCCGAAACTTCCCCTCCGTCGGGTAACCCCTTTTTCTGAACGGTTCCCCCCCCTGGGGTTCCCTGACGAGATTTTTTTTTCCCCTGCAAAAGAGGTACTTATTCGGGGACTCTTTTACGCTTTCTCCAAGTTCCCACTAGCTTGTTGCTTCTTTGTTCCGTTTTTTTTATGGCCGTTTAATTGACTAATGTTTATGTTTTTCTTTTTTCCCCACGCCCTTCTTTTTCTTGTTCGATTTTTTCGAGGTCACTGATCCAGTGTCCTTTCGCGTTCAGATCCCGTACCCCATGTTGGCTTTCCTTTTTTGAATCTCCGGCTTGTCGGGGACGACTTTTTGTTCCTTCAAAGTGAATCTTTTTCTTCGATAGTGTTTTCCTTTTTTTCCCACCGATCCCCCTCCGTAATCTAGATGTCTATAACCCTCGGAAGTTCCCCCCTACCCTCTAACATGTAATTTTTTCTCAAGAAAGGTTTGGTTGGGTTGCATGCCAGTTACTGAATGCCTCTGGTTTTCCCTCTACACCAAAACTCTTCGGACTTTTTTTAAACCCTTCCCGATCCAAATCTATCTCACCTATGTTCCAATGTAGGATACCACTTGTTGAAAATGTCAAGTTTTCTTTTCTACAATCCCCCTTTTTCGTCCTTGAAGTTTCGACGCTGAGTTGAATCTCTCTTCTTCCTCTTCCCCTTTTTCCCGTTGTCCCCTTTGTGTTTGTTTTTAGAGAGTTCCTTTCAGTCTCCTTTTACCGGAACCCCTGCGGCTATTCTGTCTCCCTTTTTCCAGTGCAAACCTTTTTTTTATCCGAACATGTTTATCCTTTCGTTCTTTGGAATCGTTTGGCCGACTTCAATCGGGCGAGAGCGGGTTTTTCCGTTGGTGGTATCCTTCCCTCCAGTCAGGCTTCTTTTTGTCCTTGTCCAGTCACTTTCGTGTGAGTTTTTTTTTACAATGCCTGAAGTCTTCTCTATTTGCGCTAGTAATTCTTTTTTCTTATTTTGTTTTATCGTGTTGTCTCCCTTTTCCTCTTAGCCTTCGGTTTAGCCCCCCTGATATAGTCCTCCCCTTCAAAACCCCCCTTTACGTTCCTTGGGCCAGACCCTTGTGGAGCCAGTCCTTCTCCCCGCCATCGTACTCCAATCCAATGGTTTTTTTTTTTGTACACCTAACTACATCCCCCACGGGCCCCACTCGCACCTAGTGGTAACTTCTTCCGGTCAACACAGCCCTCAACTGATATTTCTTTTTCCCTCCCCAGTCTCTTTTTTCACCTGGCCTTCCAGCTTTTCCTTTGGTTACAACAGTCGGTTGTTTTCCCCCCCATCAGAAAGTCCCCCCGCCCGCTCAACTTCCTTGTTCTCCATGTCCGCTTCACCTCGGTAATAGGCTTTCCCTGCCCCATTAATGGTCCAACTTCGTCTAATCACTATCCCATCGGTACGCTCCTACGCATTTTAATCGACGTATCTTGCTCCCCCCCTTTCCTTATGTGCTGCTTTTTTTCTTTGTACAGCTTTTTTTTTTCCCCAATGGTTTTTTTCCCCTTGGGCATCTCCCCGGGCCTCTCCAAACCGCGTACACCAGCTCAGGAGCGTTTCACCAACACCGTCCGTTCCATTGTTGGAGTCCTCTTCTAACCCCCCAAACCATCCCAAATTCCTTTGCTTTCTTCCCTGCCTGTCTTAGCAGGCAAGAAAACTGTCATAATGCTGTGTCCCCTCATGGATTTACCTTTCTCGGGTGTACCTTTTTCCGTAGCCTGCATCTAGCTGGGTTAACTCTAATTTCTGTTCAGCTGAAATTGTTCTCCCTCCGCGATCCTGCCTGTTCCCAGTTGGTCCGGCCCAAATGTGCGGCTTTTGTCTGCTCCCTTGCGTCCGGTCAAAAAGTTGATTTTCCCAGTGAAACAGCCTCTTTTTCCCCTGCCTTACATGGGGTGTTTCCACTAAGCATATCTGACCCCTCCCGCCCGCGATGTTACGGGCCTTCATTATTGAATCGTCGACCCTGATCGGGCCATGTTGCTTTTCTTTGCTCTAGTGGTCTACCCTCTTCCTGCAGGTCGTGCGCTTTATCCCAGCGGCCCCTGTCAAGGTCGTTGTTGAAGTTGGTATTTTCAAGATACCTTAGTTTATCTCACAAAATTCTGATGTTAGTATTTGTTGATGCCCCCTCGGTTGGTTTTTTTTTTTTTTTTTTTTTTTTTTTTTTTTTTGTATTTGTCAATTGTCTTTGTAGTCCTTGCTTTGCAAAACGTATCGACGTTAGGGCTTCGCCCCCTGCTTGGACTTGCCACCACTTCACTTGAGTTCAAATTTCAGGACTTTATCTGTCATCGCTTGTTCTTTTACATAGGCTTTTTCCCCAACAGCCCCCCCCCCTGGCCTAACCTTCTTTCCTTCTAACCCCCCAATTCCTCCGTTTTCTGAGATCTCGCTGTTTCCTCTCCCCAGCATTCCCCTTGCTACAAGGTAGCCTTCTTGTAGACGACTCCTTTCCTTCGCCCCGGCGAGGACCTTTTTTTCCCCAACTGTTCCTTTTGGACGTTTTTCCAAGCATCTTTAGAGCGCTACGCCCCTTATATGTTCTATTCGTGAGTTTTTTTTCTTTCGACACATTTCGTGACCTGCTTTTTTTGGCCCCCCTTTTTTTTCCGGACCAAACGGCTGTTCTTTATGTAACCCGTTTTCCACCCTTCGTGCCTTCCCGAGCTTCCCCAGGGCCTTTTAAGTCACCTGGGAGTCTTTGCCGATCGTCGCTGGGAGCGTACCCCGGAGTTCATCGTCTCTCTTTGAAAAAATCTTCTCCACTTTTCCCCATCAGTTCCCCCTCCCCCCCTCTCTGGCTAACATCCTTACGCTTTCCCGGAACCAGTCCCCCGCCTTCTATTTCGTTTCTTCCATTTCCCTGGGTGCGCCCTAAAACCAGGGCGGCCCCAGTTTGAAAAATTCTGTCGATTGACTTTTTCCCTCCAACTTAAGTAGGGGAAAGATTTCTTCTCCGCCGCCAGTGTCCCCCTCTCTATCCTCCCCCTTTTTTTGTTGAGTCCCCTTTCGGATGGGTTATGTTGTTGTTGAGAAGCTTTAATTTCACATCCCCCCTTTCGGCGTTTTTTTCCCTTGTCGCTTTTTTTCAAAAAGCCCTTTTTTTCCTTGTCATTTCTTTTTTTTTTTTTCTGCCTGTTTAGGTTCGGCCCTTGGGCTTAGAGTGACGAACCAAATGACCCTCTCCCAAGGGTCTTTTTCCCTTTAAGGAAGAACATTTTTCGGCTACTTCGCTGCTGGGATTTTTCCCATTCACCCGGGCGTTTTTTTTTTTTTGCAAGTCCAGATCTTTTCCCCTGACCTCTCCCGTCGGGGGGTTTGGTTTCTTGTTTTTTCTTTTCCAGAGCCCAGCATTGGCAGCATTCGTTCCTGCAGTCTGGCATGTTTTTACTTAAATTCCCCCTGGTCTTTTTAAGTCACGCGTGTTCACAAGGTTGCTACCCCCCTCCCCCTTCAACTTGGCACCCAGAACTGATTTCCACATAACCCTTGGCGGGCGAGTTTCTCCCCTTTTTAGACCCTCCACCCGCGGAAATTTGGGAACCTTCCCTTGCGTCGTTCCTCTCTTTCCAGATGCGAGCCCCCCAATTCCCCCCCCTACCACTTTGGTGTGCCTCCCCCCCCCGCGGCCCTCTTTTAGGTTTCCAGTTCTTTCTCCAGCGCCCGGGACTATTGTTGGTAAGTGCGCGTTTTTTCTTCCCTGCTGAGAGATCACTGAGCAGGGTGCTTTTGCCGTGTTAAAAAAACAAACCTTTCCTAAAGGGTCTTTTTTTTTCAGATTGTTGTCTCTCTCCTTGATGACGTGTTGGGGGATTTGCAGGCTTTTTTCCAAAAAACCCTACCGACTTCCGGAAACCCCTCCCGATCCTATACCCGTCCGGTCCCCCCCCCCCCCCCCCCCCCCGTTCCTCCATTTTTCTCGCCGAGGTCTTTCGATGGACCATTTTTGACGTTTTTTTCGGGACCCCCCACCTTTCCAATTTTCTCATCACCCCCCCCCCCACACAACCCGATTTGGCCAGCACCCCTCCCTGTCAAAGCTTGTTTGCTGAGTGAATCCCCCTCCCATAGCGGGTAGAATTCGGACAATGCCCCCATCGCGACACTGTTTTGCAAGGCAGCGGATCTTTTCCCTCGTAGTCTTTGCCCCAGAAAATCCAGTTTTTTTCCCAGAGGTCTTTACCCCTTTTTTTTACTTCCCCCCCTAGGCCCCGATGGCGTTTTTCAGCAGGTTTTTCCCCTACGCTATCCTCCTCCTTCGTAAATTTCTTTTGGTGTCTTATCTCCTTCCCATGTTTCGGGAATCCTGTGTTCATCTTGTCACCAAAATTCCTTCAGCCTTTTTCGGCCTCCACTGACTTAATTGTGATCCCCCCCAATGGCTCCCACAAATGATTCGCCTTTTTTTTCCTACCCCCAATCGTTGAACACCCTCCTTGTAGTTTTTTAGCACCCCACTGCGATGTGCCGCGACGTCTTTTCCGCGAACAAATTCCGCCTTTAGTTTTTTTTTCACGTGCCCTCTGAGTTTTCCGAATTTCCTTGGAAGACAGGGCGGTCCTTCCTTGAAGGTTCCCTTTCCAAAGAATCTGGTTGAATTTTGGTTTTTTATGCCGGCTGGCGCAACTGACCCGCGGTGTTACCAAGTCTTCTTCTGCCTGGATTTCGTGCTTTTCCGATATTTTCAGTGACGGATGTCCAGTGTCGCACAATTTTTTTTTCCCGGCCTTTACAGTTCCTTTCCTTCGTCATTTACTTGGCTTCTCCTAATACCCCTTTTGTGCCAATCCGTGAGCTGTCACTTCCGTTTTTAAGGTTATATAAGCGCCCTATTTTCATGGAATGAGGAGCTCGCGAGTAAGTGGCTTCACCTTGAGCCCCGGAATTTTTTTGTTCGGTTTTTTCATTTCTGGATGGTGAACGCCAAAACTGTTTCCCCCGTTCCCCAGGGAGTTTTGATGAACGGTTTGCCAGGTTCTTTTTTCTTCGCGGATCCTGAGCATCCTTTTCGATACTTCGTGTCCACCCCGTTTTTTTTTTTTTCCCCCGACCCCCTATCGGTGTTTGCTGGTTGCCCGTGGCTTCCAGTGGAAATACCTTGTCGTTCATTTTTGTAAACTCCCCCCCCTCCCCTTTCTGTTCGCGCTTTAGCCTTTTCATGCTTTGTCTGAGCGTTCCCCCTGTCAAGGTTCTCCTTTTCTCCTTTTTTGAATATCAGGCGTTTTTCCTTCGGGAATTGGTCACCCTGGAAGATCCCGATTTAGGGACTCTCCCCGATAACCATCATTTCCCCTCGATTTCCCTTTCTTTCTTTCCCACATTCTTTTTTTACATGAAGCCACCCTTCATTTGTCCCCCCCCGTACAGGTCGGAGTGGATGCTTGTGCCGGGCGAGGCCTGTTTTCTCTAACCACCCCCCCCTCTTTCCGCCCGTGAACCTTCCGGGCCCCCCCCCTCCGATCCGACTATCAACCGTCTTCCCTTGATTAAACCCGACCTTTTGGCCTGTCCTGTATGGGCTGTCCTGGATACCGCCCCCCCCCCTTTTCCATTTCCGTAACATGGCTCTCCTGATTTTTTCTCTTTTCACCCTCCGTTTTGTTCTCTCTATGCAGCTGCCTTTTGGACTTTTTTTTTTTTTTTGTTTTTTTTTTGAACTGCCGTTTTTTCCGGTCGTGTTCCCCCCCGTCAGTTGCCCCAAATTTCGGTCTCTGAAACAGTTGAAACACTTTTTCCTTCAGTTTTCTCTTCCCCTATTGTGGATAGTTGTTCTCATTGTTAAAGGCCTTTAGGCCTGCGTGGTGTTATTTTCCCCCCCACTTTTCCAGCTCCGTCTTGGCATGTCCCATCCACTCCGAAAAACCTTCGTGGTTGCAAATGTAAATGTCGTTTTTTCTTTTCCCCACGTCCGTTGTTTTAGATAGTTCATCTCGCTTTTTTTCTTTGGTGGAGCTCTCTTCTTCCTTTCCAATTGCCCGAATAATTTCACGGAGATTCAACTGTCAGCCCCTTGACTTGGTTTCCCCGCTGGGGTCACACTTCTTCGTCCTGTAGCCCCTTTCTGAACCCTTTACCATCAATGGCGGTTTCAACATGACCTCCCTTTATTAAGTACCCGCCACGGGGCCTCCCAAACACCCCACGCTCTTTTACTTTTTCGTAACCACCGGACCCTGAATACGTTGATTCGTTGGACGCATTCTCTCGAAGACTTCCCAAAAAGAGCATTTTCTTCCGCCCCTTGACGTTAACACTTGCCCACCCCTAAGCTTTCGGACCGATCCACTTTTTCTGGTTCTCCCTGTTTCTGCCCCGAGTTTCACTTCTCTCCTTGCGGGGGGGTCTTTGCCACCTGTGGTCTATCAACCCTTAACGCCAACATTCGGACGCTCTTCTGGCCAATCGACTTTATTCTCTCCCCTTCCCCCGTATGCGATTATCTTTGTAAGAGACTGCCAATTGGCTGACCTGCTGGTCCCCGTCACTGATATCACCCCTCGTCCAGGTTTGCGCAGACTTGAACCCCCGCGGGTCCTTTTTTTCCGGCCAGCCGTTCCCTTCCCCCAACCCCCTCAATTAAAATAGTCTTTGCTCAGGGTCCGTCCCTGTTCTTCTCGTTCGCAAAAACGTTGCATAGTGTGAAGCCACGAATGTGGGCCGGAATTCCTTTCAGTACGTTCTTGCCTCCTCGAGTTTTTCTAACGAATACTTATTGCCCTGCCGAGTTGAACCCTACGCCTCCCTTTCCGTATCCAGTTTGCCCCCCCTCTCCATGCGTCCATTTCCCCCACGCGCCCTTTTCGGGCAGTTTTTCTGTCCCAGATTTAACAAACACTTTTCTTTGGCTGTGCCAGTCTTTCACTACGCTCTCGAGTGCCCCTGAACGCCAGTGACGTGACGGCGAGAGAGATTCTCGTGACCAGTTATGATTTCTGTGCTTTCGTTATCCTACCTTTCCTTTTCTTCATGCAGTCTTGGGCGCGCGTATCACGTTGCTTACCGTGCCCGGTCGGCGTGGGGCCGTTTGTCTTATTCCCTTCCGGTTTCTTTTTTTTTTTTTTTTTTTTCTTTTTTTTTTTTTTTTTTTTTTTTTTTTCCATAAACTCCTGCTTTTCGGATGGTGTTTTTGCCATCGGTTGTTTTTTTTCTTCATGCCCATGTTCTTGTCGTGCCACTTTCCCCTGTTCACAGCGAGGAGGCTGCTCCCAATTGCCCGCGGTCTCCCCTGAAAATCAATGGGAGGAACTCTTCCCCCCCGGTCTTTTTATAGTCCTTCTTTCCGGTTTTGTCACAACCCCCTGCCTTCATTCCGCATCACGGGAACCGGCTCTATCCAACCTCGAAGTTCCCTATTCGTTTCTCGATCGGTTCTCTTTTTTCAGCCCCCCTCTACCACTTTAGTCCGGGTTTTCTTTGTCGGACTACTCCTTATCCTAAGAATAGAGCCTGTGGTTGTCCATTTTTCTTTTTGAATGCGTCCCCTTTTTTATCCCTTTCGTTTTTGTTCAATACCGCCCTTCATGTCAGTCTATCCTGATTTGCTTTCTCAAAAAGCGGCTCCGTTGCCCTGGGTTTTCCGTTTTAGTTTTTTCGGGGCCTGTTGAAGGTTAGCCCCACACGTTTTCCATCCAGGCTTCCCCTTTCTTGAAGCCAAGGGAATTTACGTCACCCTTTTTCCGTGGTGCTTACAACTTCTTGCTTTTTCAGATCTTTCTTTCCCTGGCAGGCTGCAATCCTAGTTTCTACCAACCCCTTGATTACACGACTTTTTTCAAGCCCCCCCTCATTCTATGCTTTGGATCTCCTTCCTTAGATTTACCCCCCACCCCCCCTTACAAGTTACCTCTTTTCTATTTTTCGTCCCCACTCTGCCCCTTTGGGGACCCCTTTCCCCCAAGTTTTCCTGCTTTACACCTTTTCAATCAAAATGTTTGCGTATTGTACAACAGGGGCAGTGCTCGTGCAAAAACGAGGGAAATTTCTTTTTCTATTTCTCCTCCCCTCCCAAGCCATCCCTCTCCTCTTTCCCCCCCCCCCCCCCCCCCCCTCCTGTTGTGGTTGTTTCTGAGGAGATTGGGTGTATGTTTTTTTTGGCGGGTTCTGCTCCCCTGCCAAGTTCCCTCGGTCAGTTGCGAGCTCCCGGTTTCACCGCGCCTTGATTTCCTCCCCCGAACTTTTTTCAGACCGTACTTCGCCCGTCACGTTCGACCTTTATAAACCCCTTGTTTTGTAAGTGCCGTGGGACGAAATGCGGTCTAAGGTCTTTTTTTGCCTGCCCAACGAATGTGCCGCCCCGTCCTCTCCTCCCCTTGAACACTTGTAGTTTCCCGCTTTTTTCACATCTCGGAGTGTTTCCCGACCGTACGCTACTTCATCCTCCTTATCGGATCTGCCGTCGCCATTGTGAACGTTAAAAGGAAGCCCCTTTTTCTTCTGCCTGACGGTACGTGATGCCCGTTTGTAACGAACAGTTCCCCCCGGCAAAACGTAGGACCCCCCCTCCCAGAAGGTCTTTTGAGCTGTTTTTGACCCTTCCCCCTTCCGGATGAATGATTTTACATATCGTTCGTTTCCGATTTACGTAACTTTACTTTTTCTCTCGAAAAGTTTTAGAATGGGTCCCCCAGTAAAAATACCCTCTTTGGATGTCCCCCCCCCGCGGTCTTAGTTTTCGACGCAGGAGTCCCTTCCCCCTCCACGGGTGACGTGGGGGGGGGGGGGGGGGTTGTGGTTGGGGTTTTTGTTTTTTTTTGGAATTCTTGTTTTGCTGCAGTCTCAATGCTGGAGAGTTCCCCCCAACGAAGGGCCGCTCATGCATACCCCCTTCGAAAACTTTTTTCGTAGTTCCTCTTGCCTTCCCCCGTTCTTTGTGGTTGAAGCCCGTTCAACAAAAGTTCCCTCTTCCAGTTCCACGAATTCTCCTATTTCAACCGTTTTTTGTTTTATTTCCCCTCCATTTGCTTCGCGGCCCGGCGTCTTGAGCGAGGTCCCTCTCTTTTGACCTTGCACGCCTCCCCCCCTTTCTCCCCCTCCACAATTGAACCCCCCAAAAAACGATGCTCCGCACCCAAGCCGTCCTCTTTGATGGATGAAAAAACCTACAAATAAAAAAAGAATTTCCTCATCTCTCACGAAACCCTTTCCCCCGAGGCTTTCCGGTGCAAGGCAAGTCCTCTTCCGTCGTTTTTCTCCTCCCCCCCACCCTTCAGGAAGATTTTACCCATTGATCACCGAGCACTGGGATGGTCCGATTTTTAAGTTTTTCTCCACTACGAATGTCATTCCGTGTTCAGTTATGAGTTCCCCCACTGGATTATATTTATGGACCTTTCGTCAAGGTCCCTGGAAGGCTTCCCGGGGGACCAAGCTCCTTTTTCCTCTGGTGAACCTCCACTTCCGACCGCCGTGGCCCCATTTACCGGCAGGAATTCCTGGTGCACAATGGTAGCGGAACAATTTTCTCCCTGTCCTCTCCCACCTTCAAACCTGATGACCCCTTTTATTCCCGTTAGCAAAAGCTCTTAGGCGCCCTTTCCACGTCTTTCACCTGATTCACACTACCCTCTTCGGGCCCTTATTACGTTTTTTTAGAATGCTAAGGCGAAGTCAGGTGCCCCTTTTTAGCACCCCCCGCAGATAATGGTTTCCTTTTTTTGTGGTTGCCGGGATGGACTCCACCTGACAACTCTTGGGTTACCCCGTTATGTCTTGAAGTCCTTCCTATATACATTTGGACCCTTGTCTTTCCCAAGATTTTTTCCCCATTTTTGTTTACTTGGGGGTCTTTACCCCCCTATAATTTCTCCTTACTTTCTGGCGCCGGACTACCTTCTCATTGGCCATTTTTCGTCTCTTCTCGTGTTACTTCTGGTCATCGTTGAACCGTGGGCGTGTGGGGGGGGGTTGGGTGTTTTTCTATAACGGTCAGTTGGCCCATTCCCTTGAATTGCGTCCATTCTCGAGTTCCCCGTGCAAGTGGCCCTCTCCATTGAGGACCATCCCAAGTGGAGGCGGTCCCTTTTTGCATTCTTCTTTTGACCCGACATTCACGGTTCAGGGTTGCTGCCGTGTTCTGTTTTTCTATGCATTTTTTTTTTTTTTTGTATGCGTCAGCCTTTTTTCCCTCTTTACGATTCGGTTTTGAGCCCCTTCTCCTTTCCACAACCCCTATTCCCTTTTTTTTGAGAGTTTTTGACCGTTTCGTTTTGAGGTTCAAGGAAACATGTTTCCTGTTTTGTCACGCCATGATTTTGCTGGGCTCTTTTTGGCGTCTTCTCCCCTGGTGTCTGGGCGTCAGCTCCACCCCCGGTGGCTTGCAGTTTGACTTTTTTTCCTCCCGTCTTGGGAAGATATGCCTTTTTTTCCCTTTCGTAATCTGTTGTCCGTCTCCCACGGAAACCCATCGGTTAATCGAGAATGACCCGCCCACAACTTCCTTTTTTAATGTCGCTTTTTTTTTCTCACCTCGAATTCTCCCCCGGTTGAAAGGTTTTTCTTTCCTGCATGGCCAGGACTTGAGCTCTTGCTTTGCAATCTACCCCCCCAAGCTCTCCCCTCCTTTAAAACCCTTCTTCCAACGATTCATTCCCCTGACCAATGATCCCCCAACTTTTTCGTCCTTCCCCTTGTTGTTTCAATGTTCCGCTGGTCACGTACCTGGACTTCTCCCGATTTGAAGTTTTCCTTCCACCCGGGTGCTTTTTTCTTCATCTCTATATTTTTCTTCACTAATCCCGTTTTTATGGATCCTTTCCCTCGTGCTGGGACGACACGGGCGTCCTAGGGTCGCCAATTAACGGGGACCCTTGCCAACAAGGTCCTCTCCCCCCCTTTCCCCGTGAAACTCTTTTTTTTTCCCCTTTCTGATACGGTCTCTTGTCGCCAAGTGTGTTGCGAGCGCTTTTTTTTCGTGTCAGCAGAAGGCTCTTCATGGCATGCCATTATCCTCCCCCCTTTCGTGTCTTGGCCCATGACCCTTTTTCTCCTTTTGCCTTCTTAATTTTTCGATTTTTTTTTGCTCTAGTCATTTTGATGGTTATAGTGTTCCTTTTCCCCCCCTCTCGTAGAATTCATGTAGCCCAATTCCAAGACCCCCTTCCCGTCCCGGAGATTCACCTCCTGCCCCCTTACGTTTCCTTCCCGTTTTCTGCAAGACACTTTTTTTCCCCTTCAGTAGCCACTGTAACAGCAAATTCCCCTTTTACAACAGAGAACTACCTTTATTCTTAAACGCCACATGCAACCTCGCAAACCACCGCTATTTGTTTAACTTAGACGCCCCCCGGACCCGAACCCTTCCCTGTTGATTCTGACCTTCTCTGACCTGGCCCCCTTTAGGATTTCCGGCCTTCATTTTCCAGTTTCCGGGGTCCCCCCTTCACGAAATTTCCCCCCTGCAAGATAAAACTCCCTTTTGTTCTGTTATTGTGCGGCCCCTCCCCCGATTGCGCATTTTATGGCCAACTATTGCGCCTCCACCTTACCTCCCTCTTTCCGCTAATCCCCATTGGCCAAATCGTTCCCCGGCGCCGGCTCTTTCTTCTTAGGATTGGGTAAATCGGGCAAATTGGCGAAGCTGTCTTTTTCAAGTTCACTTCATAATCAGTTCAACCTGTCTGTCCAGGCGCTTTCCCCGCAACCTGGTTTCCAGCGTTGTTTTTGGGCGGCCAGACTGCTCCCCCAAACCCCTGCATTCCCCTCTTCTTTATTTGTTTCCCGGTGACGCTTGCCGGTTCGTGACCCGCCTCGGTGCGTTTTTGATCGAATTGGGCTAATTTGTAGAGTGTCCAAGACGTTTCCTGGAGTCCCCCTAGATGGGTGCCTTCCCCCCAACGGTTGAATAAAAATTTTCCAGCATCTTTTAATTTGTATAAAAGCATGAGATCCCTTGGCCTTCCCAGTTGGCCCCCTTATTTCCACTGAGGTAGCCTTGACGACGGGCTTCCTTAAGATTGCTTGTTACCAAGATTGAAACCTTAACCACGTTCACCTGTAACTACGTCACTCCTTGACCAAGGAACCTTTCCCCCCTCAAGTACGGACTTCCCTGAGATCTATAGTTTTTTCTTTCCTTGATATTTCTTGCTTTTTTACTCGTGGTACTACATCTTCCTTTCGTCTTGGCGAATATTGCTGATACCGATTCTTTTTTTCCTTGACTTTTTCCTCTTGGACCCTTCCCCGCTACTCGGGGTTCTTTCCATAAACCCCCTCTTTTCGGATTTGTGCTTTTGGCAATTGGTGGTGGATGATGTCCCATTTTCTTTTGTCGATGTTTCCCACAACGTCCCCCCCCTCTTTGTAGGGTTTTCCCCCAAGGAAGGATCAAAAGCCCATGTTCTGAAACCTTCCGGACCGGTTGATTCGGTCTCTCTTTCTGGTTATGTTTCCTCTTTCTTTTTTGAAAACCTCCTTCATACCACACTTTTTTTCCAGGAAGGATTCCCCCCCTTCGCCAAGTGTACCTTGGATTATCCCCTTTGAATACTCCATTTACACGGCGCTTTTTCCGTCAGTGTTTCTGCTGGACTACCCCCCCCTCAAAAGTGTGCCCAGATCCTCCCCCATTGTTACTTTTTTCCGTCCCCCGAATCTTCTCGTTCCAATACTTTCTTATTCTTTTTTTTAATCCTTCCGGCGTTGATGATTCTCCCCCCCGCGGCCCTCTTGCTGGGTAAGTGTTTTTTTTTTTGGGTGGGGCTGCCCGGTGCTTTCTTTTTCTCAAAGGTTTCCAATTACAATACCTCCGAACAGTGATTCTTCCTTTAAACGAAAGCTGACATGCTTTATTCGCTGGAGCGTCTTCCTCCCGGCACTCGTCTCTGTTTCGACCCAATTGATGCCCCCTTTTTTTTTCCGGTGTTCGACCCCCTCCCCCTCTTAGTTTGGATTAAGTTCCTTCCCTCGATTCGTGCCTTTGGACCAGTTACCCCACCTCTCTTTTCGCCTGTGAAGCGCGACAGGTTCCCCCCCCCCGGGTCTTGACACATTTTCAGTACCAAGGGCGCGCTTGTTTCCCCAAGGGGGATCGTCCCAACATTCATTCCGGCCCCTGGATCCTTATGAAGCCCAGAATAACCAATATCTTCTTTTATACACCTTTTAATAACTTTTTTTTTTTTGTTTTGATCTCCGGCTTTGATCTTTTCTTGCTCGAAGGCCTAAAGACCCCCTTCCCCCTTCCCGTTTTTGCAGTTTTTCCTTCCGGTTTTTTCAAGAGCCTTTTTCTTTTCCCTTGTTGACAAAACTAAACGGTTCTTCCCTTTTTTTTTTGTTCCTTTTCGGCCTTTCTTCAAGCTTGGACCGAAAACACCCGAAGTCTTTCCCGGTTTCCGGACGTCGACCCAGAGCTGAATCCCTCCTGCTGCTGGTTCCCTTAAACCTTTGCCAGTTTTTTCGCCCAGGACACATTTCTGCTCTCCTTGCCTACGCTCCAGCTCAATCTATTCGGCAGCTGCTGGGGACCGGGAAAAAATTTTTTTCCCGTTTCCATATTTCCTTTGGAAGGTGTTGGGTTTTCCCCCCCAGTTTTTCTTTTTACCCAACCCCCCCTCCCTGCAAACGTCCTAGGGGCCACTTCCCTCCCCTCAGGGCTAGGAGTTTGCGATTTTTCGAATCAGCACCGCGATACCCCGTCAAATATTCCGTTTGGCTGGTTGCGCTCGTTTTCTCTTGACAACACGTTCAAGAACCTTTGTTTTCAAACCCAGCTGTTCCTCTCCTCTTATGCCCGGAGAAGGCTCTCCCCAGAGTCCTTGACTCCTTTACTCCTCCTTTTATTTTTAAGTATTTTTTTTTGTTAACCCCTTCTGAGAGGGATCTCCCTATAGTAGTAACATCGCGAAATTTAAACTTGTTCTAGTAAGGCTCTTCCCCTTTCTTTGCCGGGGATTTTTCGCTGTTTTCCACAAAGTTTACCGTCATGACCCCTGAAATCCGATAATCACCTGGTCAGCCATTCCCTTGAGTTCCCTTCTTTCCTTCATTTCCTTGTTGGCTCAGAGACCCTTCACCTTTGATTGTTTTACAGTTTTTGCCTTACAACGACCCAATGGACCTCCCCCCCCCCCCCCCAAAACTGATGCCCACACCAATTTCCCTGAAACCCTCAACATCCTTTTTTTGATGGGGGAACCCCCGAAAATCTTTTCGCACCCCCGTGCCCAACCCCCGGTGACACGGTCTGCAAGCAGTCGGGCTTTGAGTCGTTTTTTTTCGGAGCCTCCCCCTTTTCCCTTTCCTTCCTCCTTTAGACACCTGGATACCTTTTTTTTCCCCCCACGATGGGTCGTATCAGAAGGGTCACCTCCCAACTACCCCCCTTTCCCCTACGTTCATGCTGTTTGGGCCAAGCCTCTTGTCTCTCCATGTCCCGGGAACCCTCGTTTTTCATCTGGGGACATTCCGGGCCGCCTTGCGGCTCCTGGACCTTCCCCCTTTCCGTGAAATTGTTATTCCCCGCAATTTCCAATTCTTTTCGCGTTCTTTCATCCCTTTCGTCTGGCCCTCCTTTTGTAGTTTGCAACCAGCTATTTTTTCGCGGAGACGTCTTTTCACTCCCCCCGACCCTTCTTCCGTCCCAGGGGGCTTCACGACCCTCTTTTCCCTTTTTCCTCCCTTTCTTTTGAGAACGAAGGGGGCCTTGCGGAAAGCCCCCAGACAAAGTCCTTTTCATTTTTTTTTGATTGGTTTTTGTGGGCCGTTTTTGGGCCCACCCCAAAGACAGTTGGGTTTCAACCGTGCTCTGCTCTGGACGGCTTTGACTGTTCCTCCCCCCCCCTGAACGTTTCCCAGCTTCCCCCCTTTTTCCCTTTTCCCCCCATGAGCATCATCTCATAAGGCCGGCGCAGAAGACCTTGTTTCGATTGGGCAATTCCCTTCTTTTCGTCCTGATGGGACCCCTTTTTTTTAAGTTTTCCTCATGTTGGAAATGAATCCTCCCGATTCCGCGTACTAACTGAGAACCCGGGCCTTATGTGATCTGTTTTGACATTTTTTGGTGCCCCTCCAAACTGTACTTCTTTTTTGCTGACCGGGAAAGTCTTATCGCAGAGACTTGCTGTCCTTTCCGCCGATCAAGTCTTTTTGTACGTTTTTTTTTCCCGTCGAAGGGTTTATAGTCGTTGTTTCTTTCTTGACCCAAGTGGTCTTTTTAATACATTGTAGTTCCTTTTTTTGTCCACCGTCCCCTTCTTTTGTTTCTCGGTCAGTTCTTGGCCTTCTCACTTTTTTCGAGGTCCTTCTTCCGTTACAGGGGGCTGGCATTTTTTGCACTTCCTTTTTCCCACACGATATTAGGGGAATTGGCTACCCAGAGCTGAGATGCTGGTCTCCCTCCCCCCTTTTTTTTAATATCGGAGGGTTTATCGCAAACCAAAAATTCGTCCTCATATGTGTAAAAAAGAACCTCCCTTTTTCCATTTGCCCCCCCCCCAAAGGTTTAGAAGTGATGCCAGGGACGTATCCTTTTGCTGAACTCTCCCCCTCTCCCGCCCCGACTTTACCCCCTTCGCCACGATAACACCTCTTAACACTGATCTATCCGATTAGGATCCCCCCCCTCATTTTTCCCAGTTCTTACATAACAATCCCCTGATAGCCAGCATCATTTTTTTCGTAAAACAGTTTTTCCTATCTGTCCTCCCCCTCCCTTGTGTTTGTTTTCTTTGCAGTCGCGATTTTACTCCCCTTCCGTCGGCTACCTCCCTCCTGGGCAGTTGCCACAACCTCGGTGTCCGAACATTCCCCTTCTTTGAATCAGTTCGGATCTTTTCTTTTCCTTTGTGGGGGCCCCTTTTTCCCAGGCCCGGGCGTTGGTTATAGGGAAATCTTTTTCCCACTGGCCTTTTCCCCCCCTTTACGAACCTTATTTTTGTCTTCAAAATGTAGAAGTCCTTAACTTTCCATTGTTCCTCCTTTCATTTCTTCGGAGTGGAGCACGTAACCTCCCTTTCCAGGTATTCTCCCTCCCCCTCGTCCCCGCCGGGCTCCAAGCCACCCCTTTGACGGTTCCTTTTTGTCGACCTTTCTTTTTCCGCGCCCGCCCATCGAAACAGCCTGGGCGGGTTCCTTCAAGCCTTTTTTTTCCCCCCTTACACGCCACCTGGGCAAACTCGCCCAAACAACTCCTTGGTGAACTTCGGACGTTTAACCCGGCAAACCGAACCTGCTCTGATTCTGTTTCATTCCCCTCGCACCTTTGCCCCCACAGGTCCTCTTTCTTAACCGTTGTCGGTTTTCGTCCACACGCATTTAACCCATCACACATTCTCCTTCTCCTTTTTCGTTCACCCTGCCCGTCCTTTTTCACTCCCCCGACCTCTCCCCCTACCGCACGTCGTTCTCGTTTCGTAATCATCTCACCCTCCCCACCTCCTCCACATCCCTTCCCTCTTTCCCCCCTCCTCTCTCACCTTCTGCTCTTCTTGCTCCCCTGCTCCATTCCCGTCCTTCTACCTTTTCTTTCAACATAGACACGTCCCCTTTTCTTCCAACTTTTTTTTTTCTTTTCCCGGTTTCCCCTGTACTCGCCCGTGCTTCATGTGCAAAAATATGGAGTATATCAAACCCTTCCCTCTACTTTTTTTTCCGTTTGCTCTACGGTTTTTCCAATCGACCCTTCGTGCCGGCCCCTCTAGACTTCTTTCCAATTTGGAGACTTATGGCATTTCCGGTCCACTTCTATAGTTTCCACCTTTTCCAGTTTTTTTTTTCTTTTGAGCCCTGTGTCACCACTTTTTGTAAGTTTTGCAAAGACGTCCCCCCCACCCCCCCCCAACAGCCCCCCCCCCTCTTAGGTGTTTCCCCCCTTTTTAGCACTTTTTTTCCTTAGCCAATTTTCTTCCCCACGTTTCCATCTTAAAGAAACCTCTCCATTTGTTAGCGTGAACACCGTACGTCTCTGAGGCTTTTTTTTTCTAGATGGGTCACAAGGACCTCTCAAGTTTTTCATCTTAAGAGATAATTTTCGGTTTCCCCCTTTGAACTTTCTTCCCCCCCTGGCTGTCCTGCGGGACTCCCCTTCTCCCCCCCAGGTTTATTGTACTATTCCAACTCCTTTCACGCTACTTCCCCCCTGGGGAATACTTTTTCCATATAGCTCCCCTACCAGAAGCTTTTTAGGCATGACCCGCGTTCTTTAGTCCCCATTATTCCCATTTTCCGTGCTCGGTGATCTACCCTTCTTCCTCTTTCCTTGTCCCCCTTTACGATGTATACAGCTTTCTGGACGTTTTCCCTTTTTCTGTGGTCACGTTCTCTTCCCGGCTTTCAACAAAATCCCTCCCACACTTTTGGGAACTTGGTGGTGCTCTTGGTGTGGATGATGAGTCTTTGTATCGTGCAACCCCCCCCGAGGATTTCTTCTCCAATTTTGCTCTTTAGGACCTTTTCTCCCCGGTAGATCTTTTCCTTTCCTCTGTTATGTTTGTGTTTTGCTGGCCTGCTCCAGTTTTCCATCCTTCCCGCCAGTTACTATTCGCCATATCCTTTTTTTAAGCATTTCTCTTCCTTAAACCGTTCTCTTTCCCGCCTCCCTTCGTCCCCTTAGGTCCTCAAACAAGGTCGTTTTCGGTCCCCACGAGCATCTTTTGCCTCCCAACCTATCACCCCCCCTTTCCTCGCCTCTTCCTTCTTCTTCTACTAATGACCTTTTAAGGCGTGCCCTTTATGACCCCCAATCCGACCTTGGCGGTCTCTTCTTCGTGATCTTTCTTCCCCCTTTTCCATAACTATTAAACTTGGTGGTTTTTTTGTTTTTTTTTTTTTTTTAAACCTCCTCACCCCCTTTTTTAATTTGAGCGTTCCCCCCCTGTGACCCCTTGTCCTCCCAAATTCTTGCCCTTCAAGGTCTCCCCTTCGTTCACCTACTTTCCTTTTTTGGGTTTCCAAAGTCCCCTTCCCTCTGTTTCCCCCTATTTTTAGTGCCCATGGCGGTCCCCCTGAAATTTTTTTTTTCTATGAAGGCTCCTTCCCTGGACCCCTTCTGCCCCATCCGATCTCTTTTCCTTTTTGTTGGTGTTTTTAGATGTGCTTTTTTATCTAACTTACCTCCTTATAGTAATCGTGAGATCCCTTTTCCCTTTTATTTCCTAACGTTCTTCCCCCTGGTGTAAAAAACCCATTTTTGTGCTCTTTTCGACCTCCCTAGTTCCCCCCTAACCAGAAG
>Ga0179591_1257509_pt1 | contig 23325 bp, 18 predicted proteins | sample CZOMad2_1_08_16f_FD_182891 | JGI IMG/M metagenome (GOLD analysis project Ga0179591, IMG submission 182891) | Vadose zone soil fungal communities from Angelo Coast Range Reserve, California, USA - CZOMad2_1_08_16fungal (PacBio error correction) | ecosystem: Environmental > Terrestrial > Soil >... | reverse complement strand
TCGACTACCTCCTTCTTCTCGTTTAATCCATAGACGCTTTTTGACTCTTTCTTTTTTTCATGCCCCAGCACTCCGTTCGGGTTACGTGTCTTATAACGGTCCCATCTATCGCCCCCCCAAATTTTCTTTTTTGTCGTCCACTCCCTAGTGTTTTGTTTACAGCATGGTCGTCGGCGGGCCCTTCGATTCGCCCAACTATCGACAGTGAGGAAGCCGGCGGACACTCTCGTTTCTAAAAGGAATTTTTTTTTGTTTATGCTTGATAGCAGCGACGCTTGTATTGAAAACCTCGTTTTTTGAGGAGTTGCTCGTTTACCGGTTCCAAGAAGCTCCAAATTACTCGTCTTTTCTTCCTCATGATTTCTCCAAAGTGCGGCCCACCCCCCCCCCCCCCCTTTTTTGTAAGTCTGCTGTCTGTATTCGCCCCATTCTGGGTCGTAGCTCTTCATTTCCGGCTCGGTGATGGTACGCATTTGTTACAAGAAGACCCCCCCTTGTTAAACCAATAATAATGTGACTTGATTATCGAGACCCCGAGAGCCCTAGGTCACTTAAAGTTAGCATATGCATAACTTCAGCTTTAACACTTTCCACGTGTGTGGTAAATCCCGATAACCCCAGAGCCTTGAAAAAAAGGGAACACCCCCCTTCTTTTCCGAAACCATCCGATGCGCTCTACTGCTATTGCGAATGCTCCCTCGAAGTGTTTTTTTCATGCACTCACCCCTCCAAACGTCTCTTCTTCCCCATTCGTCTGTCCTCTGGCCGTCCACCACAAAGCCGTTGGACCTCCTCCCCTCATTAGAAGTTCCCGTACAGCACTTCGACATTTGGTGTTTGCTTCTTCCCCCTTTCCTCGCTCGAAAGGCTCCATCGTGCATTTCCAACTAGCCGTTTGGGTCTTTGATAGTTTCTTGACGTCCTTTCCCCTTTCCCTCTACCATTCATGTCTCTCCGAACCCCACTCCCTTGCCGAGAGATTTCCTCTTGTAGGAAGGCGAGGACGGGTCTTCTTTAGCCTGAGTATAGTGCTCCCCTAGATTTTCCGTTTATAACCTGATATGATTTCGGGACGACGATTTCGCTGTGATCAAAGGTAGCGATTGTGTCCCCTCCGTTGTCTCAGAAGGAATGGAAACTTCCGTTTATCGTTAGATGCAGCACCCGCCCTTTTTCGAGTTGCCGCGCTCCGATCAAAATGGCTCCCCCTGAGTAGACCGGCCCCCCCCTGGAGATGACGCCCCGAGAAGCCCCGCAGTCCCTGTGCTGGTGCACCTCGGAGGGACACTGCTTTACCTTTTCCCGGTCCTCAGTCTCGTCCTCGAGATCTTGACCAGACTGGCGCCTAGCCTCCTTCATAGGCCTGTACTGATTCCGAAAGCCCCCACGATCAGAGGTTACGCCTTTTGCCGGTTTCTTTCCAGACGCCCTCCTCCAGCCCCTTTGTTTTTTCCGCCGCCAAGTAAGCGTGTCCTCTCGTCCATCGGTTTGTTTCCAAGAGGATTTTTTAGGCTTATGATCGGGATTTCCCAGTTTCAACCTCTCCTCTTATATCTCCCCCTTTCTCCCCCCTTCGGTTTGAGTGTTTTCCATAGTAGAGGATCTATAGAGCTGCCTTGGTCGACTTATCTCCCATCTTTCAGGTTGACAGCCTTCTTGATAGGTAGGCCCCCTAGGACCCCCTTTACCTTTATAGATAGGAGGATTTTGACGGCGTGACGGCGCCCTTTTGTGCGCCAAGTACCGCCGAAGAGACCTGAACGACTGCGTTTTACAGCTTCCTCGGTCGCCTTGGATTTTGGCGTCTCTTAGTCCCTCAGGTGGACTTGGCACGCGAATATAAGAATTGTTTCTCTTACACTGCAGATAAGTAATTCGCCCTTCTGGCGTGCCTGATCGTTGGATTTCTTTTTTTTTTTTTTCTATCGCTCAGCTATTTCGCTTCCTGATGCGTTTAAAAGATTCCTTTTCCCTCCTCTTCAGAAAAGATCTCTGAGATATCGTACCCCCTTTAATGGAAAAGTTCCTCCAATCCCCGTTCCTGATGGGCCTTTTAAGTTCTCTTCTAGCTCCCCCCCAGTTCTTTCTTTTACCCCCCCGTTTGATGAAGCTAATAGATGAGGCCGACGCGATTAAGTCGCTTTCGTGCCTGCCCTTTTTTTCGCTGCTCGATTCAGTCTGCGTACTTAGGAGGTATTTCGAAACCACGTACTGATTTTTACATTCCCTTTGGCCATTTCACTTCCCCCACCCGACCGTATCAGTCTTCCCTCATTTCAGAGGTTCCTCCCACCCTTCCCCCCCAACGCTGAGAGACTAAGGAGCTCTACCCCCCCCCCGTTTGTAGATTTTTTCGCGCACAGCCCGCCAGGATCCATGCCAGTCTTTTTTTTTTTTTCACCCCCCCCCAGGTTTATTTCTTCCAGCAAGAAAATGTGCTTACTCTCTCTCGTACCGTTTTTGCTCTCTCATCATAAATTCATTGTCGAGCGTCAGGGATCCTCTCCCCGACTGCGTCCTTTGAGCGATTAGGAGGATTTCCGCCCTGACTTGGATGTGCGCCTTTTGACCCCGCTTTGTTCCTCCTTCTTAAGGTGACTGGTACGCTTTTCTCCCTTTCCTTTCTCCCTTCAGATAGACCCCATCGGTTTTTCGCCGGTTCTAGGATCCCACGCGCCTTTGTCCCAAAGGTGACGTGTTCTTACTTCCTTCTAATCCCCTTCTTATCCTCGACAGAAGTGAGCCCCGATCTTTGGCCGTTCCTCCGTCTTTCCCGTTTTTCAGCGATCGCATCACTTTGGCGAGCGATTTAGGTTCAGTTTCCTCTTGCTTCAGTCTTTGCCTTGAGTCCCCAGCGAGCTTTTCCCTCTGTTTCCCGGTCCTTTTTAGACTTTCCCCCCTCGATATGATTAGACCTAGAAGTAGCGTCCGGTCGGCAGTATGAGTCTTTAGTTTCCCCAGCGCCTCCCTTCTTCCCCCACCTCTAAAGCTTTCATAAAAGTTTAACCCCCACGTCTTTATACTAAGGATTTTACCTTTTGTATTTTAGTCATGCACTAACACTGTAGTTCCAATTCCCCCATGAGAATGATTCCCCCTCCAGTTTAGGCCCCCTTCTTCATCGGTATGAAGATAGGATTATCTCTTCTTCTTGTGTCTATTTGCCGACCGTTTGCTACCTTCTTATCACGCCCCACTACAGTACTAGTTTACCAGTATGTAGGAGAAGTACGCCGTCGTTTTTTTTTTTTTTTTCCTTTGCTCTTTAAAAGACAACTTCTATCCCTCCTCCCTTCCACCTCCGTGACCCCCGTTTACCTTCCTGAACCCTTCTCGTGTTAAATCCGTACTCGTAAGAAGGTTCTCCCCTCCTCCCCCCCGTCCGCCAGAGTCTACTACTTCCCAGAGCAACCCAGTATGCTTTTCGAGCCGTCAGCTTCATGCGCGGGCACTATTCTGATAGAGGGATTTACCTCTCACCCCCCGCCCGATTCCCCCTGATAGCGGCGGACCCCCCCGGCCCAGTATTCTGACGTTCTCTTCCTTTCAAAGATATCCTCTCCGCGCTTATGATTTCTCCTGCACTTTTGGTTTTCTTTTTTTCAAATGAAGCCACTCTTTTCCGGGTCTGTTCACGAATGCAGTCTCCCTGGTATCGCATTTGAGCGTGGCAATGAAACTTGACTCGAAGCTTTCCTACGCTTTTTTCCCTCTTTTCCCAACGCTCCCAGGTATCTTTTTTCCAGCTTTACCCTTGCTTCCTGCTCCGATATCGCGTTCCCCCCGCGTGCGAAGTTCTCCTCCTCGCTAGAGTGTTCACTACCAAATCTCACGCTGTCCGATGCTTTACCTACAGGCTCTCGAATTCTTGCCTGAGGAGTTTTTTTTTCTTTCTTTTTGTGGTTTTTTGGGGTTTGTTATTCCTACCTGAGGGACGCCGGTCATGAACGTATCCTTCCCGTCTCCACCCCCAACCTAGGGTCGGCATCAACTCCGTTTCTTTTCTCAGCGGCATGTTTTCGCGCCCCAAACTGAATTCTCGTCCCCTCCGTAGATTCTCTTTCCCGTATTTTGTGGCGATTTTTCGCGCAGTCGCCCGAGCGGATTTTTCTTTGCGTCGTCGCTCCTCTCGCAATTCGCAATATTTCGTCTTCCGAGTGATACTGCCTCCCACCTCGTGTCATGGGTCCGCTTACTGTGTGTACCAGTAAGGTAGTCTTTCCTCCCTCTTTTATATTTCTAGGGCTTGAGATCTTCTCCAGAGCCCCGATCTCCTCTCCCTCATTCTTGATTGTATGTTGTTTTATGCGCGGCTTTCCGCAGTTCCTTTCTTATCCCACGACGACGCCCTCTTCCGGACCTCAGAAACTCGTTCTGGTTTTTTGCCGACTTTTTACCCCTCATAAGCCCCCTCTGACCCACCTTAACCCCGCTTTGAGCAGCTTTTTTTCTAGAGATGGATTTCCTCCCCCGTTCTTGACGGGCCCTTCCTCCACTCTTTCCCCTTCTCTTTTGACCCTGCTCGAGCTGGATGAGAGAATCCACCCCCCCCGGAAGGTCTTTTACCCCCACTCCCACTTTTTTCCTTTTGCCCTCGACCACCGGTTTTTTTTTCTTATAGGTTCAGCCCGTACCATTTCACGCCTCTATCCCTTGCAGGTTTTCTTGTTTGTCCCCGCCTTTTGATGAGACCCAGATTAAGTACCTCACCCCCTGAATTTGTCTCAACCCACCCTCCTTTTGCCTCCTGCGACTTGATATTTCCTAGAGCTCGTCGGTTTTTTTTTTCCTACGATTTTTTCTTTTTTGCGTCGCGCTGGTGTGGTTTGTTCCCCTTCCTCTTTCGAGGTCTTACTCCGTCAGACGTCTTCGTTTGCGAACCCGACCCTGATCATTTCCGGTCCACCGTTTTCTGAAAAGAATCCCTTTTCTTTTTTTTTTTGCGTCTGTACACGCCGGCCACTCGTTCAGAATACTTTGCGCCCAACCCCACGATCGTCTTACCAAGTCGGACATCGTTCATGGAGCCTTCCTTTCTTCCCCCCCCGACGTTTCCTACCCCCCCTGTTCGCTGCGTCCCGATGTCCCTCCTATCCGTTTTAGTCTCGGTTTATTCTCTTCTCTCTGCCCGGGCCGCTCCCTTTCCGTCCCGGCGCCGCCCCCATTCATGCGTTTACTGTTCGCGGTGCTATTTTGCTCGATCCTCCCCCCCTGACCTTCGAAGACGAGTTAAGCAAACCAGTCCTTCCTCATATGTCCGTTTTGTTGGTTTCCTTTTCTTTCCGTCTGTCTTTTCGGCCCTCGCGGTTCCTGAGAGCCTTGCTCCTATGTTCCGTTTTTAGTGACGTTCTTCGACTTCCCCCATCGATAGCGTTGTTCAGAGTAGGTCCCTTCGAGCTTTTTAAATGACACTGGGGTTTTTTGCCCTGACTTATCTCGCCGTCAGCGTGATTGTCCGCGCTGAAATCCTGTCCTTCTCGTTTTCCCCCTTGACGTTCCCCAATTCGTCCTAGGGACGTTGACCTTCCTCCCTCCTGTGCATCTCATTCCCTCCCCGCGCGATCCTCTCGGAACATCCTTGCAGAACTGGCTGTCATTTTCGTCCCCGTTGGGTGGATTTGTCCATCTTTTCTCACTGCATGACTACAGTTTGTTCCCGCTAATCCTTCAGCTGCCCAATGCTTTTGTTTCCACTTTCGTGCAGAAATCTCTCGTTTTGGTTCTGAGGCGATGTCCCTTTTCTCTGAGTCGGGTCTTAGGAGCCCTTTTTTCGTTTTTCTATCTGCATTCCAGTCTATTCTGTCCCTGTCATAGAAATAGACTTTTCTCGAGGAAAACGTTTCTCGCATTCTGTCGCACTTATTGCTCCCGCTGATAACGTACAGAGCAGAGGGCTTCTTCGCCGATCGCGGCTGTTTTTTAGGAGCGATCGGAGTCTCACTCGATTGGAGGGTCATCTTCACACTGGTTCACAACTTTTCGCTGGCACGTTTGCCTGCCCCCACACTGCTGATGTAAGATATACCTCGTTCTTTTTTCCACCCTCCGACGCCCACGCGTCAAATCCCTGCTCTCATTCTTTCCTTTCCGGTGATGTATCCCATTTTTCCAAAGTGAAGTTTTGATTAAGAAGTTTGTGTGAGACCCGTGTCGTCCTGCCCCCGCGATACCGCCACTGTAGAACGAGGCCCCTATTTCACCCAGAAAGCAAACTTCTTTTCTTTCTTGTACACTACCGGTGTTGTTGTTCTCTCAGCCCCTCCAGACTGGTTGGTTTCCATAGACCTGATAGAGCATTTTGGGATTCCGTCAAAGTGCCGTCCCTCCTGAGTTTGGATTTCTCCACCCTCCCTTCTCTCCTGTCTACTAGAGTAAGTCCTTGTTTTTTTAGAATAGGTTGCCCTCCCCTTTTTGATTTTTTTCCTACTGCTTCGTCCTTTTGAGGCCTTAAATGATCTTGTCCACATTGTGCGTGGCGAAGTGACCTTCTTCGCCCTCCCCTCCCCCATTGAACAGACAAGTCTCTCCTCACGTGAAATCGCGGGCCTTTTTTAGTAAGCTTATTCCCCCCCAACCCCCCCACCCCAAAACCCCTAGGAAATGGCGGAAGCGCGTTTATGGGCTCCTTTTCTTTTCCCTTTTCGAGTCTCTAGCGTCGAGTATATCGCCAGCCTGGTTTCCTTGATCCCCATTTTCGCTACCTATTTCCGCCTTTTTTCGATGTCCGTTTCTTTCCTTTAGAGCAGATCTTTCCTCCTCACCCCCGCACCCGACGCCCTACTCTTTTTCCCCCCCCAAACCAGCAGTTCCCGATACATTTGGAACCTCCAAAGCGGTCCCCCAACGAAACTTGTCTCCATTTTCTTCACGGAGTCGAAGAGTCCCCTCTTCTCCTAGTCGCTTTATTTTCCTTTTATCCCCCACCATAAGCCACCCTCCTTCTTAGGGAGAGTCTAGGTTTTTTTCGATTCTGATCCAAGGAGGGATACTGGTTATATTGTTCCAATTTTGAAGTCTCTTCCTCCGCCCTAAAAAAAATTCCTCCAGTACGTTTAAGGGTTGACGAGTCCGACGTGATATCCCCCCGGCGCCCCCCCCTTGACTAGAATTAGTTTTCTTACGAATAGACCCCTTTCCCTCCCCCGCTCTTTTAGGTGTTGCTACCTTGAACTGAACACTGCAATATTGAGGTACCCAATCCCCCCCTGCGTCTCCGGCCGAGGCATAAGCTTCACCAGGACGCTATAGACAGCCCCTAGTTTTTCTTTGTTTTTAGTCGTTGGTGGGGTGTCCCCCAGTCCTTTTTTTTAATGAGGGTCCTCCCTTTTTAGACACAGCCCGTCCCTTGTTTTCGGTCGGCGAGAAATATCTCCCTTACGGTATCCCCTTGTTTCCCCCCAAGATAAGCAATCGCCTGAGGCCTGACATCTTCGTGAGAACGCTTCCCTTTGTTCCAAGACGTACCTTCTTTTGGAGACCTCCCCTCCCTCGCACGTGTGAGTCCTTGTTGCGCCCACAGGCTCGCTTTTTTTCCTCCGCGGCTGTACTTCGTATTCTTTTCCTAAGAACTGTCCGTCGCCCTCTTTGCGCGGCCTTTCTTATCGGCTTGATCTTTTGCCCCGCCTCCCGCGTGGTGTGTCCTCCCGAATTTTGCGTCGCTGCGACAGACATCTCTCTCGGCTTTCAATCGTCAGAGCCCGGCTTTTGTTTTCTAAAAGTCCTTTTGTGACTTTTATTCCTTTCCCGTTTCCCATCGACGTTCTCCAAGGTTGCTAACACCCACTTTCATAGAGCTGACCGTGTCTCGCTTTTCCCCCCTCTCGATCTTGCAAAGAGTGATGGTACTCATTTCTTGCCCATGTCTTGTAAACATGTGTTTTGTGAGGAGCTCAGTCGTGCCCGTGAGGTGGGCCACGGAGGCAAACCTAACCCGAAATCGCAAAACCAGCCACACCACCACAAAACAAAAAACCCCCCCCACCCCAAACCCCCCCTGGGTTGTTTCTTAGCCCGGTCCAAGATAGTCGTAGGCTTTAGTTTTCGAAGAGCCCCCATTTACACTCTAGTTGGACATGGTTTGTATCCCTTCTGGCCATGCAAGTCTTCCATACCAGTTGGTTTGTCGTCGATTCCGAGAGTACCCCTTGATCGTCGGTGTGATTCGGAGAGGAGGAGAGCTCCGGGATCCTCTACTCTTCCCCTCAATCATTTGGTCGTGTTGTAGTTATCTTAGACGTCTCTGAATCACCGAGAATCTGTCGGATCCAACCCCTTTTTTTCGCTCATCCGAGACGTCCGCAGGTAAAAAAACGGAAAACAACAGCTTTCGCGTAAACCGCGAGTTCCCCTTCCCATCGATGGACATGGCCTCCTCCTTTCTTAGGCCGGTGACTGTTCGCCCCCCGCCTAGCACCGCTCTTTTGAACCAAAATATCTGAAAAAGCTCCATGCATTACCCGTTTCCCCACCACACAGTACTGTGACATCCCTTGCTCCTCTCTTATCCCTCTTTCCCCCCCTCGTTCCGCTATGTAATGGTCCCGCACAGAATATCACCCCCGCCGAGCTATATTGCTTTACGTGTCCCTCCCCTTTCTTTTTGTCGTTTGTATGCGATCTTTTATGAGCCTTTAGGACGTAATGACCCCGTCCCCTGACAGTGAAAACCCACCTCCCCCTTTTTACTTCTTTTATTGATGAGAGAGCGTGTCGTACAGCGGTATGTTTCCCTCTGCTCTGTTCGGGTTCTAGCCGTCTTAGTTGCAGGGTGAGACGCTCTTTTCCCTCCGCATTTCTCTCATCACGCGCCTCGTTACCTGCCGGATTCGAAGCTAGTTAACCCCTGCCTGAAAGTACCGATAGTTCCTTCTAGCTGACCTCGGGAGAAAGCTTTTGAAGGGTCCCCCCCCACCCTCCAGTAACCGAGTCGCGGCGGACGTGGTCTCTCCCCTCTGACGCCCCAACTCGTTTCCCTCACTTTAGAGTCTTGGACGTGCTAGAAGTTCCGACGATCATTCCCTTTCGTGCAGTGATAGCTTCGACCGATGTATCCGCTCCGAATAGCCAGCTCTTCCCCTTCCCCTATCCTCTCTAAGAGGGCGTATACATGCTTTCCTTTTCCCCAGCTTTCCCTTACTGCTCTGACGCCCTTAAGCTTGCCTGCGCAGTACGACGTTGCTTGCGAGTCCGTGGCCAGTTATTTTTCATCTGTGAGTTGCTGCGGCAGGCATCTTCTAGTGCGTCTCAATATGTCCCTTTAGTGACTCTCGCGGTAGACCTCCGAGGGGCCGCATTTTAGTTATGTCGGGATAGTGGAAGCGTTCTCCGAGATTTTCTCACTTCGTTTCGGGCCTAACGATGAGATAGGCCTAGCGAAAAGGACGTCCCCGTATGGAGGTTCTTTTTGTATGAGGCCTCTTCTTGTAAGCCTCCTTTTGTGCGAATTAATTCCCACGCCCCTGCTTCTGCCTGACGACAGACGATGACCCTCAATTTGCCCCTTTTTGCTGGCGATCGTTGCTTTTTTGTGAGTAATTGGCACGACTCTTCCCTAACGTTTCTTGTGCCCCCCCACCCAGTAATCCCCTGTCAATCGTAAGCTTGAGAGAGCCGTTTTGTTGCGCTTGGATCGTTTCCCGCCCCTTTTTTCGGACGATCGCCTTGTCTTTTCGCTTCTTGTCGAGGCCTTGCCGCCTCCGGTGTCTTTTTTGCTACCCTTTGCGATCTGCCCGAAGATAGAGGGGTCATCTCACAACGTCGGCACAGCGCCCTCCCCCCGGGCTTCTACCTCCGCCAGCTGTCCTAGCTCCTCAAGCCCCTTTTACCCGTATATACTCTTGCCTTACGGCATTTGGCTCCGGTTTTTTCTCCTGGCGTCTTCCTTTCTTGTCGCAGAGACCCCCCCCCCCCCCCACACACCCCCCCTGGCTTTGGATGTCGCCGTCTTTGAATGCTCTTCCACCTTTTCTGCCACCCCACCGCCGACACGATTTCCCGAATCTATTTCAGGCTCCAATGACCGACCCCTTTACAACGTGAGCGACTATGGCGTGTCACGGGATATTCTCGTGCCCTCGTTGTTCGCGTTGAGACGGATCTCCTCTTTTTCACAGTCTTCGCCCCCTATGTGCCACTGGTCTCCTCTTTGGCAATGTGATCTCTTTTTTATATGTTGTTGATTGAGATCGACAAACTCTCACATTTTTGAATTCCTGCACTATGGCGAATGTTTGAGCTCGTCGTTCCCCCCCCCCGTCTTCTTCAGACGACGACCATTACGATGGCTTTTTGACTCACCGTAATCTCCCCTGCTCGATCAGGTTTGAGGTGAAGTTTCGTCGTGCTGGTCGTGCCTCGCCGACTAGAGACTATGCCAATCTGGTAGAAGAGTTGGGCATCCCTTTGCCTGAGATGGTTTGCACCACCGCGGAGCTTACCTCCTCGCGCCTGTGATACGAGCAAAGCAGACAGCCCGCCGCTAGCGCGGCCGTATAGCTTCACTTCCGAACTTCCCCCCCAAATCGTGAGGTTGCTTTTTTCTTGCCGCGACAGTGCGCAGGCCCCTAGCCCCCTCTGAAATGTCCCTTGGTGCCAATTTAGTCTGACTTAGCGACAATTAGCATGTTGCTTTCCTCCCATTCCCCCGTTTTCCCGCCCGATTTTCGCCTTCCCCACATCCCGTCCCCAGATAATAAATCGGCACAATTTTTTTCCTGTTCTTTTAAACGTTCTCGCCTGTGTATACCTTGTCATAAAACGTTAGGCTCCCCCCCCCCTTTCCCAATCTTTCTTTTTTTTTTTCCCATGTCCTCCCGATCTCTCTGCCAGAGTATCCGTGGCGCCGGTCTCTTTTGTCTTTCTCCTTTTTCGCGGTTATTTTTTGGATCTCGCATCCTGATACTTTAAATCAGCAGATCGTGTCGTGATGGTTGACCGCGAATTGTTAGTACGGACGCAGATACTCTGAGTCTAGCCCAGTTTCCACCGCTTCCTCCCCAACGAACACCCAGACCTGGCGACGGCTCAGAAGACGTACGCGAGCAGTAAAAGAGTGTTTCCCCACCCTCTAAGACCTCCGACCTCCAGGCCTCCCCCGATTCAGGAGTCTCTCAGAGCTTTATTTTCGGACTTCTCAGGAACCTTCCGGGGAAAGTGTATCGATCCACTCCCCCTTCTTACCTTGGATCTTGAGGACTAATTCTCCCCCTGCGCTTTTTTTGGCCTCTCGTCTCAATATCTCTAAGCAGGCGAGCCGTTTTTTGATGTTCAAGCGCTTTAGACTCCGCCACTTGTTTGAACGTTTCTCCTCCCCGGGAAAATCGAATATGGTTTTGGTGCGCACCTTCCAGGCCTCGTCCGTCCCTCGCCTGGTCCTTCCTCGCAACCGCTCAGTCTTCTGGTCCGAGCCTCGTAAATACCTGGCCCCCAGTCTTCCCTGATTCGGGAGTCGATCTCGACTATCGTCGCCCCTCTATGACTCGGCGGTCCCCTTGAAAAGCTTTCTTCTTTCTTCGCCCCCCTTGACGATGCGAACATCAGAATTTTCGCCCTCCGCTTTCTGCGTGCCCTTGTTCGTGTTCCATCCATTTTAGGCGGCTTTCATTTTCCTTTTACTATCATCCGACTATGCCCCCCCCCCTGGTTCTTTTTTTTTTTTTTCACTGCAGCCATTGTCCCGTCACCCCCCCCCCCCCCCCCTTTTCGATCTGATGGACTTCGCTGTAAACCCTGCTCTGACGACCCGCCGATTCTGACAGTGGTAACAGTATGTCTTTTGTTTTTCCCTTTGAGTCCCGGAGACGATCTCTGTTGGAACCGATATTTTTTTTTCTTTTCCAGGAGTTTTGTTTTCCCTTGAGCCGTCCCAAACTCGATAGAGATTTCCCTTCCGACCTCTAATCTTGTTCACCTTTGGTTCCATTTAGCTCTGAGGATCATGAGTGACCCGTTTCCCCCCCCTGATTTCTGTCAGAAAACCTATGCCTTGGGCGAGCCCGTAATCCGCTTAGACTCCCCCCCTTTTTAACCCGTATGTTTGTTTCGAGAGATCTCGTCGTTTTCGAGCAACTCCCTCCAAGCCTTTCGCCCCCAGGATTCATATTTCCCACGTTACTGTGGTTGCTATTAATCCCTCTACAGTTTTCCCCCCACTTTTCCCAACCCCCCGCGTCTTTCAATAGCCTTCGTTTTTTCCGCTCTGAATCCGATGGTTTTGACCTGGGCGAGCTCTTAGTTCCCAACTATGAACAGATCTAGCATGACGCAATGATAGCCCTCCCAAAGTCCCGGTGACCTCTTATCCTGTCTCGTCGCCCTCGTGCAGTTGAGATTGCTGGCCAGCCGTATAGAAAAGGTACATCATAGATTGCGTGCACATCACCAATGGTGTTTTTTACGGAGATGGTAATTTCAGCGTACCCCCTTTCCTGAAAAGAGAATTTTTCCCCAAAACTTCGAATGCCAGTCGCGACCTCTCTTCTATTTTCTAGACTTTAGCTAGACTCTTTCTCTCAGACTGCCTTAGTCCTTAGTCTTCCCAGTTGTTTCTTTCACCGAATATTCCGGGGGAGAAGATTCCATTTTTCCTCGCTCCTCAGCAATCTATAGGTCCTACCCATTAGCGGAAATAGTTCCATCATCCCTTTAAGGTTAGCTGCCAAAGAGACTCCACCCGAGGGGAATGAAGCGCTTTCACAGTACCCCTATGTCGCCGTGATTTAACTTCTGCCAAGGAGTCCTGCCTATTCATTTTTTTCCACGCTTTCGGTCTCTATTGGAGATACGGATAGATTTTCTCGCTTTTCGAGCAGTCAGTATCCTACTGACTTTTCCTCAAGTCCCCTTCGCGGATTTGGGTATTGTGTTCTTAAACCTTCCTAACCCCGAAAGAAGTCGCCCGCCAGTCAATCTCAGGAGATACCTGCCCTTTCATTTTTTCAGAGTCCGGTCCGTCTGCTTTTAGAGGGAAGTAACCCAACCTTCCCCCCTCTTTTTTTTTGACGTCTAGCCCCTTTTCGACCACGCGCTAGAGTATAGAGAAGTTAGGCCTTCGCAGTTTCCTCGAGGTCGTTACCGTTCGGATTCCGGACGTGACCCCCTTAGCTGATAAGCGTTTCGGCTCGTTTTCCGGTACCAATAGTATTTCGCTGTTGCTTAGGATGCTGGACCCTTGCCGACCTCTTTTTTCGGCGCCTTCCCTCCGACCCCGCTCGCATGAGTTGAAGTTTAACGCTTGTCCCTCCCTTTCCTGACTGGCTGCGGATGTTGCAGTGGTCTGCAAACTTTTTTTCCTCCAACTTTTTGACTTGCAAGTCTCTACAAGGCGAATAATTAAGCTGGTCCCTTTCCTTGCCCTTGTCCCGCTCTTTTTTTTTTTTTTCTCTTTTGAGTTCGTGCTGGTGCTGGCTGCTCGACAGTCCTTACTAGATCTCCCTTTGGGTGCTTCCCCTCCCCTGACCCCCTTTTCAAAGAAACGAGGTTCTCTCCCGCTACTGATTTTCTACTACATCATCTTTTGCCTTTTTTTCTTCATCCCCCGATTGACCCAGCCGACGGGCCTTCCCCCCTTCTCCGCTTTTAAATGTTGCTTTTTGCGAGCATTCTTTACTCCCCGATTCTTTACCTGATCTTTCCATTGGTTTAAAACGCGAGTTTCTTTGTACCGATCCCCCCTCATGTCGATCTCGATTTTCGCCTTTTTAGGAGACACCCGTACGACACTTTTTCACCGAATCTTTTCCCTTCCGTTTATCCCGCGGATTTCAGCGTGCACCCAGCTGAAGTTTTTTTCAAGATTTCGAGACGGACGGACTTCCGCTGATCCCAGACGTCGGCTTCCCGAGTGACGAGACCATGACTATCTAATTTTAATACCCGTTGTTGTTTCTCAAGCTTTTTTTCCCGACGCGGTTTTTTTTCGCCCCGATGCGTTTTCGATGTCGTCTGTTGTTCGCTTACGTCCCCTTCTTTTCCCTAAGCTGATTGTTGGAATTTTTTCCCCCGTAAGTTTTTCCCAGATGGTCGCTCAGCGGTTGCTTTACTTTTTCTTTTCTAATCCGGGAGTCGACGCTCCTCTCTCTCGGTCGACAGGTTGTTGCCTTCCACAGCTGACCTTTCCCCCTCTTTTTGTCCCACCCAGGTGAACCCGTGTTTTTGACTCCTTGCCGTCTTTACCGCGCCCCAGGACAGACAGCGCTAAACGGGCCCCCCCGCTGCACGCGGCCCCCCCTTGAGTAGTCGCCCCTCTGGCGCTTTTTTTTGACTCGCGATTACTATTGAGCGGCGAGTCCGGCTTCGGCGCTTGATGCATGATTTTCCCCGATTTCCCTCTACTTCTGTTACGAGCAGATCCTTCCGGTAGACGTTCGAGCCTGAATCGATCCCTCCGACCAGATTTTGGCCGCAACCTGATCCCCACCGTACTTCAGAGGAAAACAACTCCCCCCCCCCCGCATGTCCCCTGCTACGTCTTCGCCTTGTATAGTCACTTGCACGTCAAATTAGGGCGTTTTCTCCATGCGACGTCCAAGTAGTGCCTTGTCTTTCTTCCTCCCCTCGATTGGCTTTCTTCTCGCTTTTCGCCGTCGTCGCAGTCACGTTCTTTTCACCCGCAACATCCTGAAGAGACCTCACTTCGCGAGTCCGACGTAGTGTAAGCCCTCCAGACGTTTTGAAAATAGAAGTTCCACTGCGACTTTCCGAACCCTTACCTTCTTTTGCTGACCGGTGACGTCACTTTCTGGGATCGGTCACGCCCTCGCGTATCAGCAAGTTCTTTAAGAGTAACCCCCCCCCTTCCAACTCCCTTCTTCGAGAGCGACTTCTTATATTTCTGATTGCTCGCTTCCCACTGCCCACACCTTCTTCCGCGATCTGTACGTGGATCTAAATAGTCTTACTAGACTTTTTATAGTTTAACTCAAAGAGATTCCTAGACGCACCTGTTTATTTTAGCTTCTCCTCCTTATTCCCCCCCCGACCGGAGTTTTTTGATCGTTTTCTCAGAAACTTCCTGCTCCTGCCCCCCCCCTGTGTTTTTTTTAAGAGTTTGGTAGTAGAGATCTGCTCCCGCAGTTTGTAGCCCACGCAGCTGATATGCTTTCCGTCTGAATCATTTGAACTTTCCCCCCCCGGTATATATCGACTTTAGCAGTTATCTTTTGACCCTTGAACCTTTGATGTTTTCCCCCACCCCTCCCCTCCTTTTCTTCCTACATCTTTCCCCCTCTGCTTCTCCTCTCCCCCCCTCCTCCCTCCCTTTACTCAACTGTCTCCTCCGTCTTTACTTTCAGTGGTTATAAACTACCCTTGTTTTTAAGCAAGCGTTAATGACTTCGAATCCTGAAGTATCGCCACCCCCCCCCCTATTTTTGGATGCACGCAATAGAGTGACCTTTCTCCTGCAGACTTCTCATCGAAACCGCTAGTCCGGCCCTCCGTGAGCCTCCTCCCCGTACGAGTGGATTCTCCTTGTCGAAGACCTAGTTTTCCCGACTAGGTTGGAGTTCGCGCCCAGGTAACCCCTTAGGAGTCCCAATGTTTTCGAGCGAAATCTTTCGCCCCCTTGATTGGTAAAGGTCGCGTCCCACGTTGTTTTGATGATGCGCGATGCCCAGACCGCTTTTCCCTCTTTCTGAGGTGATCATTTTTTTTTCTGTTTTACTCTGAGGAGAATCTATTCCCTAAGATCCGTTTTTGTTTGTTGTCTTTCATCCCTTCGCCGCCCTTTACGAGCTACGCCAATCCAGTATCGAAATCTTCCGCCCACAACCATTTTATGGGAATCCCTACCTCCTGTACTTTTTTAAACCATTCCCCCCCGGGTTGACGTGAGGCGACGGCTCTTGGAATTACCTTCCTCTTAGTTTTTCCCTCAGCCGCACGCCCACAACTGAGTATAGTCATGCCACCCCGCTCTTATGGACTTTCTCGAACCAACTTACGTTTTTGCCCCCCTCTTTCCTTTAGACCGTTGGCCGTCCACTCGCAGGTTTGGATCGCCCCACCGCGATTAGACCCTCTTCTTGTGACCCTTTCCACCCACGGTTGCTCGCAGGGATTATGACGTCCTCGTTCCCATGACCCTTTCCCCCCCCCCCGTGAAAAACCCCTTCATTGTGCCCAACCCACTACTACTGAAGATATCTTTGATTTGCGAGACGTTTCGCTTTTGAGTGACTAGATTCGAGTTTTCCTTTTCTTTACTCCTCTTCTTCAGAGTGGTGAATTAGCGTGACGTTATCGTCTCTAAAGAGTTAGATTAGAAATTCTGACGGCTCGCGAAAAAGTCCGTCGCCTTCTTCTTCCCCCGGTTTCGAACCGAGTCAGACTCTTTTCTCCAAATATGACAATTTGAGGACCCGTCTCCTTTGGACAGAACACTTTCCTAAAACGCGCTTTTGCGTCTTTACGACTGTCGGTTCATTACTGCCGAGTCGCTTTCCGATTCCTATGAGCTTGGATCCTCTCCGACAGGGTACGCCTTTCAACATACTTCGGAAGTGGCCTTTGTGATAGATCACCCTCTTTTGACGGACGTTCCTTTCAGCCGTCCCGCTCGGCGCTCTTTACAATTTACCGGGTTTTTTTTCTAGTGCGGACCGCGTTAGTACACCTGAAGGTAGTCCCCTCTACGATTTTGAAGTCTTACGTTCCTCCCCTAGTTGAAGGTCTTTTCCTTCTCGCGTTTGAGACCCTGCGATGGCGTTTTCCCGGATCGACGGTCTGACCTGGCAGCTGCGTTATTACGGTTCCGTACTGCGGCTTTTGAGACTTGACGTCGACGGCCTTTTGCTCGAAAATTTTCCCTCCGCGCTTCTTTTGCTTTTTACCGACCCCGGCGTCCCCTTTTCGTCACTTGTTTTGTTGAACACGGACTCTCAACCCGTGCCTCAACTATAACAGGCTAACCTATCCTTTCGCATTTGCTGCACTGGATTACATATTTTGATTTCGGCCTGTTTTTGCCGCTTCCTGGTCTTTTTCTCAGGAGAAGAGATAGCAGGCCTCCCGTCTAAGAGCTCGAACGATCGGTGCCAAACGTCCTTGGCACATCGTCCCCTCCAGTCATTCTTTGCGAACGCCTCTCCGCCGAGCCCACAGTACTTTACCCTTTTTAAATTGAGATAATAGCCCTTCCTCCGTCCTTTGGTTACGGCTCGATCCAGATGTTGCCCTTAGGCGCGGATCTCTCTTGATCGGCTCTTGTATCTTCTTTAACCTTTTGCATTGACACTTGGCCACTTCCCTATCCACAGAGAGATTCTGTCTGCTCTCCTTTGAAACTCGTTTACGACCGATCACCTTCAACTCGCTAATAAGGTTTCTCCGTCCTCTTCCATGCCCCGCGCGTCAGGTAGTTTCAGCGTGAGCGGCGGCGAAAACTCCAGCAACAGTTGGCGGAGAGCACATTAAGCAGACTGCTTTTATATATTTTCTCTCCTCGTTGATTGTTTCTCTTAGATTCCTTTCGAGGGTAGAAGCATCGCCGCCCTCAGGAGGGTCTTTTCGTCCGTCCCCCCATCTGACGACCTGGTGTGGTTGTGGATGTAACCTCGAGAAGAGAAGAACTTCGCTGTTTTGTCTTTGACCCCCTGTAGATAGAATCGTGCGACTTTCTCCTCGATATTTTCAGCCGGTGCGGTCCTTGCCCACATGCCTCGTCTCCCTGTTTCCAGGTGAAGTGGAGTGACATTTTTTCTAAGTAATCCTCTAATATCCAGCTCCGCTATCTTTCCTAAGTACCGGCGTAAGAAGTAGTAGAGAACTTTCCTTCCGGTCGGATGTTTATAGAGAGGACGAATTCTCTTGCCCGCCCTTTTTGTTTTGGGGTTTTGGGTTTGTGGGGTTGTGGGACCGGGTTTCTTTTTTGTATTGTTGTGGTGCACTGGTGTTCTGTTGGGGTGGGGGGGGTGGGTTTGTCTGTGTGGTGTGTGTTTTTTTTTTTGGATGCTGGGTGTGGTTTGTGTTCTTTCTTTTTCTCCGGTTTTTGTGGTTTGTTTGTGGTTGGGGGGGCGGTGGTTTGGTTTGCTTTCTCCTGTTCTTGTTTCTTTTGGGGTGGTTGTCGTTTTTTTGTGTTGTTTTGTTTGTTTTTTTTTTGTTTGGTGGTTTTTGTTGTTTTTTTTTTTTTTTTTTCTTTTTTTTTTTTTCTTCCGCTTGTGACAGGTTGTTCGAGATCTTGAGCGCCTGTAGCGACCTTTCCCAAAGAGTATCACTCTCCTGTTGTCTGCCCTTCCAGCGAAGATCCCGACAACTAGGTTAAAAAAAGATCAGTGCCCCTCCCCTTCACCCAAACGGTTCATGTTCATTAAATGGTTTCACTTTGACCATTCACAATTGATTACGTCTTCCCCCACCATCCCGATCGAAAGCCCGTTGAAATATAGGTCTGCGCCGCTCCCTTTTCGCGGTTCTTTCTTCCGTGTGTTCTCTTCATGCACCCGCCGTCAACGTCCTGACCTTTTTTTTCTTTTTCGGCTCGAGTACTCTTAGCTTTCACCGCTTGCGATCCGGCCTGTCTCTTAGCGTTATCACGCTACCCATCTCCAGGAAATTCCCTCCACCGAATCGCTGTGTTTTTCGACCCCGGTCCCCCTTTAATAACGTCTCTTGTTCACCCCCCCCCCCCCACCCGCTACGTTTAGAACTCGTTTTCCCTTATACGCGACCGTAATAAGAGACCCCACTCTCCGCTTTTTGTAGAGCCAGTGCCCTTTTACTTTTAGCGACACTTACGGGCCCTAGCCTTTCTTCTTTTTGTCTTGAGCGAGTAACACCCCTACCCCCTCTTAGCTTCGGGCGCGTTGATTTGCCTCTTGATGCGGCGACGCCTCCTCGTACAATGCCAGACCGACATGACGTCCATGCCGATCGTAGCCTGCCCCAACGCGTTTTCCTTCTCCTGGCGTGGCGCGGTTTTTCATTTCGCCAGCTGGACTCCGGTTAGAGCTTTTTGCGCGGCAGGCGCGCTTTTTTATTCCGCCCCCCCTTCGGAAAGCCCTATCGCAGCGGGGGGTTCGTCAGACAGTCGCCTATTTTTGATCTTCCTTCTCTTTCTTACGTGATCTTATTTTCCCCTCCTAAGAGCTTTTCCTCGTTAATACGCGTTTGCCCCCTTTTTTCCACGACTTTTTCTCCCCAGCTCTCTCCCTTCCCTTTTCCATACCCGGCCCGGAGTTGAGTTGCTATCCCCTTTCGTTTTAGGTAATTTCCGTCCTCGAGCGCTCTTACCAACGCGAGCTTCCTTTCCACTCATAGTCGTGCCCTCCCCCCCCCAGTTTGCTGAGGAACGACCCCCTCGCATAAGAACCTCCTTACTACAGACTGCCGTTCTTCGCCGGCTTGGTTAACTTCTTTGGTTGTGTCTGCGTCGCTCGTAGTTTTTTCCCCCGCCTTCCGGGGTTCGGCTGTTTCCCCCGTTCCCCTGAGCCACATTGAATAGAGATACTCCCTATTCAGCCACCTTGTTTGTTTGCCCTTTGACCGCGCTGGTAGGTTCCTCCCAGACCTTTTAGTCGATGCCCGATCTTTTCCCGATCTGAGGGATGATGAAGCCCCCGGAGTGGTTTGGTCCCCTTAGATTTCGTGCGCGATCTCTTTTTCTCTTCCTTGTTTTTGGTTCGATTGAGAGCGCGCGCCCGCCGCCGGTCCTTATCCCGGAAGATCCTCCCTCGTTCCTTCCCTCGTCCACAGGTGTCTGGTTTTCCGCCCCGCTCCTTCCCGTCCTCCTCTCATTCCAACCCGGATTTTTTCAGTTTGGGCTCCTCGCCTTCTGAGGAATTGACTTTCCTTACCGTCTACGCATTTTTTTTCCACTAATTTCATCCCCCCCGGTCTCTTAGAGCGAGCTAGCGAAAAAAAACCCTCCTTTTTCCCACGTGCATCGTCAGTCGCCCCAGCCCCCAATTCGAATTTTTTCGCAGAGAGGCACCCTCCCTGACAGCCCACGCCTCTATGTTCGCATCCCTTCGGGTTTGGCGCCGATCCTCTGTCCAAGTTCTATAATGCCCGCAACAACTAACCCGTCCACCTGGTCCCCTTTGTGAGAACCAACCCCCCCCCCCTTTTTACGATGATTTCTCTGTCGAGAACCTGTCGGTCGCCGTTTTTTCGATTCTCGTAGATGACTTTCGGGAGTCTTAAAGACGCTTTTAGTCGAGTGCTTGTTCTCCTTTTTACTCGGTATCTACCTCATACTCTTCCCTTGCAAGCATGCCGAGATTCGACTATTCCTAGCCAGCATACTTATAGACGTTCTCGAGGTTAGAGGTCCGTTTCAGAATGAAGGGGCAACTACCAGTTCGGAGGTCCACTCTCTTTTCGCTTAATGGAAGAACACCTCTTTTGCACCCGGTAGAGAGTGACCTCGCCCGCTCTACGATCAGGCGACAGTATTTTTTTTTTTTTTCTGTGGTACATTGCTCCGGTTAAGATCTACTATCTGTCCCAGCCGTAATCTTCCCGGGGCCCTTTTTTAGGTGAATTATTCTATCACTCAGGAAAGGCCCGTTCCTCCCCGCAGTTCCCCCTGGCGCTTAGATACGATTTCCTTGTTTTGAGCGATGAGGCCTCTTCCGGTGGGACTTTTCTTTCCGTCCCCTTCGATAGTTATATCGCTGTGACCCACGGTTTTCGGAAGGTAGGCTTCCCCTCTGATGATGCGTTCCTCCCCGTCGCTCGCCGGCATTTTTCCCTATCTTCTACGTGTACTCTCCCGACACGAAGGTCAACTAGTTGGCTTTCGAGGTGCGACGCTGCTGAGAAGAATGTCCCCACTCCCAGTCGACGCGACTTCTGCGCAAGAAACTATGCCGCCTTTCCTACTTTGTAGTATCTCCCCTTTTTGAAGGGACAAGGAATACTCCTAACTGTGCCTTTTCATCAACCAAGCCACTATTTGTAGAGTTGTTGCCCTTGGAGTTCTTAGGTTTTTTTGCGCGCTTTTGTCTGTTTCTCTTTTCGATTTTAATCGGAGCCCTTTTTTCTTGACTTGATTTAAAGGCGTACGCAGATAGAAGATCTCTGTATAGAGAACCAAACGTTTCCTGAGATGCACCGAAGTTTGGAACCCGATGCTCTCATCTCTCAGCGTTTCTCTACAATTTCCCCGATGACGTTCCCCCCCAAGGATGAGCTTCCTTCCTACTGTCACGCCCTCCATTATTTTTTGGTCTTGCTGCGCTTCTCTATGCATGGAGACTTCTCTTCTTCATACTTTCTCGTCACCTTGGACCCTATCGAGGACTTTTGAAATGAAACCTCTACACTCTTTGAGGCCTTGCCCTCGCCGTTTCCTCGCCGAAAAACGGTCCCTTCCCCCTCCTTAAGCGAGGCAGTACTTTCTTTTTTTTCGCCTGGGTCCCCTAAAGCGGCAGGGTGCATCGTGAGTTCTCGCACACCTTAAAATGCAAAGGAGGAATGCCCGGCAGCCCCTCCCCCCTTGTTTTGTTCCCCCCTCCTCATCCGTTTTTTTGTGTTGTATCATACAAGCACCAAGCCTTTTCTTTCTTGCGTTCATTCTTGAACGACTTTCTGGGAGCTTTTTTTCTCCTTTCCAGAAACCGTCCCACTTCAAGTGTGTCCCTTTCTCCAGAAGACTGAGTCTGCTTTTTTCGCGGTGACCCGTGTCGTAGCTTTTTCCAGATACGTTTCTCAGCCGCTTTCCGACATTCTTTTTCCTCAGTGGAGAAAAGTCTACGGTCCATTTTTCAGTGGAGATATGTCCCCTCCCTTTAATGCTCGCTCCGCGACCCTTTGTACATTTTCTGCGTAGTTTTTAAGCGCGCCCTTCCCCCTTCGTCCGCGTGATGAGAATCGTGTCTTCTTCGTCTTTATGGCGCGATGAAGCTTTCCTCTTTCCTCGAGCCCGGCTAGAGTGTCTTACGTGGTAGTTCCCCCTGAGTGACTTAGGCGCCTGGCGCGCTTGCGTATTCTCAACCCATTTTCGGCCCCCTCCTCCGCCGCCCCGCCGCCCCCGTTCCCTGAATAAAATTTGTCAACCCAACCCTGACATTCCCCCAGCTTTCAGAGATTATCCTGAGTAAATTGAGTCACCCGTTTATCTCCTTTTCCCATCCCACTTCGAAGATTTGCCTCATTTGTCGGCGGCGGTTCCCCGTTTTCCAGCTTCTCTCTTCTTTTCTTTTTCTGCGAACTGGCTTTTCCCCCTTCCTGCTTCCCAGCAAACAATAGAAATGCCGAGCCTGTTTAGGCTAGTCCTGTATGGCTAATTTCATTTTCCCTGACAGTTCCCTCCTTTCGACTCATTTTCAATGCCTATCCTTCACTCTACAGAACCCCCGATCCTATTTTTGGCGACGGCTCACGTAAAGATTTTTTTAAGAGTTTATCTGCCGATCCCTCCTTGAGAGTTCCCTCTTCCAACCCCAACCATTTCCCCCCTTTCTTCGGGCCGAGCTGACAGAGAGGAAAGGAGTTCGCCTTCAGTCTGGGGATTCGGCAAAAGTCCCCCTCTTCCTTCTTTTCTTCTTTAGTGTCTTCACTTTGCTCGTCAGATTCTTGACGGCCGTCTTTCCTTTTCCCCGCTATCTCAGCCTCTTTAGGACTGATCGTTCGCCTGGGAGACCCAGGCCTCCAGCTGCCGCCCCCCCTTGATTTTGTTTTTCCGGTCTTCACTTAGTTCATACTCGTTGTCTTCGATAGTGGGAGCAATGCATTGATTTGCTTTTTTAGCTTTGCAATCCTCGAACTATATTTTTGCAGTTATGGGTTTCCGCGAAGTTTATTAATCCGTCCGAGCCGTTTCTCCGTTTTTTTTTCCCCTCGTTCTAAGTGCTGATTCTCCCCTTTAGAAAAGAGGGGTTCACTCCGAAGGTTACGCTTTGCGGCTCTTTTTTTTTTTTGGTTTGGTTTTTTTTGGTTGCCTCCTGACGCCTTTAAATGATCTTCTCTTTAAAGGACGCGGATTTTTGTTCTCAACAGCTTTTTCGGGGGGTCCTTCCCGTGAGTCATCGCTCCCCCACCCCCCACTTTCGCCACAAACCCGCCTTGGGATTGTAACGCTTAGCGTTGACATTTGAGCGGTTTCCTTTCCAGATCGCAACACCCGCTTTTTGCTTGAAGTAGATTGATCTTACTTCCTGGTTTTTTGATTCGCAAGTCGTTAAGTTAGCGATGTTTCCGATATTGGGGAGCTTCGGTTCTCCCGTCACCTAAGCGTCTTAGTCCCTAAATAGATTTCTTAATTTTCTTTTCTGCACGGTTTTTTTCAATGAGTGGCATCGAGGCTATGATAGACCCGTGACCAGACTTTTTATTCTTAGAATTGAGTTCCTCGCTGTCGTGGCTTCGTACGCCGGGTTCTCTCGT
>Ga0179591_1271475_pt1 | contig 23346 bp, 28 predicted proteins | sample CZOMad2_1_08_16f_FD_182891 | JGI IMG/M metagenome (GOLD analysis project Ga0179591, IMG submission 182891) | Vadose zone soil fungal communities from Angelo Coast Range Reserve, California, USA - CZOMad2_1_08_16fungal (PacBio error correction) | ecosystem: Environmental > Terrestrial > Soil >... | reverse complement strand
TTGCATTGTGGTGGTGTGCTTTTCGACTGGCGCGCTGCTTTGTGCTCTTTTTTCTTTTACCCACAAGAATCCCTTTTTTTTTGAAGATCGCCACTCTTGGCCCCTGTTCGGGTCAGGAAGGGCTACATTATTTTAGGTTGGTTTTGGATGACCCAAGAGTTACCGTGTGTTGCCCGGACTTATCTTTCTACTTGTCTGATCTTGGTTGCAGGAAGTTTGAACAGTTTCCGTCCCCCAGACATCCCCCCCAACCCTTCCCCTCAAAAAATTTCTCGCACCGGTAAACGGGTTCGGCTTGTTCGCGTTCTTCTGCTCTATCCCCACTCAGAGTGCTGCACCTACACTCCTTAGCCCCAGGCGCACCCAATATTCTTTTTCTGTTTCCCAAGGTGTTTGTGATCGGCAGGTCGCGCCCCTGGTTGGGGGCATCGTGCGAGTCCCTGGAATCCCCTTTTTCCCCGTGTGCGCATTTTTTTTGCTGGCCAGGTCCCACATCTCGCACAGCTGAGTCTTCCCTTCCTTTGCTTTGGACGGTTTGTAAGTTGCCACCCTCCGGGGACAATTCCAACGTTGTGCTATCTCTCTTTCTCCCCCCCCCATACTATTTTTTTGCAGTCAGATGTCGACAACCACTTTCGTAACTTAACGTGTCCCCTAGCCCCCCCACTGTTTACCCCCCCACAGCGGAACAGGTCACCCAGACAAACCCCTTTTTCTCAGACTTGTGGCATGTTTTGATGGTGTGTTTTTTTTGGTTTTTCTTGTCCCACTGCGCCACCACAGGACATCTTTTTGACACTCGGTCGAGGGTCCCCCCCTTCCCACAGGATCGCCGAGAAGTTTTCGATCCTTGCCCCCAACATTTTTTTTTTTGCCGCCCTGTTTAAAGGCGGATTTGGTTCATCCTCGTTGCGCAGAGTGATATTCCTTTAGTCCCCCAAAAATCACACTTTTTTTCGCGAACGCCAAGCCTTCCACCCTGCAATGACTTTTTTTTATTTTCTGGACCAAGTTGGCCTTTACTTCTTTTTTATGCTCCCCCCCCTCCCTAACCCCAAGCTCCTACACCCTTTCTTTCTCCCTATTGCAGTCGAGGATGGTTGGAACGACGGTCCCGGACCGTATTCTCCTCACACTTACCACTGGTTTTGCGGATCTTCCCACCCCCAAAGGCGATGGTTTGCTGGTCTCCCTATTTCCCCCCGATGCCCCCCCCCCTCCGCCGGCCCCGCCGGGTGCAACCCAAAACCCCCGACGTTGGCTTCTTTATTTCTCCTTTGTTTTTTTTGATCCGGAAGATTGTCATCCCGTTGGCACCCTTTCACCCAACCCCCCCATCCGTTCACCAGAGAGATCGTCACCCCTGACCCACAGACAGGACGCAACGAGTCCATCCCACCTCCCCCCCCCCGCCTGGTTATTATATTCAATTCCTTCCCACTCAGTTGGCCTTCACTATCTTTTTACCCGCGTGACTAGACCGTACCCCTCACTGGGCGTGTGAGTAAGCATACCTTTCTTCCAAAAGCGGATTATCTGAGGTGTTTGGTTTTGTTTCGCCGCCCCCCTTAACTTCTTTACCGCGGTGGGCCCCTTCCATCCGGGTAATTTACACGGAGTCCAAACTCGCTGCGAGCCCGCGCCACTCGCCCTCCCTTCCTTCCCCTCCGCCACTCGTGTTTCGAGCGGGTAATGCAAACTAGCCGTTTTTGACCCGGGCCGGCCACCCCTCTCCCCTCCGAGGGCCCACTCCTGAGTTGACTCCTTTGTGCCGGTGAAGTTTTCTTGCCCAATCCTGGGTGTTGCCCTTTTACTAGTTCTTACAAACCCTTTGATTGTTGCCCCCGCCTTTTTTTTTTTGTTGCATCCGACCGCCATCCAAACAAAGGGAGTGTCCCAATGTCCATCTTCCCACTTTGACGGAACCTTTGCGTGCTCCCTCCCTCTTTTTTCACTTATGGGCCACTTTTTTGGACCTCGGGACCAACGGACCCCTCCGAATGGATCAGGCCACTTTCCCCCCCGATTTATTCATCCTGGGGAGCCCCCCCCGCCTTTTTTCTGGCTTTTGGTCTGATCACCCTGAGCTTCGTAAGCGTCCACCTTGGGCCGCGCTCGCCCTTTTGTATGCTTCCCCTGTATGTCGTTGTCCCAGAGGTTTCTCCCCTTCTCACATAGGAGGATTGCCTTTTTCCTGCCCCATCTCCCGATTTGGTATTTATCTCGCCACCGCCAGGCATGTTTTTCCCCCCCCAGCTTTACCCCCGCGGGCCGCTGTTTGGAAACGCGTCCACCCACCCCCACTTGTATTGATTAGTCCACGACCGGTTGCGGGACCGACTTTATCCTAGCACTCTGCGCCCACTTTTCCTGGAAACCCCAAAAGCGGGTGTGGTGGTTCTTTCCGTATGTCGTATCAGCGGCCCCTTCTTATGACGGGTGTTTTTTTTGGTCGCCCTCGCCCCCGGTACTCTTGTCCCCGCAGTTACCACCCCTTCTTGCGCACATAGAGCAGTTGACCCCCCCCACTCTCACTTTCCAGTGAAGATTTGGTTTCCCCTGTTTTCCCATTGCCCCCGAGCCCTTTTCCGCCACCTGCTGTTTCGTTCTCTGATCGTCACCGTTAGTCCCTGGATCTGGTTTCTCACAATGACCAACCCCCGTGGAGTTTTTTTCGTTTGCTACTCCCCTCTTTCGGGCGCGGTTTCCCCTTAGTTGGCCGCCCTCCCCTGACCCTTCGGCCCCCCCCCTTTGGTCCACCTGCCCCCGCGTCCTGCGGGCGAATTCTCCTTCTTCAACCCCCCTCAACCTGTTGTCTCCTCCCTTGTGAACATTCAGCCACTCAAATGAAAAGGACACACACTTGAAAACTTATCCACCACTATTACACACAAATTCACCCAACACCTTACACCCCCCCACCATCACCCTCTCCCCTCTACTAATGACCTTTTGCCTTTTTCCCCGTTTGCGCCGCCTTCGAGTTTTCAAGATTGTATGTATCACAGGCGGGTTCTTCCAAAAAATTCCGGGACCACCCCAACACCCGCCCCCACGGCGCCGTTATGCTTTGGAACAGAAAACTGTCCTTCGGTTGTGCGACCCCAGAACCCTCACGCCGGTTTAACCGGTGGCACCACAATACGGAAGGGACAAATCCACGGTGTGCCCCTTGATGTAGACTCTTCTCACTCAAAGAACGTGCGCGTTCACACGACCCACCGACCTTGTGAACTCGATTTTCATCCAACAAGGGAAAGAAAACATTAAACGATGAGAAGCAGCACCTTTCCCTTCTTTTCCACAACTCAGTCCCCCCCTTGGTTCCTTTGATTTCTGTGGAAACGCCCCCTTTATTTTTCGTTGGACCTTTATCGTCCATTTCTACAGTTGTAGTTATGTTTTAGCCCATGAGTGTTCACTCCCGGGCCCCCCCTTTCCGTGTGTGTGACCCGGCAAGTCCGATCTCAGTGGGTTTCCTCTTTCTCTACTCAGCCCCCCCTTTATGATATTCTTAGGGCGGCCTTGCGCAAGGAGGGAAGTTCTTTCCGAGGGCGCTGGGTCCCCCGGCAAGTAAGGAGTTCCGCGGCCGCGGTTTTTGCCCCTGGACAAGAGCCTGGCCGCTTTCTGCTTTTCCTCCTGGGCGTTTTTTGTTTTTGCATTGTGGGTTTTATTTTCTGCCCCCGGCACGGGCTGGTAGGGCCGTTCATACGTATTTTCACGCCCCAAGGGTCGTGCTTTTTAGAGCTTTGGAAGGCCCCTGTCCCTTTCCGGCCTCTGGGCGCTTGTAACCACTGGCGTTTTTCAAACCTTTTGATTGGAGTTTTGGCTTTCCGGCGGGGGCAGCCGGGGCATCCGCGCTCTTTCCCGCTTGACCTAATAGTCTTCCGATGCTTCCTCCCCTTTCCCCCTGCGCCTGGAAGAAACGATGTTGGTGTGTGTTTCTTTGCGAGCCGTATTTGTCCATGGACTGATCTTTTTCCGATTGTTTCCCCTCAGACGCCTCCCGCCTCGCCCTTCCCTTTTGTGCCCAACTGGCTTTGCCCTGACATGCACTATTTCGGCCGCGGGAAAAGTGACCCATGGGTCCCCTAAAGAATACATTGTTTTGCTTCCTTTTTCTTTTGCCGTGAATCCTCCTAACCCCCCCCCTGAGAGAATCGGATTCCCCCGTGATAGGCCCAATTCAGGAGACGTAGCTCCGCCCAGTAAACCTCTTTTTTTCTTTTTCCAATCCTTTTGTTCAGGTCTCAAATTGTTGCGTCACCACTCACTTCCAGAGCACTGATTACAGGCGCAAGCCGCCATATGGATAAAGTTTTACTGGTCACACCTTGGACCCCCCTTCCCTCCCGGCTTCGGTGGGTTTGTTGTAACCCGGTTTCGTTTTTTTTGCCTTCTTGGACCTGGTACCTGAAGGCCTTCCCGCTTCCCCCCAAATCCACCTGGCAATAAAAATGTCAAACACAAACCCCCTTTTCCCAGGAAAAAAGGGTCCCCCCCCCAAAAGTTTCGATTTTCTCCTTTCCCTGTTCCATGTGCTGAAGTGGACGCCCATAACCAAGTGAGCGAATTTTTTATTCTCCCAACCACTTAAATGCGACCAAGGCTTTTTTACCCCTTCCCTGGAAAATTTCTTCTTTTTGGTCCTTTTTGGTCCTTCTTGGGGCCATCCCTCCCATCGCTTGCGGGGATGTTTATCCCGAGCTATAGTCCATAGTTCGTGCTGGGTGGCTTTCTAACCTCTCCCTGCTGGGGTGTGGCCACTGCCTCCATTCCCCCCCTTGGCGTGAGTACACATCCCTCTCCTCCTTTCTGTTTTTTTGAGGGAGATGGTAGTTTAGCTCCACCTTTCTGTTTTGACCCACCTCTCGGGGAGCCAAGCATCTCTCTTTCCTCGGAGAGGCCCTTCTCCTTCCACATCCGCCCCTCTCGTTTCTTGATGGCCTGCCCTTCATTGCACCTGAAAAATCTGTTGTCCCGGACGGAACCCCCCCGAGGTTCGCCACGGGGCCCGTGGTTTCCTTGACGCCGCCCCCGAAATAGTTTGTTCCGGTCCCACTTCCCTTTCTGGAGCCCAAATTCTTCTCCCCTTTATTTTTTGTCTTTTCCGGTCAAGTGTTCGTTTTTCTTTCAGTTTTTTCTTCTGCGGGACCCCTTCCTCACCCTCGGGCCTTGCGGTTCCCTGTTTCTTGAGCCGAGCTCCTTTCCAATTGGTTGTACGAACCCTGGTAGGCACCCTTTTTGCGTTTTGGCCTTGGAAGATTTTAGCGGTATATTTGGGTAGACTCGCCCCTGCTGACAGCGGGTTTGGAGTCCTTTTTTTTTGGGCACCGACGTCTTTTTTCCTGTTGTTGTTGAGTGCTCGGCGTTTCTTCTGGGCCTATCTGGTCTGTCCATCCCCGAGGGGCCTCCCAGTGTCGGCGAATTTTTCTTCTTGAAGCGGCAAATTGTATTTTAGGTTTTGTCCGTTTTTTTCATCCTGAATTCTTCCCCCCAGTTCAACTTGGAGCCCTGCGGCCCCGCGTTTTTTTTTTATGGTCCATGATCCCTCAGTAATCCTTGGGCCACGTCAGGTGGCATCACGGCTTCCCTCAACCGTTGATCCAGGTCACCTCGGTGCATGTCCGCGTGTTTTTTTTTTTCACAAGTCCCACAGAGCTTTCCAAGAGTTAGGCCAAGGGTTGAAGCTATTCCTTCCCCTTCCCAGTTTTTTTCCCAGAAGTCCTCCCTGACACTTCCTTCCCTTCCATTGTTTTCCGCCCTTTTTGGACACCCCATCCATCGAGAAAACCGTTTGCCCCCAGGGGCCGCCCCCTCCGATTGGGTCTTCGTTCTTGCACCTTTTTTTATGGAGTTTCCCCTTGGTCTGCGCCTCACCACAAATGCCGAGTTGTTTTGTTTTTGCTCTTTCTTCTGAAAATTAGAACACTTCGTTGCAGGCGAGTTGGTTCTTGCACTACCGGCTCACCCCCCAGTTGCGTTGCGTTTGGTTTACGTTTTTACTTTTTTTCGCTTTCGCCGTCTTGATCGCCGCTTCTCATCCCTTGCGCGCTGTGGTCCGACCCTAGTTTCTGCCTTTCCATTTTTATGAGTTTCACTTCATGTCGTGTCTAGCCCCATGGACCAGGCATATCCACTCTTTCGTCCCCCACCAAAAACCACCCAGATCCGGGCCCATGTCTCCCTCAAACCCGGCGTTTTTCCCCCTTTTTATAAGCGTCTTCTAGTTACTTTTCATTGCCCAAATTTTTCTTTCTGCAGGATTTCCTCGGTTAACAGGTACAGTTCTTGTGGCCCCCAAGGTCACAGGCGTTGTAACAATCGGCAAAAAAAACCCCCCCCCACCCCCCCCCACCCGTTGGTCTTTTTTTTTTTTTTTGGGTCCCGTCCCTTTTTGTTTTTTTTTTGCGACTCGTTTTTTATCCCTTATTGCTTTATTGGTCCACAAAGCAATCGTGTCGCATTTTCTATGATTGTGGTATGGTCCCTTTGGTTGTTAATAGTAGTGGATAACTTGTACGAACCTCTTACCGACACATCGGGGTCCTTCCCCCCCAGCGCCATCTCCTTGTTGCCGGCGGTTGTGAGCTCGGTCGTTAGCCCCGCCCTTTATGTCGTTTTTTTTGTTTAAAGGGTAGTGCCCTCCTTGTTCGTGGATTTTTCGTCTTAGGAGTGGATCGCCGCTTATTTGTTTTCGGTAGTGCTCCATTTCTTCCTGCTATCCACTTGTTTCATCGTGGAGCCCCGTTGTGAGACTCGTCGGCTTGCCCCCATCCCCCGGCGCGAAATGCTAGGTGTCGGGTATGACTGTTCCCCAATCGATTATGAGACAATTTTATTCTTTTTCCTGATGGTTGGGCAGCCGGTGTTTTTCTTTGTTCTGCGGTGGTTTGGTATGTGGTGCCCCCGCTAGTAGAACGGCCGTGTGGAGTAAGCGCCCCTGACCCCGCACGTCTTTTTTTTTTTTGCACCACTCCTTTTGGGGCGTAAGTGGTTTGGGGTTCTCTTGCCGTTCTTTTGGGCCCCCTTTTACGAATGTTGATCAGTACCTTCTTTGACGAGTATGAGCATCGTGTTGGTGGGGTTGTTTGATTTGTTTGTTTCAGTTGTATGGAGGTTGGCAGTCGAGGACCCCGCTGTTGCTTGTAGTCGACGCCCCCAGTGTAGAACTTTAGGGCTTTGTTTTTTTTTTCCAGTTCCTTGGCCTCTGCGGGTTCCATCCGTGGGACCTCTTATGAATTGTGCTCCTTCCGTTTTTACATGCTTTTTCAAGCAATTTCCGCCCCTGCTTTCTCTAAGCGATTTAGTCCTTTTGGCTCCGCCAGGAAAGTACGGGTATTTTTCTTGTTTTTCGTCTCCCCCGACGGGCGTCTCCCTGGCAGGTGAATTCGTACCCCAACGGCGCAAACGTCTGTCTGTTCGAATATGCATGATTTCCCTTCATTGTCTGGCTTCTCTGGCCTGGGGCCTTCCGCAGGATCCGTGTAGTAGCTTTTTCCCACAGATTGTCCCGGAGTTCGCCCCCCCAGAAGTGGTAGGATTTTCGTTTTTGGTTTCATCGCTACTGGGTGCTGCCTGATTCGTGCCCCTTTGGGCCCTCCTACCTTTCTTCGAACAGAGCCTCTTATGTGTTTCGCCAGCCGGCGGCTCCGCTTTTGCCGTGTCGAGGGTGCTCTCTTAAGGAAGTTCCCCCCCCCGTTACGCTGCCGGCCAGAACGATGCCGATACTGCGCCACCCCTTTTGCATAGGGATGCTCCGTGCTGTTAGCGGTCGTAGTGTAAAATGCTCCCCCAGGTTGCAGCTTCCCCCAGCGGCTTTCTTGGCCCCTGGTGCCTTTAGTTTAAGGGGTGAAGGTTGCACCAGGACTGTTGTGTTGCCGGGGCGTTCTCGATCAGTGTTTGTTTTTGTTTTCGTGCTGACTTTTTCCGGGGCGTTTTTTTTTTTCTGGGGCGCCGGATCGGCCGGTTTACCTTTTTTTTCTCTCGCCCTTGGTGGAAGGATCAGTTGCTCTGGAAGAGGTGTCGTCTAGATTAGTGAACCCCGCCGCCATCCCCTTTGCCTAGATTTTCCCTGTTCCTTTGCCCGTTCTTGAATTTAGTCGATTTTGGCCCCCGCCCAAAGTACCGGATCAAACCCCCCAACAGGCTCCCCTTTTCCCGGAGGTTCACTGTTTGTAGGAGTAGGATAGAACGACAGGGGGGGCTTTCTGAGGCGGCTTGTTTGTTCTGTACCTCTGACTTTCTGGCAACCCTGTTCCGGTCTACACTTCTCCTGACTCTTTCCTTTGACATCTTTTTTTCGTGCTTTCTGGGCTTTTGTTGGAATCGGCGAGTGAGCTGCCCCCCCCTGGACTGTTGGCGTCTGTGCACCCAGCACCACCCACTCTCGACCAGGTACCTCTTTTCTTTTCGAGGTCCGGTTTTTGTTTCTTGAAAGTTCCCCCTTTCCTCCCGTGCCGGGAATAGAACCGGTGTTCTATTCTCGCGGGTCCTCCTCCTCCCTTATCTTGTTTGTGTTTGACTCACTTCACTAACGTTTTGTATTGCACGTGGACCTTCACGAAAGCCACCCGCAAAAACGCCGGCCCCGCGTTTTATTTTTTTTTTTTTCCTAATGGTTGGGATTTTTTCCTCCTTATACAGATGTTTCTCGATCTTTTTTTTTTAAATGCAGCAGTTTTACTTTTCTTCCCCTCCCCGAGGGCCACCGCCTCCCCGACTTTCTGAGCATCTTGCGAGGAAGTGGGAACCACAACCCCGCCCTTTTTAGGAGAGACTCCGGGCCTGATGGGCCTCCCCCTTCCCCTGCCCAGAGGCTCCCTTGCCCCCCCATTTCTGGATCGCGGAAAAGCAAGAAGTACCGGTGAGCACTTCTTTTTTTTTTGTTCTTTGTTCCATCTGTTTCTGTTTTTTGTCAACTTTGGACTACCCCCCGTATTCCCTCCGTGAAGGAAAAGTTTCCCTTGCCGTACCTTGCCTTTTACTCCCGCATCCCGTCACTGTCTATTTCCCCTTCCCGTTCCCACCCCTGCCTTTTGATTATTTAGCAAACCCATTAGTTTTGGTGACATTTTTCATCCGCGTCCCTCCTGCCGGACCTATGTTCGAAACCCCGCCAACAACCACCACGCAAGCTTGCTCTTGGCCAACCATGCCTTGGCCCAACAAGGCGAGGCCCCTGCTCCGAAACCGCTGCTCCCAACGTTTCGGCCCCTGCCAAGAGGCTTTGCTCGGGTTTTTTTGCCCCCTAAAATGTTAGACTTGTACTGCTCGCGGCGTTCCCGGCGCCCCCCCCCTCCCCGAGCCAAGCGGTGTTGAGACTTGCCTTATTTTTTCCCCTCAGTGGTATTCTTGTGGTGTGCGTTGGCACTTTTACGTCCGTTCTTTAGGGAAGACCGTTATCTTCGAAACCCTTCTTTGAAGATCCATTCTTGGCCTTCTTTGCGTTCCCGCCCCCCTCGGAGCTTGATGTTGGAGGCGATGCTCCCTGGGGCCTTCCCGGGTTCTGAACCCCCCCCTTTCCCTAGATCCTCCGATTCCCCGGCCCTGGCGAGCACGTAAAGAGGTTTTTTGTCCGTTTACCTTTCCTTTACTACACCACTGTAAGGTTGTTCCTCCTCCGATCCTCGGGCAATACCCCCCCATTTTTTTTTTTTGTCCGGGAATTGGATCCCCCCCCGTGATCGAGACGTTTATGAGATTACGCTCCCCTTTTCTTTGTCTGGAACTGCTCGAGAGCAGCCATTGCCCTCCCCTCAAGGCGCAATCGCACCCACTTTACTCTTAATGGAGACTTTTTGGAGGTTTTCCCTTCCTTTTTCCGCTTGCCGTTCACCCGCGGGGAAAATGCGAGTCTCGCCAAACGTCTCTGCTTTTCCTTTTGCCACTGTCTGAAATGGAAGCTTCCCGCTTCTTTGTACAGACACCTCCGCGACATTGGTTTATCTCCATCCAAAGTCCACTAGATACACCTTCGGAGATCCCCCTCCTTTGGTTGTCCCCATAAAAACCCCCCGGGATCATTGTTTGGACGACAGGTTGAGTCCCTGAGTTTTTCTTCGCCTTTGGGCAACTTCCCCCCCCCAAGTTTGGCGCGGGTGGGGGTCTTTAGATCTTTCTCGGGGCTTCCCCCCTGATTCAGACGATGGCTCTCCCTTTTCCCCCGTTTCGTACGCCCCCCCAATTTTCCACCGTCACGCGCCCCCCCGCTCTTCCCTGTCCTGGCTCTACAGTATGGACCATGGGCCCCGGTAGCACGAGCCCTACGTTCATTCCCTTTGATTGAGTTTTGTCATCGACGCTATACCCCAAGCGTTTTCTCCCCCCCCGATCCCCCTGGATATAGAGAACCACCCCACTCCCGAGCAGGCTGAACTGACCACTCATGAGTTCCCATGTCCGACAGCCATCCTCCCTCGCTTGTCCACCCCTTCTTACTCAGCTGAGGGTATAGGATGCGTTGGCGTCCCAAGTGGAGATGGCCTTGGGAGATTCAACCCCTTTTCTATACACCCCTTCCTTTGAAAACAATTCCCCCCCTACTCCCCTCCCATCCCGGTGACCCCCGTACCCCCCCAATTTTTCTAGAACTATAATGAAAAGAAGTGTTTGAGGTTCGCAAGTCAACAGTGGCCATTTCCTTATGTATCCCCAACCTTTTCGTTTCCTTCCCACCAATCTTTCCCACCAAAACCCATCCTGCCAGGGTGGTTGGGGGATTTGACCTCACGGGAGAACTTTTCGGGTTGGGTGTTCTTTCTTTCCTCACTTCAACTCCCTTTGTCCGTTTGACCGAAAATTCTTGCCCTTCCCCCCTGGGAAAGCCAGACTTTTGCCCCCAGAAAGACACTTTAAAACCACCTTCCTGACAAAATAGAGCAGTCAGGCCTTCCTACCTTTCCCATGCCCTGGTTTGATTTAGGCTGTGAGGCAGGACGTTTGTTGGTTGTTTTTTGGTCGACAGAAGCCTTTTTTTTCTGCTAATTCTCATGCAATAGTGGCAGCAATGTCCCTTTAGACCGCAGACATTGTTTTTTCGTTTCCCCAGTGTACCACCACTAAAACGTGTTTCGGGCCCGTAAATTGATGATCGCGTCTCTCCAGAGGATTTAAAAAGGGCTTTCCCCCCGAGCGCAAACATCGTGGTTCCGAACCGACGAAATTTTCCCCATCTCCTGGCGCTTTATGTTTTCAGAAGGGATGTTTTTGTTTCATTTATTGCTAGCATTGCTGCGATCCTTGCCCGACACCTACTTCCTTTGCCATGTCTCCCCCAACCTCGTCCCCTCCCCCCCTTTTATAAAGTATCCTCTGTTTTCCCCCGTTTTCCCCCACCTAATGGTCAATTATCTTGGCGCGTTTCACCACCCTCACGTCCAAACATTGGAGGGCCGTTCCATTCATGTTCTTTCCTGTTTTTGGCTGAAGCCATCAAGGGGCTTCCCCCTGTTGCATGTGATTGAAGCCCTTTACCTCGCGGTACCTTTGGAGAACGACCCCTTCTCCCCGAAAGCCCCCTATCAACTTCCAGATGTTTTTTTTGTGTGTGGTGGTTTGAAGGTTTAATATTCCGTATTCGTCCATGTTTGAACGATGAAGATGTCCATCCCCCTGGGCCAGATCCCCCCCTTTGGCTTGACTCTTTTTTTGCCGCTCTGCGCATGACTGATCTGTTTAAGGTAGAAAACCCGAATACCAGAGATACAAATGTGAGAAAGGTGCTCCCGGTCCCCTGCCCCCTCTGTCCCCTTTTTCCTTGTAAAAAGAGGAATCAGGTCCTCCTTCTCCTGCAAGTTGAAAAAAACCCTCTCCTCTCTTCTCCCCTGCCCAGCCCCTTTGTGCTCAGGGTCACCTGGCCGCTGAGACAAACACCCTCCCTTCCCTCCTAAGGCGTGCCCCCCTCCCCCAATGTTGTGCTACCTTTTTCTTCCTTGACCCTTGGCGTTTTGGATCCAGAAACCTTGTGGGCCCTTTACGCAGGTTCCTTTCCTGGGAAGCCCCGGTCCGTCCCAATCGTAAAACAGCATGGCACTATAACCCCCGAAAACCCCAACTCTTTGACCCCGTGGACCCCCTCCCCCCCCTCCCAAGACCCTTTCTTCATTTGCTGCAGTGTTCTTCCGTCCTTCTTTAGTTATTTCCGAAACCCACCAGGGCCCCTTTTTTTGCGACACCCCTTTGGGTCCGTCTTCACCTTTTTTCGATGTTTGCTGGAACCCACATGAGTTCCCTTCTTCCCCCCATCCCCTGTCCCCGAACTTCCATTGTTTGTTTTCTGTTCTGGCTCCCGTACGCGTTCAGTCCAAAGGAGGAGCTGGCATTGTATCCTCTCACTGTTTTGCAAAGATCATTTGGACGTCTCCTGGTACTCATTCTGTTTCCCTTTTTTACCTCCGTTGGGTTTTGTTGTTCTTTGAGATTTGTAGATCAGACCCGGATGAGTTTTGGCCCCCCCACCGAGAGACCAACTCCAGGTTATTTTTACGTTGTCGTCTTGTCTTTCAAAGAAACCGGACTTTGGTCGTTCGGTTGATGATGGGGCATGTCCCCTTCTCAACTTCCCCCCCCACTCTTTCTCCCCTTTTTTTTTTTCCCGGGGAGGAAAAGCTATTGTGCCCATTGGACCGATGGTTGTCATCGAACTTCCTTCCCCCATTTTTTGAGTTTTTACTCAGACTCTGTGAGAAAGGAAGTTTCCGAAACTTGTATGGATTTCTGTTTACCCTTTTTGGGGTTTTCGGTTTAGGCAAGTTTTTCATTTTGTCTCATCCCCGTCTCGGCCTTATGATTCCAGTTTTTCCCCGTTTTAGCTTCCTTTTTTGAAGGTGGTAAAGTTTCCCCTGAAAACGTTTTGTAGCCCCCTTGTTGAGCTTTTTTCCTAGGTCAGGATTGGGTTTTAGAAAGATGCCGACGGGCCTGGTTTTTGAGCCCTTTTTTTTGTTTGGTGAGGATGTTAAAACAGCGAGCTGTTTCCTGCTTGTCGTTTTTTTCTCTGAATTCGGAGAGTGATGGGAGCTCGCCATTTAGGTCTTCGCTCGCGCCCCCTTTGGGTAGTCGTTTCGTGATCCGCAGACCCTGATGCCCCAATCGCATTTACTTGTCCCATTGTTTTTACGGGATTGTGGACCTTCTACCATCTTCATTTTGGCGTTTTCGAATACGGTTCACGTTCTCCGTTTCCTTATTTTTTCCAAGTCCGTTGGAAACAAGGGGCCTCTTGGTACCCTATTGTAGAAACTGATCTTCCCGGTTCCCGAATCAGGGGATCCAAGTTACCTTTTTTCCCCCTTTCCCCCATCCACAGCCCCGGTTTTTTTCTTTTCCCACTCGACAGAGCACCCCCTGTCCCTTGTTTTCTCCAGGAGGACTTCCACTGATCTTGGCTCCCCTTGCCCCCGGCGGTGCAGTTTGTTGGTTTTACCCCAAAGCCGTAAATCTTGTCTGTCCTGATCGCCCTTCTAACCAAGCGCAGGTGAGGTGTGTCATTCGTTGGCGCACCCCCAACCCCCCCCCCCCCCCCCCCCCCCCCAACCCCCCCCCCCCCCCCCCGTCCACCACAATTTTTTTTCGGCTCTCTTTGCAAAGAAAGGTGGTGGCTTTTCGCGACCTTGATCTCATCCGGCTCTCGACTAGGCAGGCCGTACCTCTTGCGCCACTTCTTCCTTTCCCCCTTATTTTCCCCTGCTTACTGTCTTCTACCCTCCTTTTATTTCAGAAGTTAGCCCCCCACACAAACGCAATCCCCCTTTAAGAAGACGCACCCCCTGAGTGGTTTTTCCTTCTAAGGAGGGCATCGTTTCTGACTGAGTTTTTTTTTTCTTTGCACCTCGGGTTTCCGGCCCTTTGCTATTCCTGTTTCTTCAAAAATGTGAAGGAGTTTCGTGGTTAACCTCCCTTGCCTTTTCTTCAATCGAACCCGTTGGGTCCTGTTTTTTTTTTTTCTGAATTAAGTCACCGCTCCTTGTTGATTTTCCCCCTCTCATCTTTTTTCTCTTAACCAAGCCCACTACTCTTTTCCCTTCCCCTTTCTAGGTGGAGGTGTTGGTAGGGGTGTGAATTGTGTAATAGTTGGACCCCTTTTTCAAAGTTATTTTCTTTGTTATTCCCACCACTTCCTTCCGGTTTGCTTGCGGCCCCGCATAGGTCGCACCAGTCCTTTCCCTGGATGAGGTGGCCCCGGACCAGACCGTCGAGGGACTGGCATTTTTATAGGTAGGATATTCTTTCCGTGCTTTGTACCCAGAGTCAGTTCTTTTTTTCCTGTAGAAAGGACTTGGGGCACTGGTGCTATAGTTCCTCCCTTCCTCATCCCCAAGGTCGAGCTTCCTCCTTTCAGGCCTTGGACTCCGTTTTCATTATTAAAGACTATGAGTTCCCCCCCCTGTCTACGGCGACTTCTGGGCCGCTGAGGACGGCGTGGCCCGCTCTTTTTTTTGACCTTCTTTCTCGAGGAGTCCCTCCTGCCTCCTGTTTTCCCTTCCGCTTCTTAAGCGAAACGAGAACCCGCCACGCTTTTTTTTTTTTTTCCCCCGATGACTGAAAATGCCTTCCTAAACGTGGTAGGGACCAGTTACTCCCTTGGTCCCTTTTGTGGTTAGGCCCCTGACAAGAGGCCGCTTTGCCCCCGAGTAGAGATCAGTGCTTTTTGAGATTCCAGGTTTTTTTTTGTATGCGCAGTGCGTTTTCTTTGTAGCTTCGCCCCCCCCTTGACTTTCCAGGCTTTTTGCTGGAGCCAATGGACAAGGCCCGTTTTGAGGACCCTTTTGGAAGAGAGCGGCCTCCCTTCTTTCAGAGCTTTCGCGGCCGCACCCCCCCTCTCTCTTGAGCTTCTCCAGCCTGCCGGAGATCGCAGTGGGTCATTTAATTGCTATGCTCATTAGAGAGACCCCCTTTTCCATCTTTCCGGTTTTTCAGAAAAGCGCTTTTTTTCCCCCCAACAAAGTACGAATGTGGATGGCATACATGATCATTCCCCCTCCTGCTTTTCTGTTCTTTTTTTTGCGTCTGATTCGGCGGTTCGGGCCACCGTGTCGTGGGTAGTAGGAAAACCCCACGAGATTTCCGTTCTCGCCCCCCCGCTTCTTTTTTTCCTGGGAAGTCGGGCCCAAGTGTTAGCCGAGTATTATTCTTATTGCCTTCTTCAGCCAGGGCAGCCTCTTTCATAGCGGGTCGAGGAGTTCATTCCGAAGTCCTGCGAGATGGGCTGTGTTCTCTTTCTTTCGTTTTTCTTGGCAGTAAGTAATACGGTGCCGTCCAGCCAGGAGTACGCCTGATCTGCTTCTCCCTCTTGTCCCTGGTGATTATACGCGTTTTTTTTTCCCTTTTTGGTTCTTGAGACCCACCCGGAAGGTAGTCCCTAGGTTCCTTGCAAGAACGAGGGCGGCCGTGTGGTCCCTCTTCCCCTGTCAGTGTGCGCCCCTTTGTCCTCCTGGCGACTTTTGGCCCCCGGCCTTGGACTCTTTTCTCTGCTCTTGTTGTGTGATTTTCGCCTCTTTCTGCTGCTATATTCCTTTGCGACCGGCTCGCTTGGTGGTCCGGAAACATCCCCCCCCTCCTGTTTTTTGCGGTCAGGTTTTGTACAGAATTAAGAGACCTTGAATGCACCCCCGCAAGGTACCCCTTTCCAGGAAATTCCGCAGTGTCCGTCGACGGTACGTGTTCCCCCCTTACGATGGTTGAACACCGTCAATCACTGGGACGGACAAACCCCAACCCCTTTTTTGTCGGCCAGACTAGGAAAGGTTAGCCTTGTCGCTTTCAATTTTTTTCCATTTTTTTTCCGTTAACGTCTCCTCTCTGCTCCCGCTCTGCGCAAAATTTTGTCTGTTGGTCCACTAAGAATATATCGGCTTAGTTGAGGCAGTTTTTCCCCGTTTACGTTGAAGGTCCCCTCCGGTGGGTTTTCTTTTAGTTTTTTTTGCCCTTCCAAAACAGTTCCAGCGGACACCGCATTTTTTCTCCCCAGCACTTTGTACAACGTTTTTGTCCCCCTTGCCCTTGGTGGAAAATAACCCCTTTTTTGTATCTCTCTCCCAGCTGATTTTTGTTTTTTGAGGCGCGCATAAGAAACCGGCGTCTTTCCTTGGGTCCCTCCGCTTTCACACCTTTCTCCCTTTCTGGGCAACCTGCTAAAATAAAATGGTGAGTGAAGTCTGTTATGGGCTGTTTCAACTTTCCCTTCCATGTTTCTTTCATCCACCGAGCCAACGCTACCGACGCTTCGCCAAGGGAAAGACCTTTTAGAGTTGTACACGGGAACCGCGTCGTTTCGCCACGTGCACTAGGCCCCCCGTCGTAGATACGGTTTGTTTCTTGATTGTTCCAATATCATCGACAACTCACGCCTTTTCACCCCGGAGCTTTTTCTTTTATTTTGGAAATAGGGATACTTTGCGCGAGTGGCGACCCCCGTTTATACCACGTCTAAGCGCCTTCCACTTTTTTTACTCCGTCCGTGTTCTTGTTTGGAATAGACGGGCTCGGTGATTGATTAATTCCCTTTTCCCTTGTGGGGTTATGCTTTCTTTGGAAAACAGATTTTTTGAGCTTGTGTCCCAGTTCATCCGCTGGTCAGAGCTAACAAGGGCACCCCCACCCCCCACGTGTAGGCTCTCCCAGATTCGGCACCACCATGCGAGTACAAAAAACGCCCACAAATACGAAAAGCTTGCGCCCTGAGTACCTCCTCCATGGCTTCACCCCCTCGGGAACGCCTATTGTTCCCCCCGTCTTCTGTTTACCCTCTCGCTTTGCATCCACGTCGACCACTCTTGTCGATTTGAGTGCTCTGCCCTCTCGGGCGACTGTCACATCGTAACTTTGCGGGTGTGGTACTACACCCCCCTTTTTTTCCCTTTCCAAGTTTTTTTTTTTTTGTTAGGGGGTTGTTTGTGTTTTGTGTTTCACACCTCTTCCCCCCTTTATAAACCTCCTACCCACCTCCCCCCTCCGGAGTTTTTTTACTGGCGCTTGTCTTTTTTTTCTTGCCTTTGTCCTTCACTTCAGAAGGATCCCACCCTCACCTTCTTGCTGAAAACGAGGGTCTTTATTTTTGGCCGACTGTGACAGTCTTATGCGGTGGGACGGCATCCCAAACTTTCTCTTGGTTGCCGATCCCCCCTCCTGATAGTAAGACCTACCAACGGAGGTGTTTTTGTGCCCCGACACTCCTTGCTTCCCTCAACAACAAATGAGAATTTTCTGCTGTTGCCTCCGCTCACACGGCAGGCCCCCCTTCGTATTTTTTCAATCTGCCCCCCTCAACTGACTCCCCAATTCCCGTTTCTCAGCTACTCGCTATGCTTGCCTAATCTTCCCCTCTTCAAGTGTTTCCTCCACACAATGCTGCTTTCTACCCAACCACCCCCTTTTCTTGTTCTTGCTTTGCCAATTTGCGCGCCATTGGCCGGCTGCCTTTCCCCCCTAACTGCTGTTCCAACCCGCACCTGCCCTCGGTCTTTTCCAACGCATGTGCCTCTGGCTCAAACTACTTTTCCCCCTTTCCCCCCGGCGAATGTATGAACTGTATCCCCCCCACCAACCAATCTTTTTTTCCTGTGGCCGGAACGGTATCCTGGGTGCCAGCTTGTTTATAGATTGCTCATCGGGCCCCCCCCAAGTTTTTTTCGGTGTTCTCGTTCTCATAGCGTTTGTTTTATTACCCAGTTTATAGGAGGCCTCTCCCCGTCAGCGGCAAGGTAACCCCCCTTCTATAGTTTCTTTTACGACAGTTCTTCCATGCTCATCCTATGGCCTCTTTTGCACCTGGCGGTTTTGATTGAAGACAGTCATCCCCTGCGCGAACTTGATGTTCTTGACACCTCTCTTCGCCCATGCGTGCCTCCCTATTTGGGGCTACTCCTATCCCCCCCCTTTCGCTCCCCGAAACGATCTGCGTCCCTTCAGCCTATGACGACTCTACCTTTTTCCCTACCTTGGTGTCCCAATAATGCCTACTGCATCAGAAATGCGGGGGGCGCCTCGATTTCCTCCCACCACCAGGCAAAACATTAGCGGGTCTGTTCTATAAAAAGAATGTAAACAAATACCTTCGCGATTCCACAAATTTCCCCTTATCAAACCCACTTCACACCCCCAACACAAATCAATAGTCAACCACTATAATAATTGAAAATTAGGGTGTCTTTTCATCCCCCCCCCCTCATCCAAGAGTCTAGGATGTATCAAACAGTCGGCCTTCCTCCCCCACCTTTGTGCGGACCCAACCAAAAAATCCGTTCCACCCCTTTGTGGTGCCGGATTTGCCACCCCCTACCACTGGACTTTTTCAACCCGAACCCACTTTTTTTTTGAACCTTTAAATAGCTGCAGTCTAACCAAGAAATTCTACCTTTTTGCCCTAGGAACAGACCAAACTGTTCCCCCCCTGTAAAGAGCCACCGATAAAGGGAAAAGATTTTATTGGTTAGACGGTGCCTTTGATATGGCGAACAACAAAGTTGTTCTTCCCTTGGGATATGTTCCCTCGATCTCTTGTTTACTTATTCTTTCCAGGCTTATATGCCATTGTTGATCTCTCCCTTAACATGAGGAAGTCTCTCAAAGTGCCGCGCTTTACTGCCTTCCTAACAGGAGACAATTTTGATTCTCGAGGAGCAGAAAGACTGTTTAAAAAAAGGGATTCAACATCTTCCACGTCCCCCAATTACACGTTTTTTTCCTCATCGTACCTTTTTTCTCCAAACTTACGGGAGATTTTTCTTTTGATTGTTCAGGAAAGTCCTTTCCCAGTTCGCACAGTTTTGTTTTTTTTGGCGGCCCGTCCCCCCCTGACCGTTTAGGGACGTGACGACAATGATTCGTGCTCCCCTTTTTCCCACTCCCCCCCACTGGATTTTTTCTGCGTTTTTCACCACTGGTGATGAACATTTTTTAGGTGTCGTCTTTTCTTTTTCCTCGGAATCTGCTTTCAAAGTTTGAAAAAGAGAGTCCATTCCCCTCCCCCTACCCCCCCTGACTGTTTTTTTCCTGATTGATTTTCTGGCCTGCCGCTCACATGAGTATGACGCCATCACGGCATACGACATGGTGGCAGTGGAATCCCTTTTTCCCGCAAACGACCAAACTAGCATATTTCCGGGTCATCTCCTGGGCCCTTTTCTCCCGGTCTTTTTTCCGATTCGCCAGCGACTTTCATCCTGGTTCCTTAGTCCGAACGGGACCCATACTCCTCTACAAAAACTGGTTCCTTTTGCTTTTTTTTTTGATAGGAGTGGCCCTTTCCCCGACCCCCGGCCCCCCCCTGGGATCTACCGATACCTCCCGACCTATTGGAACCTCCCCGGGCCCTTCGGGCCCACGGACCCCCATTTCTCGTCTTTTAATTCCTTTCTTTCTTTCCAAGTAAAAGGCTGTGAACCAACCCTCTCCTTCAAGGCAGGCCGCAAGCTTTTTGTACCAGTTTTTTTTTTCTGTCCCCCATTGACCCCCTCCGGCGCGCTCCTTGACCCTATGGATGCATTTCTTCGGAGTTGCACCTGGGTACCCGCTTACGCTCCGAACCCCTCCCTTTTTTCTCAACACCAAACCCAAACAACTTTAACAGGACAACTACCCCCCCCCCCCGTTCGAATCGTCCTTATCCCATGCGGGGCAGTTTTTCATTCTTTTTTTCTGTCCAAGGTTTCTTTTCCACCATTATGGCGACCAGTCCCCCTTCTTTTTTTTCCGTTCAACCGTGTTTGAATAGTTTCCCTTTGCCTGGATGCATTCCATGAACCGGTTCTCTTCTTGGGTAGGTGGCTATTCTCTCGCCTCGTCTCTTTTGGCTCTGTGGGCACCTCCTCCTTTTTTTTCGTCGAGGACCCTTCTTTCCCTTCCCTCCCTATTTTTTGGTTTGAAGAGGGGACTTTTATGTTCTCCCTTTCCCTCCGCCCCTGGATGGGAGGACTTCCGGTATAGAGCCAACCCTCTCTCTTTTTACCCTGCGTCGGCGTCCTACCTAACACCTTTTCTTCTGTTTTTCTTGGGCCTGCACGCAGCGAACCTGTCCCCCCCCCCTTTCTCCCACACCAATAATCCCTGCCCAAGGCTTTCGCCCATTACCTTCTTATAATCAACTCCCGCCTGTTTCTTCCCCCCGCATATTGGAAATTCTTGAACCTTTTTCTTTTTCTCATGTCAAGTGGTGTTTTCCGGTTTTCTTCTCCCCCTTTATAGTGGGCCATTCCTTTCTTTCATCCCTGCTGCGATAGGGTACGTGATGCCATTTTTCCCTTTTGGGGGGGGGCGGGGGTTTGACCGACGTTCTCCAAACTCTTTTCGGTTGCTTGCCCCTCTGGTTATAGCGTTTTATTTTTTTTTTTCTCCGAGCTCTTTTTCCTATACCCTCTTAGGTGGGAGGGCTTTTCCCCCCATAGAAATGGTTTTTCCTTGTGATCTCCTTTCTTGTCACATTGCCTTCTGGGTATCTTCCCTCGGTTCTTTTCCTTGAGTCGCCCTTCGCTCGCAACTGTCTTTTTCCCCGTTTTAGTAATAAGTTGATGGTCCCTTTTTTTCTCGAATATTGCGTCCCCCTATCAGTTTTTCGGTTGGGGCGCCTTTTCTTCTTCAATCTTATTTCAGTGCCTTTGCCCTCCCCCTTTTTTTTTTTTTCAACTAACACCTCTTCCACTTTTCTGACCTGCCTCCCCTCCCCTCTCGACGAGGTAAAATTCCTCTCTTCCCCCTTCCAATTTTAGGAACTTCTTCTACCGTCCCTTCCCATAAACTCCAATACCTTTTTTCAAAGACCTGAAAACCCCCGTGCAATAAAATTTTTTTCCTTTGCCCAGCTAGAAGGATCCATGGTCTTAGCTCCGTTCCCCCTTCCCCCATTCGGGAGTTTTTTCAGGGGTTCTTCCCCCCTGTTTACCCAAGGCGTGCGAGTATTTTTTTATTTCCCAAAATTTTTAGCACCTCTCCCCTTCCTCTTTGGTATGCCGCTTTGACCTTTCCCTTTACCCGTTTCTTTAGCATGAATTGTTTCAACCCCTTTTTTCTGCTCTGATTAATCCGTGACCGTTATTGTTAGTGACTTGTTTTTCTGTGTTTAGGCAACGGGCGTTCCTCCCTCCCCCAACCTGATCTCTTCGGTCCCTCATGCCTTCTGTCTGAACCACAATGTCCTTCTCCCCCGTCCCCTTCGACCCAACACGTTCCTTTGCCCAAGCACTTTTTTCCCACAACCTTTGCCCTTTTGGTTCGGTCTAGTATCTTTCTGATTCTTTCATCTTCTGCGAGTTCATGCAATTTTTTTTTTTTTGTCTTTTTTGCGGAGATTTTCGGTTCACCCCCCCTTTCCCTTCCTGGTTCGGTGCCCACCCGAACATTCCCTTTTCCCGGCCCACGGGCCACCCATTTTTTTTTGTTTCCCGACCCCCCTTTAGCGCCCCTCCCCTCTTATAATCCTTATCTGCTCTGGTGGCCCCCCTCCATCCAATTGTTTTAATCTTTTCTAGTTGTTTGATGTGTTAATGTTACTCTTTTTTTCTGCGTGTCAATTCTTCTTATGCAATAGGTGAATCCCCTTTGTGTCATTCCTTCCCTTTGGGTTTGCTTTTTTTCTGCGTCGTTCCCCTGCAGCTCGATTTTAATGACAATTCCTTTTGGAAGCCGGTGTGTAGGCTCTTACCTTAATGGTCCTTTTGTCATAGGACTTCCTTTTTTTCTGCTGGGCACAGAGGACATTTTCTTCTGTCAGACTCTGGAAATCTGGTCTCAGGGTGGTTTTTCCTTTTCTCCCCATCCCCATCAGGTATCCCAAGCTGTCGCCATGTTCCCCTCCCCCCCGGTTCCATGGCAAAGTTTCTAGACTCTTTCTCCATTGTATCCAGGCGAGTCGTTTAGAGCCGCCGAGGTGTCCGTCCTTCGGAAGTTCTTGTTCTTCCCCTGCGAAAACCAGGGGCTTTCCCGGTGATACTAGTACTAGTTTTCCTTCCCCCCCCCCCCTGCCCCAAGGCGGCTTGGGTTGCGATTTCTCCCCGGTTTCTGTAAAGGAAAAAAATCCTATACCCTTTTTTGTAAAAGCTAAGTTTTCCCCTGTTGTGTATTTTTTGTCCCTGGCCATCGGCGCGCGAGGCTGTGGGATAAATTCTCTTGTCTCTCCGATTTTCGAGGGCTTTTAGTCGCACAAATCTAGGGCTATTTCCCTGTTCCCCCTGGACCTTGCGCAAGGACGTTGGTTGTCTTTGTCGCGGGGCATGTTTGTGCTTTCTTCCCCCTGGTCATTTCTTCACCCCCCGGCCCCATTTTTAGAAACAGTGCTTGTTTTCTCGAGGGGATTATCCCTTCCTTTCCCCCCCCAGGTACGGCCTCCATAGGACCATTTGGAATTCCTTTTTTTTTTGTGCATTAGTTCCGCAGGCGAATCCTCTTTTTTGTCCCATAGATAACCATCCTTTCTGGGGATCGCTTCCTTCCCTTTCCCCCTGCCACTTGTAGTAGGCAGGGAACCCGGTTTCAGACTTTCCCTTGTGATAAAAGGCCGTCACCCGAGGTCTCCCCTCTTCAAGGGTGCCTCCAGGTCGGCCGTGAGCTCAGGACACGATTCTAGGCGACGCTCCCGTCAGGGAGAGTTCTTCCGTTATTTTTCCCCAGAAAGAAGTTAACAGGTGTCCGGGCCAGCCCCTTTACGCACAGATTACCTTCCCTTTCCAACTCCCCCTTTCCGTATCGTCGCAGGCTGTGGCTTGGGGCAGGGTCACGGTACCTCTTTTCCTCTTTACCCCAGTTGACAAGTGGCCCGGTCCTCGTGTCTCTCCCCTTGCATCTTTCCAGGGGGTGGAGTCGCTGTTTTTGCTGACAGAATTTTTCTCTCTCTGTGTTTGTTTTTGAGACTTGGCGGCGTTTGCCCGAGATGATGTGCGGACAAGTCGCCGGTTGTTCTTTCCTCCACCCGAACGTTGCGTATTAAGTTTCGTACGAAAAGGAGTGGCATTCCCCCCCCCCCAGCCGATTCCCCTTGTCGACCTTTCTTCCGTTCCCCTGAGACGTCGGATTTGATATCGTTGTTGACCAGAGAAATCCCCTGGACTCACCAACGGAGCCTCCCCCCTCTTACTTGGGCGTGGATTCTCTTCCCCTCCGGCCCCCCATCCGGCCACAGTCCGTTATAGCGCGGGCTGCCCCTCCAGGTCGCGGGCAAAAGGTTTTCCCACTCCTCGACCTAGAGATCTGCGGTCTTGTTGAATCGGCGAGTGTCCGACCCTCTTTATCCTGGTGTTCTGCCTTTGGTGCCCCCCCTCCCCCTCGACCATTTTCTTGTGACCCCTCCATTTTTTAGTTTCTTTTTTGGGAATCTTTTACTTCGGACCGTCCCCCGTTTCGCAATCCGCCCACGTTGGT
>Ga0179591_1373612_pt1 | contig 23367 bp, 18 predicted proteins | sample CZOMad2_1_08_16f_FD_182891 | JGI IMG/M metagenome (GOLD analysis project Ga0179591, IMG submission 182891) | Vadose zone soil fungal communities from Angelo Coast Range Reserve, California, USA - CZOMad2_1_08_16fungal (PacBio error correction) | ecosystem: Environmental > Terrestrial > Soil >... | reverse complement strand
GTTCTTTGCTTAAGTCTCTCCGGTTCTTCTAAGGTGTTGCTCTAGAATTGGCTGCCCACTGACCACTTAGATACACACTTCACCCTTCAGCGACCGTTTATGAACTTCGTAGCCCACGGATTCCTAGACGATGGCATTTGCTTTAACTATTTCATCTTTTCCCTCGTTGTGCCCAACTTGACGCCCATGATCCATTGATTGGCCGGAGAGTAGTTGCCGGAGTCAAAACTCCGCTTTGGATCGACCTACACTTGCATCGATTTATCACTATACGTTTTGGAACCGAGCTGCTTCCACACATTCTCATTCGATTCCCCCTACGCTGGTAAAAAGCCGCGGCGTGCGCAAAACTTGGCCATAGTTTTTGACCGTCTTCAACGAGATTTGTTCTTTTTTTTTCTCTCAATTTTCCCCACATCGGTCTTAATCCTTCTCTTAAAGTTAAGGGAACTCCGGGATTGGCGCACATTGGAAGTCCACGTTTCTTGACGAATCCGTTGTCCCCTACTCTTCTTGTTAACCTACACGTTCCGATCTATACCTGATGGACATTCTCCTGCCGTTCTCCCCCCCTTTATCACCTCTCTACCCATCTTACATTTCATCCGTTTTAGGAGCTAAACATCTTAGAACCCTCTGCTAACAGTTCTTAAGAACCCCCCAGCCTATTTTGAGATTCTTCAAGTCATCGGCTAGTAAGAAAGTTTATGTTTCCTTCCTTCAATTTTCCTTTCTGTGTTGAGAGATCATCCTTAACTCCCTATGCGTTTTTCTCTTTCAGAGTTTACATCTCCCTCTTTTCCATTAATATTGTGTTTTTAGACGCGCTTTCTCCGATTCTCTTCCTTCCTACGTTTCGGTTTCCTCTCCCACCACCTTAAGGAATTACCTCTCTTCTCCCCCTCCCCCCCCCAGATGGTTGTGTGGGTTGTTTTTTGGAGTTGGGGGTCGAATCGGCCGCGATTTTCCTGAGGCCCCGAGGGCTTGATTGCAGAGTGGTCCCCCCAGACCCCCCCTTTTGCTCTTCTATTCTTTCCAAACGCTTCCCCTGTTTTATTCAGTGTCGCGATGATCTAAGTAGTTTCGTCCTCTAGGTTATTCGCCGGTTTGCTCTTTGTTTTTTTATTTCCCCAACCTTTTTCACTTCCTCTGCGTTTTTCTGGCTTGGTTCCCTATATGCAGCTTGTTCCCTATTCCGCAGTGACCCTCTGGCCGATGGATCCTTTGGTGAGACCTCTTCACATACTGCCCATTTCATGGTTTATTTCAATTTTTTTTCTCAACCCTCTTAAAGTTTATGACGGCTGTAATTTAGTCCCGACGAGTCCTGAGGTTTGAGAATATTCTTGCCCCCCCCCCGATGAAGTCCGAGCAGCTAGATTCCTTTTTTGTAGACTCCCAGGATTCTGTTTGCAGGAAGCACATTCTCCTTCGCCGGTTCCTGCCCTTCACATTCATTGGTTCGATTTAGTTCCCCAGAGATTTTTGATCGGGAGTGCTTCCCCATCGCTGTTTTTCCTATGTTTTAGGTACGAAATCACGTTAGCGCCCTACCTAACTTGTTCTTACATCCCCCTGGCACAGTTTCGTGGGCTACTCATTCGCTACTCCCCTAGTAAGCCCCCTCCCTATACCTACTTTGAACCCCCGAAACTCTGAGCCCGACCTTGTCAACCGCGGAGGGCTTTTTGACGATTCATGCCCCTCTTAGTGCCTCCGAGAGAACTGCATTTTTACTGTTCCCAAAGCACGTCAATCCAATTTTTGATTGAACCTCCCCGTAGGCCTTCGTTCCCCTTTTGCCCTTTAAAGAGTTGCATTTCTCCTTGTATTCATAATTTGTTCTCACCTTTTGTAAGACTCTACTGGCGCCGAATTCTTTCTTCTTGAAGCGATTCATCAGCGTTTTTACTCTCCCAAGTTTCTGCCGCAGATCGTTCTCCTGCTGCTTTTTGATCCTGAGATCCTTCCTCCTATTTTTTTCACCACACGCCTGTGTATTGTCGCCGATTTCATAATGCCCCATCCTAGTAGAAGACTCGTACTTCGTCCGATATTTTCCGCCACCGGTTCTTATACCCCACAGAAACATCCACCCTCAGACATTCTTGTTTCGCTTCGCAGCAGTCACCTTGTTCCAAGGCCTTAGCTTTCGTGTTCCAGACCTTTAGATTTCGGTGTTCGTTTGCGTTGAAGGTCGTGCGTCTTTAGGTCCATTAGGCCATCGTGAGACCCCGCATCCAGACCAGGTCTGACGTCCCGCTTCTACGTTAGTCGCTCATCTAGACTGGTCGCCTTTCGGCTTAGTTAAAATGCTCGGTTTTTATTTCGAATTCCCGGTTACCCCCCCCCTTTTCCTCCTCGGATGCAGGCTTTTCGGAGGAAAAACTCTCCTCACTTGTCTGTTCCTGGTTTTAGTCCTTCTTACCCCCCTGGCTGTACCTTAAGTCTCTTTCGCTCTTCTACCTTCTTTAGCGGTTTCTCCCGATCCCCCCTCCTCCCGCGGAACTGCACCGCCGTACCCTCTGCGATACACGACGACGTTCCGCGTTACGCGTCTCCCCCCTAAATATGAGAGGACGGTCCTATTTCCCTTTGCTTTCGACAAATAACCATTCAGCCCGTATGTGCTAGGATGTGCAACACCGTTTAGAGAACCATACTAAGAGTTTTCCCGAGAGTCACTGGGCTCTTCGCATGAGACCGCCTGCCCTTTTTCCCCCTCCCTGCCTTTAACAGACTTATCAATCATGAGGCCAATTCGGCGCGTTCCCCGTTTTCCCCCCAATCCTTTTTCCTACCACCCGCTTTTGATTCGCAAGCCCTCCTTTTTCATAACCTAGATCTTATTCCAAATTTCCGTCCTTCTTTTCCCGTCATCAGTTCGCCCTTCCGATGACCCTGGTGACCCTTTTCCCTATAGACCTTCGTCTTCCGCAGCTTGAGATATCCTCGGCAATACTCTTTTCTCCCCCCTTGTCTCTCATCACTTACAATGCGCCCCCATGCTCTTGACACCTAAGGAAGAGATTCCCTTCGCGGAAAATTATTCAGTTGGTCCCTCTCTTGAGTCAAGCTCCAATCGTCTCTACAACACGTGGTCTCTGCAGGCTGTCGCCTGTGCGAAAACCCTTCGACTTTAGTTTTCTCCCTGTTGTAGCCTTCTTCGTGGCTTCTTGATCTGGAAGTTTGAATAGAGTCTTTCCCCTTCCCATCTTTTCTCTAATCGCTCTGTTTTAAGAGATTCGGAGAGGCCCGCTCCACGGCCCGCCTGAATCCAATCCTTCAGAAACACGCCTCTCTTTTCACTTAGAGACCCCCATCCCCTTCTCAGTCTTACTTCCAAGCGGCCATTCTTCCCCTTCCCAAACTTGCTCCTCAGCTCCATCTGATGCGTGAGAGTCAGTTTATTTTATGCGATCCCTTGGAAGTTGAGCAGGTATAGCAAAATGTCCCTGTTGGCTTTTTATTGCAGATTCTTGGCGCTCTCCCCCCCTATCGAAACTCTGCGATTCCTCCTTTGATGTCCACATTCCTTTCTCTTTTTCCTAACTTGTTTGGTTTCTCTCTTTAGTGTCTCCAACCAGTTAGGAATAAGTCCCCTCTACATAGTGTTTCTGAGACCCAACCGAGATCTCCGCCTCGTTCATCCCTGTCGATGTAAAGGTCTTGAATGGTTTCCTTTCTCTATTCTCCGTAGCTCATTCAGTGCATACTCTCCCCTCCCACGCTGTCGCGGCCTGCTAATGGTCCGATTTTCCGCATTCCGTTATTTCCCCGGCAGCCTGCCTCTTTTTTTTCAGGTCATCTATTCGAACGCTTCCGTGTTTCGCCCAACTTTTTTTTATGACTTCATGTTGTCTTTTTCTCTCCGAAGACAAGCGTCCAGGAGAGGATCGCTTTCCACCTCCCCCCCCCCTTACCCTGACGTCCTTCTGTCTCCAGCTCCTAAGGAAACCTCTGCGCTTGATGGCGACAACTCTCTACAGTCGGTCGGTTCTCCCCCCTTTCTCCTTTTTTTGCACACGAGAAAAGGTTTTGGTAAAGACGATAGTGTCGATGGACAGCTCGAAATTTCCCCTTCAGGTTCCTGCATCAGGTATAGATTGAGCGTCCATATCTTTTTTTGAGGTAATGGGCCCCTCTTTTAGTTACTGCTTAGCCCCTCAGGAGATCTTGTCCCCTCCCTGATCTACGCGCTATGAGAATCTAATAACGTGATCATTAAGGTCAACATCCATTAGCAATCTTGAACTGGACTACGGCCTTCAGAGAAGCTTCCGTCTTCCTATCTCGGTTAACCGGGACTTATCCCCCCCGTCCCAACCGGCTGGATTTCTCTCTTTCTCAATTTTTGTTCAGAAGTAATGCTCGTTTAAGTTTCATTGCTTTAACAGCTGAAGACCTAGACCGTCGCCTTCTGAGAATTGCTCTCCACTAGTAGATTTTTTTGCCTCCTATTCCCCTGTGGTGACCTAAGCCAATTATTTCCCGACTGGGCTTTTGTTTAATCCCCCCCCCCAGAGCGATTTATGTCCCCGCCCCTCCCCCCCGATGGTCTTGGCTCTGGGCGTTTTTTTATGAAATTGTAGTTGTCTTCACGCTTTGATGCCTTCCTGTTTAATGGTAAGCTCCTTGAATTACCGTGAAGGTTTCATCGGGGTGACTGCGTCATCTTCCCTTTTTACCTTTCTTTTACTCGGCCTTCACTGTCAACCCCAGCCAGTCGTCCGTTTGACGCCATTCACGCTGCTCCCCTCCGCGATCAGGTGTCCCTAGTCTTCTTCGATTCATAAACTGCGTTTCCCGAGAGCCTCCAAGCTCCCCCCCTCTCTGGCTAGTCTTTCTTGACCTAGCATTTAGCCCTTTTTTATGTACTGCGTTCGCAAGATGTTCCTGCTTTTGGAAATACTCGTACCTTTCCCAAAGCCCCTCCAACAGCCCCCTCCACTGTGATTGTGTCCCACGACTCGTTCTTCGTTGGGGTCCCCCAGGGTGCTTAAATGAGCATCCTAAAAACGCCTGCTCTGGCTTTGTGTTTTGTAACATTATTGTATCCGTATCTTGTTCTCATTTGCGAGCTGCATTCTGCCAGCGCTAATTTTTTGTAATTTTTTTTTAACCCCCCCCCCCCCCCCCCCCCCCCCCCCCCCCCCCCCCCCCCCCCCCCCCCCCCACCCCCCCCCCCCCCCCCCCCCCCCCCCCCCCCCCCCCCCCCCCCCCCCCCCCCCCCCCCCCCCCCCCCCCCCCCCCCCCCCCCCCTTCCCCCCCCCCCCCCCCCCCCCCCCCCCCCCCCCCCCCCCCCCCCCCCCCCCCCCCCCCCCCCCCTCCTACTGGTCCTCCCAAGCAAATGACGTTTTTCGTCTTTGTTAACTCCTGCGTCGAGTCGATCCTTCCGTACGCTCATTTAGAAGATCATGCTTGCTAAAGGATGTTGTCGACCCTACACTTTTTTGCCTACGCTCATGTCACGTATTTTTGAGCGCCTCGCTGTTTAGTTTTCACTACGACACGGCGAAGAAGAGGTGCCTTTGTAGTTAACATCTGGACCCCGTTTGTTTAAGTAAGGAGTAGTTAATTTTCATCGATTTCCTTTTCAGATTGCTTTGCTTTCTAAATAACGTTCTGGCTCCGCCCTTGACACACTTGTATCATTTTCCTCCGCCGATCCTACCCTTTTTTCCTTCGGTCCTTCGGTGGAGCTTTTCCCGCTTGTATGTAGGTATACTGCCGAGACTTTTTTTCCCACACTGACTTTTTCCTTTATAACAAGGGCATTTGCGCGTTAATTTTTTGGACCTCACCCCCCTCTTACCTTTCTCCCCTTTCGCGCCTATTGAAAGAAGATATTGAATCTCTTCCCAAGGTCTTCCAGCTGCGTGAAAGTTGTTCGGCGCGGTCCTTTCCTTCTATCCCCCACGAACCTCCGTGGGCCTACGACCCGGAATAGCATTTCGACTATCGTTGGAAAATCGTCCTTCCCATATCATCTCGAGATGGAAAAAAGCCATTCATTTTTCTACCCGGTCCCTGGTGCCTTGCTAACGGAAGAAGCCGTGATGGACCCGCGACATAACACGCTTCACTACCTTCCATCTATGGAAGGTCTCGCCGTTCTTCCCTTCCGTTCTATTCTAATGGAAGCACGCAGCCCGTGAAGACCTGCCTGAAAAGGAGGTTGAACTGCCCGTTCTGACTCCTGAACATGCTTTCCTCCCGGACGCTTCCGCATATATCCAGAGATCAACCTCCCGGAAATCTAGTTTCCCGTCTCCACATTCCTCACAAGGCTCTAAGTCAATCCATTTACTCCCAGCTCGGTTACTTCTCATATATGAGAAGGGCCCTAAGTGGTCAGCGCAATTAGTAGTTTGTCCCTCTGAAATCGAACGCCGGCCCCTCTCTCTTACCTTCCCTAAATCTATTATCTTGCCTAATAAGGTGTTTTTGATAATATTCGCTTCCGCGCGTATTTAACTCTTTCCTGATCTTAAACGAGATGCCCCCCTTGCTGATCCCGCCCCCGATTTTTCCGTATTCGTTACTTTAAATACGCACCCTCCTGATTGATGACAGGCTTTGCCTTCCGACCCTCGGGTTCCTGCTGATGTTGGACCTTCCGAACCTCTACTCTGTATGTGAGAGTATTGAGATGAATTCTTACCTTCCTCCTGTGTCCATATTATGTAAGAGGAGATTGTGAGTTCAACAAAGCCCTTCTTTCACTTAATGATTCTTGGCATTCTTCCCCAGGGATCCCGGCAATCGTTTATTTTGACCCCCCCCACCCCTAAACTTCTCTAGAGTAATCTTGTCGCTTTGATCTGGTCCGCAAAGTTATTCGACCTCCAATCCCATGGCTTTAGACCTTTAAAAACGATTACATTGCATAACCCCTAAGCGTCGTTTACTGGGCCTGATTCCTCTGTTGTCCAAGCAATAGGTGGCACACTCATCATGACCCCTCTTCAGTCTCCGTCTAGCTCCGGTTGGAGTAGCCCCTCCTGGAGTTTCTTAATACGGTAATCAGACTTCCCTAAAAGCATGCAGGCTGCTACTTGTTTGGCCAAAGCTATTCACATTCGCGTTGAGTCAGTCTTCTTCATCTCTGATGTACCGTTTTCCGTCCCATCTGCCAACCCCCTTGTACGTTTCTCAGAAATAGGTAGCCGGACCTTCCTGTTGGACACAAGAATTCAATATGACACCAGCAACGGCTGACGCCAACTTCTTTTCCTTCTCCCGGGACCAGATTCCATCCCGAAGAGCCGTCAATTTGTCCCTGATTCCGTCGGCGACCAGCTCCCCCCTTAGTCTTTAACTCTCGAGCGCTTTCCCTCCCCCAAACCGCCCGAGTACTAGTGACCATCACCTTTCACGCGTGAATTCCTCGTCGCCTGACTTGGCTCCCTGTTTTTTTTCCTACTGGTTCTCCACTCCGACAGTCGGACGCCCCAGTTTTTCGACCATTTCCCGACTTGCGCGAGACAGGGTCTTTCGAGGCGCAGTCAGAAGCTTGTCAACCCCAATTCCTTTCGCCAATCATTCTCTGCCGACTCCCTTGCAGCGGCTTCCGTTCTAGATCTATTTCCGTCCGTGCCTCCACAAATGATCCAGGATGTTTCTTTCCTATGCTTCTGCTCTGACCGAGATCATTCTCGATCAGTCAAGTCTTTTCCCCAAACTTCAGATCTCCCACCGGACTCCCCACACCGACAACAAAGCCAACTACCCACCCTCTCCCCTTGTATTTTTTTTAGTGAGCATCCGCAACTTTTTTTTGACCCATTCTGCATCCGTCCTCGTTATTCGACTCAATGGAGTCTCTTTTTTTAGTGATGTTTGCCTTGTAGGACTATTAGAGCCTTTGAAATCAGTGTACACCGCCATCTTACCCCGATTCGAACCCCACCCCCACCCACCACCCTCCCCTCCCCCTTTCTTCTACATTTGTGAGAGCAGATAGATGCGCAGTTCCTTGTATAGGTTCCCCTCCCAGTTTTGGAAGCTTCTAACACCCAAGTATAGGACACCTTATCGGTCCGGGTAAGGAGTTATGGAGGTAACCCCAAAAATCCTTGTCTTTCTTTTTTTTTTTTAAGTAAGACTCAAAATATCTTCACCTTCAAGGCATGACTCCCCCGTAGAATAGGCTTTCTACGACCCCAGAGTGTTCCCTCTCCGCTCCCGCTGTCCCTTCAACTACGTAATGTTTCTGTGATACACTAAGATCCTTTCTATGTACATTACGACTAGCCTGGAAGGTGACTGCAAGGTACTTCTTCCTGGCTTTTTTTATCCAATACATTTTAATTTTCTTTGTCTCTTCATCCCACCATTCAGATCCCTGCCCGAACCTTGTTTTATCTCCTTTAGAGCCGGAGCTCTCCACATCGTCTTTGTTACAACTTCCTTTACCCTTTCAACATCTCTAACTGGTTCTCTGACAACTGATTCGCCCCTTTTGCTCCTACCCTTGGACCCAATAGGGTCGCGACCAAACTTTTTTGGGTTTCGCACCTATCTGCGACATGACTGTTGCTTATAATTCCTTATTTCCCCCCTTCCCGCTTTTCTCTCATATGATCCTGTTTTTGACTTCGCCGCCCTTATTATCGCAAGTCTCAGGATTTCTCCAGGTCAGCCTCTAGAACCCCTTGTCCTCTCAACCCCCCGCCCAGTCCGACCCAGTTATGAAAAGCAGACCTATACCTGCTCCGGCCATTATTGTCGCCGGTCTCTCTGGACCAGCGCCCATCTTAGTGCCAACGCCCCCCTTGTTAGCGTTTGCCGGAGGAGAGGAAGTTGAGCCCAACGGCCGAGCTGTCGATCGTTTACCTACTCCTCTCTTTTGCATGCTTTGAGCGAAGTCGTCGTCGTCTGAAGACATCATGTTCTCACGGACGCCCCCTCCCTCCTCTGAAGCGCTGTCTTCCCTGAGCGCCACGCTTGCTTGCGCGCGCCCTACGAAGAACCCTTATTTCGAAACCCCCCAATTTATAGTTTCTGATCTCGAATTGAACTTCCTAATTTTCTCCTCTCTTGGCCTCGTTTCCTGACGGCCACCTTGACCCAAAGCCTGCTCCCCCCGTCCTTTTTTTCGATGTCTTCCATTTTCCCTCATGAGCCCCCGAGATTCCTGAGTCCCGTCCGTAATTTGTTCTTCTCCCTAATAAGTCTCTGCCCCCTCAGTGAGATGCCTTCTTTCTGATTCGCGCGAACAAGTATGTAGGAAATCGGCATCCTTTGGAGATCACTCCCCCATTTTTTGTTCTGAGAGATTTTGTTCTCTCCCAACTTCTGGCCCCCCTATTCTACATCGTGTTCTTCTCACCCCCCCAGATGAATTCGCCCCCCTTTTATATAGCTCCCTTTTTTTCCTGAGTACCGTTCCTTCCGTGGTGGGATAGAGAAGTCTACATCGACTTTATCCTCCTACTGCTGGTTGCAGGCTTGTCCCATGTACTGTCCCTCCCCTTAAGATTTTTGGGTGTCGCTCATCGCTGCTTCCTTTTTTTTCCTGTAGACCCTCTTCCTCCAGCTCTCCTTGTTTTTCTCACCTCAGTGAGGCAGTTCTTAAGGTCCGGCGTGCCTCCTCATCCCTCCTTTCGAGAGCCCAGGTTTATGAGTTTCCTTCGGTCATCTTCCTGATTTTCCTTCCCGCAGGTAAAGAGAGACTCTTGACCCCCTCTACTCAAAGCTTTCTTTTAAACTACACCTATCTTGTCCAAGAATGACTAGACCAAGTGCGTTTGGAACCGACTTATGGAGGATTCTATTTTTCCCCCCCTCTCTCCCGATCCCAGGAAGGGGCGCCCATTTGATCCTTCTCGTCCTTTTCCATCTGTGTTTCGGCCTTGGGCGTGGTTAGCTAGCAGCCCTTGCCTCGCGGAGGGAAAGTCCTCTGTCCGTCTCGAGGCTCATCCCGCATGTCGTTTGGTTCGTTCCCAATCTCTCGCCTCGCCCCCAATCGTTCCCGTTAATGACCTGGCCTTCACTCCGCATAGTCAGTTTCCCCTCGATCGTTTTTCCCACCACCCGACCAACTTAATTTTTTGAGCGCAAGAGAGTTTATGCCCCCTTCGTTTTTCGGTGATCATGTGTTTTTCACCTGACTTATTTTTCTTTCCAGGGAGTGTTCCAACAGCTGTGACTGAATTAGAAGCTCATTCTCTCCCTTGACTTCCACCAGGTTTAACACCCCAATTAGGTGTGAGACGGCCTTGGGCTTCCCTCGTAAAATCGTTCGAATGACCTGGCCTTCCCTACAAGCGTTAAATCTCTAGTTGCCTCTTTTCCCTTGAGTGTAAATTTTGATGTACCCTGCTGGTTATAACCCGTCTATGCAGGCGGTGCAGGTCATCGCTCTGTCGTACACGATCCTTTAATTTCCTTCTCCGGCTGTAAATGTTTCATTCCGGATTGACGAGGCCTTTCGTGCTCTGGCCTGAAAGTTACCAGACACATTCTCTCTTTTATCACTCCTCCTCCGACTAGCAGTTGCCCCGTAGCTGTGTCCCCCTCTTATGACCCCGAACACAGTTTTCCCTCTGTTATGCGCCCTCTTCCTAGACGCCTGTACGACTCTTGTTTCTCCGGTCACCCGACCCTTCGCTCTTGGTGGCCTGCGGACACCAACTTTTTCAATGTTCCCCCCCGCCACCCTGTTCCCCTAACACGCCAATCCTCTAAAATTGGATTTGGTCCCCTCCCAATATTTTTTTATGGACTTTCCCAACTTCGTTTTTCACTTCGACAAGCCTATTTCGTGGCGTTTGTTTCCTTTTGAAATCAGTTGAGCCTTCAGTTTCTTCCGTATTTTGTGGATATTCCGGTTTGCTCTTGTTCTTCATCGCGCCTTTTTTCTTGAATTACATCCCCCCTCTTGGTGTGACAGTCACATTTTCGCTTAATATATAGATACGTTCTAGAGTTTTTTCTAGTATCCATGACCGGATGAGTGATTTGGCACCCCCTCAGATGGACTATCTTCTCTCAAAGCATGGTATCCGATTATCTTTTCTTAATTCCGACACTGGTGCTGCCGACGATGTTCTTCTCTTTTCCAACCGTTGTTTCCCCGTGGCAGCTTCTTTTTCAGATTCAATTTTCCCCTCCTCTCGATGATGGTTTCTCTTTAGCGTGTTTTTCCCCGACTCACCTTGTCTAGAGACTAAGTACACGTTTTCTTCATGAAAGCATCTTATTTTCCCTTTTTATGCGGTCCTTGAATGTTCCTATGAGCACTTTGCGTCCCCTTTGCTTTTTCTTTTATCATTCTTTCCCCCCCACCTACATGTAGCTGGTTTGCAAAATTTTCCATTCCCTTCGCGACAACCGTTATGTTAAAGTCCGCAGACCCCCGTCTCACCCTCCCTCCGCTTTGCCTCCGCGGCACGCCGTAGTGAATAGATGTGTCAAATGCCCCCCCCTTGAAGATGTAGAAATTGCTTGTCTTTCGGAGTGGAGCTTCCGGCCGCAACATTAACGATGTGTTCTTTAATGAAAAAGCATCGACTGCTTTACCTCCTTTTTCCCGGGTCCCCCCTACGCTTTACATTTCTCAATCTAGCAATACGAGGCACCTGTCATTTTTTCCAAAGGGAATAGTGGTGTCAGTGATAACCCTCTCTAGTTCTGAGGCACTTGACCCCCCCTCTTCCCCCTCGTCCATATACGTGCCTCCTCGCGTAATTGGCCTCTTGCCTGCAGCTCACATGCCGAACGCCTCAAGACGGTACTTGCCCCCCCGACTTTGGCCCCTACCCCCTGTCATTCGGTAATGATGGATAGTTACGGCTACCCCCATTTTTACCTTTACCCTAGTCCTCACCGAGACATTCCCCGTTTTCTGTCCTTCCCCAAATCGTAGAAAATGAGTCTCAGAGTCCACCTAACCTTCATAACGCCGCTGCCTCCGCTCTTCCCCGAGTTTGACCGAACCCCCTTTCCCTGCGAGGGAAGATCGTTCCCCGAATGAGTAGTTTTTTCCGAAGCGAAGCGAGGTCCGCGATTCTGTCCCTCTATATTTTACAATAATCCGTTGTTTTTTCTAGACCTGTGAGTACGGACGGCTACATATGCGTTTTTCTCTGCTAGGCGCACACCTAAGAATGACTCCGCATCTTTCACGTCCCAGAGGAGGTTCTTCCCGACTTCTCGGCCGCTTAATGATCCCCATCCCCCGGCACACCGCTTGAGTGATTTGCAGGAGTGCCTGTTCTAACCTTCCCTTTTCTTTTCCCCTGAGGTCTCCTTCAGTCCCCCCGCACTTCATACTTATAGATCCCTCTTATAGCTGAATTAGCCGTCTATTCCATCGTTCGCGTCCCTCTTTTGGTATTTTACAAACTGCCGTCCTTCTCTTTGATCTGGGTCTCCCTGTAGATTCCCCGACTGTTTTGGAACCTTTGCCATTAGGCGCTCTTCTTATTGCTTTGAGAGGGGCTGACTGTTTAACGTCTCATCACAGAATGAGAGGCTGGTGCTTAACCAAAGATTCCAGGCCTCCTCCTATTGTCATTTCCCTCGTCGGCCCTCCCTTTGATTCCTCTTGAAGATCCCCTTGGGTCCCCCCGATGCTTTTTCTTTTCATCTCGATGAATTTTGTTCTAATCACGTTCCGATGTTTCAGCCTTCCTTCATCGCCTGTCCGCCCCACGCCCTTTGAAGTCCTGGATTTTACCCCCCTTCCCGATTTCATTACTACTTTTCGCGAGTTTCACGTCTTAAGACTGTTTGCTCCCTTAAAATCCTTCGTTTGAATATTGGTACTTTCCCCCAGCGGGCCAGTTCTTTCCAAACCAATTATGAGCTTTTAAGAACCCTTCGTAACGAACCCTGACGGCTTTCCAGTTAAAACACCTACATTCATGGTCCAGAACTTACCCCACTCTAGAGTATTGTGTTTCTTTCTGCACCCCCACCCCCGGTTCTTCCGGTCCCCACGAGAGCTCAGAACGTGTCTTCTCCAAAATCTCTCAATATTCACACCCCCCCCAGTAGCGCTTCCACACGTGATCTTAGCCCTTCTTTCTGCCGGTTTTCCCTATGTGAACTCGGAGGCATGCAGACAATAGTCGGACAGGCGTTTTTCTACATTGTACCCCCCCTCCAAATCCGCCCACTATCCGGATTTCTCCGAAATGAGGTTTCTTCGCTCTTGAGTACAGCAGTCCATTTCTGGTCGACCACTCACATCAACTTAGCAGCCTTATCCTTCCTGTGACTTGAGCTTCGGCGTTTTTCGAGATTCGTGCCTTTACTTTCCCACAGCTCATGGCTGGTCTGACGCATTCTGCGCTGATTTGAAAGATCCCCTGCTCGCTCATCATTACGAATCTTTGTCCCATTTTGTCGCCACTCAATTCTCAAAGGCTTTTCCTTCACCCAACATTGAAAGAAAAGTCTGAATTCTTATTTTTCTCCCTCTTCAGAATCCCCCTTTTTCCTTAACCGAAGCCCTAGTTCTTTCCCCGCCCCTTTCGATTCTTTTTTTCGTGGCGTGCAGGTCTTTGTTATGTCCTCTCATCCTCGTTTCTACCTCCCAGCAGCCCAGTACTCTCAGTCCCAAGCCTTCGACCCCTTGCCTTCTGCATATCGGGGGGGCTCAGTTCAGGGCTCCGGTAAATGAGTTTTGCATCTTAACTCAGCTCGTGCCATTTACCTCTATGGCGTTCAGGAGTTCGGCGGCCAAAGATCTACTTGTAGGTGTGACTGCAATGCCCTACTGACCTTTCTATCGGCATTCCGGACCTTTCTCATATCCTCACACTTCCGCGACTGGTCTTACGGAGAAGTCTAGACCTTCCCCTCTTCCCTATTGTTTCAACGCCGATCAAGTTCTCTTTTTCGCGCAGAACTCCTCTTCACGGCTGGCTGATTTTCCTTTTTACGCGCTTTTCGTTCACCACAGGTTTTCTCACACGTTTTAGGGCATCCCAAACGTCCACTTCTCCCACACAATAGAAGCTTTGTTTTTTTGCGCCTTTCTAGCATTGCTCGGACTACGCGGCGTCTGTGGAACACCGCCCTGCCCCGTACAGCCTGATTCCGTCCGTATGAACACATGGGCGTGCACCGCTCTCTAAAAGGTTGGCATCCAACCTCTGGTCCTTCCAAGACTTCCTTGAAAGAAACTACTGAGTAAATTACTTTTTCTTGCTGCGTTATCCGTTTATTCACCCTTCTCTTTCATCGCTGCCTTGATTTTTGTTGAACTCGCTCGTAACTTCTTAGCTAGAAGAGCCTTCTTATTCCGGGCATGAACGTAATAGACCGGTCTCGTCCCACCCCCACTCCCCCGGAGAACCACCTCTCTTCACCCAGCCTCCCTCGATAAACCTTGCTGCTGCGACCCCTTTTCGCGGCGAGTTTGTCCCCTCCTCCTCCAATCTTTTCTCTGCCCATCAATTTTTATTCGCTTTGCAGGCGGTGCGCGCTAGGTGCAACTGCGGCTCTTCCCGATCCTTTTTAGAAATTCTTGTCGCTCTTTCCCTGCTTGAGTGGACGTCAGACTCTAGCTTCTTTAAACCTATTGATCTTACTCTCAGCAGCTGCAGCTTCCCTTCCAGATTCCTGTCCCGACCGATTCTCAGCCAAGTCAAAGTATTGTTCGAAAAAACTTCTAGTGTCGCCTCGCGACCTCCAAAATATCATCCTCCTCCTCTTCCCTGTCTAATAAGAGGAATGATGCAATCAGACCATGCGAATCCTCGAACCCTTATTCCCTTCGCCCCTCTGCCTCTCTTTAGTCAGGCGATCAGGAGTTTCCCTCTATAAGGTCTAGAAAATTAATGCCCGCGTTTATCCCTCTCGTCCGTGCTGAAGCACACTCTTTTATCAATCCAGGCTATGCAGAAGTGGGAGATCAACCCTTTCTATATTTTCAATAAATTTTTTTGTTTTTTATCTATATTTTGGATTTAAAAGGCTTCCTCCCTCTCTTTCTACATCGTTTAGCGCTCACGCTAAGATCTAACTTCCGAACGCGGCATACAATCTCTCCCTTTTTTTCCTCTGTTAATTCTATCGCCGCTCTCATTCGACGTTTTGATTTTCGATTCTCCCTCCGCTGGCGTTATTTTGACTTTTTCTGATTGTCTTCCTTGATTGCATTTCCCTACTGAGAAGGTTGATCTTGGTTTCCCTTTCTCCTATGTTTACCCGACCGATGTTTTTTTTGTTCCAACCCGTTGCTTCGGATGCCGTCTGCATGGGCAGGACGTGTCCGTTATCTCAAGCGCTGCACTCGCTCGTGCTTAGAGCCATCTTTTACTGCCCCCCCTTTTTTACTGATTAGCAGGTACTCCATCTCAAGAATCCCCAAAAGCTCGCGCTTATTACCCCCGACGAAAGCTCTTTAGTTTTTTGCCCCTCTCTCTCCGCCTTGCAAAGCGGTACAAGGGTGCCCTAACTATTGGTAGTCCGGCCCCTTGACAAGCTAGCAGCGCCCTGAATTTTTAGAATGTTCTCCCTGATCCTTCTTTTTCAGATCTTGGGCGGCCTGGGCGTGGTGATAGATCCGCCGTTTCTATAGGTCCTGTACGCAGAGATACTGACTTGTTAGCCTTTTTTTCTTGTTCTCGCGTCATTTTCACCCAACTGATAATCGCTTGCTCGAACAGGCCTGGCCTTGACTGGCCTGAAGCCGCAGAATAAGTGACTCGAGCCTTTGATTAACCCTGACTCTTTGCCTCTCCCTCCTTGTCTGAAACCTTCTTTCTTTGCGACTCCTGCCGCCTGTGTTCATCGCAGTGAATGAGGATTACGGGAATTTTTTCCCCAATTTCCTCCTTAGCAAGAGAAGGAGTGCACTTCAGTTTCCAACATCTCCATATGTTTGAGGATTGCCGTTGGCTGCACGATCCACTTGTGAGAATGACCTTGGTATGTGTTTACGACCATTCGACGATTAAATCGCCGCCCGAGCGTATTTGATCTAGTACCTCTCACTTCTTTGCGAGTGTATAAACCTCAGACTATGCCTAGTTCCTTTACTCGAGCTGCGCTCCGCCCTCTCTGCTTTTTTGAGGGAGACTGAGCCATCGGATTTGACTAGTCGAGGGGCGATGTTGATGAACGTCACCTGACCACTGCTATCTTTTTTGCCCGCGACGAATGTACGCCGAGTCATGATCCTTTCAACGTTCTGTTCTACGAATCACTTAAGTTCCTCGAGCCTGAAACATTCTCCCTCTATTGCCTTAGACTGCAAACATTTAGAAGCTCCTGCGCCCCCCATTTTTTCTTTTTCATTCTTTCTCCCGATGTCCTTAGATGGACCCCGAAGAAATGAACACCTCAACTCCCCACAAACACAGCAATATGAAAACTTTTTTTTGTCCCAACCCTTCCCTTGGGTAGTCCTTTCCCCTTGTTGCTGGACGCCGCGGAGAACAAGCTCTCTCTTTCTTTCTTTGTTCCCCTTTGTAAGAACGTTACGGGACGAGTAGCAGTTTCGACATGCCCTCCTTATGAGTCTCGTCCCCCTGAGCCTTTCCACGTATTCATCGCGATGACTCATCCAGAAATTCGCTGTTTCCCTGTCAACCCCCCTGAGCTCTGAGATATAGACTGACGCAGCGCAGTCCCTGTCGTGCGCACGGTTGATGTTACCCTTCGAACCGTCACTCTTCGACTCGCTCTCAGCCCGCCTGGCTTTCGCCAGGTATCTTTTTCTTTTTCAATTGTTATACAAGGATTAAGCCCGATGTCTGCATTCTACTCTTTCACATTCCATTTCAGCGCCTTCCTTGAGATTGCATTTCATCGCTACGGTATTTTCCTCCTTTTCTGTGTCTTTCCCTAACTGCTGTCGATCTACTTCAGACTTTCTTTCCCACCGGCCTTGACGCCTTCGAGTTCACGTCAGGGCGTCGGTCGTTGCCTTTCGACTTTCCGCTGAGCTCTTGGCCGTACGCCGGTGCTTTGATCGATCTTCTTTTAAACACCGACTTGTCGCGGAGCCCACGGCCTTCGTCTGCGCAAGGGATTTCACGGCGCCAAAGTATTCCCTTTCTATTGCCTACGATGCACGCGCTGATGTTTTAATATCTTTTGCACAATCTTAAGACTGCAGCCCCGTTTTTTTCTGTGACGCTCTGCGTTCCTGTCAGCAACCCCTCCTGATGTGGCGCTTACGCCACGGAATATCTCTGAAGACGGCCTCTTTTGGGGGTCACGAGCTCTTAACAATTCCCCCTCGCGGACGACGATTAAACACGTCAACTCTTCTTTTTTTTTCCACCTTGCCCTTCAGATTTGTTTAATTGATACCTCTCATGAGTGACTTTGTTTTTCTCCCTTTCACACAGATACCATTGACATATCTTCCGACTAGCCGTTCCGGGAAAGACCGTTGCTGCGGCTACATGGCCCTCCCCTAAGCAGACGCTTATTCCCAGCAGTTTTTACCTCCAAGGCGACGCGTACCTGTATGGATTCCTCCTGTCTTCACTTCCTAATCCCCCCCTCTCCTCACCTGAAGGACCTGATCGTTTCTGCAGGTCCACCCTCCTCCTCACCCTCTTGAGACCAGGACTCCTACATCCCAATGCCGCGGTTGCCTCGCCTTTTCTTCCCCCCCTGAGTCCCCTCCCAGTAAGCTTCTGGAAGATAGTAACCGGCCTCTTCTTTTTGATTCTATGCCCTCCAGGAAAGCGATGACTCCGATCGTAGTCCTGTCCCTCTTCCTTTCCTTTTTCCTCCTCCTCTTTTTTTGTTTTCTGCTGATTTGCGGACACTAGCGTTTTTTGAATAGTGCGTTCGTCCCTGGTCTCGAGCACACCCCCGAAGAAGGCCTGACTCTTCTGCCTTGCTTTCTGAGTTTCGTCCCTCAGAGACTGAAGCCCTAGGAAACCTCGGTCCGCTCTTCCGGTATTTGCCGTCCCGAATCGTTATTGCTCGCTTTTAGCAGGCCCCGACCGCGCGACACTGGTTTTGGTCCCCCCTAGTGATTTATCTGAAGTATCCGTCTTTTTCCATCGTTTATACGGGTTACGGTGTTAGAGTCCACCGTCTTTTTTCCCGTTCACTGGTAATGCACGCGGGATACCTGTAGAGGAATCGCGTAGGGCCCCCCTTCCCATTCCTCTTCGTCATCTTTTTCCTCTGCGGAGAGTGGTGTTTGAAAGTTCCTCTCCCTTTAACGGCATTCCGAGGTTTTTTCTCATTCCCCAAGAGTTCCCAGTGCGCCCGCCCCCGCTTGAGTTTCATGTCGTCCTCTCTTTTCTTAAGATTTTGACAGCATAGATTTGTGTCCGGCCCCCTATTCTCGATTTAAAGCCTAGATTTTGTTGTGGCCCGTTTTTTTGATTCGCGCCCACTAGTTCCGTTAGGAAGCCGATCTGACCTGCCGACCTCCCCTTCGCAATGGCATCCTCCCTGGGAAACCAGCCGATGCACTCAGTTTTCTCTTGCTTCTTCCCCTCGCCGCTTCAGACTTTTTTCCATTGTCAAAGACGTTTCTCTCCGAATTTTTTTTCCTGGTAGTCGCGAACCTCTGTGGGCAAAGCCTTCCCGAGCAGGCACTTTCTACGCACGTTCCCTCCTCCCTGTACCTGCCACTCCTCCAGAGCCCGAACGGAACAGATAGAGGAGGTTGCCTCTGAACACGTCTTCTTTCCGTAGAGTCGCCTTCCACGGGCCCTGCGCCCCCTCCGCGCAACCATGGCAATCCCTTCGCGATGTTCAAATGCATCGTCGCCCGGCTCAAGGTGTTTGCCCTCGTTTCCCTCTAGCATGCATCCATCTTTTCGGGCAGCCCCGTTTCGACCTTCCCTAAAAAGATCCTTTTTTTTCCCTCTCCCTTCCTTGTTTGAATCCGCCCCCTGTCAATGAACATCATCCCTCTTTTCGCCTCACTCCCCTGTGCAGCAGAAGATCTGCTCCTGTTTGGTCCTTATCTATATGGAGCCCATGTGCCGGTTCACACAGCTCCTTTTGGTCTGTCCGCCTTAGAGATGTATTCGACCCCCCCTATTCTTCCCCGCTAGCCTGAAGCCCGTCATTCCGTCGCCCATTGAGATTCTCCCACAGGCCTTACATCACCCGACCCCATCCAAACACCGCATAGGATGTTAGCCTCTTAGCTCCCGGGTTTCCCCCTTCACTTTGACGCGAGTTGTGGGACCAGCATTTTTGGCAGATGCGGTTGGCGTTCGTTTTCCTTTCGGCGATGGTCTCCCGAGCAGGAATTAGTGCGACTTTCGTCATCCCCAGTAGAACTCTCAAGTCTTCGACATGTTCTGTCAGATCTCTTTCTCCTTTTTTCCTTCGATTTCTTTCCAATGAAGTCTCACGGGCAGCTGAACATTTTTCAGATATTTCCATGATCTCTCGGCGGCCCTGATTTAGGCGGCCCAACCCCCCCGATCTCCTTTTTTTGGTGCCTTGAATTTTTCCCCCCCCCCCCCCCCCAGACCCTCGCCCCATTTCCGACAGGCCAGTATCTTGATTATAGAACTTCGCGGTTTATTAGATAAAGTTTATGAACTTCCCGCCCGTCTTCCGATTTTTTCTCACCGACCGTCTCATTTTCCCCCACTGTACGCTGAGTCAAGAACATCGCGGCCTGCGGCTCTTACCTTTTTCTCTTGTCCAGTACATTCCCCCCGTTTCATCTGTGGACCCGAGTGCTCTGTTCTCCCCCCCTTTCCCCCGCTCCAAAACATACTGAAGGCTGTTGGCGAGAGCATGTGAGCCGCTTTCCTCTTCTCAGTTAGTTATCTGTTACCACGCCCTTCCCTTAAAAGCAGATCATTCCGTCGATAACAAAATTTCCCGGAGTCCTCTCTCCCGACTTTGAATACCCCTCTCGGGCGCGAAAAGAATTTTTTTTTTTGAGCCCCTCGATTCTTGATTAAATTAGTTGCATGTCTTCATTCCGTCATTCCTGCCTAGTTAGAGCAGAGTTGATCCATTTTTAAATTCTCTCTCACAATTAGTATCTTCTCTGACCCAGATAGTTGTCTATCGAGGTCCATCATTTTGATCTACCGGTTGCCGCTCACCAAGAACAGGAAGCCCATATCGCACGTAAGACCTAGCTCACCTGCTGCGCCACCCCCGGGTCTCGGAGAGCTTTCATAGCATACTCCATCGTAGGCCCCACTCCTTTTCTCGTTTCCAGGCTGGCGATAGTGATCAACGCCGAGATGTAGATTAGTGTCGCCCATCTGCTTGAAGCTTGTTCCGCTTTCTTTCAGTTCGCACGTGATCTTTTCTTGAACGACAATCTTGCGCGACGTCGCCCCGCGCTCCTTCTACGGTCTCGCATTCAGGCCATTTCCGACTTCACAGCCGCACGGAGGGGCGAAACACTTCGAGAGTTAGATAGAGACCTTCCACCCTCGCCGCCTTTCGCCCCTATGCCTCCCCTTCACAGGCCTGAGGCCAATCGACATGCGAAGCGCAGCAAGTCCTTATGAGGAGCTTCTTCCCCCCCCCCTACTTTATGCGCCCTGGCGTTCTATTGAGTCCCCGGCGTACACGGTCTTCTACAAGAATGATGATCTCCCTTCTTAGTTCGGGCGCGGCCCTCTTCGGCGTTTTCCTCGCGAACCACTCTTACAATCGGACCAGATTTCCTCCTTGGAGATAACAAATCTATGCTCTTTCCACTTTTTTTTTAGTAAGATTTTCTTCTCAACGGAGGAATCGATGATTTACTGTTTTTCCAGTCAAGAAGAAGCTGGCAGGTCGCCCTAGGCATCTCTTCTTCCTGTCCTCTGACCTTTTCCGCGTGATGGCATCCGAGATCGCCGAGCGCCTCGACTTCCGAGCTTCCCATAAGATGTTCTCTGCTGCGCATGGTAGTCTCCGATGTGATTCCGCGCACTTCTAATTCTTCTATTGGGTTTAACTTGTAGAGAGCTCCCGCTCGACTTGTTTTCTCACTCCTTCCCTTGCTGCAGTCTTGCATGGTTTGCAGTGGCGATCGAAGCCTTCCGCGCCCCGAGTCGAGCAAGATGTTCGCAATACTCTTCGCTACTCCATCTCACCCTGACAAGTCCCCAGGATCGCTGAAGTTGGGCGACCCCGATAGACAGCTCCCCGTGCTTCCCACCCTTCGACGCCTGACCCCTGCGACAGGCGTTTTCCAAGACTGATTTATGGCGTCGCTTGCCCCCTCGCCGCGCTGACAGGGGCTGCAGCAGGGGATCGATGCGCCGGTGTTTCTCTTGTTCTGCTTTTTTTTTCTCCCGATATAGGTCGAGCGCTTTACCGTCCCGAGATAGCGAGATCCGCGATCTCCTAAGGTTTCCTCCGTTCAACAAATGATCCTGAGAGCGATGACCACGTTTCCGGTGAATTCGGAAGACGACGACGCCCGTCAGTGTAAGCGATAGATTGCTTTTTCAAACAGGAAGGCTTGCTCCTCCCGTCCCTCCTTATGCCAAACCGCTTTTGCTGCGCGCGTCCGCCAGTGTTCATCCCGCCTACTCGTTTTTTTAAGTTCTGTCGTGCCACAGCGACGCCTTCGAAGCGAGGCGCTCCAGTCGACGCCAAAACTTCCCGTCGTGATTTTTTTGCTGCCTTTTTCTTTTTTGCCCGAGAACCTCCGTGAGCATGACATGGTAGGGACACTTACATCGAGATCCCTTCCCTCCTTTCCCTCCCGAGGTAGGTCCGCGTCTTTACCTTAACTGCTCTTTCTGGATCACTCAGCTCTTAGGCTTTGCAGGTAGCTTTCTGCTGTATAGCCGTACAGCGCCGCCTTTCGATAGAGAGGAGATTCCTTTATCCTGGATTTTCTCGGACGATGGCTCTGTCATGACCCTGTACAGACACGTCCACGGATCGTTTGTCATCCCTCTTCCCTCCCCGCTCAGTCTCAGTTTGAACGAGCTGCCTTACGAGCTAGAACTGAGTTTCCTATCCCGATTAACTTCTCCCCGCCTTTCTCTGCCTCCCTCCCCTTATGACGAGGGGAGTCCGGAGCCGTGTATGACTTGCGTTCTTTGCTCTGTCCTGCGCTTGTAACCTACGTGCATGTTTTCCAACTCCACAAAACTGAATCGAAAATCTTGATGTTCCACTCACTCGTCTTTTCCTTTCAACTGGTTTCTTGATGCTAGCTCGAAACAAGCCCCTAGCCTCTTTTTTTTCGTGGTGAATGAAGGCGGTGAGATCTGGCATGTTTTTCTCCCGCTGCCTCTGCTGCGCTCTAGAAGGAGAGCGGGCAGCCCATAGAGCCTTAGAACGCCCTCCATACCGACTTGTGTGACCTTAACCCTTTTGCCCCCGCCGAGATACGAGACGGCCGAAAGCAGGTTCAGAAGATCTGCCCTGAGCCATTTCTGTTCGGAGTCAAACGAAACGCTGTGCCTCAAGATACGCCAGCATTTCTCTCCCAGCCCCTTCTGTTTAGTCAAGGTCGACAGGCTGACCGGCCCCCCTAGGTTCTGACCCTTCCCGAGTTAACATAGTAAACACCAACCGGGACCCAGAAGGAGACTCTATTTTTCATCTCCGACGTGTCTTTCCCTTGAGATTGCTGGGAGAAGAACTTTGATTTAGTCCCCCTGATCCCTGTACGACTTGGTTCAGGAGTCCGCCTGTTCCACCTCTTCGCGTTCCGTTAGGGATCGTGGATGGCAGTCGTTAAAGCCTCGAGTCCTTTTCTTGACGGTTTCTGAGATCGAATTCTTTTGCCCATAGAACTTTCTCCCCGTCCTGCAAAGTACTTCGGTATCCTCCCTATGTTACCCTTCCCCTCCAACGTCTTACCGCGCGAGGGACCTAAGACTGCATCCCTCTTCATACGTTGTTGAAAGGCGTGCAGATTCGAAAGTGCTTGTACGTCTTTCGCTTCTGCGCCGTCCGCAACACCGACACGCGTGGCGCTTCCGACCCCCCCCTGCATCGAGATTATAGACGTCCCCAATCGTGTTACCCCTCTCGGCTGACCTCCGTAATCGAGGACGACCTTCTGCACATCCAGCGGATGAGTACACTGGCCTCCTTTTTGCATTTACCTTTCGCATGCTTTGATGGACGTCGCACCCGGGCACCACACGCTAAAAGACCAGTCAGAGAAGCCGCGCCCTAATGAACGACCGTTGCAGAATACCTGTCCTACCCTCGCCCTTCAGTAAGGGAAAGACCATGTTTTTCCCTACCGGCGACGCGGAACTTCCCTGGGAGAGACTGCTACTTCATCTACCTAAACCTACTGACATGCTCTGTTCTTAGGCTACAACATCGCCGCACCCCGAGTAGAACAGTCCCCCCCCCTCCCGACGCGTTTGAGCATGCGCCGTAATCTGCCGAGCCCCGACCCGCCAGCGGTTGTCCCTATCGTAAAGTGCCTTCTTTTGAGTGTCTTCGGACCCCTCGAACGACTATGACTAGTCTTACTTTTTA
>Ga0179591_1318674_pt1 | contig 23372 bp, 18 predicted proteins | sample CZOMad2_1_08_16f_FD_182891 | JGI IMG/M metagenome (GOLD analysis project Ga0179591, IMG submission 182891) | Vadose zone soil fungal communities from Angelo Coast Range Reserve, California, USA - CZOMad2_1_08_16fungal (PacBio error correction) | ecosystem: Environmental > Terrestrial > Soil >... | reverse complement strand
TTGTCCCCCTCCCGAGATCTTGTCCTTCTCCCTCGTTCTTTTCAGGCCGTTGTTCTGGCTAAGGTTGTTTCCGCTGCAGGAAGCTTCATCTCCGCATTCCTTTTGGGCCCAAAAAGCTTTTTCTCTTCATCCTGTGGAAGTGATAGTTTTCACAGAAGCCACCCCGTTCTAGAAAGTCAAAGCAGAGTGCTCAGGTAATTTTTATATCATACCTCCATAGCTTCCCCCTGAGTCAGCGTTTACTTCCTTCGTCTTCGTAAGCTGCGTTCGAGGACTGATGAGACCTAGCTTTTGGCTGAAAGAATGATCGTCTCTCGTCGGATGCTATTTGTCCCCTTCGCTTCTTTTTGTGAGATAGACTTTAGCGAACGGCGGGCACAAATCCTGCCTTAACTAGTCTTTTTCTGCCCTTTTTTTTGATTTTTCCTAGCAGCCTCGATCGTAGTTTGGCCGTAACGCTAAGACCCGCCGCCACCTAACCTAACGGTTTCCCTAGTTCGTGTTTGGGTCTGCTTCGCCTTTTTTCCTGTGATTGACCTTTGGCTATTCCCCCTGGTGGTCGATTTCGTACCCTTTTGATGGCGGACCTGATCTTTTACTCCCGAGAGAATCGGCTTGTGATCACGATTTCCTAGTATTTGAAGAAGGCCTTTATCCGTACTTTGAACATGCTCTTTTGCCCGGCCCGACCTTAGTAATCAAATGGATGCACGCTGGAGCTGCCCTCTCAGGTACTTTCGTGGTACGCGCCCAGCTGCCCACTCCGACAGTCCTACTCTTCGTCTGAATGATCAGGGCAGGAACCGATACGTCGTCCACTGATCGATCCATTCAGTTACAGACGATTTGTCCCTCTCCTTTTCAAGCATGATTCTCCAGATCCCCCTTACCGGGACCTTTCTTTCTAGAAGGACTTTCTGTTTCCCCTCACGTTCTTCCTCCCTTCTTTTTGCGCCAAACCCCATGTTTGAAGTCCGCGACGGCCCCCTCCCGTTTCAGGGCCTGCGAACTCCCTTCATTCCCTGGGAGGGACCCTTTCCGTTCGGTCCTTCCTCAATGCGGGCAGCAGTAAATACACGCATTTTTCTTTTTTTCCTTTTCTTAGCGGCCTCCCGTGAGACCTCGATCCTGTGCCCCCTTCCTTTTTTATCTTGCAGTAATTTTCCTCGAAACGTTATATGGCAGTTGCTAGGCCTTCTGCCTGGCACTGCTGATATTGGGTTCAAAGTGTTGGGGTGAAGCCGTTGTGCTTCGGTTGACCCCCCAATGAAGTGAGAGGTAGGCCCGGCAGGCCCTCCCCCCTCAGAACTTATCTCTTGCTTTCCTGCGCTGACCAGCCTCAGCATGTCTAGGTGATCATTTTAGTTAGCCCGTTTCATCCGAAATTTATGGCCTCCCCCTTCGGCCACCACTGTTGAGAGCGACTATGAAGGATTGTCTCCCAACTCCTCAACTCGCGAGCTCTACTTCATACAATACGTCCTATCTCCCCCCGATTTGTTCTTTTTGTAGCCTTGTGCGCTTTTCAATTTTCCCCTGGTACATTAATGATTCGCGAAAGTGTAGATTTTCTTTCATACTAGGGCGTTGGCACTACTAGTTTTAATTTCGACTTCGAGAGCCCCTTCGATTCCCTTCAACTAGGGGGAGGTTCTCCCCGTGGTCGGCAGGTGGCCTGGCCTTTGTCCTTTTCACGTCACAACTCACGGACAGTCTGATGACGTTCGTCCCCGCTTTCTCGTTCTCTTCCTCTGTTCTCAATTTATTTTTGCTGGTCTGAAAACGTGACTTAGTTAGGTCTCAGTTCCTTTCTCCCAGTGAGGCTTATAGAATTGTTTTTCTCGGCTTTCATCTCCCAACCTCTCTCTCTGCGTGGGTGGACTGGGAACGAGCTTCAGTACATGCACCTAGTAGTTTCTCGCTGCCCCTGCGAATTAAGCTCCATTTCCAAAAGAGTTGGTCCCTGTAGTTCCTCTCCGGAGGCGTTCGTCGGATGTCGTCGTCCGCGCGCTTCGGAAGGGACTACTGCCCGATTTTACTCGCGCTTACTCAGGTTTTTGCTTTAATATTTTTAACTCTTTCAGCGATCATCATGAGACTGTCCGAACACGATAGATGCTTTCCTTTCTAACAGGTAGCCCTTAATTTTTATTTTCTTTTCACTCAACCATAGCGCTTATGCCCTTCTATTCGAGTCACTATTTGTTCCTTCCGGTCAGCATCCGTGCGCGTTCTTTTGGTCAATGTCTCATGTATAAGTCCCACGAACCTATGATAGATTCCCCTGTATTTGATCCGACTTGCGATAAGTAATAAGTTGTTCCTTCCTGCTAAAGTACAGCTTCTGCATTGATACTTAATGCCCCGTCCCGAATTTTAGTTTCAAGCTATTCTCCCTGGAGAACCCTGACTCCTGGGTAGAGGTTGTCTCGTATGATCTTTTTTATCTGTTGCATGTACTTCATGTTTTCTCTTCGCCTCTTTCAGTACCCTATCTTCCTTCGTGATTTGAAAAACGGCCAGGGCTTTCTGTGTCTCAGGCGTTCACCTTTCAGCATTTTTGGTCACGTTGAACCCTCTCTTATACCCACCTTGGAGAGGTGCGGCTTCTTTGAGGGGGAACCTGCTGAGGGTTGTTGTAGTGACAAGGTTCCACCTCTATCGTTTGTGCTTGCGGACCGCTTTTGCCTTTCTGAAATCCCGTTCCTTGTGAGGATCTTCGGACTTGTAGAAAGTAGTGGACCCTCCCAGGGGTGATCTCAGTTAGCAGCACCAGTGTGTTTATTAGGATCCCATATTTTCTTTTTCCTTTTATCCTCTAGGTTTTTTTCGCCGCCGATCTGACGTGAGCGGTTAAAGCGATGGAATTTATTTCAATCGAAGGTTGTGTCGGAGCAACTCATCCTGGTGTCGGCAGAGTGTTGACCCTTTTTACACCAGCAGGAAATCCGCCCTTCCCCTCTTCTCCGGAAACGACCCTCCTCTTTTATTTTCAGGTTGTGAGAGATTGTCCCTCGTTCCAGGCGCTGGTGATCCACTTTCTGAACCTGGTCTTTCGGTAGTAATCGACACCAAAACCCTTTTCCTTTGCCAGAAATTCAAACAGAATCCCCCCTCCCCCTCCCCGACCCACCGTCCGGTCCTATTTGACGGTTTTTTGACTCTCCCCGTGCATCGATGCCCCTTTGAACTGTTCATGTTGCCCAACTCGGTATCGACCTCAGACTTTCCCCCCTTCGAAGCTCCCAACCCTGGTGATGTTTTTCCCCACAGGTCGACAAGTTCTCCTGATCTTCTCTCCTCAGTACGCTCCCCATTCCACTTTCTATCGCTATATCGACGATAGCACGCTTGCACGCTGGGCCCCCCTGAGGAAACACCTCCCGCTCAATCTTGGCCGCGCTAGAGTTTCCCTCTCTTTTCCAGCCCTACCTGTACAGCCGGTACTCAGTGCACCAGGGCCCTTGATTTTACAACTCCTCGCCCGGAAGGAATACTTTTATAGGCTGCCGCCTTTCCCCTGACCTCCAACTTTATCCCGTACCGTCCGCCCAGTTTTCCCCAGTGCCCCACATGTCACCGTGCAACTGTTACCCCTCCCGTTCCCCCGGTGCAGTTGATTTTCCCGCGCGTTCTTCGACCTTTTTCCCTTGGACGTTTCATCGCGCCTTTTGCCTTTCGCGTATCGGATCGCTCTTCGGTCCGTATTTGACCAGATTCGCCTTTGTCAGGGACTAGGACCGTTCTTTTGTCGTTTCGACAGTGGCACCCTCCCCCCCCCTTCCCCGGTTCCGCAGCCTCTCTCCGTTGCCGAGCACAGACAGCGGATTAGCCGTCGGCGTCTTATTGCACGTCTTTTGGGGCTTTTCCCACATAAAATTCAGTGACCCTTTTAAACTCCCTAAGACCGACGCTCTTCTTTGTCGTTCCTGGGCAGTCCTTGCACCAACCTTCGCAGAATTGACTTGCCCTCCCCACATTTCAATCCGACCCTTCATACAGACCCCCCAATTTTGCATCTGCACTTCCTCCTTTTTAGATCTCGAGGACCGCATTTACACTCTTTGTCTGTCCTCGTCAGAGGACGTCGAGATCCCGTGACTCTGGTCTGCAACTCCCCTTTGCCGTGACCCATGGATCACCCAAGCTGCCCCCTTAAGAGTTCCTATCCTCCCGTGACCTTTGCGCATTTCTCTTTCTATCCGGTGTCCCCCTTGTACACTCCGTCGGTAAGAACTCTCTTCGAAGTATTCCCCCCGTACATGGCAACAGCCTACTACATCCTTCAACAAGTCACCGCATGCCCCTGTGCTTTTTCCAGGTTCCATCGAGCACACAGTTCCTTACAAAATTCCTTCCTAGGAGACCAACTTATATTTGGTTCTTTTTTTCCTTTTCTCTCTTCTCCTTGCCCGGTCCATGCACTTTCGGCCCCCTCCACATAGCCCGTCAAGTCCTACCTAACTCGTCGACTGCAGAGTCTTCCCTTTTTCCCCAGACACTTTACGAGTTATCAACTCAGGCTTTTGTGCTTATCTTCTAGGGAGTTGCCTTGATTCTGGCGGATCAGTTTTTTCTTTAGTCTTTAACAACAGGCACTTCCGTTGTGCAGGAACCGTTCAGAAGTCATAATCCATAACTCACTACTGCTCTGGCCTTTTTTCAGACTTGAGAACTGAGGGATGACCGTAGAGTTTTTGGATGATTGTCCTCCAGCTAGTCAAGGTTACACTTTCTAACGACACTGTCGCTGGCATTACAGGACGAGAGGTGAATCATTCCCCCATCTAACCAAGAAGTGCCCTCTTCTCTTTCATTTCCTCATAGTAATCCGCCCTATTGATCGAGATAGACTACGCAGTGATCATGTGGAGCATTCCGCTACATGTCGGCCCCCCCATTAGGCTGCATTCTGCGTGTACCTTAAGCGTCGTCTTTTTTTTTGCCGTAGGGTCCGCCCTTACAAAGCTGTTGTGTCGACCTGGTCGTGCTCCTCACCCAGATTTCCTTCTACCAGATTCCGCTGCCATTTATCCTTTTCTTCTGCCCGCACGCTCCCAATTATTTCCTTTTACTTTACCCTCGGAAGAAGAATCGGAATGTACTCTCAGTTTGAGATCCTCATCATTCTTTCCCCCAGGCTTCCACTGACGGCTTTAATAACCAATAATTATTCACTGAACACCCCGATTTATGTATAGCCGGGCCCCCCCCCTTTTTTTCACTGTAATCGTTCTCTATTTTGAGAGGCGCTCTTTAGGACTCTCTTTGTCAGGTGAGGTTTTCTTCGCTGTAGATTCCCTTTGAAGATAGCGCTGAACCTGTTTATCCACCCTTCACCCGTGTATCCCCCCGTTCTCGTTCCTTCTCCCGAAGTGCACCCAGACCCTTTTAAGCACCGATCGACAGTGCTTGACTTGATCCCCGACCATCGTGTACGCCTCTAGTGTTCGGCTTTTTTTCGTTGCGTCTGTTCCGGTCTTTTTTCCTTCGCTGAAGCTCTCTCTTGAATAATTATTTACGCGATGACTATACCCGTTTCAGAGATACACGGATTCTTTAGATCTGCAGCCATTTTCATCGAGACTTTTTTTTACTCGATCCAGAGAGATTTTTCTTCTCCACCGTTCTTGACTCAACCTGTCGCAGAACCAGGCGCGATTCTTTTCCTGACTCCTTCCCTTGATTATATGGTCCCTTTGGGGATTAGGATTTCTTCCCACCTTCATAGAATTCGAGACCCTGTTTTATGGAAACCCCGCGTGACATTATGAATGCGTACGATTGTACGCTCCCTGTTTTTTCCCCCTAGGATACGACGGACCCCGCTTCGAAAGGAAACGGACGCTAAGAAGCAATACTCCGGTCCTTTTCTCGCAGCCGGTTCCCTCTGCGTTACAAGAACGCCTCCCCACTACTCCCATTCCGCTAGTTGCCCGGAATTAAACGTGTTTTCTCAGTCACCTCCATTTAGACTCCCCTAAGATAGAGCGTATCCAATCTTCGAGTCTTTCGATCTCCCCTCTTGAGGCTCTCTACTCCCATTCCCACTTACGCGCTCGCATGCTTTCTTCGTCCATCGAGTTTTTTGCATCTTTTCTGCCCTGTCTCATCAGCTGCGAATGAGTTGGCTGTCGGTGCCCCCTAACTGGAACACCAGTGACTTTTTCTTTGGAAGTCTGTCTGCGGCCACTTTTCTCCAAGCTATTGTTCCGCACCGGCCTTTCCCCGCTGAAAACTGTAGTTCTGAACCGGCAGACTTCCTTCAGACCGTCTCTTCCTTCAGAAGCTTAGGGAAAGAACGGCACGTTTTTTTCATAGACCCGGCGGAACCCTCCTCTTGGGGCTTTTAGAGTACGGGACTTTATGTGCTCCGTGGCGGGGTCTACCAAAAAAGCCGTGTTTTGACCTCCGGCCAACGTCCTCACCGGACAATTATTTTTCGCAATCTATCTCCTTTGCTTTAAGAATTCAGTAGGTATCCTTTAGCCCTCAGGCCTTTTCGATCTTAGACGTGTCGAAAATACGCTTCCCCTTTCTGACGTGAATTTGCCCTTGACTCCCTAACAATACTACCCATAACGCTGATCGTATTACTGGTAGTGTTTTGGTGTCCGTTTCACTATTGAGTCATCTTGATCAATTTCGTTCTCTTTATTTTTCGTTCCCCATTTTTTGGTCCTCTGTGTACCCCCGAAGCGAGTCCAAGAATATAAAACTAGGACATCCCCCGGTAAGGCGTCCGTCTTTTGGTCCAGGACAGTGTAGGCTTCTTTTCCGTCCTTCGAGCCAGACCCATACCGGCGATCAGTTTAGTCCCTTATTTTAGTTCTTTATCTGCCCTTTCTTTTTATTCGTCTCCCGACGATGGCCTAGTGTCGGTGGTCGACGCGACCGATTTGAAGGTGCAGTTTTTTGCAGTACGGAGTAATAGACGAACCTTCTCCTTTCTTTTTTTTTGCCCCCTCCCCTTTCCCGCGCTCTGATAGGAACACTGTGTGATTCTCCCTTCTTATATCATCTGCCTTGAATCTGCCTCGTTGACATCCCACGTGAGGGGGTAGCACTTGTTTTCCTACTCTTATTTTGCGATTCTGGTATGATTGCCGTCCTCTTGGTGTTGCTTTTTGTCTTGAAGACCTATATGCGGGTTGTCCATCTTTTTTTATCTCTACTTCGAGACTTTCGGTCAGCCGTTGGTTGCACAAGCGTCCGATAAGACGCCGTCTGAGCGAGAATTTCTTAGAGTAGTCCGGTGACCGTATCACCTTTCATCCCACTTCGATACTTTTATCGCTTTGCACTGCGATCCGATGCTTCGCATCGTTCTCTGGTTTGCCCTTTTTGAGGAGTGTTTCCCTCGACATGATAGACGTGATTCGAAGGTTGGCGCAGGATCGAAGTTTTGATTTTCCCGAGAGGGAAACGTGTCAACTGACTCCCCCCTCCTAGTGTCCTTTCCCCCCCTTATTCCGCCTAGTACCTGACTTCGAGCGCCAGCGAGATAACCTGCCAAATGTTTCCTATGCGTTTCTCGCGTTCCCTCTCGTCTTTCCTTTCCATTATGGCCCTTTTCATTTGTTCTCTGATACTGCTCGTTGATAAGCCAGTGTAGGTTTTGCAGCAAGGTCCTTTTTCCTTCTTCGGATAGAAAGTTACCCCGTTCAGCACTTGATCCCCTCTATTGTAGACTTAACCATCGATTTCGCCGGTGTATAGCGCGTAGTAGATTGCCTTCCCCTGCAGCGGTTGTTGTAGTCATCCGGTCTGGACAATCATTTTTTGTTGTCCTTCTCCGGTTTGAGTAGGAGATGGAAGGCTCACCGCGCCCAGCCCCTCTTGTCTCGACTTCGTAAAAAAGAACAGGGTGAGTCCCCTCTTTCGCGCACAGGGTTTTCCGTTTCCCCTCTTTCTTTGCCTGTCCTGGTCGGCGATCAGCTTTTGGGGGGAGGGGCCGCTTGTCCGGCCGCGCTCTTCCGGGTTCTTCTTTTTCGGTGGATTCTTGGAATCTTTTTCGGAGATCCTGGGTTCGGACGGCTGCAGCGCCCGTTTTTGAACTCTGCGGTATACGGCAAAAAGACATCGCTCTCCTCCTCCTTTTTGATTTTTTCCCCCCCTCCTTTTCCCTTGGGTTTCCAACGCGCCGCTGGTGAGGTAAAACTCCAACAACCGCTTGCCAGAACTGGCCCCCTTGCCCCCGGTAAACTCGCTCGACACCTTTCTTTTCCATCGCGTTTTCCTGCATCCACCCCGCCTTTTTCCTTTTTTATCGTTTCACCTTGACTTCCTTCCAACATTCTATTTGGGAGACACCCTTTTGTGTCCCCTCCCTACCCCTGGTTCCCCCCCCATTTTTCCCCCAAGTATAATGAGCTCGTCGATAAGCGTTCCTCTCGCCCTCTCGGATCGACTCCCCCCCCGTCAACCAAACATATCGTGAACATGTTTCCTTGAAGGTAGAAACCCTTCCTCTGCCCAGATTGCTCCTTTTCGTAAGACCAAGAAGGGGTGCAGCACTGCTTACTAGATCGCCATCCGTGCTCCCACCCCTGGTAGAAGAACACCCTATGAACTTTTACGTCATATCGGCTGTATCCTCCATCTCCAAATCCGAGCTAAGAAGCCAATATGGCCAATGATGACTTCCCCAAAATATGACACACGCGTCCCACAGGTGAAGATATCGAACCCATTTTTCCCTTTAGGGGGGTCTTCTCATTTTCAAGTATCTCGTACTTCTGCGGTTGTCGTAGGTCTTCTGTAGATTCCGCTGTCACTCGACTTATCTGCAGAGGTCAGCTACTTCGACTCACCCCTCTGGACTCTCCTGGCGCTTTTCTGATTTTGCGATTGAACCATGTGGTGGGGGTGGTTTTTCTTTTTGCTTTACACCAGGCACTCTCATCTGACCTCCTCAGCTCTCTTCGTTTAGGGCCGTCCCCCCCTCTGACGGACTCGGAGTCTTGCAAAGTGGTACGTCTCCCCCTCACTTCTCGGGTATTACTCTTAAAATTACTTCCTTTTGACCGATCTTCTTCGATATTCGGCACCCCCCCGTTCTTCTTGTAGGAACCAGCGGTAAATCGCAGATACATTTCTCCCCTCCTCTGACTCGCACTTCGAATTAAGACAGTCCCAACTTCGGCAGGCGAGAGATCGTCCTCTCCCTCTTAAATTTTTCCTACAGGGGCCCCCTATTTTTCCAATCTCGAGTACTTCAAGATTGCCTTTCTTCTCCCATACATTCTTCGAACTCTCTCCGAAGGCACACGCTTAGCGCGAAGATGTTTTTTCGTCGAGTCCCTGCGCACGTCGGGTTCTTCTCCGGCAAACCCCGCACCCTCAAGAAATGTTTTTTCCCCGACCTCCTTTAGTTTCCCCCCTTCCTGCGAACATCTTTTCAAGCTAAAGTTAGCGTCAAGAGCTCTCGACTGTGTGAAAGGGATTCCACGTCTTACCAAGGGCAATTGCCTATCCTTCTTAAAGCCTCGTCAGTTTTTTTCCCCTTTCCCCTTCGGGCTTTCACTCACAGGAAAAAACATCTTTCTCGTCCCCAAGGGAGATACCTCCCCTGACGCGGAGTTTACTTTCTCCGTAACCCGATTCATTATAGCGATTGAAGTAGCGCTTTTTTTTTCGCTGACAGATTAGGCTTCAGTTTTCCTGTCCGATTACCTTCAAATCCCTCAGCGAACGTACCGGCGACCCCTCTATCCAGTCCAGGGTGCCTTCTTTAGGGTCAGACTTAAGATTGTTCGGTATTGCTTCTTCCTTCTTCAGCGCTTTTGAATTTTCACTTGTTGCACTCCGGAAGCCAAGGTCGCCCTCTAAGCACCTGGCGTCTCCCCGTTTCTAAGCCCCCCTTCCCGCCGATACCTGACTTCTTCAGAATAGTGCATGGAGGCCGGAATAGAGACGGCGGTTCTTCGAGATCTATATCGGTGATCCTTAAAGTTCTCTCTCAGACTGGAGGCAAAGTTTAGGGGCCGGACGTAAAACTACGACTTCCCCGATACTATTTGCATGGTTCATACCATAAAAGAGCTATAATGCGTTCCTGATTATTTTCCTTGAGGCCCTTGTCAATGGGCGTGGCGCCGGAGACGTTCCCTTCAAATCGTCATTATTATCTTTGCCTTCCCACCCTCCCCCCCCTCGCGCACCAAGCGAGATAGCTGCCGCGGTAGGTCTTCGCTACGACAGCCTGATGCGGAGTGCCAGGAAAACCCCCCAACTGGACCCAAGCCTTCATTTCCATTTTCTTTCTTAGGGTGTTCAGCGAAGGTAATAGGCGCGGAGTTTTCTATCAGTCTCCTTCTCCTTTCTTTTATAACCTACTACCCTTTTCTTACCGGCATTATCGGGCGCAGCGGTTTTGTTGGGGTTTGGTCACCCCAGTCATACTTCTTTTTCCCCAGCACAAGTCGTATCGGTTTCTCCCCCAACTGCGGCGCATCCAGTGGCCGAAGAAACAATCGCTTTGAACAGCACCTTTCTACATATGAGGACCTCTCCACCCCAGCTTACGCCCAGTGGGGACTGGTGTAGGAGTAGAGGTGCGACTGATGAGACGCTGGAGAAGATCTTATCTTTTGGTGTACCCCCTTCCTCTCCGCGCTCTGGTGAGGACCGTTATATATTCTCTCCGTGTTTTTAGATCTCCGAAGGCCCGGCTACCCTATTGCTTCTCTTTGCACCTACATCAGCCTTTCTTTTTCCTGCACGGGATCTCTATTGCTCCCCCCTCCTCCACCATCAGCAAAGGCTGATATTTCTCTGGTGGGATGGTTCCTCTTGTATTAGATGATTGCCATGCTACTGGTTCGAGACTCTGCAATGCGTCGTTCAAGAGAGAAGGTGGCATCCCCTAGTGAAGAACCGTTCATTTTCTTTTCTTCCTTGAGCTGACCGTCAGTGTTTTACGCGAGGAACAAATTTCTCTCCTTTTCCAGACAAGCGAAACGTACGGCGAAGAAAGGGAGTCAATTCAGAAGACGCCATTACCTCTAGCGGCCCCTCCCACAAGACGTAGTTCAGCGTTGAAGGTATTTGTCTCTCACCATCTGAAAGTTATCTAGGGTACTTTATTTGAGACCCCGGCAGAGCCCGAGTTAAAGAGTTCACGATTGCTGAGATCTAGTGTGACTCCTCCCCTTAAAATCAGGAGGGCGTCTCGCGGCTGCTAGATTATCCCGCGCCCAGTTTGGGGTTCGGGAACGTGTGTCAATTATGGACGCTGACTCTCCTTTTTCCTTGAATCTATCAAAATCTATATGGAATAAGTGTGCAGTCAACCTAATACTGGGGGGCGAAGCAGTTTCTCTCCCTTCCCTCCACCTCGTTTCTTTTTGACACATGCCCTTCCCCAGTCTGTGATTGTCGTGCCTCACGAATTAGCCACTGTCCCCCTGTGTTAAGTCTGTTCTTTTCCCAGTGCACCCGCGGCTCAGAAGAATTGTCGCGTTTTTTCCCTTGCTTCGCCCCGATGCTTTCCTTTCGCGTGGGCGTGGTCAAACGCAGGGAGTCTAAACGGCTTCAGTACCCCGTCATCCGCGCTATTTAGACATTTCCAGGCCCCCAAAAGCCCTATTCGTCGTTTATGCGTTGATACTTTGATCAACAGGTCAACGCCTTTCCTTCCAGCGGCGTTCCGGCACAGTCAGACTCGCTACGCCGCCGCATCAGAACAACGATGATCTTTGATAATCATGAATACGCCGTCTCTGATCTCTTTATGGTTCGTCCCTTAAATCCCTGCCCGCGTTAATATCTCCCCCCGTTTCTGAGAGTGATGATGTCCTTCTTCGCTTGTTGCTCTTTCATGTTCTACCGTCACGCGGATGCCCATGACCCGATCAGATAGTGCAGCCCCTGGGCCCTAGTTCTCATCCATTCGGTCCTTCCCCGTAGTCCTCTCTTCCTCCATAAACAGAATTCCTCCGCGGAAGTTTCGCATTATGATAGCTTTGCCCTTCGAGGTTACCTTTTTCGCGTCAGTCTCGCTGTCTTGACCCACGTGCGTAGTTTTGGAGAATTGTGAGCGCCAGCTTATAAGATGAACGAACATCTTCGCATTTTCTTTTTTTTTCAGTTTTTTGGCCAATTACTTCTGTCCCCCTCCCTCCCTGGAGCAGCACTGGTAGTTTTGGGGCTAAAACATCCCTAGGCGCACATTTTCTTTAATCCCTGTTACCCCCCTTTGGTGTTTCTCCTTTGATTAGTCGGCGCTCTTCACCTTTCGTCTGCGGGCAGTGAGAGGCTGCTTGTGCCTTTACCACCCTTCTGAGTCCTTCTGAAGGCTTTGTGCTGTTTACCCTACCTCTATCAGTGGTCCCCGGCGTTGACCTGCCTCTCCTAAAGAATTGTTCCTTTCCGTCTTTCATTTGTGTATCCACCGTCCCCATCTTTCGCTTCCCTCTTTGCAGGCCCCCGCGCTCTGCCATTTTGTTCTTTCTTTGACTCTTTCTTTTGATCCATCCTTTCTCACCATCTCCTCCCTACGGTCAAGTGGTCAAGGGTCGCTATGCCAACGTGCTGCGACCCGAATCCACAGAGGACTAAGGCTCCTTCACTGCGCCGCTGTAGTTCCCGAGATACTTTCCTTCCCCCCTCATCTTATACTCTACGATGGTTCGTCAGGGCGCGTGATGTGCTGGGTGCGCCGATTGGAGGCGTTGTCTTACTTTGAAATGGTCGGCGTCCGACAGTCCCTACCCGCGTTGGGATGCCAGCTGTTGGTCAGCACGGTGACCCTTTGTCCCACTTACTTGTACTTCCTCCATCACGGCCAGTTTTTTTTTTCCCTGTTATTCTTGAGATGGCTCGCTCTGATTTTTGTTTTTACCAGTGTCACCGTTGTAGGTCCTCGTTCTTGCCGGATAGGATCTCCAGAAGAAGGGTGCGAGGCTCCCCCTCCTTATACTCTTACTGACTTTTCCTTGTAGTGGCCCCCTGTGCAATGAACAGGTTACCCCACAATTCTGGGTTCCCATGAAACTGTTTTCTTCTTCTGGTCGGAGCCTTGTCCTTTTTTTCCCTTTCGTTCCCCCGCTCTCGGGACGAGGTTCCGGTTTTATTTCTTGCAATGGCCTGACTTTAACCTCGGGTAGGTGAGTTCCCCCCCTTTTTTTGGCCTAACCCTCAGCGAACGTTGCTTTCACCCCTCGGCTTTTTAAAGTCCAAGACATAATATCTCCCCCCTTTTTTTGTCTATTCTGTTTGACTTTCTAACTCCGCCTTATCAATCTTTTACCTCTGCTTATCCAACCCCGAGAAGACCTGGCTGAGGTTATTCCCCCAAACGAGTCAGCCACTTTCCCTCACCTCGGAAACTCCCCCCCCCAGTTTACCAATCTCTTCTACCCCGTCCGTTAAGCCCCCTTTTAGCCGCGCGTCCCCCTATACGCCTCCTATAATGTTCCCCCCTCTTACGAACCACGAAAACCTCCGGGAAGTTAGGGGTTCCAAATACCTTCTTTAAAGTAGAATTATCGTCTATTACGTCTTAAGCCCCCCCCAGCACTCCCGTCCTCAGTCTATCCCTTTTTTTCCCACCAAGAAGGGAACGGACCTGAGTTCAGCGGGATGAACCCCCCTCCGACACTGACCTTTGCCGAAAATATAAGTACGACCCTAAGAAGACAAGCGCCTTTGCCTTCTTTTCCCCTCCAAGTGCGCATTCACTTTATTACCCTGACAGAGCTTCCTACGTGACATTTGCATTGAACGAGTTTCCCCAAGATCTATACCTCTTTTTCAAGTAAGTCCACTAACCCATTTCCCCCCCCCCCTCTCCCCTTGGGCCCCCCACAGCCCCGGTTCATGGGTTGGTAAGACTATCCCCTGTGATCTGCGTATTCGCGCCGTCTGCGCCGTTCACTTTGTCAGTGCCTTGCATTCTCTTGCTCTCTGTATCAGCCAGTTCCCCCCCCCCTATTCCCGAGTTATCATATGTCCCAGCCTAATGAGCCTTTCTCTATGCTCACTGTGAGAGGAAGCTGGCTAAACCCGGACCCCCCCGACGCCGACTTCCTCCTCACGTCTCGGGTTCCTCATGCGGAGCAAGCAGTCTTTGGTGTCCGGTTCACATAAAAATCCCTTATAAACCTTCCCTCCCTCCGGAGATTTGTTTCTTTCCCCAATCTTGTAGGGCAGTTCAAAACCTTAGATTCGACGAAATGCATCGGACCGACCCCCCGCAGAGCCTCTCAGACCTCATTGAAGCGGCCTATCTCTTCGCAGCTGCCCCTTGACATAAATGGCTACCCAAATCTTGTACTTTTAAGGAAGCTGAATCCTACCCGATACCCTACCCCTTTATCATGCGCTTTTTGCCCTTTTGGTTCTCCATACACGTCTGTCTCCAGCTTTCTTCCTTGTGTTACGCTTGTTGTCAGTACTTCCCCCCCACACTTCACATTCTGCACCGACTCGTTACCAGCTCAGCCTGGATTGCCCTACCTGCGAACCTCTGGCCGATACGACGACAGAAGATTTGCTACAACGAGTCCCTCCTTCGGTCGGCTTCAGGACTTCCTTTTCCGTACGTACAGTTTCTATCCTATCGCCGTGATGCTCCCCTGCACCACTGATGTTGAACCTGATCACACTCATAGGACAAGCTCTACCTTCCCCTCCGACACGGCTTGAACGTTAGTCTGGCTCTCCCTTTTAAGCGAAACGAACAAGACCGTTCCCTCCGACTCGTATTTAGAGAATTTATCCTAGATCGGGCTGACGGGATTTCTATTATTCTTCCCCCCCCTCCCCGTAAGTAATTGAAACATTCTTAGTTGAAGAGTCATCCCCCCACCTTAATAGGACCATTGCAGAACCATCTGGCGTGTATGTCGGCCGTGTTCTCGAAGTACCTTCACCCTTGCTTCTCTTTGATCTCCCTCGCCACGCGGAACCTTTGTAGCAAGTCCCCGTCCTTCCCCCCCCCTGTCGGGCGGTATTATACACACCTCCCCCCCACGGCACTTCTTTTTCTTCGAAGTTGGCCTGAATACTATCAGGCGCGTTCTTCCTCTCTTAAGCAGGCCAAGCCGATTACAGCTCTTTAACCCTGGATTGAAACAGTATTCTACCCCTCGAGCGTCATTTACAATTCAGAGTCTCTCCTGTCTGTCTACGACCCAACCTCATGGTCCGATGAGACATGCAACAAGGGTCTAGTTTTTTCCCCAAAAAAGATGCTCCTTCTTGCAGAATTTCCTGCCCCAGCAACCCACCCCCCCCCCCAGCACTGAAGATGATCGGATTCACGCCCTGACCCGGCCAGATAGTGAAGTCGCTGCGCGGTACTCCTTCCTCCTCTTATTAACCTTACGAACCTTACACATTTCGAAGGACCCACAGTGGAAAAAGTGATAGTAGGATGGAGTTCGCGAGGTTTCGCGGTACTTCTACTGTTAACCGCTTTATCGATTCTTAGTAGGAGCTTTTCCGACGGCTGGGCGAGTATGGCAGTACTTCTGAAACTGCCAAGAAGTTCCCTCCCAGTGGCATTCACATCCTTATAATTCTTAAACAAGTTCTGGTCGTCAACTTTTCCGACTGGAGGTACACCTACCTTTTTCCAGCCCATCCGAAGCCAATTCCCCCCGAAGAAGTTAAGTGAGTCAATCCCAACCCTCCAGAGGCAACTAGAGAGTAGAGCTGGTTTCGCTGTTCCGTTTTTGGTCTGCAAGGCTCTCCGGCTATTTTATTGCACTGGGCATACTTGAGAATTTCGTTCCGGTGTTTCTCTCTTAAACCCTTTTTCTGAACTACCGGGAAGGAATCGATGTCGCGCATAATAGTTCCTAACGTGCTCATAGATCGTCATCAATCCTCACTTCTTCATCCGTCACCTCCAGAAACGAAAAGAGTTTTGGAGCTTCATATGCCAGTGGGTCTCTTTGTCCAGAAAGCTGTTATTTTCAGATGTTTTAGGCTTGCGCACCATGTACGCGATCAATTCCCCGCATAGGAGTTCCCCCCCGAGGAGGAGTTTCCTTAAGGGAATATTTGCCCAGGACTTGTACCCACCAGGAATTTCCTTCCCCTTCCGCGCTACCCCCCTTCCCCCCATTTTCGAAACGGCAGTCGACAGAGGAATAGACGAGATTTTTACCCTTGCTTCACCCCCGATCAAGCCTTATTACGGAACTTTTCTCCCAAATGGTTCTTCAGTCCCGGATCTCCCACTTTCACGCCGGGCGACGTCCAGACCTTGTGATGTAACCCAATTCTGGATTTCTAGCCTCACTAGCTGGTTTTGACACCCTCAACTTACCTCCTTACGTTTCTGAGACGCTTAGATCTCCGCCATTCAGAAATGGGTGGCGCTAGTTTCGGTCGTCAATGATTTCTTCCTGTTTTAGACGAACTCAAACTATATCGCGGGCTGCCTCCCGATTCCCACTACAGGTAGACCGGTCTGATGCCCCGCGGGTTTACTTCACAAGCCCTAGTGTGGGTTACCCAAATTTTCCGTATCGACAATGCCTTGGAACCAGTCTCTGTTCAAGAGTAGCCCTGTATTTCGAGTCTAGGAGGACACTGAACTTAAGCCGAAATGCGTGGTACCTCTGTATGTCAGCGAGGTTCCCCCGTGGGCAGTTAGACTTTGGTCGGTGCTTTGATCGTACGGCCCCGAATGGATTGCTCCCCCCCTTCTTCTCCTACACCCCTTTCCCTGTGCAGATGGAATAAGAACGTACGACGCGTCTGACACAGAATTTTCCTCCTCTGCTAGCCACTTCTTTCAGACAGTAGGGCGTTTCGGTTATGTCGTAGCCCCCCGCAAATCAGGAAGGCCTTAAGGAGAGACCCTCCTCTTCTCCCCCCCCCGACCCTCAAAAAAGAGTCCTCAGTCATCACAGATATGGTTCGTTATTAACCATCTAGCCGGAGACCTGATCTTTAATTATTCTTTCTGGACCCTTTTTTACCCTATTATTTCTTTTAGCCGTTTTTATCTTTTCAGAGTGGAAGAAGATCCTAAAGCCAGATCGTGTTTAGTTCTGATAGCAATGCCCGGAGGCCCCTTTTTTTTCTCTTCCTAGCCTTGAGGCCGCCCCCCCCTCAAGTGAAGTTTATGACCGCTAGATTTTCACTATGATTTTAGCCCGTAGTGTCTCCTCCGTGTACTAATCCTCTGGTATGCCCCACCCTTATCTTTGGTTTTTGGAGTCCTACCTAAAGTGCGCGATATTTCTCGGCCCTCGAAGAACATTCTTCAGACTTTCTTTTTGTTGCTAGCCCAGACCTTTGTCGCGATTGACTTAGTGCGTCACCTTTTGTCGGGGATCCTCGTATCTAACTGAAGCGCAGGGATATTGAAACGTTGGGGTCCCCATTTCCTTTCGGCTTGCGAGAGCGCTCTTTCCTCGACTTTTTTTTAAGTGCAGAGTTTTTGCGGTCATTTTTCCAACGTTTTCTGCGAGAGACCTTCCCTCAGCAGAGCCCTTGTTTGACTTGTTACAACGTCCTCGCCGATCCCTCCCCCCTCTTCTGAGCTCCTATCTCACCGCTTTGTGACCGTAAAAACCTAGTGTGATCCTTGCATTTAAGGCTCCGACTAACGTGATTTTGCGGCCGTCCCTCTCCCGCTCGATTCGGCGTCTATTGTTTGTTCACGGGGGGAGCGGTCTCCACTAACGGCCTGACGCGGTCCCACTTCGTCCCTTTTTTCGAAGGATACTTCGCCTTTTTCAAAGGCGGGAGCAGTCTATGCCTCCCCCTAAGTGCTCTAATTTCTGCCACTAAGCCTTTCTCTATCACGACACGGGTCACGCGGGTGTCTCTCCTTTCCTCCCACATATGTCTTGCATGATGTTCCCTTTGGAGAGTCTCCACTTACGTGATATACAGGTTGGAGCAGTTTTTCGGCGCCGATGCCGCAACTGCTTCCCAGGCTATTCTTTCCCCTGGTCTCGTCAAAGGCTTCGTGCCATTATGGAACCCACATTTAAAAAGATGGGTTTAAAGGTCTATTTTATCGTAGATTGGGGCCTCTTTCCTCTCTGTTGCTGTATCTCCTCTTGTGTGCTGTCTGTCGATTTTTGCCTCAAGTCGTCAGTTTGGTGCAGTTCTCCTGCTTTTTTTTCTTATAATTTCTAATTGTAGACTAGCGAACAATCCCCTTTCTTCGCCTCCTCCAGTTTTTCTGTAGTTCACTCGGATGCCCCTTCCTTTCTTTTCCCCTAGATGCCGCCTTTGCGCCTCTCCTCCCGCGGCGCGAGGTTAAGCGTTGGGCGGTTCGATATTTTCTTCCACTCGGTTTGACCTTCCCTCCCTCCTTTCGTTTCCCCGACTTTTTGGGAAAGGTCAACAACACTTTCTTTCCTCTGTTGTTAGTTGCAATTCATCGCCCCGAGTTCCGCCAAGCGGACGTTGTCTTTTGATCCGTTAACGCGCGCCGGTTCGGTAAATCTCCCCCCCCCCTTCATCCCCAATACAATCGAAGCCGTAACCCCCGCTCCTCCTCTTCCACCGAGAGCTCGCCCCTCCTCAAGGTAACCCCCACCCCCTCTTTATCCGAACTCACCCAACACTTTTCCTTCCCTGATGTTTGTGCTTTTTTTTTCCACTACACGGAGTAGGCTCCTTTCCCTTCCTGCCCAGCTTCCCCCCCCTTGATCGGATTTTTCCGGCAAGTTTTTGACGCCGTACTACCGATCGTCGTGTCCCGGTCCATCAGGAGGCACAAATCTTATTGTTATCCCCTTCCTCCCCTCAGACCTTCCCCCTCTCATTTAGTCAACCGGTTTGGGGCTACTACCCAGGCAGAGATCCGACCACTTTCTCCTAGTCCCCTTTTCCCCTTCCTCTCCGCCCCGACCCCCTTCCCCCCCCCCCCTCTTTTCCTTGTCACACGCAAGCGCGCCCCCCAGATCGCAAATATGCCACGAGTTGAAGACGCTTCGTGAACCATCGTCAAGCAGTAGGTGTCCGTGGTTGATTCTCCCCTTCACTTGCTTCAGACCTCTTTCCGCGTATCTTTCCACACGTTACATCGGAGTGATCAACATTCCTTCTGAACGCATGAGACCTGCGGTCTGCTCAGGGAGCCAGTCTTGGTGCTTCTCCTCTGCTCTCAACAAAACACTATCCCCCCCGCTTCGAACGTACTAGTGAAGGCTCTGAACTCTTAGTCTTCGTAGTGCAGCAGTTCTCCGATTGTTTTGATGTATTCAACTTTCTCCTTTTCCCCATTGCTCCGCCTCAAGACCCTCCATTTCTCTCTTTTCCCCCGTCACGCGGATGTAAGCGGAAATCAGTATACAACCCACCGTATTCTCCCTCATGTCCATCCTTAACGCACCCCTTCTCCCCAGCTTCCTTAAGACATCCCTCTCGGCCTAATCGGATCCCCGAACTACAGAGGCCGACCATGGGCCCCCACTTTTGGCAATTCTTCTCTCTTAGGCTCAGCTGTTTGAGCGGTCCCCCTGTGCATTTGGACATCCAAGGTACTGTTATTTTCACCCCACGCCGAACAACAGATTCCTTCTCTTCCTCCTGCGACCTGCTCTGCCCGTGCCTTGTTTGTTCGCCTCCCCTTTGGCACAACCGTAAAAGCATGGTAAAGTCCAAGACTCTCGTGCAGCCGGAGTCACTCCGAGTACCTGTCTTTCCCCCAGTCTCTACGCAGTTTAGCCCTGTCCCCCCTTTCCTATCGCACGCCCATTATTGACGCAATATGTCCCAAGTGTCCTGTATAAGGGTCCTCGCCTTTCTCCCTTCTTTTGGCTTGACGGGACCCTTTCTTATTCATTCGCCTTATACCTCGTCCCAAACTCGCTATCAGGCGAAGACTCCACCATTCTCTATCCTAGATTCTTTCAATAGTATGCAGAGCCCCCCCCCGATCAACCAATTCCCCGATAGGTTTCTGCAAGTCTCGCGCGTATTAGTGCCAGTGCTGTCTTTCTTCTGTCCACTGTATTCTTTTTTGACAAATCCAATTCCTGCAAGTTCCATTCAGGAATCGCTGATCCTCCCTCCCCCTTCTTTCGAAGTCTTGTAGGACTGAAGACTATAGTCCTGGCTTTAGGAAGTTTCGGCTTCCTCACGCTGATGGTTCCACGCGATCTATCCAAGCCCTTTCCCCCCGGGCCTTTTCCAGCGGAATGGACGGACGCCACGAGCGGAGTTTTTCACTCATCCCTCCCCACGCCTTTGCCCCTTCCTTGCAGCCGACTTCTCCCGAAGTCTTCCCTTTATGAGTCGATCTTGCCCGATCTCAGGCTCTCGCCATACCTTTTTCCCCCAAACCCAGCGGTGGTCCCCGCGCCTTGGCGTAAATACGCTTTCAGTCAATTCCTGCGTAAGCAGCCTCCTTTCTTTATCGAAGCGTCTTTTCCCCTTCTTTACCCTTTTTTTGGTCGTCTTGTTCTCCCAATATGGTTCGAATTTGATGCGAGCAGGAGCAGTTAAATACGAGAGCGTAACATGAGTTGTAAGCTTTGATCACCCTTAGCGTCAACCCTTTCTCCTTTCGCAGTCGCCGGTAAGAATACCAGAGGATGGGGAAAGTTCACTTCGTCGTGGACACCGCGACATTCGTCTTCATTGCCGGGCGGTTTTGAGCGTGACGCAGGCAGAAGGTTAAACGGAGGAATATGAAGATTGCTGTCGCCCCTTCCCTTCGGGTTCAGGTCTCTCTCCGTAAGAGGCATGGTTCCCACCTGTCTTCTTAAACCATTTCTTCTAAGAGCCAGTCCGGTTACTGCGGGCCACAAAGCATTTCGGGGATCTCAATACGTGGAGGGTTGCGCCCCCGTCCAGGTTCCCTGCAAGTCAGACACCCAATTGGAGCTACGAAAGGTTCTCCCGGCATCGTTAAGAAGTCGTCCAGCCGCTCCCCGCCTTTTCTGGCGTTGTACGCTTTTTAAAGTTGTAGCTTTAGCGTTGGTTGTACGAAGTCACCGTGCGATCCGGCTGCCTCCCGTGGCCTTTCCAAGTTGAGTATCCCTCTCTCTCCTAAAGTCTATTTGAGAAAGACTCAGTCCCGTCCCTATTTCTCTTCATCCACTCTTTTTCCCTAAGCTTCCCGGCAGCGCCGCACCGAATAGTACGGGAACGCACCAACTGAATGAAACCCAGCCGCGCCTTATTAGATCTTACAACCGTCTGTTTAGAGGATTCAACTATGTAGGACAGCTGCTGAATATAGAATTGAGTTATTCGGCTTTTTACCCTACTGATGGACTCCCCCCTCTATTCCTGTTGTACCAATCTTCTAACCGTTGGTGTAATTTCCTTCTCTTCCCTTCCCCGTCTTCCTACACTCCCTTCAACCATGCGTCCTTTCCCCCACCGAAGAAAAAGTAAGAGACCGGCAAGGACGCGGCGCCGTCCCGCTGGAGCATCTCCTCGCGACGTTCCCCTCTGTTCGCGATATCCACCCTACGCCCCGAAGGACGTAATCCTCGCGAGTGCCCGGGGACTCCACTTTTTGGTTGATTCCGACTGCACGTCCTCGATCTTGTAGTAGACAGAAGATTAGCGGAACTCCCTCACGATTATCTGTTCTCCCACCTTTTCCCCGCCCCCTTAAAGTTTGAGGACGATGAGTAGGATAGATCCCGCTAGCGGGATGAGGGCGCTTCACGCGTTCCCGTGTCCATGTCTCTGGTGTTGCAAGTAGCATGGAATGTGGACACGAAGCGCAAACTACTTCCGACCCTCGCTCCCTGAATTTTCATACCTTCCGCCGTAGTACGACTGGTGGCCCTCCCATAAAAGCTGGCACTTCAAAATTTCTCCCTTCTTCCCCTGTATTTCTACGATCAATTTTTTTCCCGTCGTAGTAGCTCTCAGGCGCCTACAGAAGCACTCCCTTGGCACTTTTCCTTACGGATCGACTTTCACCTCATCCCCGTTAATGAAGGGCGAAGGTCATGACGGACTACGCTGAACTTTTTGCACTTGTCTCTCCGGAGTTGTTAGAACAAGTAAATCCTTTAGGTCTAAAGTAATCAAAGTCCAGACAGTGTCTCTTTTTCCCTGCCTCCCACGTCCGCAGTAGGTTCTCTGCGGACGAGACTTTCAGACCCGGCGAATTCCTTGCGTTGACTTTCACCCCAGGCACTACTCCTCTCCGCATCGCCAAGCCCTTGAAGTTCACGACTTCTCAGATTTTTCCTCCCATGGTTCCTCCTCTTTTATGCGTTCACTCCCCCTTCTCACCCATTCGATGAGGACTGGCACGGGAATGCCTAGAGAGTCACGCTCTGTGATCAGTTACTCCTCCCCTCTTGCTGGCATCCTCTCCTCCCATCTTTCAGCACGGCTCTTCCGGTCCCTTCTCCATTCACCAGGAACGGTATAGCTATGAAGCCTTGCATGCCCCTCCAGAAACCATCCATCCCCTTCCTCTTGCCTGCAGTATGTTAGACCGGCTCTTGTTCTTGCTCGTTTCTAGGCTGCACGATTAGCTTCTTGACCAAGTGAACGTGGGCGGGTCTGTGCTACTACGCTCCCCGATTCTTTGCTTTCCTTTTTCCTTCTCCTTCTAAATCTTCTAGCGAGTCTACTTGGAGCCCGACGCTCCCGCATGTTAGGTCCACCCTTGTTAGTAGTTTCTCTTTGGCCTTCCCTTGGCCTTGACGCGTCTGCGAATTGCACCCCCCCCCCCTCTTGGTAGACACTGTAAGTTTGAGAGAGTAGGACGTCTGCGTTTTGCTCTTGCCGCGATGGTTCTTTCTGCTGTCATTGAAGGCTCTGATTTCTCATTTGTGAGTCCTCTCGCTCTTGTCCCTTTTTTTTGAGGAACGATCAATCCAGCGCGGTAATGGCAAGCTTTTTCCAGATAGCTCTGGAGTCTCTTTCTACTATTATATTCCGGAATTCCTCTCTTTTTTTACCCAACCCCCATGGCAGTCACTGCTGTGAAGGCGCCTAACTCCTGTGTCCAATCCCCTCCTAAGCACTATCTCTTCTTGGTCTATCTCTTTCTTTTCTAGTAGTAAGGTTTTTCAGCTCCGAAAGAAATGCTCCATTATCCTGCGTCACATTCTCAGTTCGAGGATACGGAAAGCGGTTCATCACCTCTCTTTCAAATTTTGCTCTGACACGCGACAGAGGCTGACGCTATCCCTTTCGCCGCTTCTTTTCTTTTATTTCCACTAGACTCAGATATTTTTTTTCCCTTAACAGTTCTTTTTACGATGCTTGCCGCGTCGTACCAATTGGCTCGCTTGATGCTCCTTTTCAAACCGTTCTCTCTTATCATGGCTGCGCCCCTTAGTGTTACTGGTTAGAAGTAAGTAGGGGTAGTACGTCTCTCCTTCAACGCCAGACATTTCGGTTTGCGGTCTTCTCCAGGTTCGAACCCTTGTCCCAGTATTAACCCTTTATGCTACACAAGAACATCCGGC
>Ga0179591_1224482_pt1 | contig 23372 bp, 26 predicted proteins | sample CZOMad2_1_08_16f_FD_182891 | JGI IMG/M metagenome (GOLD analysis project Ga0179591, IMG submission 182891) | Vadose zone soil fungal communities from Angelo Coast Range Reserve, California, USA - CZOMad2_1_08_16fungal (PacBio error correction) | ecosystem: Environmental > Terrestrial > Soil >... | reverse complement strand
CCCGAATGTGGCCGGCTATTACTCTTTTGGTTAATGCTCGCAGCAGCTTTTTTCTTTTCCGGTATAGCTTTCGACCGGTCCCTGTTTTTTTTCCACCCCCTCTCCTGGCCCCTCTTTTGAAGAGCGTTTCCCCCCCCCACCCAAACCCTCAAGGGGATGACTCGATATGATATCGAACTTTCGTCTATTTTGCCGTATTTCCCTTGTTGAAGAAGACTCCCTCCTACAACGGAATTGAATATTTCCTGATCTCCCTTGTGAGATTTAACAACCACGATCTCTATTATTTTATTCCCCCCCCCTACTAAGTTGTGTTGTTGTCTCGATCTCGTGTTCTCGGTCCTCTCCCTTAGACACTGACTTCCCTTTACTGGTCGCGGCTTTTCCCCCCTTGTCGGCGGCCATCGACGCCCTTTCGTTCACAATATCGATTGCAGCGCCCTTTCGTGCTGTTGTGGGTTTCTTTTCCCGATCCGGCAATGACTGTTCCTGTGACCCTTCCTCCTTATCTCCCCCGATCTTTTTTCCTTACAGCCCCTCTTAACTTTCCAATTCGGGTGGTGACGCGGTTGCAGGTTTCTCGGTCCGCATTTGGGCTAATTCCTGGAATCACCTTTTCCCCCCGCTGGACCTCGTTTCCCCCCTCGTCCTTTCGCCAAGTCTATTTTCTGTTTCCGGCTTTGTGGCAAGCGATGGCTCTTTTCGTCCCCTTCTTCCACCACTTCCTTCCGGCCTTTGCGGGGCGCTCTCCCACCACGCTGGTGGACCCCCCCCTCCAGCCAATTAACTTCCTACTTTTTCTTTTTCTAATATTCCCTCACGACCCCCATCCTTTTATTGAAGAGACCGGGCGAAGGCTTTCCAGTGGACGTTGTTCTTTGAGAAGCTCTACAGTCTTCCCCCTTTTTTGACGATTTTGCGTTGCCTTTTCCCCAAGTTACACCGTGTGTCCCTTTCTGTCTCCATTTGCTGTATTTCGGTTACTTACCTTGCTTCCTAGGAAAGTCCCCCCCCTCTGGCCCCACCCAAATAGCGTGCATGACAAACCCTTATTACTGTCCTCTTGTTTCACAACCCCTGCTGGCTAACCCAAACACCTTGTCAACGCCTGGTCCTAAGTTTCCCCCTCTTTTCCTTCCCGCCTAAGAACTCAGATGATCCCTTCCTTTTATCGGAAATTTTGAGAAGACAGCAACCTCTTCCCCAGTCCAAGGGTGCTTACGCCGGCCCTCTTAAGTAAAGTTCACTGTTTCGTTTGAACTGCAACCCTCCCCACTCCCGTTCCCGTGGGTCCCCCATCACTTCAATATAAGCAACAAATATCCTTTCCGCCACTCCGAGGTCACTTTCTTTGACATTTTTCATGGGCCATTTATTCGTCATGCTCCCTTTCCGCCGTCGCCTTGCATTCTAAAACCCCCTAAAATGTTTTCCGTTCTTCACCTTTGGTGGAATTCGAAGTAAGGAAATCCCCCCGGCCGGATCTCGTCCGAGTGAAGCACCTTCACGCGCGCAAGCCCCCCTCAGCCAGTCTCTTGGTGCCCTTGTTTTAAATTTTTTTTTTTTTTTGTTTGGAGAGTCGCCTGTCCGTGGTCGGCCGCCCCTAGGCAACCGTCGCCGAACCAAACAGCGGTTCTTTGGGGTACGTTGAGATTTTTCTTGCGGAGCTTTTGTTCCCCTGGAAACGTTGCGTAATACTAGAATTACGCCCCCTTTTAACGATGGCTTTTTAGGAGACCAGCTCTCCTGCCACGGAAGCTGTTCGCCGTGGAAGACCAAACTACTAAACTCATCAGCTACTTTGCTTCTCACAGGGACGTGTTTCCCCCTTTTTTCCAATGTTCCCCCCCCGAACCCAGCGAAGTATTGTTTGATGGATCTTTTGAACCCCCTCTCGATGGCCATTGGGATAGCGGATTTTTTTTGAAGCCCTTTTTCGCGAACAATATCCGCTGATAGAGTCATTTTTGCAGATTTCCCCCCTTTTTCCGAAACCCTTGCTTTCCCCCGCAGGTGCCTGGTATCGTGGATACTACGAGACCAGAACATTAAGGTGTTTTGTTTCCGCTGGCTCTATCGAACTTCGTCGGCCGGCCCCATTCTCCCCCGACCTTTTTGTTCTTCTTTTTTTGAAGACTACTAACCCAGGAACGGCGGTGGTTTATCCTTGGTGACTTGTACTCCGTTCTTCAGATATTCCTTTTTACCCTTCTTTCCAAGACGAGAAACCTTATTCAAGCAACCGCGCTCTCCGTCTACCGGCTGCAAAGGCGAGCCTTGGCTCGTGGTTCCCCCATCTCTTTCCGCTTCTTGTCCTAGTTGTCTCAATTTTCCCTAGGTCGATAGGCTGTCCGCTGGTCCCCCTGACCTCACTCGGGGTGTAAGAATTTACCCCATCGCCTTGATTCTTTCCGTTTTTCTGCTTTTCTTTACTACGGGATATTCGACCAAGTGAGTGAATCCGCCGTTAGCGGTTGGGGCGGCTGTTTCTGAGATGTTGACTGACCCCACCTCCCCCACACACCTGCCCCCCCAGTTGTTCCCCGGTTAACGACCCCCCTTGGTGACAGTGCCCCCCTTGTACGGCCACCTCCTTCTTTTTTGTTCGAATAGGTTGATCTCGGTCTTTCCCCATTCCCCACCCTGGCCTGACGACCATTCAGTCCTTCTCTCAGCGAACCCGCTTTCCTCTTTTTCCGTACGACTCCTTCAGTATTCGTCCTCCTCAAAGTCTTTGAAGCACGGTGCTCCACTCCCGAGCCTTTCTTGGTTGCGGCCCTCCATTTTCCCTTCGTCTTTTTTAATTTTCTCAACAGCCTCCCCAATCAAGTGAATTCTGTCCCGCCTATCCGTCCTACGCCCCTCCCACTTTTCCTGGAGGAGGCTTCCAGTTCCCCGCCGGTGCCCGGCCATGCTTGTCCCCCCCTGAGATTTTCAAGCTCCAAGTTGAGAAAACTTTTCTTTGCAACAGTATTTTTTCTTTGACCAATTTCCCCTCCTTTTCCCGTCCGATTCTTCGAACCACCTCGTTCCACTTTTGATCCACATGTTGGAGAAGTGCACGTTTCCATTTTCCCTTACATCTCGCTCATCTTCCCAGAGGGCAGTCTCTTCCCCACCAGTTGCGACTTCCAAATCAGTTTAACACCAAAATCGTACGAGTAAGCGATTCACGGGTAAAACACAACACACAGTTTTTTCCAAATTTGTGACTCTTCCCTCCGGGCTTTTGTGCCTTCAATTTATTTACACAAAGATTCTCCTGACTTATCTCGAGATAATTGTTTATGGCCTTCTCGTCAGTTTGAGGATTAGGGCGTAAACCGTCAGTACCGGCTTTTTGGACTACCGTATTATCCCTAATCATACAGTCTTTTTTGCACCGCTTTGGCGAATTAGCACAGCTCCTCTTTCTACTGAGGTGTCCTCCCGCCTCTCCCACTGTGAACGCTTGTTGTTTCCCCCCCAAGGGCTTCTCCGACCTGACTCGGCGATTTCAATGCCCCATAGCCAACCCCCTTCACGCGGTTCTCGTCCACAATTTGACCTCTTTTGGGTTTCCCCTGTTTATTTCCAGACATTTATTAATGTGGTTTCTTGAGTTAGGTTTTCCAAGGGGTCGCCTTTATCCCAAGCGTGCTCGCCTTCGATGGCAGCGGTCCCCCCCAACCTGGTAACCTTTGCACCCTAAAAATGTGCCCCAAGTGGAACCTTTTTCCTGAGCTAAGGCGGTTAATCTCCTCCTATTTGGGGACGGTCCATGGGCAGGGCGCGGTTTCTGCTTCGCTTTATACCTTTGGCTGCTCGTCTGGCACCGTGGACTCTGGAATTCCCGATATTTCGTTTTTCTTTAGTAGACTTTCGTTTTTTTCCCTCTATCATTGATTTTTTTAAGTCCGGGCTCTCCGGTAACTGGAGGGTGAGAGGCCCCAGTAAGTCTCTGTGGTTGGTTTCCCCTTTTTTTCTTCGAAGTTATTCTTCAACGACCCGGACAAGTCTCGATGAGCAATCGGCTTTCGCTGAGAGAATGTCATTAGGAAGTTCCCCCATTGTGGACTGGTCCCCCCTCCCCTTCCTCTCCCTCCCATTTTTTTTTTTTACGGAGTGGCTCTGTCAACAGTTTTAGGAGGCAAAACGTGGCGTTTGGACGGGCAACGGCTCCCTTCGAGGGTGGTTTGAGTCTTCAAAATACATACAACGCCGCCCCAACCCTTCCACGTTGGTGATTCCACTTGTCTTGGTTTTAGTCCTAGCCATTTAAGAGGATTAATAGTGGGCACCCTCGCGTCACCCCCCAGTGCTCGCGGACACCCCTCATCTGGACGCCCCCCCAACTTTCCCCCCCCCCCCCCGTCATCTCCTTGGCCCCCCTATATGAGTCCCCGACTTCAAAGCATCGAAAGCGAATGGGGACCCCGAGCCAAGTCTTTCCTCCCCTGTGCCCTTCCTTAAATGCCTAGCTAATTTGCTTCTAATTCGTCTGAATGATTTCCACCTCTTACACGAAATGCATTGCCGCTCCTGCTTCAAGTCCACTGATAAAACCCTCCTTTTTACCCGCTCTCTTGACCCTTAAACCCCCCCGGTGTGCGCCACCCCCTCGTCTGATGATAACCGCGTCCGCCTTCCCGATTAGATAGCCGCCCCGCGTGCACCCATGTCTTCTCTCTACTCCCCCCTGATAAGAATTCCACTATTTCTTTCCAACTTCCCGTGGTTAGAAGACTCTCCCACGTCTCTTTCTCTCTACCTCTTCTATTTTAGATTGCCCGCTTTCAACCCCCCGGCCAGCTTTTCTTATGACCGTATTTTTTTTTAAATACACTACGCAAAAGGATTGTTCTTGAACTTTTCTCAGGCTTTTCTTCGGGCCTCCAAGTTCTCTGATGCGCTGAGAGGAGTTTTCTCTCCAAACGTTTCTTAACCCCCCAATGTTATTCTTTTCCTCTAAGTGAATTTAGCTCCCCCCCCACCTGAAGAGGCAAACTTCGCTTCAATACGAGTTTTCCAGTTGCTGCACCCTCACGTTCCCCCCATGTGTCCCCCCTTCCACCAAAATAAACTTTTTTTTATGGCCCATGATCAGGAGCAGTGCCCGTCGAGATTGGCGACGCGTTAACAATTTCAATTCCATGCTCATTCTTTGGGCATTTGAGGCTGTATTCTCTTGCACTGGCAAATCGATACGCGGCCGTGATTCCGGAAAATAGGAGTAGGTCCTCCACGCTAAGTTCCAGCTGCCCCTCCGTGTTTGGTGAGCCATTCTCTCTTCTTTCCCCATTCCCCTCCCAATGCCCCCGAATGAACCTTCCCTTCCATCGGATTTGCAGTCCTGTGAAGAACTTCCTTTTGCTTGCTCTCTTTCTTACCCCCTGGACCCCTTAGTTGTCTTTTTCAGGTAACACTTTCCCTTGTAATTCCATATTGGAATTTCCCCCTGCCCCGTTATGCTTTTACCGCTCATGTTTCCTGCCCCTATACTCCTGACTTTTTCGAACGGGAGGATTTGCGCGGTGAAAGCGTCAGCCCAGGGCGTTGAGCCATGTTGGTTATGGGAAGAGACGGGGTTTTGCCTCATCGGGCTCTCGTTCCTGTTTCCCTTTCCGCTCCCTTTAACCTTTGTTCTTGCCTTTTCTAGGCAGTTCCCGTTTATAAATGACTACAGCCCCCTGGGGTCCCGTCTGTTATAGGTACCAGTTTGTATCCGGTCCCCCTTTGTTTCCACCTTTTTGAAGAAACTTGAGACTTTCCTCAGCACCCCCCAAACGGTACAATGTTCACTCCTTCGCCGGTCTTCCCGTCTTTGGTGGCCCCTGATGTGCCCTTTTTTAGGGTTTCCTCCCCCCCTTCTCCCCTGAAAGAGGTTTTCTAACTTTCGGATAGTGGGTCACCAGAAGTTGGCGCATCGCCTCCCACCTTCCTGCCATTACCGATACGTTGCCCCCCTGTAACGGCCACCCCGTCCAGGGACGTTTTTCCCGGGAAGCCTAACCACCCATACAAGAGGACGTGATCTTCTACGACCTACTGTCCTTCAGCCCCCTTTAATATTTTCCTGTGAGCCTTCCCTCCTGCCTTCTAGAGGAAACTGACCCAAGCGAGACCAGTTTGGGAGGACACCCACTACGGGCTGCTCAGATTCGTAATGATCGCTGAATCGTTCTCGGGAGAGATTCGCCTTCCTTTCTATCCCCCAGCCCATGTTATCTTTCTCTTAGTTCCCCCAACCCAAACACTCTTTCCCAGGTTGCCCCAGACTCTCCCTCCCCACGGTAGTCTTAACTCCGCTGTTGTTGCAGTTGAAGGAAGATATCAAGCTCCCCTTGAATGAATTTTTCATATTTTTTCCCCCGTCTTTTTCTTCCAGCTATTCTAGTTTTCTCTCCTCTTGTGTTGTTAGCTCTCTATTTCTAGATCGCACCGTAGAATATCCAGATCTAATTTACGGTTGTCTCTTATACTTCTTCACCCCTGCTTCGTCGTGGCATCGACGGTCCTCCCATGCCGCGAACTTTTTTCCGTTTTTTTAGATCCTAGAAGAGAGACCCCTGGATCGTTTAGACGCTTTCGACGATCCATCCTTTCGAGCATTATACCCTGTAATATCCGTGCCCAGTTCGTTTTTCCCTTCTCCCCTCGCATCTTCTTTTGATCCTTTCTCTCTTTTTGCTCTATTACACTGTCCCCCGTGTTTTTCCCCCCGGCCTAAAGTCTTTCTAGATAAGTATGTCTTGCATTTTTTTCGGCTTTCCAGTGTTAAAGAGATGTAGCGTCGCCGTGTTACGCCCCACGTACCTAGGACGTTTGCGGGAGATGTCCAATGGGTTGTCCCCCCTCCCATAGCAAGCAGCGCCCTTGTCATGACTTCCCTCTCCAGATGTCCCAATCCTTGGCCCCCCCGAGTCTTTCCCCAGACCGTTTCAATTCGTTCCCCCTTACAGTGCCCTTTTGTGAGGAGAAGTCTCTACCTTCTTCCGTGCTATTGTTCATTGACCCCTGTCAACGAGCCTCCCCGTATCCCTTATAGGTGATACCTGCTTATATGGCCCCAACTTCGAATAACAAATGTATTTTTACCCTAAACTTCACCCTCCTCATTAAACGAGGATTAAAAACATTCTTCTCAAACAAAAACCCATGGCCCCCCCTCATCGGCCCGGACGATAAGTCGACGACAGACCCTCCCATGAGACATGCATTTTCTTGAGAGTCCATTTGCTCCTCAGCCCTTCACGCTGCCAGCCATAACTGTCCCTGGGACGCCTTCCCCAATTAAATTACAGTTCCGTGGCGTGGCCCCCGTAACCGACCCCGAAGGTCCATTGGGTCCCCAACGCCACAAGACCCTTCCTTGGGAAAGGCTCACCCTCCAGCTGCACGCGACCCTTCACTGTTCCCTTTTCTTCGAAATTGGAACGGTGCTGACCGCGCCTTAGACTTCTCAAACCACGCCATTTGTTCGGCTTCACATAGGTTCCTCAGCTTCCCTTCCCTCCCTTTCTCTTTTCGAGGTTTTTTTTTGGAACCTTCTTTCCCCCTAGACGAATCGAACGCGACGCCTTACACGCCTGCAAACCTGTTTTCTCCCTGGGGAATTGACCTGTGAGCGTCGCTCTCCGGCCTTTTTTTTGATTGATCCATCCCCCCCCTCTCACCAAAACATCTCTGTGGTTCCCGGTCCAGGTTCGGTGCGGCGCTGCAGAAACTTGGAACCTGTTTGTCCGTCGTTGCTTCCATGACCCGATGGTTCACCCATTCCGCGATCGGCCAAGCCGCGGTATCACGTTGCCGGACCCCTTCCCCCTCCAGCAACTGTCGGACGCACCTAGTTGTCCCTCCAGCGTTAAGACACCCAAGACGGTATTTTTCTGTCTTTCGCCCCTTCTGCTATGGCCATTGTGGCTAGCGGATTTGCATCGCTGCGTCCAACAATCGCGCCCGACTCGAAAGCTGGACCAGAAGCGTCGGTCCAACCGGTCTTTTGGACCCCGGCTTTTCCTGCGTCGGTTACTCCGCTAACATTAGGTCACCTCCTGCGGCAGATCGACCGCAGCGGACGGCCCCTTTAAACGCCGGACGAATGTGGGCCGTTTTTTGTTCTCTTGAGATTTTCCAAAGGACCCTTGTTGAGCCGGGGACTTACGCCGGAGCGGCCGAATCTTTGCGGAACTTATTGCACCTCGTGGTTTCCCCCCATCCCCCTGAATGCTATCCCTTCCCTTTCCGGGACACTGACTCTTGGCTATTGGTCCCTTGATTCGCTGAAGATCGTTTGCGCAGATCTCTCGTTCTCTTTCATTTTTTTACTTTGGTCGTTGACTCTTGGTTTCCGTTTCCCAAATAATTTACGTCCTAAGGGGACATTCCTCTTACCCCCCTCCCGCGGCTCTTTCGACCTAAAAAGACGTTCCTCCGACGTGCTCTTTCTTTTCTCTCCTTGTATTCTTTGAAGTAACCTTCAAAAACTAGAAAGTGAAAGTTTCACGAGTAGTAACTTTTCGTCGTCCGGCGCACAAGCGGATTGTCATTTAAGTGTATGGAAAATCCCACCCCCTTCCTGCCGACCCCCAGCCGGCTCTCGCGCCCGCCTTGAAGATACTGCCCTTGCCTTATTTTGAGGAACAACCCCCCCCTTCCCCCCCTTAGAAGTTTTGAAGAAATCAACGGCACTTCTGGTGCGGCACCTCCAGGAGAAGGAACCCTTTTAGACACCCCCTCGCCCAGCCCTTTGCATCTTCTGATTCCTCCCTCCTCTCCCTTGAATACTCTGAGGAGTCACTCTCACGCGGTGTGCGTCCCGTCGCCAACCGGAGTATACCTCGAACGGCCGAACCTCCGGGGGCCTGTCCCCCCCCCCAGTACGGGCCGTTCCACAAATTTCTATGCTTCGCACTCCCCCTTTTTTTCAGAAGCCCCCCCTTTTCACTTTTGGACCATTAATGCACGTTTCCATTTGTTCCGCTTCCATCGCTGCTATCCCCCCTTGTTTGTCCTTACGCCCCCAGATTTCTACCCATAGACCCCAAACGTAACCCAAAGCGCTGATAACAGGGTCACCCCACACCGTCCACATTTGTTACGTTATAAACGCTTTTTTGGCTATGGCATTTTTATTTCTTACTAGAAGTCACTTATTATATGGATACTTGTTGGTCCTTTGAGCTCAGTTTCGGCTTGAGTCAATTTTTCATTAAAAGGCGCTGGGCCCAAGTCGCCCATTTCCTTCTTTTCCTCTTCCCCCCCCCTGTGTTGTTGTTTTCCGAGATGTTTTTTTGAATTGTTAGTTCTCGCACTGTTTTGAATGGGCAGAATCCGCCCCACACGTGACATCAGCCTTCCCAAATTTTCTCCCTTTCGAATCCCGTGTCTCTTTAAGTAACCCAATGAAATAGAAACCAGAGTGTACAACCAACGCCCGAGATGTGGTTGTTCCCTGTTTATCGATTACGTCTTTTCTAAGTTTGGTGTTCTTAGGGATTTGGGACCTTCCCAAGTGGGCTGCACTCCTCCCCCCTGGTGATAGACGTAGGTCGGCAGCGGCCCCCTGGAAACGTGCCCCCCCCCCCAATTTGCTTCCCCCGTCTACCGAGGTTTCGATACTCATATTATTTTTCCATCATAGATTGTTGAAATGTGCTTGTGTCATTCGCGGGTTTTTACGGTTACATTTATCTCCGTTGGCCAGCTTGCGCTTGGCCCCGTTCTTTTTGACCGGACCCTCTCCCAGCTTTTCCTTTTGGCTCCGTTCTTCGTCTGAGATATCTATCCAGTGCTGGGCTCTGTTTTCTTCAAGTTCATGGTCTCTCCTTTACCCTTGCGGTGTTAGAGAAAATGCTCCTTTGAGTTGGTCCACCTCCTCCCTTCTTCCTCCTGATTTGTTGCACCGGCTCCGATTTGTGATTCTCAACGAATTTTTACTGCTTCTCGTAGCTGCTCGAGTCAGTTTCCTTTTCGCTTGGCTTTCGGAATTTGCCACTTGGGTACGGTCCCACTTATAATTCTTTCCCAGCGCTGTGCTGCCTGGGCCTGATGGCGTCCTCCCCTTTCTGGGCACCCCTTTCTTGGTGCCCTTGGCGGACCTTTAGTATTTCTTTATTGTCAACATCTCATACAACCCCACCCTCCCCACCGTTCCCACGTCGGATCCCGGTTTTTTTTTTCGTTCGAACATGCCGAGGTGGGAGGCGCTGTAGACCCTTTCCCTTTTCCCACATCTTGAGAGCGGACCCCTACCCTTGAGGAACTGACCCCCCTGTGCCAATTCCCGCTCGCCCTCTTTTCCAAAAAGAAGCCCTCCGGCCCAGAGGAACTTTGGAAGAGTTCCCCCCCCAAGCTGGCCAGGGTGTCCGCCGTTCAAGATAGATAGTGTGTTGATAAGTTTTTTTTCTTTTTCCCCCTATGTTTAACCTCCCCTCCCTCTTACTTCTTTCTGGTCCTTCCCAACATGATAAAAACGACTTTTGTTCAGGATTCGAGATTTCGCGCTCCCCAGATCGTCCTTTCTCATGGGCCGTCCCCGCTCCCTAGTCTCTCGAATTCTGCGTGCACCTTCGTTATGCTTGACCCCCCCACTTCAGCACCCCCTATTCAACGCCCGTTGTTCTCCCCTGAATCTCTTCCGCGCCTCCTCTTTCGCGCGATCTTTTTTCTAGGCAGCTGTTTTCCAAACCCTGCCCAAAATGGAAAGTTTATGATATTTAGTGTTTTTCCCCATCGGACGAAGGAGGTTTATTGTTACTTTTTTGCCTGCGGCACGATCCTGTTTAGCCGTTCGCTGCTTCGTGTCTTTTTCGTTGGTCTTCCCAGTTGCTCCTTTTTATTTTCTTCCAAGACCCCAGATCTCTGTACTATGAGACCATCTTCAGTGAGTGCCAAATTCGATTGACAATACTCGTTTCACTTTCGCACTAGAAGCAATTCCCCCTGATTTCAAATCCCCCCCGTCCCAGGGTTTCTATTACTCCTTTCCAGGATGTAGCGGTCCCTTCGAGCGGCGAAGACTCCCACAATTCCCATTAATTTGAGCATTTCTGCATTCTTTCCTTCCTCGGTTCTCTATTAGAGTTTTTTTCAAGGCCCCACCCCCTCCCTAGACCCTTGTCCTTGGTAAATGGTCGGAGACCATATGTTCTCCGAAAACTGTGCCCCTGGTTATAACCTTTCTCCTGGAGCGCAGGTGCCTTTTTTTAGCATTTTTCGATATAACCCGAACAACTCCCCCCCCCCCCTCCAATGCCTGTCCATATTTTACTTTTTTTTTTTTACAAGAACTCCCTTTTATGCATTGGGGTGATGACCCCCAATTTTGACACCTGCGGTGGAGGTTTGCATTTCCAGCCCACTCCCCCCTGAACCTTTCAATTTAATATTTCCTGTCTTTGTCAAACTGACAGTTGCCTCGCCTGTAACTTAATGATGCGGCGCAGGGGAATCTCCTAACGAAATGGAACTCCGCGGGGCTTCTTTTTCGCTTTCATCTCCATTTCAGACAGAGTTGCTCCCTTGTTTTCCTGCTCCCCCGTTTTTGATCATCGGCTCTTAGAACGGGTTAGTTAGTACCCCCCCCATGTTCTTCTACGGTGCTTTCCCGGCCCAGCAAGGATCACTTTCCTGACCTTCCCCTTTGTCTGTAGGTAAACGTTAACCGTGTCCTTGACAACAACCCCGGCAAATGTTGTCAAGAAATTATCTCACTTCTCCGCCCCCACAACGGTCCCTGGTCCCCTGTGCCCCGGTCTACCCTCTTTTGGTCCAGGTGAAGGGTTTTTTCTTCCGGTAAGCCATTTTTCAGGCGGACAGAGGGCGTCTTCCTAAGTTTTCCCCCGGTGCGGTGGGTCCACAATTTTTGGCTTAGATTCGCTCCTTCCCTTTCTTGACGTTACTTTCCTCACGTTGAACGACCTCGGCCATCGCTTCTCCCTTCCCTTCCCCTCCCGACCCTTAAATGGTTTCGAAGCACTTTCGTTTCCGCGGCCGACACGGTCAGTGCCAGGTGAGTTCCGGCAATAGCCCAAGATATCTACCGCGCCCCTCTCTTGCACAGTTACTCTCGTTAGGACCCCCCAGGCTTTTCCCCCCTTCTTCGTACCTTTAGCTTATCTCGTTTCAGCGTTATCGGGTATAGATTAGAAGAGCTTTTCGGCACCACCTATCCTTTCCCGCTAGGACTCCTCTAGTACCCCAACAAACAGCACCTCCCTTTCGCTCCACTCGTCATTTGCTTTTTTTTTTTTTTTTTTTTTTATGAGAACAGGCAGTGTCAGTCCGTAGGGCAGTTGAAGCAAGTGATCCCCCGCGACACACGTCAAGTGAATCGTCGTGATTTCTCCTTTGCGCTCCTCTTCCCCGCTATCTTTATCATAATAAGGTGTTTGTGTTTCTAGACTTCCTTTCCCAGAATAGTCAAAGGAAATCCCCCTTATAATTAACGGTTTTTCTAACTGCCTCCGGGCGGCAATCGAAGCCGTTCGCATATAAATATCGATTGACAGCCCCTTTGTTCTTGTTGTTTTTCCGACTCTACTTACCCTCCCCTGGATTTTTGAGAGCCTAGGAGAACTTCCCCCTTCAAAATATCTTCGCTGAGAATACGCATCGTCTAGGCCCAGTCGGGGGGTCGGGATCGCCCCTGAAGCGATGGGTCACGGTACGCTAATCTGGGCCCCCTTTTTATCCGTTTATCTCCTTTCCCCAAGATGTTTTCTATTGCCTTCCCCCGTTGACGCTAGTTTTTGTAAGGGTCGGCTTTCCCGTGTCCAAGGATTTTGCCGCTGTCTTTCGTGATTACGTCACCCATTCTAAGGGCTTTGTTCCTTTTCTTTCTATCGACCCTTGATGGTGGCCAGACTGCTCAACCTTCGAGCCGCCCTCCTGTCGCCTGTTTCCCCCCTCTACCTCTCTCCCCCTCCCCCTTTGCATGTCAACACCAGCGTTTCCGTTCCAGGGAGCCTTCTGTTTAAATTTTGTTACCTTTTTGCCCTTAGACGTCTCACCGTTCTAACAGTTTGCTATTTCGTGGCAAGGATACCTTTCCCGATGGGCAACTCTTTTGACCCCCGTTTCTTTTCTGCCGGTTGAGTTTTCACTTTCCAGGATGACAAGCAGGCCTTAAACTGTTTAGTACGGAACTGCCCCCCCCCTTTCGGCCAGATTTTTTTTAAAAACCCCCCCTTTTGAGAAAACACCACACCTTCTTCCAAACGACATGTCTGAAGGGCGCTTACGTCGCCTACCCTCCTCCTTCGCCATGCCCGTAGGCTCTTGCCTTCTCCTGCCCGGCATTCTTTCCCAGAGTACCCTCCTCCAGCTTTTTCCCGTAAGCAGCCCCCCCAATCGTCAGTACACTTTTCCCGCTGGTCGGCACTCCCCCCCCCCCCACAACAGACTATTTGCCCCGAACTACAATGGCATTCCAAGGCCGTTCCACCCTATGGACATCCCAGTTTGACATTTTTCTCATTCCTTTTCCCTTTTACTGAAACTTTCTCCACCCTCGCCCCCCCGAAGTTAGCAACACGAAAGTTGGAGCCAATTAGAGGTCCACGCCGAGTTCCGGCAGACCCCTTCCGCGCGAATCTTCTTATTGGTCCTTCTGCCAATCTCTAAGAAAGTGACCTCCCTAACCTCATGCCGCTGACTAATCTACCTCCCCTTGCTGCAGACTCCAACGGGCGGCGGCTCCTCTTTTCCAGTCTTCGAGACACCCCCAGTGGAGTTTGGTAGGTTGAAACTCCACTGTTAGTGTTTGCTTGAGCATAAATGGTAAACGATTATTGCCCTCTCCGTGTGTCCCCCGTGCAACAGATGTTTCTCACTTCTCCTATTTTATTTCCGGTTAGCCAAGTGATTCCCAACTAAGATCCCCCGCAGCGAAACTTTTTTCAGCCCCTTGAGCCTTTTCCCTACGAAGTCCTCAAAGTCCCTCGCGTTTTTCTTTCTGTATTCCTCCACCGATCACGCACTGGGACATGTGGACGCTGATTTTAATCGTTTAAGCATCAAAAATCTCTTCGGATAGAGAAGCTTTTTGAAGAGTCTTTCTTCTCCCCCCACCGCAACAAGGTCCTTTTCTTTCCCCCTTTTTCAATAGGTGTGCTGATCTTTTTTGGCCCCGAGCGCCCTAGTGCACTTTCGGCGGTTTTCGCCCATGAATAGGCCGATTACGGCACTCGTCCCTACCGGTAAGATCTGGTGGGCAGCGCTGGTTTTCGATAGCCAATTACATTTTGTCTTTCTACTTTTCCTTTTTGAATCCTGATCTCGTCATCTTTCCTTCTCTGAACTGTTTCATAACACCTATATCCAACTGATTATCCCCAATGGACCCTGCTGGGTCCCCTTTCCCTCCGCCTTTTCTCGTTTTTGCCCATCCGCTTTTCCTCCTTTTCGTTCCCATGTGCCCTCCGCCTGGTCCTAGGGAATTGCACTCAGGGTCGGGCCACGGTTAGGGGTCCGTTCCCACCATAGCCTTTTTCCGTAGCAGGTTTCTCATCCTCCTTTTCCTCCCCGCTGATATTTTTCTGACTCCCCCTGAAAGGGACATTTCCAGAACGTTCGCGTTTTGGCGGCGTGTTTTATGAGATGTTGCGAACACACAACCCCCCCCTCGCAATTTTTCCTTTTACCCGCCCCTTGTGTCAGTCAAGGTCTTTCCCTTCACCCCAAGGCGAGAAAAATTTGTTACTTACTTAAGTGTTGGGGAACTTCCCCCAATGGGAATGCAGAACCTCCCAGCATCTTCAGCGAAATCCTCTTTGCTTTTTTTCCTCTTCCCTCTGAAAGGACATGATATTTTCTCCCCATACGAGGTCTCCGGTTTCCTTTACCCCCCCAAATAACGCAGAAAATTCTTTAGCGGAAACCCAGTTACGTCTGAGCCCCCTGTCACTTTTCTCCACGCTCCAGACCACTTTGTCTCTAGTAGAACTCAGCCTCTAAGCCCCTCTTTGCATGAACGAATAGGATGGCTGATTCATTTCCACGGAAGAGTTGCGCTCACAGCTGTCCCCCACCCCTGAGCCCCTCCTCACCTTTTCGCCCCCTCCCTCCGACAGGATCGGTCTTCCCCCCACTTCTTACTAATATTCAGAATCTTCGATCGTCCCCCCAACCCTTTCCGTTTCCCCCCCCCTTTTTTTCGAAACTTTAGACCCCGTGGCATTCCCCATTGAATCGCCCCCCGCTGCTATCCCAGATGGGTCTATATTCGCCCATGACTTTCTCCCCCCCCTCCCTCCCCACCAAACGTCATCCAGCGACGCCCCATACAGTCCACCCCCCCCAGTCAAACCATTTGTCCCCTCTTTGTCCTGTTCATTTGATCTGACGTGCCTTGCACTTCTGTGATTGATCTTTGGCCGGCGTGTCCCCTTTTGCTTCTTTTTCTTCTAGTACCTTCATCATTTTGTCTAAGCTCCCCCCCCCTATCCTTCCTCCTCCGTTTGTTGCTTGAGATGGGGTGTCCCTTGTAGCCAGAGCTTTTTAATTCCTTTTCCTCCTCCCTTTCCCTCCCCCCAGGGCTTTTGTCAAAAATTCCCTTCCCCGCAGTGCTCTCGTCAGGATCAACTTTTAATCGAAACTCCCTCGTGTATCGTACCCCCCCCCCATTTGACTTTTTTTTTCTTCAACTTGTTCGCTTCAAGATGTACGTGGGTCGGCGGGATTGTGGGACTCTTCACCGTGGGCGAATACGACCCAGCTTTGTCTAACTCTGTCCCTCCCCAATTGGAAAGAAATGAATCCCCCCCCTTGCTCAAAATTGTGAACGAGGTTATGCTGACTCCTCTCAAGAATTCCTTCAGCCTGGGGAACAGGACATCCTTGCAGGCGCGGGTTATGAAGTTCTTTTATCTCCGGTTTTTCCCATCTTTTTGGCGAGGTCTCAAAATTAGTGGCCCAATTCGGTGTCAGAAGAGTAATAGGTCGGGAGCTTCGGTTCGTCGAGTAGGGGAATCCGCCCTATGACCCCAGGTCTTTTGCTTCTGTTTCTACCCTGCCTGTTCTTTTCTCCTGTTTTCAATGGTCTGTTCCGAGTTCCCATGACGGGCGCGGTAGTTGGTTCCCCCAGGCCCCTAATTTGTCGGCTCCAAAGCTACACCTGGAGATAGAGAGTTGACTCGGGATGCTGAGAGCCTGCGCTTGCCCTTCTTTCCCGTCCAATTTGGGGCTTGCCTTTAAGAAATTCTTCCCCGCACGTATGTCTCCAGGAGGAGGTTCGGCCGGGAACCCTTAGGGAACACCGGTGCTTGGAACGGGTAAACTGTTACCCTTGCGATCGTTTGTTTTTTTGTTTAGTCACATATTCCACCCCGAGCCCCCCACGCGTCAAATCGGATTCAAGGTCTGGTTTTCCCTAAAGTAGACGACTGTGAGTTAATGAGCTTGCTCAAAATTATCATTTGACCCCCCCGTCCTCGACTGCCTCTGTTGTTAGTCGCGGAACAATCCCAAGTGAGGGCCGCCCACCCGCTTGCCAATTCCCTGATCTCCCACGATTCTTCTGCTAATTTTTCAGCTCATCTGCCCCTAGTAACGGCCTCGGCCCACCGCGTCTCAGGGCGTGCTCCATTGATAGCTGACATTGCTGAGAAGGTTTTCCCCGTGGGGTTTCCCTTTCCCCTCTCTTTGACCCGCTACTTCCCTTACACAACGGTCCCCCTTCACCCCAAAAGTTTCTAATTGGCTTCCACCCCGATCCACCCCCCTCGCGTCGTTCTTCCTCATGGCGTCCCCCCTCGACACCCCCCGACTGCGTTTTCTCCCTCCCGAGTGACCCCCCCCTCTGTTATAGAGTTAGAACCATCTCGCCGAACCGCTGAGGTAACCCCTTGCCGTTGTGCGCAAAAGACCAACGTTCTTATCACATGAATTTCTTATTGGCTGACCGCTTACCCATCCTCTCTACAAACATGGCCCAGTCTGCGTCTGCTTGTTTTTCGTACTTCATCCCGGCAAGACTTTTTTTTTTCCTTTAAATGAGGCGAGTCTTCTGTAGGAAGTCCAATGCAGCTTCTTAGTGATAGTTGGTAATCAACCTTGCTAAGCCGGCCGTTCCCCCTTTGACTTTTCTCTTCTTTGCATTTCGAGGTAAATTTTCATGTTTTGAGGCCCCACTTCTCTGCTACACGCGTTTCCCAGTGTCTGAAATACGTCACGAACCATTTCGCGGCAACCGTCACCCCCCACAATACTGTTTTGGTCTCTTCAGTCTGTGACACGGCTCCCGCGGGTTGGTGGCGGCAGAAGCCCTCCCCCGAGCTGGCGGACTCTGCCACAATTTTTCCCCCAAGGCCGGCGCCCTTGCTTTGTTTGCGTTCGTCGCGTTCGGATTTCTTATCCTGCGCGGCACGCTGGCCCAACATCAGCTCTCCTCATCTTGCGGATTCTGCCCGGTAACTCGGCGACGTCTCCACGTCTCCTTAGCCTGCACCTTTCGTGGTTGACTTTTCTAAGTCCGAGGTTGGATGTCTCAATTTCTAATAAAATTTGCCCTGACATGAAAAAACTGCCCCTGCTTTCCACCCTGATTTTGTGCCTCGACGCCCTTTTAATGTTATTCTTGCGGTGATGGACCCCAAGTTACCCTCGTGGAGGTTTTTCATTTTTTCCCAGCCATTTAGAAATGTCAGGACTATTCCCACGTCTTCCGTCAACATGAAAGTGATTCTGTAACTCGTTACTGGACTCCTTAGCAGTGCCTCCCTCCCCTGCTTGCTCCTCGTATGGAGAGAGAAGGTCATCTTCCTTCCAGCTGACGTGAAACGGGTTTTTCTTGTCTCTTCTGAGACGCCAGTTTGGTGTTCATTATCGGGCTCCCCTCCTTTTCTCAGAGCATTTCCTTCACCCCTCCCTTCCCCTTAGTGGCTTTTCCCCTTTATTCAAGCCCCCGTTATCCCATGCAACCTTCCCCCCAGCAACTTGAGCACGGTTCGTTGTCCCATCTTTTCCCCTGGTGCTTCATTGTCACTTCAATCGTCCAACTTTTTTGACTACCTTTTAGATCCTTTTCGCCGAACAACCCTGGCCAATGGCCTCCTTTCGCCAGGTATATTTCCGCTGTGGCCAATTTGTCCACCTTCTTTCTGCGTTCCGAAGGCGCTTGCAAGATTGGCGTCTCTCCTCCGCGGCTGCTTTTTTCCCCACCTTAGTAGTGCCCCTACTCACACTTCCGGTCAAGGAGATCCTGTTTTTACTGTAATACTGGTTCACTCCCTCGGAATAGCTTTTTTCCAAAGTTCCAGCATGCCCCACCCCCTCCTGCTTTCTCGTTAGCTACGCTCGGCAGCGTCATTTTTGCCTTTTCTCCCCGTCCTTCAGCCCCGATAGCTTTCCGATAACCAGAGAATTGCACATCTTTTTTTTTCGGTCGGACCCGAATTTGCCGGCTATACGATGTCCGCTAGAGCCTTCGTTATCTTATTTTTCTCCCTCAATCTTCGAGCAAAAATATCCACTTTTTATTGAGAGTGACTAGTTTACCCCCCCCCAGTCCGACCTTGAGCTGCCCACGCTCGCGAACTTAGTCTTGTCCGCCGAGGGAAGTGAAGCAGATCTCGGCGACACCTTCATTTTATTCCTTTCTCTTCTCCTGGTCCCTTAGATGAACACCGTACCTTTATATATGTTCATATACTGTTTTTTTGGTTGAGAGGGTTTTTGTTTTTTTGGCTCGTTTTCTCGGAAATCGTCCCCGGGCTCCGCTCCCCCCTACGTCTTCCTTCCTGTTCTGCGTCTTTTTTTAATTTCAAAGCAATCCCCCCCGGCGGCCTCTACTCCTGTCAATAGAGAGTTGCAGGCTGCCCTTCGTGTTTTGTCTTTCCTCTCGATCTCCTCCCGCACCGTTTTTCTATTTTCTCCCTAAGCTCGTCATCCTCCCATATTCTCTTCTCGTCAATTACGACCTAGACTTTAAAGGCCGAGGGTGGGTCCGAATATCGGTGCCACGCTTGCCCTCTCTTTTTGGAGAGGTCCCCCTCTATCTGGTTTTTTTCGATTCCCCGAAGCTAAATTCACGTGAAAGCGTTCACCGCTCCCCCCGGTAGTACATATTCCGTTCCTTCTGCTTCTTGTTTCCTTCCTTTAAAGTTTAACCTCCCTCGAGGGCCCTTCTTTCCGGAAATTATTCGTTCACAATAGGAGGCAGGTCCCCGTAAGTTCGTCTGACTGGCCGTCCTTCTGGTTCCCCAAGCATGCCCGGCTGCCAAAGAGGCAACTAGTAGACGCTTAAATATAAAGACCGTTCACCCTCTTCCCCCTGCTTCCTGAGTTACAGAGGCCTTTGTGGAATTCGTGCCAGTTTAACTTTTGTTGAGATAGTCTATTACCTTTCTCACCCTGTTGTGCCCGCTAGTGGGAAAGTTAGTGCACATGGGCCCTAAAGTGCTAATCTTTTTTCCTTCATTTTGCCTAACTTCTAGTTAACTCCCCCTGAGGAATCCCCAATGTATCCGTTGCACCAACCCCTTTCGCTCTAGCCCCGATTAGTACAAACCCCTGCCGGCTTTTCCCCCCCACCCCAGATCCACGAAGTTCCGAATTTCTGCCTCCAGAAGGCCCCCCAGCTCGCAATTCAAGGGTTTTTTTCGTATCGTTCCCCCCCCTGCCTCCCTCATCCCTTACGGACTTATTCCAGGGCCCTTCCCGCGGAAATATCTACTTTACCGTTCCGATGTCGTGTACCTTTCCACCGCCAAAGCAGTAGGTCCCAACTCCCTCCACCACTGCCTATAAATCACTCTAAGTCCCCCCCCCCATTCTCCACCATAAGGATTCCACCAAGGGAAAGTTTTTCAATTCTTGTCCCATTTTTTAGAACTTTTCCTGAACGGGCCGCCTTGCGCCGGCTGACCCGTCGCTGGCCACAAACCACTTTCCCCCCCAGCTGGGTCTGACCCACGGAGTTCTCCTACGCAAGTGGTTCCTTCCCCTCCCCTGGCAGCCGTCTCCCTTTTTTGCTTCTTTTTCCAGTTTTTCTTTTGAACTACGCATAGTCCCGCGCCTTCAGTCATTCAGATTAATTTCCTTTAATTTTTTCGTTTTTTCTCCCCGGCTAGAAGGGATGATTCCCTCTCACATCGTTAACGCCTTTGACAAAACGTGGAGGCCGGTTCCCATCATGTTTCTTTCCCTTCTATGAATCCCCCCTTGAACCTCTTGGTGTATGCAGCACTTTGGAGACTAAATGGTTTGCCCATAAATTTGATTTACCCTACGCTTTTCCTTTGCACGTTTCCCCTTCCCACCCCCTAACTCCGAAGCTGAATTGAGGAAGAACATCAGGCGTGGCCGAAGTAGCACAGCAGTAGTGTACTGGTTTATGAGATTAAGACACAATCGCTTCTCTCTTTCCCCTTTTGTGGATTCTTCCTCTTACTTCTCCGAACCATCTGAGAGTATCTGACTCCAGAGATTTTTTTGAGGGAAGGATCTCCTGTTCTAGCCCCCCCCTTTCCTTTTCTTCCCTGACTCGTTTTGGATCTTTTTATATGATATACCTTAAGTGCCCAAAGACGGTGGCGCCTTCTCATCGTCCCGAGTGACCGGCAATGAGTCCTACTTGATCCTGTTTTTTTCTCTCCGTGGTTGAAGACTCCTGAATCCTTTCCCCCCCCAACACGGCTGTTTCTAAGGTGACCTGAAGAAGGTTAGCCCTCCTATCCAGGTTTAGTGGAGGAACACTTTGGCATAACCCCTTATACTCCCCCTTAGCTCCCCCCCCCTTAACCTTCCCTTTCCCCATGGCCGGACGACTTGGACTCTTGGACACCCGATGCTTTTCAGTAGTGTTCGAAGGATTTTTGCGGAGATAAGTTGAATCACTGTTTTCCGGTGGGTCAGGTCTCAATGGTAGGTTGGCCGAGATCCCAATCCTTGACTGCGAATTGTTGTTCGCCCTTCTTAAAGAAGCTGTATTGACCCCGACCCCCTTCTTCTAGGAGCTGTTTGTGTGTTTTTATGAGCTGTGTCGAAATAAAAAAACACCCTTCTCCCTTTCCCTTTTTTTCCCTTTCCCCCCCCAGCCCATTTGGCCCCGAAAGGGTCCGTGACCCCACTAGGATTTCACTCTTCTTGATATTCCCTTTTTTCAATCTTTAACACCCCTTCCTTCGACCTCCTCAGGCTTCTACTCCCCCGAAATACTCTGTGATCGCGCTGCAGGGAATTATTTGGGCTCCCTCAACAGGGTATCCGTGTTGCATCACCAACCCAACGACCCGTCCCTAATGGTCGAGGACATCCTTTTTTAATTCTCTCCGGTCCCCTTTTCTAGCCCAACGCCCACAACTTGATTTTTTCTTTCTCCCTCCCTCCCTTCTCCGCCCCCCGCTCCCTGAACAGGAATTTGTTAGGCGGATTTACCGCCAGGTGACCGAGCCCACCTTTCCACCTGGATCCCATTTAACTGGCCGAAGTAATGCCCCCTCGCTCCCACCAGGCCGGCCTTGACCACCCAACTCCGTGAGTCGTCCGCTTCTTTTTGCATCAGAACACCTCTTTTTTTTTTTTTCCACTTTTCTCACCGTTGGTTCTCCGTTGCTTTTCCTTTTCCAGATGCTCGTTCTCTTTCCTCTTCTGTCGTATTAGCCACTTGAAGATTTTCAAAACTCCATAAAGAACCCCCCACGTCTCCGCTTCGCGGCTAACATGTGGCACCAACCGTCAAACGTGTTACTTGATACAAGTGGGTCTTTTCTTTATTTCTTCTATGTCCTCGCAGGAACTTTTCTCTGTACTCACTTTTGCGGCGCTTCCGGTTTGTCGCCTTTGTGAGTCCCCCCTTCTACATGCGATGGGCTGAAAAGTACTCCCCCTCCCTCCCCCTTTTTTTTTTCCTCAATCCAAGTGTTGTTTGCGCGGTTTTGCTGTCTTAGAGTAAACTTCGTCCTTACTGAAGGGTACTCCGATCCAGAACAGTTCATTCCTTCCCCCCTGGTCTCCATCGGAAGCCTTTGCCTTTTTTCTCGTAAGATCAAATGTCGCCCCCCCCCCCCCGTTGCTAGTAACACATTTGTTGGGGTTGGGTTCCCCCCCCCTTTTTCTCTTCCGCTTTTTTTCTCTTTTGGTGGTACTTTTCTTGATTTTGGGAATACAATTTTTCCTGAATCCGAAAAAGATTTGAGAGCGATGTTCTCGGCCCCCCGTTCATTTCATTTTCCCCCCCCCCCCAAACATGTGCATCCCCCCTTTTCAAGTTTTTTCGATGCTGACCTCCGTTTACGAATACCGCTTCTGGCAAGGCCACTTCTTGAAGTCGTTGGTTCTCCCCTTTTCTTTTTCTTTTTTTTTTTTCTCTTCAGTGTTGGCAGCTTTACTTTTCGGTTTGGCACTGGAAAGACTACCCTTAAGATCGGTTCCTTTATTTTTATGAGGATGATTTTTTGGCCCAGATATCCCAAGTGCTTGATATGTTTTTCTACATTGAAGGGATCTACTTCACTGGCAGGTTCCCAGCAAGGGGAATGGTGGCTTTTTCCGGCACCCTTCCTACGACTTTTTGAGGCTCAACCTGATATGTCGTCTTCTCTTTTTTCAAGCCCTTGGCTTGCGCTGTTCTCTCCTGATGAATGGTCGGCAAGGAATTGGTTTCCTTTCACCCCCCCCCTCACCCTTAATATCCCCCTCTCTGTGCTGCCGAAGGCTTGTTCCGGGACCCTTTCTGGTCACCCCTTTTTATGACGGAACTTTCCCCCCCCCCCCTTGGGCGAGTTTGGTTTTTGAGTTGGAACACTATCATAACCCCCCCCCTCCCCCCCCCCGCGCAGTCTGCGGTCTTTGTTTCCCTGACTAGGGAGGACTGTGATTCTAAAATAGACCTTCCCTGTCGTGTTTCTATCCGGACACAATAAAGTGAGGGAGACCCCAATCTGTCCCCTTCCTTAGCACGATCGCTAATTCTTTCCCCTATTCAGCTCCTCCTGTCACAGGAATTTTGGGCCACGAGCAAAATTTTTCCTGCGAAGGGTGCCCGCCTTCCCTTCTAGAGAAGTTTCCTTATTGTTGTGCCCAAGAGTTTCTCAGTAAAAGAAATACTGCAGTTCCCCCCCCGTTTTTTTCGTCCGTCCCCCCCTGTATTCCAACCCCGCCGTGGTAAGGATTCCTAGTCTCTTCCAACATAGCTAACCCCGCGACCTCCGCCTTCAAGCTGCCCGATTATGTATCCTCCCTAATTTCCCCTCCTGTTTTATAGCTACCCCCCAGGATCTACGCCCCCTGATCAAACTGCCCCTTTGTTCCCCGTTGACCCGACTCCTGGAAGCCTCTACTGCTTTTCTCTATTCCTTTTCTATGACCTCTTCAAATCGCCCTACCCCAATGCAGGCTCGATCGATGGGTCCTCCATACAGGGAAAATCCTTTTTCGGTGAAAGGAGGAGC
>Ga0179591_1235391_pt1 | contig 23391 bp, 30 predicted proteins | sample CZOMad2_1_08_16f_FD_182891 | JGI IMG/M metagenome (GOLD analysis project Ga0179591, IMG submission 182891) | Vadose zone soil fungal communities from Angelo Coast Range Reserve, California, USA - CZOMad2_1_08_16fungal (PacBio error correction) | ecosystem: Environmental > Terrestrial > Soil >... | reverse complement strand
CCCCCTGACGCTTCCCTTTCTTCATCTGGCTGATAAGATGTTCTTTTTCCACTGTGGGACGTCTTCTCCCCCCCCAATCACCCAGTTCCTGAACTTTACGAGTATGTTCCCTAGATTTTGCACCCCCTTTCTTTTTCCCTTCCTCGCTTTTCCTACGGTGCGAGCATTTTGCGTTGAGAAAACACTCTTTCGCTCGCGGCTACATGCCGTTTTCCTACCCCCCCCCCCACGCGTCTCACATCGCCAGATACCTACACTCATCCGCTGAGTCGCGTTACCCCCTCCTAAGTGCGAGGAGCGAGACTATTTGCCCCCCTCCATTTCCTTTTTCCCTTTAAATCTCCCCGCGGGAAGCACCTTTTTTCCCCCACGAAGCGGAGGACTGATGTCTTCTTGAGTTTTTCTCTTGGGCGTGCATTGCGTTCTGTCTCCTTTCCCACTTTTCCCTTTAAAATCACGGTGCTCCCACTTTCTTTAACCTGTCCTTTCAGCGCTTTCCCTCTTTGTCCCACCCAATGCTTTTCGTTCCCCTCCCCGTGTTGTAGTTTCCCTGCCACACTTTTTTTATTTTAGAACGTGCTGTGCGTTCCCCCTCACCCCCCTTCCCCCCCTCCCTTCTTCCGTTGCCTCACCCTGTCTTTTTCTTTCCTCGGTACCTTTTTTTTTTCACACACCTCCTATGATTCAGGGTGGTCGCACTCCTGCATGTTCTTTCCAGACTTGGGAGGAGAGACCCAAACGCTCTCTTTGCCAGCAATTGGAAGTTTTCAAGGCGTTCCCCAATTTACCATGAACACCATTTTTCCCTCCCTTTCACACACTCCTTATTCTGTGAAGTAAATTCCTTCACCTAGGTGACGAGGCTTCCCCCCCCCCGGTGGTTTGTTCCCTTCCTTTTCCTTATTCCCCTCCCCTACGGCATTCCGTCCCCTTTTTTTTTGCTCCGGGCCAAGACAGAAAGGGGACTACCGCCGGTTCTTTGACTAAAACGCCCCTCCCCTTGCTTTTTGCCCTTCCGATGCAGGGGGGCTTCGGGCTCTTCCACCCTCCCTTTTCCCCCCTTCCCATACTTGTTTGCGCGAGCAATCCTAGAAACGGTTTTCCCTTCTTTAGTTTACGGGTTCGTCCATCTTCTCTCCTAATGACGGGTGGGAGTTATTTTCTTTCCCTAAAAGCTCTCCCCCACCCATTGACTTTTTCCCACTACTCCTCTCTCCCCTCCAACCGTGATGAGGGGTTTTTTTTTCTTCCCTTTTGAGGGCGGTCGGGCTTTTTCCTTTTTTCCTCCTCCTTTTTCTTTGCTGATGTTAGGTTTTCCTCCTTCCAGTGTCTTCTTACAACTTCTGAGGGGCCGGACCAGAACTTATGCTTTTTCTCCTGGTCTGAACTACCTTCTCTTTCCTCACCCCGAGGTGCCGTACTTCTCGGTTTTTATGGACCCCTTCCCCTCCATTTCGAGCTAAGATGTGAACTCTGGCAAGCGGGTTGGTCTTTGTTCCCCTTTTTCTTTTCCTCCCTGAGGTAGAGATGTTCCTCTCCGCTGATGGCCCGTATGGATCACTTTTTTTTTTTTTTTTTTTTGATGGAGAAATCGACTGCCCCCCTTCCTCCCCCTCCCCTTCCAGCCCGTTCTTTCCCATATATCTCCCCTGGCCGCTGGAACCTTTTCCCTGGGAGGTTCCCTTGCCGATTGAGGATCCAGCCTCGTATGGTCACGTCCCTTTCCTTCTTGGGACTTCCCCCCTACCTAGGCACTTCCCTCTTTCCCGTTCGGGGACCAGGCGGCCTCCTCTACCGAAAAAAACTTAGCATTCTCGGAATTCCCCTCTCTTCCCCCCCAGGTTCTAATCCAGTCTATCCCATGGAAAATCTTTTTCCTTTCCCCCGTTTCAAACACCTTTTTTCTTTTCTTTCCGCGTGGAGGGACTAGTCATTTTTCCCCTCCTGTTTTTAAACGGTCAGACCTGCCTTTCAAAAATTCTCGGAACCCTGCCCCCCTCTCCTGCGTTTTTTTTTCCAGTTCCTTTCTCATGACTCTTAATACCACCGTTTCCCCTTTTTTCTCTCGGTCGCCCCATTACACTCTTTCTCCTCTTACCCGTTTGGTTGTTTTTTATCTCTCTTCTTTTCTTCGGCCTTTGTCTTGCATTGTTTGAGTTTTTTGTGGATGATCCCGCGGATTCTCAAAGCGCCCCCTTTTCTTCTTTCTTCCCTCGCATTGTTGACCAACAGGGCCTATTCCGACGTTTGAACCCTACATCCTCGACCCCGAGTCCTCTCTCTTAATTTCTCTCGGCGCCCGAACCGACCCGTTTTTGCAACGTGGTAAGACAAGCCACGGATTTCTTCGCTTTTTATTTCGGAACCTGTCAGCTTCGAGTGAAATCCGAGAGTAGTAATTTTTCTTTTTCCTGGATGCCGGCTGCTCCCGCCGGCCTTCTGACTCGCGTGTATTCTTCCCCTCCTGACTCTGGACATCGCTGTCTGGTTTCGCCGCTTTTTCTGGCAAAGACGGGGCACAGTTTCCTTTCTCTGATTTTACTTTTTTGCTGCGGCGCTGTTAAGTGTTCTTCCGGCTTTTTCTCCCCCCCAAAATTTGAGTCAAGTTCTTCTTTTGCATCCTCAGAACTTTCTTGCTGCCCAACTACTTTTCCCAACACTCCCCCAACGCGGGACAGTCGGTTTCTCTCTCTTGTCTTATGACCCCTTGCGTGTCGACCCTTCTTCTGTCCTTTCACTTCTTAATCGAATCCCCCCCTTTTTCCTCTTTTGTGGGCCACTCTCCTGCCTATGAACACGTATTCCCTCTTTCTCCAATCCCTCCCCCCCTTGCGATTCCACTTCCTTTCCTCGCCCGTCCGATTAAGGTGGATTTCGAGATGTCTGACCTAGTTCCCAGAGGGGGTTCTCCTTCTTTTGTTTGACACAATAATCCACCTGTTGCTGCCCTCCCGCGGCGAACGTGACTTTTTTTTTCCTCTCTTCCTTTGTTCCCGATGCGTTCTCGCCCCCCTTCATACTTTGAATGGATTTTGAAGCGCCCTTTTCGCCCTCAGAAAAACCCCAGTTGTTTTGTTTTATTAATCCCCCTTGAATGTCTTCTCCTTCTTTCCGTTCTGGCCCACAGCCCTCCTTTTCCCGCTGTTCTCTTTTTCTTACTTTTCTTTGACAAACACCCCCTTTTTTTTGTTCTAGTTTAATTATGAACCCGTGACTCTTTCCCCCTTTGTCCCCCAAGCCTTCTTCGCTTCGGATGCTATTCTGTTTTTTCCTCCTCTTTTCTCACCTGCCACGTTCTCTCCCCCCCCCTCCCCCTCGAAGGATGGGTAGTTCAGTGGGTTCTTTATCACCAGCCATTTCCGTTGCCCAACCTCCCCTCCCCCTCCCACTACTAACCCCCTCTTACCCTCAACCCTTTACAATATCCCCCACCCCTATTCTTGCCATCCCCACTCCCACCCACCTATGCACGCCCCACTTCCCACTCAACCCCCCCTATCGTCCCCCTCCCCTCCCCGCACCGCTTCCCCCGCGATTCCTTCACTACCACCCTAGCCGACCTTCCTCACCATCCACTCCACAGCCACCGCCCTCCCCCCTATCACATTCTGTCCCGTCGTCCCCCTCCATCCCCCCCCCCCATCTTGTCTCATCCGTTCTTACCTCCACCTCTCTCCCACTAAGATCCTCCCCCCCCCCCCGTTCACACCCCCTCATTCCATTAGTCCCACCCCCCCCATCAGACTCAACCCTGTACGCGCTCCACACCACCTTCCAAACCCCCCATCCTCCAACCCCTCCTACCCTCTCCCCTCCCCCTCTAAGCCAACAACCCCCCAATCCCCCCACCCCTCCTCCCCCCCCTCTCAACTCTACCTCACTTTACCCTTTATCCCCGCTTACCCTCTCTCCGCCCACTCTCCTCATCCCCCCCCTCATTACCTTCCCTCATCCCCCCTTCTGTCTCCTCCTTCCTACCTAACTCTTTTCCCCCCCACCCCCAACTCTTTTGCATTTTCCTTAGAGGAACTCAAGAAGTTTGCTTTCAGTCCTCCTATCAACTGTTTTCACGGGCACCCTCCCCCATTTTTTTTTTATTTTATTCGCGCCCCCTTTTTTCATATTGTTTATGTGAGGCTCTTTTTTTCTTCCATGTCAATGACACCTCCCTTTCCTAAGTTTTTTCCAATACCCTCCTTCTCCTCAGTCCGCTTTCTTTTCTGAAACGGTTTCCTTTTTTTTTGATTCTGCAGGCTTCTGGCGTTTTGCCCAATCCTGCGCTCCCAGATTACAGATTTCACTTCCCTCGCTTTTCCCTCTCTCTCGCCTTTTGACTGCCTTCTCCTTCAGGTCGGAATCTTTTTGTATGTGGCCTTTTGCCTTCGAGAGATCTTGTGTCGCCCTGCTCGCTAGGCCTAGACAAGCTATAGGCCCCCTCCTCCTTTCAATGGCTTTTTTCCAAAATTTCCTTCCCTCTACTTAGCCTCCACTAGAATGCAGCCCTTTTTTTTTCTCGAGTTCGTCTAGCCCCCCCCAGTTTGTTCCCCACCCAGCGTATCTGTTCGCCGAGTGAAATGCTCCTCCTCTCCCCTCTGCGCGCCCCGCCTTTTCGCCCCGAACTTATTTGTCCCCTCTCCGCACCTGTGCTCTGACCAGCGACACAGACTTTGCTCTTCTCTTTAGGGTCTTCCCATTTGTTCTCGTACTTTCTTTAGCACTTTCCTGAAGCAATTTTCTTTTGCCCTCGGTGATTATCAATGTCCCCCGCCGGGGATGAACTTTTTTTCTGTCCCCCCCCCCCTCCCCCCTTCCCCGCCCCCCCTCCCCCTCCCTGAGCCTACCCTTGCCCCCCCTTGCTCTGCCTGCTCTTCGGTGCTCGACACTAGTGCACCAATGGTGTCCTCCGTGTTTTAGTAAATGCTGTTTTCTGTTTCCTCTTCCCCTCAATCTTGGTTCTGCAATAACCCCTTCTCGTTTCCTCGCAAACGTCAACCTTCGGTTTTTTTTTTGTGACTCCCTTTCTGCCCGCGACCCCCCCCCCTCCCGCCTTCTATTTGCCGTTGATTTCTTGTCTTCCAGATCTTACCCCGCGGTCGACTTTCTTAGTCTTGCTTCAAGATCAGTTTCTCGCTTCTTTAAGTGGACAGATTTTCCCCTTTTCTTCCTCTGTTCCTCTTTGCGAGTTCCTCTCCTTCTCGGAATCAGCAGGGTCGTCTGAACAATTCGCATTGATCCATGCGTTCCCGTCTTTCCGTCCCTTTTCCCACTCTTCTGCCCGGCATTCCGGTCAGTAGATCTTGGCCGCCTCTCTTGGGCCCCTCCCAGCGGTCCCGCGCACACATTTCGATCTTTTGCCTCTCGGCGCAAAGACAACCGCATGCCTCCCCTCCCCTTGGATAGACGTTTTATCGTTCTTCCCTTACCCCTCAGATCCTCTTCCCTCCCTTGACCATTAGAGATTTTTCTTTCTTCTTTTTTTGGCGCAGTCCTCCCGTCCCCGCGCTGTTCCTCTCTATTTTGATTGTTGCACGTTCTCCTAGTCTTATTTTTCATTTTGATAAAATCCTTTTTTCTGAGAAACACCAAACCATTTACCGCCTACCGACTTCCCTTTGTCTGGCAATAGGCCCCATCCACCAGGTTTCTTTACCCCCCCCTTCCCCCCGTTTTCGTTCTTCCTTTTCTCCCCCGTTTAGTCCCCTCCGTCTCCCTTCGTAGTTTCTCCAGGCCCCTCTCCACCTATCTCGGAGCAGCCCGTACAAACCCAAACATTGAGTTATCTTCCCTTTCTCCCCCCATGGCTTTGGTCCGTGTTTCGTCGCCCTTAGGAAACTCATTTCCTTTTTTTTTTTCTTCCCTAATCCATGTGCTGTCAGATTGTCGTCATGTCATGGGCGCTTTTCCTGCCCGCCTCCGGCCAATTACGGACCTCCTGTATATCTTTCTTTGCTTGAACTTCCTCTTTTTCTGTCGGTGATCTTTTCTGACTAGGGAGCTACAACTGTCTTTTTTTTCCACTGCCGGGACTGACCGTCCCCCTTATAGTGTACCGTCCTTCTGCCATCGCAATTAAAAGACTTCCCTTTTCTAATCTCCATTTGTGCTCTTCCCCCCCCCCCCTCTCACAGTAGGAAAACCTGCCAGTGCCATTTAGTTTTTCCTCTTCACCAGCGTCTCAGTACGTCTTCCTCTTTTGTCCTTGAAACGAGAAGGCCCTCCCTTCCCCCCCTAGTTCCTCTTTAGAGCAGGGCGTCTGTGACTTATTTTTGCTTTCCCTTGCCTGAGATAATTTTCGTCATGATCCTTTTTCCCTGTTCCGTTCGACGTTGGATGCTTTTTTTCCTATTCTGATCGAGAAATTTAGGTCTCCCCCCCCCCTCCTTGGCTTTTCCTTCTTCGTTTTGCACTTTTCTGTATGATCCGGGATGCTCCCCCCTTGTATGCGGCAACAGTTCCGCGCGGTCAGCCAAGTCCCAGGTGCTTTGGCTTTCCCTCGATTTCAGTTCCCCACCCCCTGAAGATTGACCCCCTTTTCTTCTCCTTTTGTTACGCCGGCAGCGAGCTTCTACCTGTTTTTTTTGCGGCCTTGTACGCCCTTTTTCCCTCTGACACTTTTTTTACCACCATCAGGTTAGGTGTCCCCCCCTTTCCAAGCCCTTTTACCCGGAAAGTAGCGGATTTTTCTTCCTAATTGTCCGACATTCCTCCCTAGTCCTACCACGAGAAACGACCGTTCCTCTCCCCCAAACGAATTTAATTGCTTCTCCTCCCCTCAATGCTGGCCTCCCTGCGTCTCTCTTCGGATTTTTGACCTGTTCGTGAAGTTTACTTTCCCCTTTTTTCTGACGATCTTGACCCCTATTTGTTTCTCTTCTTGGACCCTTTCCTGTCGAATTCTTTAACTTTTCTTCTCTTCGAGGTCAAGACAGGTTATTTGCCCCGTCGAAATCCCCTCAATAGTTCGTCCAAGGGGTTCTTCGGGTTTTTTTTTAGGTTTGTTTGCCTTTCTTTCCCCAGTCTGTTCGATCAGTGCCTCTTGTCGTCACTTTCTCGTTCCCCTCTCATCCTCTTTCCCCGATCTTACAGCTCTTGATCGGACCTTTCCCTCCTTCTTATTTGAAAGCGAGATCCCCCTTTATTGTTTTTGTTTTTTTTGAGGCGACTTGGATATTTCCTTCAGGGCTTTCGTTTTCCCTTTCCGGGGATTTCAATTGTACCTGTCCCCCTTTTGTGCTGCTATCCTTTTTGGAAATTTTATTTCTTGCGTGCCCAGTGTCTTGCCGACATTTCCTTCTAATATGCCAAATCTATCCTTCTTTTTTTTTTTCCCTCCCCTCCCTTTGTTTTTGAGCTTCAGCGACTCCTTTGTTTCCCCCCCCCATCCTGGCTATTCGTTCCACTGGGTCCCTCTAACCCTCACCTTTGCACCCCCTTCTTCATTCCGATTGTTGACCCTTTCTCCCCGGTTTGCGTCCCACCGTACAGATCTTTCCCGAAACCAAACTTACGAGACCCCCCCCAATTTTTCGTTGCTCTCCCCTGGACATCAACCGTTGAGATCCTCTTTACCCACCTCTGGCAAGTTTTTTGTTTCTACCACATTTGGCCGTCTTCCCTGGATTTCTGATAGAGTGTATGTGACCACCCACTCACTTTTCTTTTTTAGAGAGATGAATCACCCTCTGTTCCCGAGTCAACCCCCCTCCCCTGTCGGTGAATGCGTTCCCCCCCTGTCCAAGATACAGCTACCCTTGCTCAAATAGTGTCCGGCTTTTCTTTTCTCCCCCCCCGTCCCCCCCCCTTGCTTAAGTTTCCCTTACAGGTTCTCTACGGAGAAGGCCCCAGCTTTATCTCCCCCAGGGACAGCTCTTTCCCCCCTTCCCGGGCGTTTTCCCCCCCCCTTTTCTAACATTTCATTTTTCTGCCGCTGCGCGTGGCTGGATTCCTGCCATCCATTCTTTTGTGCTCAGCTCTTACCCCCATGCCCCCCTTCGCTTGGGGTCTCTCCCAATTTTTTTTTTTTTTTCTTTTTTTTTCTTTTTTTTCCTTTTCCTCTTTTTTTTTTTTTTTTGCGTGGTTCAGCTATTCTTTTTTTTTCCATGTTCGGGCTCCTCCCCTTCCTCTCTCAGGCCGTACCGAAATTTGAGGTCCTTTTGCCTTTCCACGTCCCCCGTTCGGTGAAGGTGTGTCCTTTTCATGGACGCCATGACCTCACCCACCCCTTTTTTTTAGTGCGCCTCGTGCCCTCCTTCTCCTTCGTCGCCCCGGTCGATTTCCTTTCTTATGAGAGGTGAAGGTCAAGCTTCTTTTTTCCTCCTCCTGTTGAGCGGCACTGTTGACTTTATGGACTGAGTTCTGGTCCTGTTTTACCAATCGCCGGTCCTGTACACTCTGATCTTCCAGTCCCTTCCCATCCTCCTTCCTTTCCACAGGTCCACCCACGAGCGAGCTCCCTGCAGATCGCGTCCCTTTCTCTTGACTCTCCCCCTCCAGCTCCTTTTCCTTCGACAGACTAGGAATTGAAGATGAGTCCTCGGCCTTCCAGAATGCCCAGAGGAGCCCATGTCTCCCGGCAATGCCCCCCTCTCGGCATCCGTAACCCTGAAGGTTACACGTCGTCGTTTTCCTGGCCCCCTTCATCTCGGATATTGAAGATGGTCCACTAGTCTTCTCGGTCTGGGTTGGGGCACTTTCCTTTGTGATGATAGGATTGTGAGTCCATTTCTCTGGCGACCTAAGTGATTGTTTTCCTGCGTCTTTGGTTTTTCTGTTGCTGTTCATCTTTCTTCTCCCTTCATTGTCCCTTCGTTCCTGTTCTTAGTTCACTTTTTCCCTTGCCTGCACGATAAGCTGAACCTGAACGGACCCTTTCTTTTCCATGTCGCCCCGCGCTGACCAATATACTGATTCTTTCTTTCCCGGAGTCAGTCCCCAGTGCCCGTCTCATGACATTTTTTCTCTGCTCCCTTTATTTCCTTCCCGCCCTATTCTTGTCTCTTGTTCTAAGCAACTCCCCTCCTTTCTCCCTGGCTCGGCCACCCTTGTTCGGTTAGAGATGATTAATCACTTGACCCCGTGCTTCAAAGAAAAGGATTCTCCCCCTGCGCGCATGTTTCTGCAGACCCAGCTCCCCTTTCCGAGGGTGTACCGACACTTTCCCTTTCTTTCTGTGGCTATTGAAAAACAATTGAATTCGGTGCTTCGTTCCCCAGACTTGTTGGGTGGTGGTGTCTCTCCTTTTTCCACCCTGCTTCTTGCTGGTCCCCCTTTTCCCGTTTTACCCGAAGTCCTTGCCAATATTCTTCCCCCGAGAGCTCGACCCGCGGAGACACTGTTGCTGCAGCAGTTTTTCCAACCTCCCCTCCCCCTAACATGTCAACTCTTTCCAGATTACGCTTCCTCGTCTCCCGGTTTTTTTACTCGTCTGTTGGAGCTGTCATCAGATTCTCCCCAAGGTCTTCTCAACCCTTTATGTCCGCATGCATTTTTTTTCTTTTGGTTCGGATTCCAGTCCATCGAACTTCGAGGAACTTTTTCTGTGATGGGCCATTTTTTTTTTTCTTATTTTATGTGACTCATTTCTCGACTACAGGATTGCAGGCCTAGTTCCCTTTCTTCATATTCTGAAATCCGACAATTCAGTTTCCCCACCAGGTCTCCTTCTTTTTTATCCCTCTTGATTGGTAAGCGCTTGTTCCTCCCCTCCTTGGTTTAAGCTATTAACAACCCCTCATCTCTTTCACGGTCCTTTCAGACGGAGTATCTTTACGAGGAATATGCTCGAGTCCGGCTAAGACGGCACACGCGCCAACCGTAGACGCCGCTGAGATCGGTCTCCCCTCTCTCGGAGCCTTGCTTTTTCGCGATTTGCGGCCGCGGCTCCCCGGCTTCCTCGGAGGCATTGTTTTTCTTCTTCTCCTTACTCCTAATGTTTCGTGTTGTTCTCTTTTTATTTTAAGGCTTTTATTGCAAGCTTACATTTTCGCCGCGGCACCTTCCCCCCCAAGGGCTTTTCTGCAATTCCCTCTTTACAACCGATGGTTACTTGGCGTCGCAAGGGTTCTTTCCAACGATCGATTTTTTTCCGCGATGCAGTTTTTTTGTCCGACTTTCCCAATCACAATTCATTTTTTTCCCCGGTTTTTTTTTCCTAAAGGATATAAAAACCCGAGGGAAGACTTTTTAACGCTTCTTTTCTCTTGCCATTTCCTTTGCTTATCACCGGTTTCTCAGCGCCCTTTTTTGTTCCAAATAAATTTTTTTTTTTCCAATTTTCCGATGAGTAGGACCGACGTTTTTCCCCCACTTCTTTTTAGGTCGTCTTTCTGCTGTTTGGAGCTTCCCTCCCTGTTTTCGTTCCGACTGTCGGTGACGGTCCTCTGACCCCTCACTTTTTATTCATCCTCCTTTAGTGGCCCCCCCCTTGACAGGTTCTGACGATCTCACTCACCCGTCCTTCTTCTAGGTCTGCTAAATCCAGTTCCTTCCTGACTTTGACTTACCTTTGCTTCTTGTAATTGCCGGTACGTCTGGTTCCTCGGGCTGCGCAGGGGCGTCTCACCCCCCACCCAGATTCGAGACGAGGATCCCCCCCCCCCCTTTGAAGTCATTTTCACCCAAATCTCCTTCATTCCATTTCCCCTATAAAGATCTTTTTTTTTTTTTTTGCCTCGATACGCGGTGAACCTTACTGAAGCTTGGGTGTATCCTTTCTATGTTCTCCCCCCTGCCCTCTCATGGAACGTCCGAGCCTCATCCTCTTCCACGTTTTTTTTTTTTTCGCAACTGCTCGGCCTTATCCTTTGTCCCCCTTTGAGGTTTTTTCTTGGCGCCTCCTTTTTCCGTTTCCCCAGGAAGATTTTTTCATTTACATGGGACGGACCACCCACGATCGCGGGTCCTCCCATGGTACAGCCCTATTTCCACCAACAATTTTTTTTCCTCTGAAGCTCGCGGTCTTCTTCCCCCTTCCAACCCCGGTTTATGAGAATAGCATGTGTGTGCAGTTCTACGACATCATGCCTCTTTCGCCCGGGCCTAAGCTTTATTTTTTCTGGATTCAGCTAATTTTCTGAACCTTTTCCTCGATATAGGGTGTGCCCCTCACTTTACCCCTCCATGTTCCTACTCTCGTCCTTTGAAAAAAGAGACATTTTTCAGCAGAACGCCATTTTCAAGCTTCGTTTCCAGGACTACTCCCCCATTTCTTTTTTGTTGTTTCTCCCAAAGAACCCCCCTCGGTTGACTCTCTTTTTGGTGTTTCCCCACGCACGTCCTTTCCCAACGTCCACGAAGGCATCGTCCCTTTTTCCCCCCTTTTCACTCTCCCTTCCTTTACCTTCAAAGGTGTGGAAGGACAAATTTTCCATTTTTTTTATTTTTTTGGCTGCGCTGCATTGGGTTTTGCCCTCGTGGACCCAATCCTTCACTTCTTCTTTTTCTTCGCCAGTCATTCCCAACCAGTTCCCCCTTCCTCTCTTACAGGGGACGCCTTTTAGTGAAATTACGGTGCGTACTTCTTCCCGATATCCACAAAAGCCGGTTTTTTCCCATCCCTCTTTTCTCTGAAATCCCCTTCTATTTCTTTCCTGAGGTTTCTTTGGGAACTCTCCTTTTTCGTCGGGATTACTTGATGTCGTCAGCCGGGCGTTTCTGTCGTTCTTCCCCATTGTGGCTTCCTCACCAGACCCCCTCGTCCCCGATTGGCTTCAATTGACGACTCCTCGGTCCTCTAGGGTTCGTGCCGCCCCCCAACCGCCCCAATTTCTCCTTGCCTTGTTTGCTCAGAAAGCGTCTTTTTTGTTGTTGATTTGTTGTTTCGTTCCGGGTTTTCTGAGGTTTTTCTCGTCGTCCTTTTCCGTCCCCTTCTCCTCTTCTGCGGTTTGGAGTAGAAGTTTTTAGAAATCTTCCCGGCCCGTCAGAGCCGTATCCACGGTGTCTTTTTGAACCTCTCGAGCCGGCAGATGGCCCGTTCTTGTTTTTTTCTCCCCCTTCCTCGGCTTTCTCCCCCTTTTCCGAGATTTCCCAGGTTCCTTCAAGTTGATGTCTTACCTTAAATTCGAGGCATTTCCCCCTCTTTTTCCTTTTCTGTTCCCTATACCGCACCTTCGCCCTTCTCTTGTTTCCTTTTCCCGTTTCTAATCCCTGCGATTACTTCTTTTTCTTCGTTTCAAACCAATTGTTTCTATTCTTTTTTTCTCCCCCATTCGACGCCTTTTTTCTCTTTATGCTGCGAGGTTTACGTCTCCTTCCCATACCGCCCTTGTTTCCCCAAACTTTGTCCTGCACCCTCCTCTTCCCGGTATGAGTCTCGGGTTTTTTCTGCTCGCCGCTTTCCAACGCGGCATTAAACCGGCATTCCCTTTTTCCTTGATGTCTTACCACCCCTATTACTTTTTCCCCCCCCCGTTTTGGTGTTGAGATCTCGCTTGTATTCTTCTCCCACTTCTTTTCTGCTTCGGTCCGCGTGGATTATCCTGCCCGTTTCCTTGCTGTTTCTGTGACGAGGGTTCCGTGATTGTTTGTCCAAAGGCCGTGATTTCTTTTTTTAACCCTTTCCCTCGTATTGACGAGTTCAATCACTTTCGTCCTGAAGAGAACCCAAGACCCGTTTTTTTTACCCCTTTTTTTGAAGCTGAATTTTCTTTTTTTTGATTTTAGAACATTTTCCGCTCGAGGTGAAAATCCGAGAAGTGTGAAGTTGCTTCTTTTCTCTTTAGTTTACTCCTGATCTTCTTCCCCCCTCTGATTTTCATATTCCAGAATCCGTAACTCCCTTTTCTTTTTTGGGAGAAGCCGTTCGTCCTTTTGCTCGGTTTTCCCTTCGGCTCGACGATTTCGACTGACTTTCCCTTTTCTCTTTTCCTTTTTAGGGCGTCTTTTTCTAATCCCCTCCCCCCGTACTTTTTTATCTACATGGATGAATAAGTCCTTTTTTTTCTTTCGCCAAAGCAAGAAGAAACACCCACCCCACCCCGTTCCTCCCTTTCTCGCTTTCGTCTAGACAGTGCCTTTCCCCCTCTACTGTTCTCCCTATTCTCACTCTCCCTTCTCCCAGTCCTGCCCTCCAGGTGCTGGGCGTTCGCCTCTACTGCCTCGACGAAACATCTTTTTTCGATCAAGCCCGGACATCTGACGCCCCCCCTCTCTTTCCCCGCAGGTCCCCGCAGGCATGGGCTTTTTTTTCCCCCTCTCAAGTTTTTATGTATGGGAATTTCTTGTTCGATCTTGGGCGCTCAAATCTCCACCGCATTGGCGCCCCAGTGAGGCACCCCCCCCTATTTTTTTTCATTTTCTCGGATCCTTTTTTTTTTAGATTTCTGTCCGTCATTCCTTGTTTTAATTCTTGGATTGGCCCGCCCTTAAAGAAACAATGTCCACTCCTTCCCCCCTCACCTTCGTTTCTTTGTTTTCCCCTCCATTGACTCTTCTTTCCTTTGTAGGCTGTTTTCGGCCAACAGGCGATGCCTCTCTTTGGGCATGACGTGAAGTTTGTCTTTGAACCCCCCAAATTTTCTCCGGACGTTGACTTCCTTTTTCATTCTCCTGCAAAGTGCTGCCTTCGGCCCTCTTTTTTTCCCTTTTTCCCCTTTGTAGATGAGCTTTTTCTTTGGGTCCGCGTGGCTCCCTGAGAATTCCTTTTTCTCTCCCACCCTGATATCGTTCTTATTGCGGTGCAGGGCTTTCATCAACAAAGAGTATGATCGTCCCCCCCTTTCCGCCACATCCTCTCCTCCTTCACCCTTCGTTTTCCCCCCTACCCCTCCCTCCCACCATCCACACTCCCCACCCCCCCTCCCTTCCCCAACACCATCTGGGGACGCACACTCCTTCCTTTTCCTAATGTTACTCCCTCCATGTAAATCTCATCTATCATAATCTCCATCCTTAAATCTCCTACTTCCCTTTATAACCCTCGGGGTCATTGATTAGAGGCCGCTCTTCCCCTAATAGACCTTGTGGCAGGTTCCTTCGTGCCATCTTAGCTAACCCCCAACCTCTTTTTTTTTTGTTCACCCGGATTTCTCTGTTTTTTTGACGCTCCCCCCCTCTCCCCCCACCCTTCCTTACCCAATGTCACTGCCATCGCCTCCCGTCCCTGCGACCAGACCTCCCGGCTCCTCCCCCCTGCTCTTTTAGTCTGGTTACTTCCTTCTCCGTCGCGAAGGGAGTCTGCGACCCTTTTCCCCGCTCTTTCCCTGCTTAAGATAATACCTGAGATCTGAGTGCGGCGCAGATGCTTTTATTCTCGTCTTCCCTTCGCTGAATGTTTTTTTTCTGTCAGGCCTCCGCACTGACGAGACTCTTGTGTTCGCATTGTGATCCTGCATCACGTACCGTCTCCCTCCTCCTCTTAATTTCCCCTCTTCTTACCGCCTGATAGTGCCTTCCCTCCCTTCTGGGTGATGTTCGATCTTCTCCCCGTTGCTCTGCCGAACGCGTATCATCCCGATTCCACCTCTCTTCTCAATAGTTCCCCTCCTTGCCAATCCCTCTTCACCTCCCCGTCTTAGAAAAACCCTATCCCCCCTTCAGCCATGGGTGGTTGTCGGTTCCCCCTTTTTCCAAACGTTCTAATTTGCGCGCAGATTGGGGTTTCCCATTTGCGACCCCCATCGTCTTCTTCCCCTTCTCCTCGAAAAGAAATTCCTTCTTCCCCCTTTTTCGGTTATACTTGCCGTAAGTATGTGGGTGATGCATTACTGGCGACGACCTAGCCTTCGTCCCGAGCAGTGTTCCTTTGATGATGACCTCCCTTAGTTCCATTAGTTTGGCGTAGCAACCTCGTCCGTCATTTCCCGCATTCCAGCTCGCCAGTGGAATCTTTTTTCCGTTTCCCGCTGCAGTTTAAAGGCCGTTGGTACTGCAGTCCCAACTCCCTTCGTCCTTCGCCGTTTGTCCCCAGTAAATTCCTTACGTGCCTTCTCCTTGCAAAAGAGCCTTTTTCTCCCTGCCCTTCTGGCACCGACTATGCAGATATACTCTTTCTTTTTTTTCCGCTGAGGATCAAGAGCCGCGGCATCTCTGCCGGTCTTTTTTCCCCTTTACCGAGGCCCCTTTCATCCTTTCGTTTAGCTTTTCCTCCCTGGACCTGATATTGGAGTCAGGCATTTCCGTTTTTGTTGGGGTCGCCTTTCACCCTCGCCTTGGTCCGCGATTTCTCTCAGGTGCCAGCTTCCCTTCAACCTTTAGATCCTTTTCTCGATGCCGTGGCCCCTTCAGTTTCTTTCCCGCGCAATGGTTGCGCTCCGGTCTCCTCCCCCCCCCCCCCCCTTCCCCCCGCACCGAAAACCCCACCAATGCATTGCCGAAACCCCGAATTGCCTTTCCCCCCTTTCTCTCGGCGGTTTTCAGTCCCCCGACTCTCCCCCCTCCCTGTGACCAGCGCCATTTTCTGAGATATTGCCCCCGGCTTGTTTTGCCTGCGCTTTGGCTCCCCTTTTTTTTTCCGTCCGCGGGCGAGATATCGTCACGGATTTGGGTAGTATTTTCGTATCTTTCATTTAAGTTTCTTCCCCCATCCCCCGGAAAGTTTTTGTTCTTTTTACAAAACCCCATCTTTTTTTTCATCTCATCAACTGCATAGGGTGTTTTCCCTCTGCCCGAAAAATCATTTTTTCCCCCCTCCCACCCCCTACACCCCCCCCCACGCCCCCCCCCCCGCCCTCCTCCCCCACGCTGATCTTGATTCCCCCTTTTCGAGATTCTCTGTTTTCCCCTTTTCCTGCCACGCGAGCCATTGTTCGTTTCGCGCACTTTTCCCCATATCCCCCAATATAGCATTTTTCTTTTCCCCTTTTTAGACCCCATTCTTCTGATCGGGAGACCTTGTTGGAGTTTTTTTACGATAGCCCAATCCTTCGGGGGGCTTCCAGTTGAATCGTTAGCCAGATGATGTTTCTGTCCTTTCTTGGGGACTGTGGTGAAAGACTACTTCCATAGGCTTATTAGTTGCGCATCCAGGCGCTTCCCACCCTAGCGGTCCGTTTTTTGTATCATATTCTCGTATTGAGCTCCAACATGCGTACGGTTCATTCCCCCCTAATAACTGAAGAGACCTTCTGCCGCCCCGGCCCGCAAATCCCCCCTCACTACTGGACCAGAATGTCTTTCTCCCTCTTACTGGCTCTTCTTAACATCTCCTTAACCAGAGGAACCTCCCTTCAACCCACATTCTGCTGCTATCTATCAGAGTACTTTCCCCACCCCACTCTAGGATTTCCTTGCCCGATCCATTCCATTAGTCCGCGTATTCCCTATTCATTTCGGAAGTATGTGTTGAGGATTCATCTCATTCGTTCCTATGTAAGATGGCTTCGGTCCCTCTTCGCGCTTTGTGAATTCGAAGATTTCAATTCCGGCGACCCTCACGTTTTTTTTGCCTAGTCCTCCCCACCCCTTTTCTCGACTGATGCGTTCCTTCCTCTTTTCAGGCACGCGATCCTCCCGTCCCAGTCGATGTTACAGTTCCTGTGTTCGACCCCTGCGCTTCTCTTCTCTTCAGTCAAACCTGCCTTTACCTCGGACTCCGAACGGTTTTCTGGACAGTTCCTCCCCGGCGTTCTCCCCAGTTGGGCGGGAATTGTTTGCGTTCCCTTTTTTTCCCGAAAACCTGCCCCCCTTTTTGCCGGGCTCAGTTCCCTTTCTTCCCTCGTCTCACAGTCCTGCTCCTACATTGACTATCCGCCCCTCTTCAGGTTGCCCCACGTCCGCTCCCCTTTCCCCCATTGTCCTGATGATTCCACCACGCGCGGCCGATTTCTTTCTCCCGCCTGTTTTATGGCTCCGAAGCGCGAAGAGCTCCTTTTCCTGTTAGGGACGTTTACCGACGGCGCCGAATGCTTGCCCTTTCTTCCTTCAGATTCCCTTTGAGTAGTTAATCCCACCTGGTCAGTTAGACCCCTACAGTTAGGTTAACGTCCGCTGAAGCCGACAATTTCGCCACCTTTTACGCTTGCTCCGTTCCCCCAGTGTGATGACCCCTTAACGAAAAGTTTTTAGATTTGCACGCACAATGGCGTTCCTCTCGCCCCCCTGTGCCCTAGATTACTTTTCACTTCGATTGGCTTTTCCTTCCATGTTGTAGCATAGTTGCGTTTCTTTTTCCCTCTCTCGAAAGTGAATTTCGGTTTTTTTTCAGTATTGTGATAGTTCAAATCTGGTCTGCCTCTTTTTGGCTTCTGCAAGGGAACTTTTTAAAGTTCCCCTTTCCCTCCCTAGGGCTGAATCCGCCCTTTCTCCCTTGTTAGAGGGCCCCGTGTCCTATTTTTCCATCGCCTCTTTTCTATTAATTTATGTCCCACATCTCCTATTTCATTAATAATAAGTTTGTTTTTTTTCGCTTTTTTCTCATAGATGGGAATATAATACGTGCCTTATTGAGTCGCCAATTTTTGCTACAGTCACAGTGCCCCACTTCGTATGAAGCCTTGGTTTTTCTCCCCCTTTTTATGGGATTTCCTTACTTTTTCCTAAACTGGTCATTCAGGTCGTTCTCCCACCAAGCTCGGCCCTAATGAAGAGAAAATGTTAGAGAATACCCTCACATCCGTGTCTCGATTGCACACACCTGCCCCTCTTGTCTCTTAAGGTTACGAGCCCTCCGTGTGACTTCAAACCATAGTACCACTATCTATCCCCCCTTCTTTTCTTGGACGCGAGGAGGACGACATGTGTTCCCGTCCCCAGAAAAGTAAACTTGAGGTGTTCTTTTTTCCTTTTTCCCCCAATTCCTCCTCTCCGAATAAACGGTAGAACTTTGTCGCCTTCTACGTCCCGCAAATTTAGAAACTCTTTTTAAGTTATAAGGTTCCCGGTTCTTCGACCGCGCGCCCCTTCCAAGCCCCCCCCACACAAGATGCTCCTCCCCCAATTTGCCAAGCTAGGCGCCGCTTCCCCGTCGACCAGGTCCCCACATGCTTTCCCCCCCTTGACCGAGGCTGTGATGCGCCCAAACACTGCTTGGCGCAATTTATAGCTACCCCCCTTCCGGATGGGTTTTTATACCGAAAAGGTAGTGCTCTTTTATGGATCGTGACGGATTTTTTCACCCCATTGGTTCTTCTGAATTAGATCGTTCCCACGAAGGTTGCTTAAGTTTCCCTTCGAACTGAGGTGCGGTGTCTTCTCCCCTCTGGAATCAGCCCAGAAACAAAGTGAGTAGAATACTCTTCCTTTATTACTAATCAGGTAGAGGTCTTGTTTTCTGTTTCTGTTTTTTTTTTTTTTTTTTTTTTTTTTTTTGCGTTGAATCTTCCTAGTTTTCGTTCCTTGCCCTCCCTCTCTTTTTTCTTAGAGAAAAGGTAGCGAGCACGGACTTTTTTGACAATTCGAGTCTTCCCCATCTCGGTCCTTGAAATTTTCATTCACGTCCCTCGGACCTACATTAGTCATTGACTGGGGCCCGCTCCTTCCTTATTCCCCGAGCCTCGCCGCGCCTGGAAATTCTACGCCGCACATGTTGACATTTCCCCGTCCCCCTTTCGGAAGTTTCTCAGCCCATCGTGAAATTAACTGAAGATGAGTTCCTCTCCCTCCAGTGGCAGCGTCGACTATTGACATACCTCTGCCCGAAATGCCTCCAGTCTCGTTCTTTTTTCAAGGACCCCTCGTCTCCCCCCTGATTGACCCCCCCCTGGTTGACCGATCTATGAGCGCTTTTGGCCGGACTGGGTTCTCTTGTGTTCTTCCCGTCGGGTGAGAGCAACGATTTTCGTACCGCCAAGGCTTATTCATCCTAGGTCCAGGGGGGGATTGCGAGTGTTGTTTCCCATTGACGGGTGGCCGTTCTGGCATTTTCTAATTTTCAGTTCCGTACCGTTCCCCAGCTGGTTATCTCCTCTCAGACAGTGACCCCGCCCTTGAATTCCTGGCCCCTTTGTAGCCGTGAGCCTTTTTTTTTGCAACAATATACTGAAGTGCAGCCTATTTTCCGGTAAGGCTTCCGTTTGCCCGATTCCCCCCATTTCCACTTCAAATGATGGGACGAACTATGTGTGCGCCCACCTTCTCTTCCACAAGCAGAATCGTTTTTCCTATTAGGCTGCTGCACGACCTCCCCACCCTGGCGCCTGGTCCCCCCAGTCACCACTCCCTGTGGTTAGGTGTCTGATATGATATGGAAATTTTGCCTCACCGTACTAACAGCCGCTTTTAGTTTTGGGGCGGAGTTTTTCTTCCCCCCACTGACCCCCAACTGATCACTCTTAGATCTTAAGCGGAACCTTGCTTGGCGGGGGCTATTTTTCCCACCCTTGACACCAGAGTCCCCCCTGTTTTTTTCTCTTCTTGCAACGAGGTTTGGTGTTTTAGATTCACCACACTGCTGATGGTTCTCTGAATCCCAGCCCTTCCCCAGAAGGGCCTTTCTCCTTTCTTGGTTTTGAATTTCTCCCCGCTTCCTTCATGAGAAAAGTAATCTCACTGGGTTCAAAACCCGAGTGTTCCCCGACATTTATCCCCGATTCTGTGATGGAGGTTCTCGTTTGGTCGTTCTCTTGCGCTTCTAAAAAACGTGTCTTACCTGAACTTCGTTTCCTCATGAACTTTTTCCTATTTGGTCGGTTCGCCTCGGTATTTTTTCGGTATAGGCAATTTCGGCTGACCTTGGCTTTTTTCTCCCCCCCCCCTTTCTCTGTTCAAGATAGACGACCTTCTTGCAGGCATTCCGTTACCTTCATCTGGTTTTGAACTCTCCCAATTAGAAATTCTCCTAATATTCTTTCCCCCTCCCCTGCTTCGGTTCAGTCCCGAATACTTTGTCTGCGCGGAGTTGAAAGCTATTACCCGTAGCAAAGATTCCTTCTCTCTTTTTCCACACTTCCCCAGCAGTCTAGCTGCCCCCCCGCTTCTCTGGCATAGAGTCGGACGACTAACCGAAATCAAGTTCCTCAGAGCTTCGTGATTCGGCCCCAAGCGCTTTGACTACGGGCTTCTTCTCCTTTTTTTGCGGTATCCACTTCCCTCCCCCGGCTTTTTTAATCGGTGCGCAATTTGTTGTTACGTTTTTTGCGCTATCCTACGCCATGTCCCAGGTTTTTTTTATGGCGAAACCGGCTTTTTTTTTGCAGCGGCCGTCAAAATCCTTTCACTTGCAAAAACCCGTGGTTTCAGCCCCCATTCTTTAGTCAATCTACAGTCTTTCTTTTTTCTTCTCAACGATTTTACCCCTTTTCATGCCACACCCGGTGAGACTAAAGTGCCGCTGGAGCGCATTTCTCGTCGTTCGTCGGACATCACCCATCATCTTTGTGCTTTTTACTTGTTCCAAGGATTATTAACCGAGGACCCTCTGTTCCCGCTTCTCCGACTTCTCCCCACATGTGGAGACCCTGGGGATTTCTGCACATCTTTTGTTCCTATCTTGACGTCCAGCAAAATTCTTTTTTTCCCGCCTTTTCTTCGCCCCCCCTTTTGGTGAGTTTTGGGTTGTTTCCGTGTGTGATGCTGGTTGATGGCTGCAATAGTGGATGGACGCTTTCATTAACTTTTGGAAGGCGAGATCAATTCCGGCTATCCCATACTTCTTCTCCTGGCCCGTTAACAACATTGGGGCTTTCGGAATTTTTCTCCCCCCACCGTTCATGTGCCTTTCGATTTTTTCACCTTTAAGGAGATTGCCCTCTTGTCAATTCTTAGCGGTTTTGTTTTTTTCGAGGCCCGGCCTTGACTTGCCCCGAAAACCAATTATTTCCGCTCTTCGTCTCCCTTCTCGCCACCAAACTATTCTTTCCTACATCGCCGTATTCCCTTCTTTCCTACCGCCGCGACCCCCCGAGGGCTTCCTGATTATCTGAAATCGTGGATCTCCCTTCTGGTTCCTACCCTAAGAAGTCCTCTGGACCCCCATCTCCGATGCCCGCACCGTTTTCGCCCAGCGTCGACCTCCGAGGCGCCTTGTCGGGGGTTTTTTTCGCCTGGAGTTCCAGTCCCTGCTTGTACTATAGTGTGACCTAGTTGACACTGAAGACCAATGCTTTTACTGAGAAGGCCCATTTTCCAGCCCCTACTTTTCCACAAACCCAAATGTGTTCGCGTGAAGATTTTTTTCCCCCCGTTTTTAGTTTACCTGGCCAACAAGGTCATGAGGAAGGGAGCACTTTTCTTTCTGCGTGAAGAGTGAAATCTTCCCCCGGGAGAACGTTCATTCGTATTTTCGTCCTCTTTCCTTCTTCGCAACCTCAATAGATGACATTTGGTTGCGGACATACCTTTCCTTCGGCGATTATTCTCCGCCCCCCCCCCCTCCATACGACTCCCCCTCCCCTTTTTCCACTGTGGGAAAGACCTTCGTTTCCCATGGCTTCTTCCATCACTGTTTTTTCACCAATTAACCGAGTAAGAAGTCGGACAGGTTTTTGTGTTTCCCACTCCCCCCCCAAGTTTTCATTCCCCCTCCACCGCCCGGCATCGCGATGTCTCTCCCGGCCACGCCGCAAGGTCCTCCGTCAAAGGTTGAATGGAAGCCACCCACTTAACTAACCATTCTCTTGTATGTGAGGGGGCCGTTGGGGCGCGTTTTCTTTCCCCCCCCCTGCCGTCATTACGGGGAGATCCCCAGCATTCTCACCTTTCCCCCTTCGATTTTTCCCCGGTTTCCTCCCCTTTCTTTAGCCCGGCAAAAGATTTTGTTGATTACTGATCGCAAAGATCTTCCAAAGCACTTTCCTTTTTTCCGAAAAAATACCCTTCCCTTCTTCGTTTTTGCGCTCGGGGCTGTCAACCGGATCTGTTCCGGCTTGATGTTCGACTATCTTAGTGTAGTTACTGAGGCCTGTCGCGAAGCACAAGTCCCCTTTCATCGATGGCGAACGAACCCCTTTCCCGACAGGTTGTTTCAATATAGGGTTATTGCCTTTCCTGCGAGCTGCATCCGATTCCCCCCCTGAGAACGCGCCAAAGCTTTTTGTGGATTTTTTGGTCTTCGGCTTTGCAAGCCCCTTTTTGATTTTTTTATGGAGCGACTTATGCCTCCTATAACGATTTCGAGGTTGTTTGAGCAAAAATCGACGCCCCACAGCGCCGGATTGCCGTATAAATCTTCCCAGGACCGAATGGCCAGTAGGGGCTCCTTCTTTTTAGTCTCAAGAAGCTTCTAGGTCCCGGGCGAGTACGGATCTGCGTCTTTCGGAAAGACACTTAGCCTTCCCAATAGCCGCGGCTGCGTCCCGCCTAACCTTTCACCCCCCTTTTTTCGACCCTTTTTTATCGGCACTTTTCCCCTCTTTCTCCCTTGTTTATAATTCCTTCGACTGCAGATTTCTTGACCTTGCCAACCCCAGTTTTTCTTTTTTTTCTTCCTGACTTTGATTGCAGCTGTCGTTCGTTTTCCTCCCGGTGTTTTTCCAAACGTTTTCCCCTTATTGGTATGCGCCCCTTAACATCGTCACAGGGATTCCCGGTTCTTCCTCTCTTTCATCACCGCCTTCCCTCCCAGGAATAACGTGGGCGCGGGCTCTCCCATCCATTCTTCCTTTTTCTCCCTCCGTTTGTGTTTGTTCTTCTTTTTTTCTCGCCGCGCCCATTTGATTGCGGTTTTTTTTTTTTTTTTCTTCTCAGGATCTCCTTTCCCCCAGAGTCGCTCGGTCTGACGAGGCTTTTTCCGCTGCATTGTGTCCCCCCGTCTTCTTCTGCTCCGTTTTCAAAATAGAAGTTTTTCGACGAGATCAAGCAAATTCGCGTCGCCCCCCTCCCCTTTTTTTTACCACCCCTTTCCCTTTCCCACGGACTTCCCCTTCTTCCCCATTTCAGTCTCTTAGTGAAAATCAGACGGCGAGGTTTCTCTCCTCTCTTCGCGTTGAGATCAAGCTGATTGTATTTCATCGGAACGGCATCCTACGGCCCTGTCTTCTCCAGTTCCCCCCGGCCCCTTTTCAACTCAGGGCCCATTTGCGTTCTCTACTTTTTTTCTGTTGGTTGCTCCTGGCGTCTTTGGTTTTTTTAATCAACATCTAATTTTCGATGTCCTTTCCCGATTAGGAGACATAGTGCTTTCAACTTTTCCCCACCTTCCCCACCAGAGGCTGAGTTATCATTGATTTGCCGTTCCTCTTCGGTTGAACCTCTCTTTTTCCCTCCTTTTTGTTTCGTTTAGCGGACGTTTCCCCATCTTTTTTCGGTTTTTTGACCTGACTGACCTCCCGAGACACGACGACCACTTTTTCAGTCCTCCGCTTCTTTCTTTTAAACGTTTGCCTCATGCCCCTTTTTTTTATTTCGTCTTCCTTCCTTTTTTTAGTGACCCCCTCTCCCTTGGTGGAGAGATTGGAGATACCCATAATCAACGTCCTCGGTGACCTCCCCCGAGGGAGACACAATCGACTATACCCCTCTTTATCCCATCCTTTTCCATCATGCCCCTTGGACCTTCCCCTTACATTTCATGTGAAGATC
>Ga0179591_1365674_pt1 | contig 23394 bp, 22 predicted proteins | sample CZOMad2_1_08_16f_FD_182891 | JGI IMG/M metagenome (GOLD analysis project Ga0179591, IMG submission 182891) | Vadose zone soil fungal communities from Angelo Coast Range Reserve, California, USA - CZOMad2_1_08_16fungal (PacBio error correction) | ecosystem: Environmental > Terrestrial > Soil >... | reverse complement strand
CTCCCCTGTGGCGAAGAGATGACCCTACAAGCTGCTGCCGGTGTTGACCTTCTTTCCTCTTTTTTTTTTTTCCTGCGTGTTCGATATTCCCCCCCCCTCTTTCTTCTCCCCGTGCTTTTTGGCGTATCCGAGCAGCTAGACAGAGCAACCCGATTTGCCCGAATGAAGCCTGAAACGGCCCTTCTTTCTTCACGTATGACGCTTCTTTTGTTCTCTCCTTCGATCTTGAGATTGTCTTCACTTTTTTCTCCTCTTTTGTCTTTCCTCCTCTTGCTCGTTCTGCGTTCTTTTCCGACTTTTTTTTTTGATGTCTTTCAATATGAGGACGGAGAGTCTAGCGTTCGGTAGAGGTGATCTTTAAGACACCCTCCCGATTGCTCCTCCTTTCGTGGTTGTTTCTCTCCCTTCCTCCCCTCCACCTTCCATGGAGTTCCAGTCAGATGTTTGAGTAGGTTCCACCGACTTTTTCCTTTTTTCCGACCCTGCTCAGCAGCGCCATAAAGTTTTTTGTAGACATCCCAATCGAATTCTTTTTGTGGAGGTTTTTTTTACTAAACTTCCCTTCCCCCTTCCTCACCCTTTCGCTTTCCCTCTCCATTGCGGTGTCATATTTTAGGATCTACCAAAACAACATTCTGCCTCCCTCCTTAACTGGGGTGAAGAAATCATCGTGTCGAGCGATTGACTTTAGAACGTAAGACGAGATCACTGCCCGCATCCCCTCGCTTTCGCCCCTTACCTCCATTCCCTTTCACTTACTTCCTTGTCGATCCCTTCCCCTTTCACATTCTAACGTTCCCCCTTATTGCCCATAGTGTTTCCAGTCCCTAGAAAGGATCAAGAAAGGTTTTCTCTTTCTCCCTCTTCGTTTGTTCGCATTCCCCGTACTCGACTATCCTTTTTTTTTGTCAGAGGGTCTTTTTCCCCCTTGTTCGAGATCTAACAGGCATCGGCCGTAGGTATACAGATGTCTGTTTTCTTCTTCTGGAACGTGGAATTCCCTTCCCTCTCGTCTTTCCGTTCTCCACTTTTTTAACGCGGCCCCGACCCTCTCCTTTTTATGTCTGTTTTTCCCTGTAGGCTGAGTGGCCCACAACGACGTCAAGGATTTCACCTTTCTTTCCCCCATTTAGGTATTGGCCTCCCCTCTCCCCGTCTCTTTCCCGCAATTCTCGTTTTTGTTTTTCCCAAAATTCCTCTTTTTCCTTTTTCTAGAGCATCCGGTACGCACGTTTAAGCCTTTCCAGATAGAAGACTTGTGACACGTTTTTTGACCTTAATTCCGAGATCGTTGTAACTTCGTCGGTCTTTTCTTTCCTTCTTTTTTTCGCCTCTTTTCCTTATCCACTTCTGATTACAGTTAGCGGGTAACAATCGGATTGATTTCCCCCCCCAAGTCAAACCCATAGACTTTTTTTAAATAGGCGGTTGTCTAAGAGTAGTCGATCCGGTGAATTTCAAGGGAGTTGTGAAAGGTGGCCTCCAGTCTCCTTAGCGCCACTTTCCCTTCCTTTCTACTTCCTGTTTTTCGCTTCCGCCGGCTTGCGGAGACTTGACCTACGCTCTGATGTCGGTGTGAACTTCTACACGCCGAGATATCGTCAGCGTCGACGCAGCTTAAGAAGACGAGCGTCTTACTGGCATGCCTCGCCTTTCTCTTCCTTCAACTTTTTCATCGATACGCCCTAAGTAGACCACCCCCTCTGCCGCTTTTTTCCTTTTACCTCGCACGACGACGGGACATCTACGAAAATCGGCGTCCCCTGAAGCTTTGGATGCACCCTTAGACGTACAGCGCCTTTAAGATGTAGATAGTCGAATCCCCCCCCTTTTTTTCTCCATCCTTTTCTCGTTTCGTTTTCTTTTCTTTTCCGAGTGTCATTAGAGTTCCTAAGACAGGCTCTTCTCTAGTTTGCGAAATAGAGAGGCTGCCCTTCTGACTCCCAAGAGATCCTTGAAAGACCCCTCGAAGTAGCCAATTAGAATTCGTTTTCCCTTCCCCTTCTCTCTCGTCTTCTCTTTCTTTTCCCTTTTATGTTCTCGCTCTCCTCTTCCGGGTTCGACAAGTCTCCCGAACCCTTTTTGCTCTTTGAGCAGATGGAGGATAACTTGACTCGGCTCCTCTTTCTCGCCATTTTTCTCCTCACCCTTTGTCCGCCTCTTTCGAAAAATTCCCGACTCTCATTCCCTTTAGGTTCCTGCAGTAGTTGGTCTCTTGACAGCGAGGCGTGTTATCCCTTCTTTAGAGCCATCTTTTCACGTTCTTCCCCATATCGTCTTTTCCTTTTCGAGACTCTCCCTGTTTTTTTTCTCCCGGTTGTTGCGCTCTCACTCATTGCTGGGGTAGAACGGGAACTAGCGCCGCAGCTTTGAGTCCTCTCTGCGCTTTTTCCCTCGCCGGAGAATATTCAGTTTTCCCTTTCCGTACCACGTATCGCCCCCTCCCGTTAGAGGATATCATTTTACTCTCAATTAAGTTGTGTTTCTCTCTCCTTCCTCCGTCTCCCCCGTCTGTCTATGTCCTCATGGTTTCCTGTGCACCCCGCACTTACTCAGGCGGAATTCTCCTCCTCCTCTTTATAGGTCCTTGGCGGCGATTTTTCTAACTTCTTTCAAGCCCCATCAAGGCTGGTATACGCGCAAACCGCCGACAATATTAATGCCCCCCGAAGAAACGCCTCGTTCCCTTTTCCCCCCCCCTTTGTTCCTTCCCCTTAACTCCCCCCCCCCCCCCCCCCCCCCCCCCCCCGACGATCCTAAACACCCACACTTTTCTCAGGAAGTCAGAAAAACCCCTTCTCGTCCGCGGTCCTTTCTCCCTTTCCCATCGCCCTTTTTTTGTACTGTGACCTGTTGAGCTCTGGCTATACCGTTCTAGCGCTAAGTCCAAAGTCGAAACAGATCTTGGCCTCCCATGAAGTTTCCCTCTTTCTTTCCTTGAGCCCGTACTAGACCTCCTCCTAACAATTTCCTCCAACCTTTCTCCTTTGCTACCGATTTTCAAGTCCTGCGAGAAGGAGAATCTACCGTAGAGGATAGGTTGCTTTCGATATCGTAGAATCGGCATTTCTCTCTTCCTTTCCCCCGTTTCCCCTTCCTCCTACATTTTTCTCCTTTTTCCTTCCTTTTCCCTCTTGTCTCCTAGAACACTTTGCTCCTCCCCCCGAGCGTTATGCGCTATTTCCCTTTTCCTACAGACCCTTTTTTCTTGGTCGACTTGAGGCTTCTATGTTCTTCGCTGGTTTTTTTCATCCTCCCTCTTTTTTTCTCCTTTTAGTCAATGCTCCCGTTTCTTTTTATCCCTTCCCTTGACCGGTTTCTATTTGTGAAGGTTTGTTCTTTCTTTTGATGGAAAAAGAAGTGCCGCCCCCGCGGCCCGATTATCATCTCCTCCTTTCGCTTCCTCCTTCTCCGGCCCTCATCAGCGGAGACTTCTTTTGGTCTCCTTGGGGCGTGACCCTCCTAACCCATGACGGTCTCCAAGTCTCCGCACCGTCGTTCTCAGGAGAAACCCTCGGATTTAGTTTTTGATTACGCGTCCCCCCTCCCCCCCCCCCCGACTTCCTCTGGTCCCACCTTCCCTTTCAGGCACCCCTTTGAAAGACCGGTACAACACTCCTTTCTCTTTAACACCCCTAGGAGATCTGGTTATGATTGAGTTTGATTCAGTGTTTTTCAAACCGAGCTTTTCCTCCTTCGAATCCCGGTCCTCCGCCCCTAATAACTTCCCCTTCCCTTCCCCTTCTATTGGTGTTTACACGGTAGCCAGCCGCGTTTGGTGTCAAAGGCTTTCGAGATGTTAAAAGCGCCAAGGCGACTTAGTTACAGTAGAGTGCTATCCTTCCCGATTCCTTTTCCCCCTTGTTCTCACCCCACCCCCTTCGTCATCTTCCTCGCCCAGCTGTTTCCTTTTTTTTTTGCACCCCTAAAATCCTGAGTGGGAATGACGATGAGTTTTATAAAATCCCCGCTCATCCCCCCCCTCTCCCCCCTTCATTAGTACGTGTTCAGGGAATTTCTCTGTCCGGTGCGGCCGTACGCACGGAGTTCCCGATTCGAATTCCGAGAAAGGAGTTTTTTGAATCTCTTTATACGACCCGTCCCTCTTCCTTCCTTGAGGTACCTTCTCTGCTCTCCCTTTAGTTCTTTTATTCCCCCCGGATATTGATTTGACGAGAGTGACCTCCTTCGAAGAAGATACCTATCTTCTTCAGTAGTCAGTCATTTTTCTTTCCGCCTTTCCCTTTGAAGCAATGGTTTCAACTGCCCTTGTACTCTCTCCCCCCGTCTTCGGATTTTCGGATTTCATTGAGTTTTCGTAGAGCTCTGTTTCCTGGCCTTAGAGAAAGGTCTGTGTTTACGGACCTCCTTCTCTTTTCCCTCGAATATAACGCTCCTCCCCCCCGTTTCTTTTTCATCTTCTCTTCGACCTCCTCTGACCCGAGCCGCTGATATTATCCTGATCTCGTGCGGTTTAGTTATTAAGAAAGACCCCTTGTCTTATTTTTATTGTGATTCGTCAGCCTTCTTTTTTTCCCCTTCGTGTTCTCTAGTTCAGTCTTCTTTTCCTTTCCCCCCAGTGCCCTCCCCCCCCCTCTTGGCCCCCATATTTATTGTTTCGTCGCCGTAGCCAGCCTACCGTTTTTTTTTATTAGGATTCTAGGTCTCCAGCTTACTTTCGCTCCTCTCTCTTTTAAGTCCGATTTCCGACCTTTCGTCCCCTTCCCCTAAGCCTCGAAGGTTGGGGGGGGGTTGTTTGTGTCTGTTGGGGGGACTCCCCCCTCCTCCTGATCCCCCTCTCTCCTCCATGGCAAGATATTCCTAAATGCCTTTCTTCGACTCCTATCGGAGGATCCTTTTGATCACGGATTGCGCTCTCTATCGCAGCTTCTTCCTTTTCCTCTCAGCATCGTCTTCTTCTTTCTCTCCGGTCCCCGTCCTATCTCCTTGCATCTTAGAGTAACCACCGTGCCGCCCCCCGCGGTCACCGGTTCTCTTTTGACTTAATTTTCAGCGGCCCCCCGAGACTCTTCTCTCCCCGTTGTTTTTTTTGAGTGTCGATATCTACGTTTGCGAGCGCTTCCCCTCCTTCTCTGCTGTTTTTTTTTTTTCCTTCTTCTGGGTTGGCTGTCGTTTTTCGTCTGATCACTGTCGTCAGTGCACGGAGATTTCTCGTACGCGTTTTTAAGAAAGACCCCCCCGAAACTTGCCTTCTCGCCGTCCTGAAGAGAAAAAGTGCCTCTGAATCTTCCCATTAAGATTCGATCCCCCTTCCCTTTCTCGCTCCTCCCTTCTCTCTTAGGCCCGCATGGCCCGTCACTCTAGTTCGACATCAGTCTTAGTTCGTTCTTTTTTCCTGAACAGTGCGTTTTGTTGGATGACTTGAAAGATGATTTTAGAGCCGAGCCCCTTCTGTAGCGGCTTCCTCCTTCCTTCCTTTCCTCCCTTTCCCTCCCGCTCTGACTATCTTCGGGCTTTTCTGAGCCTCCCTTCACTTTTTCAACTCAATTAGGCCAAAGATGGTAGTCAACGGTTGCGTTATATCTTATTCGAGACTAGCTACAGCCACAGGCTGAGTCTTACACCAAGTCCTTCCTTTTTTCCCTTTCTTTCTCCTCCCCCCCGTTCTCTCCCCCAGCCAAGTCCTGATGATGTATGTCCGATTCTCCTTTTTTTCATCTTTAAGGACCCCCCCCCGCCCTTACCATCGGAATCAATTTTTTTTCGCCCCCCTGGTTCTATGAGTGATTTACGCGCGCGTTGCTTTCGCCTCCTCCCCTCTCCCAAGGACCTCCCTCTCTCTCAACTCCCAATCAACCGAACGGTTCTTTCCTTATGAGCCCCTCGAGAGTCTCAACTGCGGGCTTTCAACGTGCAAAGGGCGGACAAATCTTGATGACTTCTTCCCTACCCCAGTTTCTTTCTCGCTTGGCTTTGTCGCTCCCCACCCTTTCCAGCCGCTCCTCTCGGGAAGAGTTCTTCCCTTTTTCGATCTTTTCCTCATCCCAATTGCCGAGGTAAGTCGGTATACTCGTTAACTGTTCCTTTTCTCTCTTTTGACCGGTTCAGGTGTTCCCCGCCGGCCGTCCCCTCTTCCTCAACACTTCAGCCTTCCCCTGAGTTGCATGATATTCCATTTTTTTCTTTTTCGTGCTGAGTGGATTCCCCACTAAGTCTCCCACCTCCCCTAACTATTGCTTCTTCCCTCCCACCCCGTTCTCCCCCGTCTCGTTAAAATTTAGCTTTTTTGGTTTTTTTTTTTTTCACCCCAAGGCTCTCGTTGAAGGCTAGCATGACCGCCCCCCCTCGTTGGATGGTCCCGCTCGAAGAAGGACCCCAAGCGGAAATAGACGACGGTACCCAGCTCCCCCTTTTTCTTCGTCTCTTTTTTCTTCCACTCTGCCCTCCTTGGGTCCAACGGATCCCTTCCATTTCCCCCATTTTTCCACCAGTCGGGTGAATACTTTTCCGCCTAGGCCGAAGACGTCGTCCTAGACTGCATTGAAAAGGTCGGTGTGAAGAAATCCCTTTCCCTTTTCTCCTTTTAGTCCTCTCCGTCTGTCCCTCTCTTAGGTTCTTTTTCACCGTCAGTCTCGAAGTCGGACTTTTCCTTGTTTTTTTTTAGGCTTAAGAAACAATCGAAGACTCCCCGAAGAAAGTGTCGCTTAGCTGGCTGCTGCTTCTTTTTCCTCCTTTTTCCCCATCTGCGGTGGTTCCCCGAGATAAGTACCCAACGCGCCCCAACCTGCTCCCTGACGGTCCGCGTGAATAGCACGAAGGGAACTTCTCAGCTTCTGAGAAAAATTCCACAGCTCCTCTGTCAAACTGGTCCGTTCCTCTCCGTCCCAGATTTTCTTCTTCTCTTGCTAACTCCTCTTTTAGACTCTATTTCCGTTAGGGAGTCAGTTTGTTCGAGACAGGTCCCCCTTTTTTATTACGCCCTTCTTGGAGAGCGTTTCGAGCTATCTATCTCTTCTTTCGTCATTATTTTCTTTCCCCTCCCGCTCTCTTCCCCCTTCCCCCTTTCTGCCTTCTCCGTTCCTCCCCCTTTGCGAGCATAGTTCCTCCCTTCTCTATTCTCTTTTGGGAACGGGTGATGTAGCTTTGATTTAGCGAGCCCCTCCTGCCCTTCGACCCAGGGGCCACATTTTTGAGAGGTGAAGCTCTCCGTTTTTTCTCCTCCTTTTTTCAGACCCTCTCCCCCCGGAACCAGGTCCGACATATTCTAAAAAGCGCGATTTCCCCCTCTAGCACGTTTTTGATAAACGTGCGGGCGAGTACTTCCTGTACCACGTTTTCTAGAATTTCCGTTTGTTTTAATATTTGTTCGCTCATTCGGCACTATTAACAGATCGTTTCCTTCTATCCTTCGTGTCTTTTTTGAGTCGTTGTTTTCTAGCATTACCTATACTTTTCGGGTGAGAGTCGACCCTTCTGTAGAAGAGTTCCTTCCCCTTCTTTTCTCCCTTTTTGAAGCGCCTTTCTTCCAGGCTATCTAGTCTGTACCCCCACATGGAACAGATGGCTCCCTCTCTTACCGATATCTTATCCATAATCCCTTTTTGTTTTTTTGATCCGATATTCTCCCTTAGCTCGTCTATTTTCCCGGGGTTGTTTCCATGGCTGTTTTTCGGAACGACTTCCCCCGTGCCAGCAACCTAGCTGCTCTTACTTCTCTTCCCCTTCTGCTTCTCCACGATTTCTATCGAACCGACCGCCCTTCTTGCTGTCCCCGCGCCTAACACCCGTTTTCCTTTCTGGATAGACCGACCACCGTTCTCTGTCATCTTTCTTGCTTTTTTCCTCGAAGCGGCTTCAAAACATCGTCCCCCCCGGTAGCGACCAGGGGTCGCCCTACTCCCGGCTGTCCAGTGGATCGCTCTTACTCCCGTTTCCTCTCTTGGTTTTCTATTCTTTTGTCACCTTTCTATTTTTTAAGGATCGAGAACTGCCAGCCCCAACCAGCCCTCGCGCCTCTCCCCTGGGCCCCTTGGTCGAGGACATTCATTTTTCTCCCCCTCCTCCTGAAATCTTTACCCATCCAATGTCCGTTTTCCCTTTTTCCAGACCGATACTGTGCCTCTCCACAGGGCGCGACGGAGAAGTTCTACGCCGAGATTTTTAGGGTTTTTCGCCTTTTCTCTCTGCAGGATTCTGCTCGCTCCACTTCCCCAAATCCTCACCCCTTTTTTTCTCGCTGGAAGTTTTTTTTCTCCGGGTACGCACCTCCCCCCATGTCTAAAAAACAGAATTTTTGATTGTCCACCCTCTTCCCTTTCGGCTAGTCCCCGAGCGACATCTGTCCGCGTCTTTACGGCAGCTGTTTGCAGGCGTTGGATTCTCCTTTTGTTCCGCTTCGAAGAAGTATCCCTTTTTTCTTATTTTTTTCTCCGGTGGACAGTCTTTTCTTTTTTTTACGGTTTTCTGCTGGAACCCGCATTTTCCCCCTCCCCTCTGGCTCCGCGATATCCATGCGACTTGCTTGCCGTACGGGGTCAAAGAATTTCGCGAGGATCCTCTGTCTCTGGTGGGGGTCCCCTGGACCCACATTCCCTTCTTCTCCCTTCCCTCCATTCTTACTCGACGCTAACCGCCCTGACTTCCTTCTCTTCCTCGTCGGCCCCTACATGACGATGTTTTTGCCCCACCCATTTTTTCAGGCGTCTGAGCACTATGCGTAAAACGCGGAGATGTAACTTGCCCCTCTTTCTCTTTTTGAGTTATTCTTTTCCCTGTTTGGCCCACCCCTTTTCCCCCCCCTAAGCTGTATCCTTCATCGGCCAGTATTTCCCTTTTCACTTTCAGACTGCCGACTGTTGTTTAACGGCGAGATACTCCTTTCTGTTACCGGTGTCACAAGGCTTCGTTTGTCACTTCTTTGCGGTCCCCTTTCGAAGAGGCCCTCCCTTCTCAAGGGCCCTGTTCTCACCACAACCCCGAGGTGTGACCCCGGCCCCTTTGTTTTTTTTTTAAACAAACACTACCCCTCTTTCTTCTTCTTTATTCTTCCTCGTTGGGTTCCCAATCTTCCTCAGCCCAGCACTAAGCCCCAGAAATTTTTTCATTCTACGGAGCTGAAGTTTCTTGGACGATCCGGCGGCTCTCCCTTAGTCACTTCGCTGCCGTCGACTTCCCCCCTTTCGAGGTTTCTTTTTCCCGCAAGGCCATCTTCTACTTGGCAGACTCTCTTATACTGAAGAGCGCTACTCCCTTTTCTCAGAAGTCGGGAGAGGACCCTCCCCCTCGCCTCCTTTTCCGTGGGGATTCCTTTTCTGTCGTCAACTCTTTTTAGTTACGCTTTTTCCCCTGTATCCCCAGCCCTTTTGTCCATTTTAATACTCCAGGTATTCTTAGGGAGGCCCCCCTCCTTTCTTTCTTTTTCGTCTCTCTGTGATGCTTTTTTTTCGCTTTTATTCCTTTTACCAGTCCGGCTAAAGACTTTCTTCACAATAGAACCGTCCCGCCCCTCCCCCCACAGTTGATTCCGATGGCATATTCTTTGTCTTATTCGAACATTTCCCCCTCCCGCCTTCGAATCGTTTTTCCTACCTTTTCCCTGCATTAGCCTTTTTCGCAGCTTCCTTTCTACCTACAACCCCCTTTCCTGTGATTTGTTTCGAGGAGGTTTTTGACCAGTCATTGAGTTTGATCTATTTCGCATAGAGAGTAAGGTCCTTTTTTTCCTCCCCCAGTTGCCCTCCCCCCCCCCCCACCTCTTACTTCTTTTTCCCCCGGTTGCGGGTACCTGCATTAGATAAGAAACACAGTTATTCCCCTCGTTCATCTTTCTTTCTATTCTGACTCTTTCGCTCCGAGAATTTTCTTCTTTAATATCTATAAGAGCCTTCCATCCCTCCGCCAGAACAGCCTGCCCTTTCTCTTACTAACCTCAAGAGATCTTAATAGACAGCAAGATCTCGCAAGGCCTTTTCTCTCGCTAGGTAGATCGTTTATCTTCCCCCCTTTGCATGCCCATTCATTGATGAGACCTTTTCTCTTAAATTTCCCCATAAGTCTGGTTTAGTTTATTCTGCGCGACCCCTACCAGTTCCACTGAAAGATTTTAATAGTGCAATCCCTCCGCCCACCTCCCTTTTCACCCTTCTCTTTTTCCCCCGTTTTCCCTAGAGTTCATTAAGAGAGTGCCGGACCCCCTCTCTTTCAATCCAGTGTGTGTTTTCTTGTCGGTGGAGACCCCGCGCCCCTTCCCAATTACTTTTTTCCTGTGACCGTCTTCCTTTTTTCTCCGTTCTCTTCTCTCCCACTACTTTCCGTTTTTCCACTCGTAACTGGATCATTCTTCCTCGAATAACACCAACCCTCCCCCCCCTTAGATGGCCGCAGGACCTATCACTGCTCTGCGAGCAGAGGGATCGCTCTCTGAAGGAGGATATCTTCCTTCTTCTTTCTCTTCTGGGTGATCACGTCCCTGGAGAAGTTCTTCCTATCAGCCTCTCTTATCGGATGCTGTCCTCGGCTTTTATTCTTATGGCAGCCGGACCTCTTTTCTCTTGACCCTTTTCCCCTCGCTTACTCGGAGAGTCCGCTAATCATACTCGTCCCTCCACCTTTTATGAACCCCGACTGCAGTCAAGCCGTTTCGTGATTTTTGGACGTGCCCCCTCCCCTCCCTAACTTTCCCCCCCCCCCGTACAATATGTTTCTTAGGAAATTTTTTTGCCATACACTTCTCGCCCTCCCGATAGACCTATCTTACATACCCCCAGGTCTGTCAGAAATCCTTTTCAAGCTTGTTTGACACGGGGCGTTAGGATTTTCCCGCTAAAAGCTCCCTCCCCCCCTTTTTTCCCTCTTTTTTCTCCCCTCTTCATCTTATGGCTTTCTTTCCAGTCTCGACAAAGAAGAGGACCTAGGAATCCAATTTTTTTCGTGCGCCTTTCCTTGATTACCTGCTCAGCGTTGCGTCCCACGACGACCTATCGCGCTCCCCTTCCCCCCTCCCTTTCCCCGATCCTCCCTCCCCTAAACTTTTCCATTCACGTGCCCCTAAATTCCTGGGAAGCCAGGTTGAGTCAGAGGCCCTTTCCCCCCCTTTTGTCGAACGACCCGGGAAATATTGCATAAGTACTACGCCTGGATCCGCTACACGTTCTTCCTTTTGTCGCTCCTGTGTTTTTATAAATCTTCCCCGAATACAATGATTACTTGCAGCGCGCGTCGTATCTCTTTCGGTGGACTTTTTCTATAAGTCCTCAAGTAGAAGATTTTTCCTCTCTTCCCTCCCACCTTCTCTCGTCCCCTGCTATCGTCCTTTAGTTCTGGCCTCCCCTTCGTTGATCGTAAGCAACCTTCAGGCGTCCCGAGGACCTGTCCCCCCCCCCTTTTTTTCTCCCCCCCCCCTTCGGTTCCTTCTTGCTGCGTACTGTCTTTTTATTACCCCCCCCCTTTATCATTCCCATCACTCATCTTTGAGTGATTTGGTCAGAACCGAGCACCGTCTAGTTCCAATTCGCTTTTTTTTTTTTTGACTCCCCCCCCACCCCCATGTTTCCCCCTGTCAGTGAGAGCCCCCCTTAGACGGTACGCCTTGCAGTTTAAGGGAGGAAGCTTTTATTGGAAATTGACGCCCCTTCCCTCTTCTCTCCTTTTTTTTCCCCCTCTCCCCCCCCCTCTTCTTTGAAGTTCTCCCCCAGCTTTCCTTATTCATCCTTCTTACCTAGTTGGGTTTCCCCCGGATTGCCCCCTTGCCAATTCCCCCCCCTTCCGCGACCCCTCCCCCGTTGGTTCTCTGTCAGTTGTAGCCTTCCTTTTGCGCTTGACCGCGGGCCTTGAAAACTTCCTTTTTCAGAGGAGTCGATCCTCCCTGCCTCCGTAGGAAGAGCAGGTGCTTCCTTCGGTTTAGAGTCGTAAGAGGCAGGTCCTTCTTTCTTTCCTGTTCCTGCTTTTCCTTTTGATTCCACCTAAAAACCGCCCGTGCTTCTTTACCAGCAACTTGTCCTAGCGTAGAGCAGCGCTTTTTCATTTGATTCTCTCTAGTTGAGGCAACCCCTCTTCCTTTTCGATTCTCCCCCCCCCTTCGTACCCCCCTAGAAACTTCCTTTTCCCTCTGAACGCCCCCAAGAAGACCCCTAAGTCTACGCGCGGTATAAAAAGCCCTAGCCACGTGTCGTAAGATTTTTCCCCTCTTCCTTTTTCTCTCCTCCCCCCTTTGTCGGATAGACCTTTTTGTAGTTGAGTAGTTGGTATCCCAAGCCTTGAGTTACATATTAAGATACGCTGTACTGGTTATCTTTTTTCTCCTCAGTTATCTTCCTTCCTTCGTATGACCTCTTCCTTGAAATTAGATTTTTCCACTAGAAGTTAGTTTCAAATTACCGGCTCTCGGTGTCTGCCCTCAGTAGATCAGTAGGACTCTTTTGAGGAACTGGTGATTGTACTCCTTTTTCCTCTCCTCTCCTTTGGCAAAGGTACGGTTCCTTCCCGATTCCCCCTTTCCTTCCCTATTGTTTCTCCTCCTTGTGCTATTTGAAGGTCTCCCTTTTAGAGAATACGATCTCCCCCTAGTTGTAGAAAAACTTCTGGAGAGAGGTTTCCTCGTCAACTTCAGTAGTGGAGTTACTTCGTCCCCCTTTCTTTTGAGCCCAGAGGTTTTGGGTGCTTACTGTAGAGTAGCCAGAAGTTCCTGAGGCACTGATGAACATTCGGATTTTAGTCTCTCATTCTTGATGGGCTTAGGTGCCCTTGCCGCCTCTTTTTTTAGATAAATGCTTCCCCCTTCTTGTTTCGGCTTTCCCTACGTGAACTTTTCTTTCTAAGAAGTTCCGACTCTCCCCTTCGGATGCTTGTATTTCACTGAGTTTGGCTTAGGGTCATGTTTTTTCAAAGGAACAATTCTGTTCTTTTACAGCTCCCTTTCCTCTCTCTCTCCGATCCCCTCTTTTCGTTCCCACTTCCTCTTTATTGTGTTTTCTTCGTTATGACGAGCCCACCGTTCTATGTTAGAATTGTGCCTGTTTCTGCCAAGCCCCCCCTCCCTTCTCTCTTTTCTCCCCCCTTTTTCCTCCGCGCCAGTTTATTAGTTCGCTTCCCTGCTAGTCCTCTTTTTTCCCCCGACGTCAAGGAGATTCCCTGAGCTTCTACCCTTTTTTACGCCCCTCTGTCTTCCCTCACGTTTTTTTCATTTCTGTTGCCGAAGGTTCTTTTTCCTTTCAGAGCCTTTTTGTTTTCCACTCTTTTTCGGTCGTCCTTACGACTTTAGGTATCTCCTCCTCAAGTTTTGATACTTTCCCCGGCGATAGCGCGGTTGGTCTACGTTAGTCTTTGATCTGTCGAGCTATGGATTTACGAGAGTTTCGCTCCCGTTCCCTGCCCTTTTTTCCCCTTCCTCCCCCCCTTTTCCTTCGCAGTTCCCATTGGGAGGTTTTTGTTAAATGGGCCACCCTATGAAATCTCTACAAATGTAGGTAAACGAAGCCTTTTCCTATTTCCGATTCCTTTTTCTTCCAACTTTTTTTTTCTCCGGTCTTACGGCGTCTCTTTTGCGCGGATTCTCCCGTTGAAGGAATTTCAGGTCAGCTCTCCTTGATAGAGTAACCGATCTATCCATACCGACCTCACCCTTCCTTATCGTGAGCTAATTGTCCCTCCCTTTTTCTCCTTCCTTTTTCCCCTTTGGGCTCTTCACCCGACGCGCTTTTGCACTCGTCAGGAGAGACTTGCTAAAAATGATTCACGGCGCGGCTTTGGCCCCTCTCTCAGGCGCTGATGGTTTCCGCCTTTCTTTCTCTTTTTAGACCTTTTTCTTTTTCTTGATGCTTCCCCTTTTCCCAGAAGTGCGCTGTGTTCTGGTTCTCAGGTTAGGTCGTTCTCCCTTTTTCGACCAACTATATGGTTGCCGCCCGCGGTTCCGATCATATGCTTCGAGCGGTTTTAGTAGGCTCAGGACATCCCCTTCTTTCTCTCTTTCCTCTTCGGTTGATTGGGGACTAAGGTTCCCTCACACCACCTCCGGTCTTACGTAGAAGTCATGTCGGTCTTCGTTACGGAACCGCATTGAGTAGCCTGCGCTTCCTCCGTTTTCCTTCCTAACTTATGATCAGATTTTCTTTTTCTTACACCTCTCTTTCATTTCCCCTCGTCTCGACCTCCCCCTTCTCCAAAAGGCCGGCGATGTACGGCACCCCCCCCGAGGTCTTCTTTCTTTTCTTGTTTAACTAAATCTTTTTGTCAACCGATTTCTCGAAGGGGAATGGCCTCCCAGAGCACGAACCATTTTCCAGACGCCTCCTTTTTCTTCCAATCCCTTCTCTCCATTTCCCCCCGACTTCCCCTTTGTAATTAATTATCTTTGTCACTTCCTGCAACGGTTGGGTAGACCGTAGAGTTCTTTTTTTCAGGATGTACCAGCTTTCCCTTTTCTTTTTTCTCACTCCCCCCCCACCCCCTCCTTTTTTTTTGACCGAGACGGTGCTTTTGTTGTCCCACACCCTCCTGATTCCTCTACTCGAGGGTTGATTTCGGTATTTTACTCAGTCTTTTTTTTCTTCTCCCCCCTTTTTCCCCTCCCCCCAGCCTTCATTCCACCTCGACGGGCTCTGGCCTCGTTTTTTCCTTTTTCCCCTGCCGGATGGCATGGCCCGTTCGCTCGACCGGTACGATGAGCCTGCCTTTTTTTTGCGAACCCTAGTCCTGCTTTTGTCCTTCGGCCTCTGCGTACTTTTTTCACGTCTCTTTCCTCTAGATTTGCCCTTCGCAACTTCCTCTGGCGATGCCGACGATGGAGATCGTCCACCACGATCGACGCGTCCCCCCTTCTCCCGGCGTTCTTTTTTCTACGTTTCCATGATTATAGAGGCTTTTTGTTTCTCTTTCTTTGACTCCACTGCCGTTACCTGCTTCTCTTCCGGATTATCGGAAGGTGATCTTTCTTTGCCCAGCCCATTGAGTTCGTCTCTCTCTGTTATGGTTTTTGAATTCGCCTGCTTGTCGTTATCTTCCCCAGACTGAAAGAGCGCTTGTCACCTCCTCTATTTAAAAGTTATCCGCCCCCACCCTTCCTTCCTGCTCGGTCCTATTGCTTTTTTTCATCGAACGTTCCTGACCCAGTCCTCCCTATGACTAGTCAAAGCACGATTGTTGTCTCGGCTCACTTACTATTTTTCCGACATAGCTCCCCTTCCCCCCTTGTTCTCTTGCTTTTGTCTGACACCCCGTCCTTTTTTCTGGCTTGTCTTCCGTGCACTTGCGTTTAGGAATGTACGCCCAACAAGTTTTTCATGAATAAAAACTTTAGATAGGGTCCTCATGCCTTGCCCCCGTTATTTTTTTTCCCTGTCGTAGCCTTTCCTCCCGAAACGTATCTTCTCCTTGAGTGGATGTTCCGAGCATTCTCTCTCTGCTTCTTTTTGAGTTCGATAATTTTAGTCCCGACCTAAGGTTTCGTGGTCATCAGAACAGAAAGTTTTTTCCCTTCTTCTTCCTCTCTCTGCTCCTCTTTTTTTTCGATTGATCTCCCCTCTCGATCCCGGACGTTCAGACTGACTCTCCTTCATTTTTGATATTAATCGACTCCCCGTTGAAGCAATATGCCGCGCAGCCTTTAATAGGCGCCCCCTCCCTTTTTACTTTTTTCCCTTTCTGCTCTTCTAGAAGAACTTCCTGACCCTGAACGAATCCGTTCATCTATCGAACCGGTTCCCTAGATCCTTTTCAACTCAGCACTTTGTTCCTTCAAGCGTAGGCGCCCTTTTCTTTCTCCCTCCCCTCCCCTTTCTTTTTTTTCGATCTATTTTTCCTTTTCTCCTCTTTGAAACAACATTTCTAAGTATTTTTTGGAGACGCCTTTGTTAGCTAGATGAACTATGATCCACCAGTGCCCGTAGATTCTTTACGTCTCCCCCCCCCTTTTTTCCCCCGACCCCCCCCTACTGCTCGCGACTTTCAAGAAGCCAACTCTGTACTCTCTGGCATTCACCTCTTCTTTTGTTCGTTCTTTATTCCCCGCTTGCTCTTTGAGATCGTCAACGGCAGGGAGAAGTTGTGTTTCCCCCTCTCGTTCCCTTTTCCTTTTATTCCCCTCCTAAGGCGTGGGTTTAGTTTTTTTCCCAGCGTTTAACATCTGATCGCTGGCAGAAGCTTAGGCGTTTTGCGCATTCCCTTCGCCTCCCCCCCCCCTTTTCTGAAACCCTCCTTCCTACTCAGTATGTGGTTCTTCCGGCTGACCCTTTTTCACTCCCCTTTTCTCACCCCCCCAGATGTGTCCCCTTTGACATTGGTGAGAACCTCTCTCCTCTCTTGAGTTCTCCCCCCCCCGCCTCTTTTCTTTGTGGACCTCTCCCCCTCCTCCTGGACTTCCTTTCTTTCGGTGCGGTCTTTCCACGTCAGCTCGCCCTTCCTGAGTTTTCACTGATTCAGCTGCCTGTATCTGTTTCCGTCTCGCCAACCCTCGTTTCTCCGGAATCTATCTTTCTTTTTCTCCCTTCCGACTTTTTCATTCGATTTTCAAGCTGCCCCGCTCGTGCCTGTAGAACTCACCTACGACGTTCGCTCATCGGCTCAAGCATCCCTAAAAAAGAACTTTTTTCACTAACTTTTTTTTTCCCCTCCCTTTTTTCCGTCCGGGAGAGCGTGCACTTCTTTAAATTTTTTTTTTGCTACTTGCCACGGCTCACTCTCCTAATTGGAGTTTCAATACCTCGGGCCTTTTTTCTTCCCACTTTCTCCCTTTCGATTCTTGGGGTTTCTCATCTCCCTCTTTCCTTCTCCCCCCTGTCTTACGGTTGACTGAGTTAATTCTCTCGCTCTTACCTACCTGGAAGCAGTGCTTAGGTCTCCCACCGGGTCCATGTACGCCCTTTTTTCTTTTCTCGTCCTTTCCCTCCCTTCCTGAACGGCGTCCTTCCCCTTTCCGCAACTTTCAGTTTTTTCCCTAGGCCTGAATTTTTTGTGCTGGGTCTGTGCGGTCTGAGTGGACCCCAACTTCAATCCCCCTAAGTATTTTTCACCCTCTCTTTTGAGGTATTGGTCCCTCCCCCCCCTAGCACCGTCTTTGAACACCCTGCTGCGAGGTTGTTTTTACCACAGCAATTACTTCTTTTTCTATCCCTCTTAGACCCGCGTAGAGCGCTTCAGTGAGGGGAAAGTCGATTGTTTTGTCCCCACCTTTTCTCTCCTTCATCGATTCCTCCCGTTTTTCCACCAGCTCCTTCTCTTTTCGTTTTTCCGCGCAATTTGTTCCCTTCCCCCCCTTTGATCACCGCTTTTTTTTCCCCTATTCTTGCCCATAAAATCCTGGCTCCAAAGATTCCTCCGTTGCCCGGAAACTTTGGTCAGGTTGCCTTCACTCCTTTGACCTAGCCGCTGGCAGGACCCCGTTTTGCCTCTTTGGACAATGTCTTTACCATTTAGTCCCGAGATAGCCTTTTTCGCCTGATCGAGTTTCCTTTTTTGCTTTTTTTTTTCCCTCTCATGGAGTCCCGAAATTTTCGGCCTCCTTTCCCTCTGGCTGGTTTCTTCCCCATCACTAGCCCATCCTGACTCGACGACCTCTTCGAAGTAGCCTGCTTGCTCTGCTTTTTCTTATGATTGATCGATTTAGCAGAGGCGGCCCCCCCCCCTCTTTGAGGGGTCCATATACGACCAGCCGTCCGAAAAAGCTTCTCCTACGAAGTGATCGTCCACTTTGTCCGAAGGGCCATATTCGAAGTTTTTTTTTTTTAACGGCTCCCCTCGCTTCATGCACCTGTTCTTCCTTACGCGTTCCCTTTACCGCTGTCGCCTTTCTTCCTCACCTATGTTGCGCATCAGGTTTCTGTCGTTTTCCTTCAGTCCCGTCTGCGACCTCCCTGTCCCTTTTTCTTTTTTCGAATGGATTTTCTTTTAGGATGGGATTGTTTCTCGATTCCGAGTAGAGCTCCTTTTTCCCCGTTCGATTATTTCGCGCCGACGAATTACCTCGCCGTAGAACTTTGAGGACGAGCTTCAGTTTTTTTTCCTCTCGTAGTCTTCGCCGTTCTTTCCCTCGGAAAGGTGATTTATCTCGTAGTTCCCTGAGTCTGCGTTCTCCCAGTTCCTTTCATCGTCCCCAGTTGTCCCCCTTTCTCTGCTTGACCCCTGAGAGTTCTATATTTTACGGTCGCGCTCGTAGAGACATTATGAGCCGTCTGATTCCCAGGATCTTCTCGCGGACCCTTCTCCCCTTGCCTCGGTCCGTTACTTCCCCGGACCCCAGTTTTTTCGGTCCCCTCCCCACCACAAGGGTTGATATTCGATCGCCGCCCCTCTTACTGAAAGATGAAACCCCGGTGTGGATTTTTTGTTGCGTCGGTTTGCTCTCGTAGACCACGCTCCTTTCTTCGGGTGGGTCTCAACTCGTGCGAGAATCGCGCCTCCTGACTGGTCGCTTTCGGAAGGGATCAACCGTAGCTCGGCAAGTTACTCCTTTTGGTCTAGTCGTGGGTTAATAAGCTTGTTTTCCTCTTTTCTTGCCTCATCCTCTGTTCTGATCTCTTTCCCGATGACGTTATTCCCAATGGGAGTGCCTTCCCCTCGACCTTCCATCCCGTTCCTTTATATCTCTTTTCTAGACAGAGTCTCTCAGTCGTCTTCCGACCATTCTCTCCCTCCCTGTCTCACCCCCTGCAGCCCTATCGTGAAACCTATTGTCCCTGAGTTCTAACCCACTGCATGACGGTAGACGAACTACTTCCTCGTTCACTTTCCGACTTTTGGCGGAAAAACGTTTTCCTTCCCGCTGGCTCCTCCCCTTTGGTGTTCCTAATTAATCGCCCTCCTGACACCTGACCCCCTAAAGATAGAATTCTTGGGGGCAAGGTCGGTGATCCTTGATCTCTGGCGCTCCCCACAGAGCGCCCCTGCCTTTCCCCACTCCCTTCCTCCACAGCATCTGTCAGTCAGCAGGGACCAAATGGGGTCGAGGACATCGGCGCCCAGGACATAGAAAATCGTCTCAAATAAAACTGTACCCTTGTTCTTTCTTGAAGAAGCCCTCTATCTCTTCTCTTTTTTCCTTTTTACGATATACCCTGAGCCAGGTCAGGTGTTTCTTTTGTTGGGATAGTCGGTGCCTCCTTCTTCTCTTTGCCTTTTGTCTCGAAAGGAGCAGGACTCTCCCCCGTCGACCGTTCCACCCCCGATTCCCATCTCCCTAACCTATTTTCATTTCTTCTCGCTTGCCTCCTGGGGGACCGTCCTGGTGTCGTCCTCTCCAAAATCCTATCACGCCACGACGCGTCTTGTCTCAACATCGCCTCGTCGCACTCCCCATTCTTTACGCTTTCGCGGACTCCGCACGCGGTCCATGTTGCTGTGGTTTGTTCGAACCTCTGTTCCCCGACCTTGCTCATCTAGCTCACTTCGTTCGATGTTTGCTCTCTTCCGAAGGGCGCGTGGGCGATTGTCTTGAGCCTGGTAACCTGTTTGCCGCCCTTTGCTCCGCCCCATAATCCTCCCGGCATCCGCGCTGCTCTCCCGGATACGCAGTTAGTTCTCGTGATATCTTGCGATTGGGGGCCTTTGCCTACAAACGCCAAGGAACTTTTTTTTTGATAGTTAGATTTCCTTGCCAGGAAGTCTTTTGCGAAACCTTGCATCGTCCCTCCGCGTCTGCTTTCTCACGGCCTTATTGATCGATGGATAATAGGGACCCCTCCGGTTCAAGGCCCCTTTATTTACGACGCGTCGAAACCTTAGCCCGACCCCGACGGCGATCTTTTTTCGCGGATTGAGGGGAGGAGTTCCCGGTATAATACGTTTGACACATAAGATTTCTGTTCTTTCTCCCTTTTTTCAGACTTTCTGTCCCTCGGCCAGCTCGTTCGACCACTTTCAGACGCCGGATTGCTGGTTTTTACCCTTTTTAGCTATTTTAAGCTTAGTCCCTTGGACGGTTAGAGCGGTTCATTTTACCCATCCCTTGAGTATTCGTACGTCGAAGATGCGTTTCCTTCCCGGATGATTGGTGTCTCCCCCAAAACTAGAGCTGCGTTCTTTTGCGGACTTTGTGACATTACCTAATTTCCTTTTCTTATCTTACTGATTGGGTGTATCACCTCAGTCCCTCCCAGCACTCAGCCCTTTCCGCATGAGATATGTTTTCCGGCTTAGTGCCCGCCTGAAGTTTGAAGTCGATTCCGGCCGTGCGTCCTCCCTTAGCATTAGTCACTGATTGATTTCTTCCCGACTTGTCGATCCTGATAAAAGTTGATAGTCGCCTTCTGCGTTATTTCCCTGAGCTTGGTACGTGATCGACTACTTTGACGTCGTTTGACCGCGGCGTATTCACAAGTAAGAATTCGTGCCCTACGACTTGAGAGATGCATTCAAACCGTCAATCGACGAAGATCCTTTTTGAATTTCTTTTCTGTACCTCGAGGCTAGTTGGCATAGTCAGGGTGCACGTCTCTCTGAAGCCATGGTTACTGAATTTAATAGACTCAGTATTTTAAGGAAGAGGATTCAGTTAATGGTCCCCCCCTTTTCTTTTCCTTTCTCCCCCTTCCTTTTCTCCTCCCTTTCCCCTTCCTTTTTTTCTATTCTCTTTTCCCTTCTTTTTTCTTCTCCTTTTTTTTTTTCCTCTTTCCCTCCCTCCTTCCCTTTTTCCTTTTTTTTTTGGGGGCTTTGTTTTCGTTTTCTTTCTGTAGTTTTCTGACGGCAAAGAGCGATCCTTTATACTCCGAATCGAATACCTTTTGTCGGCACGCCACCTCCCCCTATGGAAGATGATTTCCCTATCGCACAGATTGAACAGCTCCTTCTCTCATCGTCAGAAGTCGAAGTGAGAGCCGTATTCCTTCAAGCCTTTCTTGTAAAGGACTCTTGTCGAGGATGTTTAGAACTCTTTGAGGCTGGCGCGCTCGATTCCGAGGAAGGCCTTCGTGTTCCTCCAATTCTATCTCCCTTTACGGGGCATGAATTTTAGGTTTTGTTTCTAGTAGTTTCAAGTCCCCTCTCCGAAAACGTATTTCTTCGATCGTTATCTTTCTCTCTTTCATGCCTCCCCCCGATCCCCCGCGAGATATATTCCCTCGCCTCCGACTTCCGGCTTCCCCTCCCTCCACCCACTGTATTAGATCAGATGCAACGAGCTCGATGATCGAACAGAATTCTCGCAAGGATTCGGTTCTCGACTTTCGGATTTTTCCTTATCCGGTCAGGAATAATCTCTTATCTGTTAATGCTTGCTCGCGCTCCTCTTTTTTTCATTCACTTTCCGCCTTGCTTTTAGTTCTTTTGCTTCTACGAGCTGAACTTGGGGCAATGACCTCATCGTGCATCTATCGAATTTCCTCCACGCGGCGCAACCCTAGACTAACGGTCACACAACCGCCTCATTGAGTTCATGGTCCTTCTTCCCACCCCCCCGTTTTATATCCTTACCTGTGTGTTTTTCTATCTTCCTCTTTCCGCTCTTCCATGCAATTCAGCTTGCCCGGTGTGACCGTATTTTATTTTTTTTGGCGCCGCTTTTTTTCGCTAGATGCCCCTTCCCTCTAGTGACGGAGATTTCTTCTCACTCTCACCCACTATCCCACCCTTTAGCTGACCGAAGTTCATCCCCTGAGAGTTCTTCTTTCATTCCCCATTTTCCTTACCGATTCGATGATTCCGCGTCCCGATCTCGCCCTCCTCTCTCTTACCCTTCCCTTTCAATCTCGTGTGTTCTATCACCTATCTCTTTAGCGCTGATGCTGGCTTGTTTTAGGTTTTCACTCTCCTTTGCGTGAAGCGCTTATTCGCGTTCGTCTTTCTTTTTCGTCTGCTCACCTCTCTCAGACACCTACGTTTACCTCTTTATTCCTCCTTTTTTTCGCTTCCTAGGCTAACTTACCTTAGCCTCCTGTTGTGTGATTCTTCCAAACTTGTTTTATCTCTTCCTCTTTCTATGCCGCTCCTCTCTTCCCCTCCCCCCCCCCCCCCCCCCCCCCATCCCCCCCCCCCCCCCCCCCCCTTGCCTAAGGCCTTGTGAAAGAATTTCGTTCAAAGATCCTTTCGGTCTGCTGTGTTTTCTTTCGTTTTCTCCGTAACCAATTTCTTCTCTTCCCCCCTTCCGCCTCTTTTCTTCTCAGCTTCTTCTGCGTTCGTTCTTATCGACAATCGATCCTAACCTTGTTGAGGTTCTAGAGTTTGTCTCTGCGAGAGCAGTTTCCGTCTGAAGATCTCTTACGACTCGCTACAATTTTCCTTATCCCCCTAGCTTAGAACGACCCCTCCTAGGAACGTGTTTCCCTCTTTCATCGGGCTTTTCATTCTCCTTTTACCCCTTTTTTTTTCTTCAAGTGTTCTCGCCTTTTCCCCCTCGCCTATTTTAAGTAATAGAAATGCTTCTCCCTACACTTTTCTTTTCGTTCTTCGATGCTTTGGTCGAACCCTCTTCCTGCATTCCCTGATTTTTTTTCCTGCTTTTTCTTTTATTCCTCTACGACCCCGATAAGTACTACACCTAAGAAGTTCCGTATTCACTCATCGCCTGTCGCGAGTCAGGATCTCTTTCGGTCCCTCCCTTCCAGGTTCCAGTGATCGCAGTAAGTCCAAATTCAAGTCCTTCACCTGTTTTGAAACTCTCTGTTTCTTTCTCGTCTTCTGACTCTTTTTCCTTTCTACCCCCCCCCCCCCCCCCCCTTTAATCTAATAATCTATTTCTTCATTGGCTCAACCCCGAGACCGTCTGTGAACCTCCTTCCGTCTTTTTTTTGTTTCTTTCTCCCCCTTTTTAACTTCCCCTGAATTCCTTTGCCTTCTTCCGTTACCCTTTTATCCTCCAGTCTGCCCTTTCCCATTGTAGGGTTCAACGCTAGAAGCAGTGTTGAACAGAGTACTCGCCGAAATCGAGCTCGACGTTGAACACTTTTCCTTCGTTCTTCTCCCATTTTTATGATTGAGCTTTATCTGTTGCGATTTCACCCCTTCTATCCTCTCGGGGTTTACCACCCTCCCATTTGAACTAATTCCTTAAAAGGCTCCTCACCGGTGGTTGTCTCAAATCCCGAAGGAAGGTTGTTTTTATCCCGACTTTTTTTTCCTTTCTACCCGATGGCCATTTAACGGTCGTTCTCTCTCACTCTCCATTCTATCTCAGCAGCATCCCTACTTAAAGTCCGGCCCCCCGGAGCTTCTTCGGCCCCATCTCACCTTTTTTCGGTCATTTTTTCCTCTGCTAACTTTTTCCTCTCCTTTCCATGATTCTCCTTTGTTAGGTCTACCCTTAAGAACTAGAAGAGATGCGATTTATTTTTTGATTTTTTTTTTTCCGTCTCCGTAAGTTAGCCTCGCAGGACTTCTCGGTGTTCGTTCTAGATTAGCGCCTTTTTTTCTCCCATGAGTTGGTTAATCTCTCCCTCCCCTTCTTCGCTATAACCTCCCCTCCCTTCTATCCTCCGTTTTGCATCATGAACAGAACTTTGGTGAGAATGGTCT
>Ga0179591_1344253_pt1 | contig 23395 bp, 21 predicted proteins | sample CZOMad2_1_08_16f_FD_182891 | JGI IMG/M metagenome (GOLD analysis project Ga0179591, IMG submission 182891) | Vadose zone soil fungal communities from Angelo Coast Range Reserve, California, USA - CZOMad2_1_08_16fungal (PacBio error correction) | ecosystem: Environmental > Terrestrial > Soil >... | reverse complement strand
TACTTTGGTTCTCATAAAGGGACGTTTAGTGGGACTGCGGTTTTCGCCTGAATTCCAGTGTCTTGTATGTGCGTCACCTAGCCTTCGCTCGGAATTTTGTTAGCTTTCCTCCTTAGCCACTCTAAGGCCGTGCAGTCCTTTGGGGAGTCCCGCCGAGACGAGGCCCCCTACTTTTCGATTTCTCGAGCCTTATCGCGTTGATCCAACCCCCCCCTCGATGGGCGTCGCGTCTTCCTTGCCTCGCTCGGCCCCATGAAAGACTGCACGGTTTCCCCTATTGGAGATCCTTTCCCAAGCGATCTTTGCAGGACATAGCTAGATGTGGAAATCTTGGTCCGGTCTGCCACTCATCCCTTCTTTTCTCTTTTTCCTCTACCGTTGTTGTTGTATTTTTCGTTCAGCGGCGGGACCCGACTCCCCAGTCAGCATGGACCCCCCACCTCATCTTCCCCGGCTTTCAGGCTTCATGGGTTCCTTATCAAGCGCTCGGCCACCCCCCCTTTTTTTCCTCTTCTCTTTGGTTCGAATGGATTCGATGCAGACTACGGCCCATTAGGTTTTGCTTTTTTCGTCGATAGTTCCCACCACTTCGGAAAGCTTTTCCTCTTTGGTGATTTGCGCTCCACCTGTCCCTCTTTTTTGACGTCTGTGGGCTCTGAACCAAACCCCCCGAACTTTTTTTTTTTTTTTTTCTTTTTTTTTCCCCCCCCCCCTGTGCCTGCCTTCTCTTCGAACCCTTTCTTCTTTCACCTATCGATCAAATGCCGCCCCCTCCCCCCGCAGTACTCAACGGACAGAACTTCCTTCACTTACTGAATCGCCTCCCCTGATGTATACTCCCTGCACGCCCCCGTACCCCCTTCTTAAGAAAACGAAGGCCCCCCCTTCTTTTTCAGTGATCAAAGATCCCCTAGTCGTCGAAGCTCAAGGAGGCCCTCCCCAATTAGTTTGCGGCGCAGTTTTCTTGCTCACCTCCGCTTAAGTCCCGACGTCCCGGCTCTTTCTAACCTATATTCTTCGAACTCGAGAGCTTCCGGCGATGGATGAGATGCAGAACACATACCTGATTTTTCCAGAACGCCCGCCCTTTTTCCCCCCAAATTTTGAGCTCCGCCGTTGATCCTTCTGTTTGTGCTCGGGTGTGGTCTTCTTTTCGCGATGTCCGTCCCCGCCCGTGGTCTCAACACACATTTCTTCAGACGCTGCCGTGTTCTTTTCCCGCATGAACTTCTGCTTCAAGGAGAAACCCTTGCCAACTTGATTTTCAGGGGGCCCTGCCTGTTTTGTCACCTTCTCTCCGCAAATAAGGGTATGGGTCCAAGAGGTGGGGCCTCCTAGTCCAAGACCGGGCGTTTCACCCGACTCAATCTTCTCTGGGCTTATATTTTGTGCTTTCTGTGTTCGCGAAGAGCCTCTTTTTCTTTTTCCTGATCTTCTGACGTGAAGTTGGCCGCCTTGTTTTTCGCGGGTTCTTGCGGGGACGTTCTTTGCTTGACTGCCTTTACCAATGTTATAACTTTTGCAGTGCCTGTCCCTAAGGCCCCCGCTGTTATGTTGTGCCCGTGCGCTTTTTTTCGAGGCGTTTGATCGTGGTCAAACGTCTCGTGCCCTTTCCTTCAAGGAAAGCATGGGGGAAACGGTTCGGCATGCCGTTCGCGGAATTTTCGTGGACCACACTTGGGGAATTCGCCGTGTTGGAAGAGCGATTCTGCTACCCGATCCTAAAGTGAAGTTGAATGTTTATTGCCTTCTCGACTTGTATGCCTGACAACCCGCCGGGGCCAGGATTCTTTTTTGTCGATGAGCCCTCGGTGCGGTTTACACTTTTTTGCAACACGTGATTTCGGTTGGGCGCGGGTGTCGGGATGTTTTTTTACACTCCAAGCTTCCCGACAGGCTAGTAGACAGTAGGTTGACGTTGCGTATCTAGCAGAACTTTCTGATTTCTACGAAGGATCACACCTCGTTTTCTTCTCGCACCGGACCCCCAGGTAAGTGGTTAAGTAGCCCCCGTCCCGGACAGTAGTCACAAGCCCCCTAGATCTTTCCGACACCCCTAGTCAGAACATTATTTGGCACGCTAACGCTGCCGCCGAATACAAGGAGACATGCGTGACGATTCCGAACCGAACTTCCCCCCGATTTCCGACGTTTCGGAGAAACAGAAGGGCCTCCCTGATCCATGATGGTGTTGATGGATTACCCCCCTGTTGGATTCTTCTTTTCCTTGTTTTCCTCGCAGTTCTTCCTCCCTGGGTGAAGAGGGGGCTCTTGTTGATGACAGGAGGGGATCGATCGATGGGTTCCACCCCCAACTTAGCTCTCTCCCCCCCTTAAACACTCCCCCCCATTTCCCCTTCTTTTCCCCCCCCTACACCCCCCCACACCTTAACAATCCTTCGTCAAGGGTTTCATACTTTTCCCGGCGTCTCGGATGGAAGACTTTCCTTTTTTCGAAACGTACGCTTCCCTGATAGAATAATTCCTTCCTTCAAATGTTTTTCCATCGAGCGGCATGTTTTTTTAGCGGGTTCAGTCCGGTGCCACCTATCTCGAGTGATTTCTTCCGGCTTCGAGGAGACACTTGACGGGTCCGTCAAGCTGGCGATGATTTATTAATTTTTCAACCGCAATCCCTGGAGCCCATCAGAGTGCCCTGGGGAAATTTTGTAGCAACATGCGTTTCCCCCCGAACTTGTTTCGCGACGACAACTTAGTGATTTTCAAGTTCATCCTCTTACACGTCCAGCACTCCCGGAGATGCGATCAGCCCGAGTTCCCTCGCTGCCTTATGCCCTTAATGGTATTACGACTCTTCACCCGGACGGTCTGATGCCCCCACCGGTCGATAAGTCTCACCGCCAGCTGAATTCCGTGCGTGCAGGAGAATATAAGACGATGTACCTATCCGTGTGTTGTCTTTTGGAGAGATTTCCGTTCCTCGATTTCTTGCACTCTTTTTCGGCTATGGTCCGCTTCCCTGTTGGCTACCTGATGACGCCTCTTTCGGTTTCCAGGACTTCCCAGCATCGTTTTCACCCCATTATGTACATCGCCACCTCCTTGATAGATGACTCGTTCCCTCTCATTTTTGACGGGCTGGTCTGTTAAAGATCGTTGGATGATTCACCCGTCCTTTTTCTACGACGACTTTTGACAGTTTTTTCCCCCCCACCCCTGAGGAATGTTGCCTCTCCCCTTCCCTTTCATTGTGTCAGGGATGGATGATTTCATTTGACCAGGTACCCCCCTTTCTTCCCCAGTAACCCTTGTCTGCCCCCCTTCGCTTCCGAGGCATCAACGTCGCCTATTCCCCAGCACACTTCACCCTGTGATCTGGTCATGCCCCTTTGCATTTATTTTTATTCGAGTGATATCCGCTGGAAGTCCGATCAGGTCCGTCCGTCGAAGAGCCTTGAACTGCTTCGCGCGCGCAGCCTACGCCTTTCCATTCCTGGTCGCGCTTTTGTTCTTTGGTTTCGGACATGGGGTTTTTTAGTTCTCCTTGATGGTCGATTTGACTCGTGATACACGGGTCGCGCAAGCTATCAAAGTCGTTCTGTCCTCCCCTCTCTAATCTTTTCCAACCTCTAAACACCCTTTCTGATGATTTAATTTGACAAGAGTGCAACCACGTGCCTCCGAAGTCCACCAGAATTCACTCTTCTTGTATGTTTTGTTCTTTTTTGGGCTGGGGTTCTTGTTCGGTTATAGCGACGATCTCCGAGTCCTTTTCCGTCATCGGTTTGGTTTCGATGGGGAGGAAATTGCCCTACTGCTTTATGTCGCCCACGCCTCGCCGGGCTTGAAAATTTTTTTATCTTTTCAATTAGTTGGGCGTTTTGAGAGGTGTTCTGGTTCATTACCTTTCTGATATTTTCCACTTCTCGGACTTCCCGCTGCTCGCCAGCGGCTTCGTGTCTCCTAGCAGACTTCCGTTTATCTCCCAGTTGCCCGGAAGCGCCACCCTTGAGTTTTTCACACGTCTCGGACCTACCGAACTTCCAGTTTCAGCTCTCGAGATCCAGCATGCGGGCCCTGCTTTTTTTAGATGTATCTGGTCCGAAATGATACGCGACTCACTTAAGTCCCGCACTTTCTGCTAGTCAGACTTCGAGTCCTCGTACCCACTAACAGGAGACTCCCACCCCTCCAGAAGCTCCCCAATAGAACGGCCAGCTTTTCGTACCGGCTGTAACCCCACCATTTTCAAGAATTCGTGAATCACTCTTTCCAAGTATTTCCCCACAGTGCCGCGATCACATCTCCGGGCACACCGCGCAAAGCGGGCGGCCTGCCCCCCCCCCTCTTTTTTTCACGTTGCCCCAACATAAAATATGTCATTTCCAAGTCAAGCAGAAACAGCCTCCCTAACACTTTTCTTCCATTTGTCAGCTCTCGCCGCTCGCCGTTTTTCCAGCATTCCTTTTTTCTCTCCCCTATCAAGCACCCTTTCTTTCGGATTTCGGTGGCCCTTCCTGGACTGATTGACTTTTTTTCCCGGGACCCTTGGGTTCCCCCCCAGCCCAATTATTTTCGGACGAATCTCGAAGTGCAAAAGAGACATACGATCCTTTTCCTTCACCCCGGTTGCAAGAAATTTTTCAGAGAAGTGATTTTGTGCCCCTTCTTCAGGTCCCTCCGTTCTGTGGTCCTTTCCCGTTCGCCGTTTCTGGTTTGACACCTAGTCTTTAGGGCGACCTACCCCACAGATAACTCATGATACGCCGGCCCTTATGTAGTATCTTTCGGGTAGTATTTCTGGACATGTTTTTCCTTGTTCCATACCTTTCTTCCACCTTTTTATCGAATTAGACGACTTTAAGTCTCGCGTGACGTGGTGAGGATCGCTGCATCGCCTGGCGTGCGCCTGCCCTTGGGGTTTCAGTCGCCTCCTCTCCTTTCTCCCCGTTACCCTTCGTGCTCCGCCAGAATGGGGGCTCCTTCGTAGACCTTTTGGCGTGCGTGTCAGATACATTGGCGATTACCCCCCCTCGTCCCCCTCGATTTACGTTTCTGGTAGTTAGCGTTTCTCGATTTTTTTTACCGTACCAATATCGAGTAGGGAAGCGTTTGGTGCCGAGAGAACGAAGGGACCTTATAGCGTCCTCCAGATAGCCTATTTTTAGTAGACGGGCTTCCTGTATGATACGCCCCCTTTTTTTTTTTGTGCCCGTATTTTGAGAGTACTTTTCGACGCGGCCCCCTCCTTTCGGAATCGATCCCCTGCGTGGTTGCACTCACTCGAGGAGAGGGAAGGTATCTCCTTTTCTTCTCAGTTCTTTTTTGTATTCGGAAATGAAACTCCTTTCGGAAATCACCCCATGAGTTCTCCCCTTGCCTATGTGTTTGGACTCTTTTGCAAATTTGGTCCGGTCTCAACGCCTGCTCCATACTTTCTTTTTCCCCTTTTTGTTTCGATCCTTTTCCTTGGGGTGCCCCTCGTCCGTGAACCCTCGCGTCCTTCCAAGCCCCCCCCGCATCCCACTTTCCTCCAACTCATGGAAGGCTCGGACAGGCTGGTGCTCATACTGCTTTTTTTTTTTTCCACCTTGACCGCGACACTAGCAGAGTGGGGTTGCCTTTTTTTTTCCAAACCAAAAACCCAACCCCCCAAACAAAACCACCCCCCACCACTGGACGCGACTTTCGAAAGTTTTCGCGTTCGTTTTTGCGAGGCCAAAGCCCCACGTCGGCACTGCTCTTGTTGGATAGCTTCCAGGCTATGTTCCCGAGATACGTCTTGGGTTTTCCTTTTTATCTTTTTTTTTTTTTTATGGCTCTCTAGCCCACTCTCCTGTTCTAGAGAAACCAAGACTTTCCCTTTTCCCTCGATATTCACGGCTCCACCCCGAAGCCTAGTGCAGAACTCCCGCCCAGAAAGTTCCCGCTGTTACGACGGAATCGAAGCGGACTACCTTCCCCGACGTCAATTCCAGCACCCGAATTTTGAAAAACACTGCTGATAGTTCTCGTAGAGCTTTAGAATCCGGGATACACGAAAGCCAAGTGCAGGCGCATTTCGACATCTCGGGAACAAGCCTCTCCCGACTCCCCCCTCTTTGTTCAGCTGATGTAGTAGTCCTTTTCGCGCGCGAAGAAGCGGTAGTCTTGACCACAACCCCTATTGAACGCACAGCAACCTCAAGAGACCCCTTCCCTCTTCCTGCCTAGATCATGCGGTGTGTTTCCTTTCGATGTTGCGTCCCTCCCAAGAAAGTTCCTTTGTTCGAACTTTCCCTGAAACCACAAAGGACGCTGAGGTGAACCCCCGCATTTGCCAACTCTTCTCGACATTATAAAACAGTGGTTTCAATTGCCTCCATTCACGGCCTCTGTGCCTATTTTTCTTCCTACAAATAAGGTTGGTAGCCATATCCGGTTCCCTCCCATCGCGGGCGACTTCAGCGAACGACGAAATATTTCCCACTTATTCGGTTCCCGAAGCCGCGAAGAGGGACACCTCTTTAGCTGAGGCCTTGCCGCGGTTTGTGCGTTGCCCGCGGGCAATTTGCCCGTTTTCTTTGATTACCTATTTTATAATTTGGAGTGGGTGTCCCCCCGGGGTCGGAGGGCACATGCTTTTGAGAGTTATCTCTGTGAGGAACAGGGAGCTTCCCCTTGCGGTAAGGATATGGCGCTAGTGACCAACCCTTTAGGTCATAGATGGAGGTACTGGGGCTGGATTTACTCTTTGGCTCCTTTGGGGTACTGTCTCCCCCGGAGGAGTTGAATCTTTTGAGCGGCCGAACCAGTAGCCTTAGTTCTGGCTTTAATATGGGCCTTCTTCCTGAGCGACAACCCAGCCGGGCAGGTGATTTGTCGAGCTGAACCACGGGACGCCGGCGTTGAAAAAGTCCGTGGTTTTCTGGTGTTTGGCAACATGGCGATCCCCCCCCTTATAGGCTGTTTACAGGCTCTTCCCCCTTATTCGTGCGAGCTTTTTTTGCCCACGATCTAGAAGAACACTGCGCGCATTGATCTCCGGTTCATAACGACACACGGAGTAACAAAATTTCAAATCTAAGCAAGTCCCCAATGGGCCCTGCAAGACAGCTCCCAAATTGAGGAAGCCCATGGATCCTTTTTCTCACGTGTTTCGATTATTTCCCCTGCGACCACTAACTATCACGATGCTCTTTCCCCCCCAGCGACGCACTCGGTAGAACCGGAAGACCCTCTCTGTTTTTTTCGCTGAGATTCCCCGGTGACCTTTTGGTGATTCTCTTCATTGATTCCTCAGCCGTCGCACCGGATGGGGAAGAGTGTCTTTTTTTTCAACTGAGTCGTGGTCAACGACGAGAAGTGCGCAGTCACCCTCTCCCCTCATACTTTTTCACATACCAATTATTCACCCCCGGTCGACCCACAACGAACAAGGCTTTTTTCCGGACCGATGTTTTTTCGGGGGGCCGGGCGGGGGTTGGAAGTCCCCCCAGCTCTCGGCCTAGAGGTCTTTGATACTCGGTCCTATCACTGCGTCGCAGCCGGACATGTCGCATGACCCTATCGCCATGGGCGGGGTCAGTGGGTCTGTGAACTCGCGGTGAGCCGTTGCTTGATTTAGAGGCGACACTTTTTTTTTTTCCTTGCCCCCTCTACCTGTTTTCAACCTGAAGGATACGGACCTCCCCCGCGGCAGTTGAAAGTGACTTATGACATGCCGGCATATTAGCACTTCACAGTCGAGCGTCCCGTCTTTTCCCTAAAGTCTGTTCAGCCCGATATACCCTTCGAGCAAGGAGTTGCCCATTCGATTAGCCTTTCCACGATTTGGGAGGATGTACACTCAGCCTCAATTCGGGAACGGTTTCTGCTGCCGGAAGGAGGCTCTCCCCAACGTCCGGCCATGTGTGAGAAGATTCTGCGGAAGTGATCAACTTTTGAAGATTTCCTTCTTTTTCCTAACTCACCTTGTTTTTGGAGCTCTCTCGTCGTGTCTGACCGCTTCCCTATATTTCGCCTGACGATGGTAAGTTAGGGCGGTGGATCACTGTTCCCTCTAGGGATAGAAGTCTTCAGGTCCAGCGCTCGTAATATGGTGAAATCCCCGCCAGCAGCGATTCTTCTCTGGATTTTCGAGGCGATCCCTTCTTCTGAGTTTTTGACGGGCTGAGACTTGGATCTTAGGTTTCTCGTCGACGCGTGATTTTGAATCTGAGGCATTCGTCCTTCCTCAAACTCCCGCGGATTCTAGAGGATTTTTTTTTAGGTATACGGCAGGCCTTGCAACGCACAGCTTGGCCGTCCGTAACCCCGCCCTCCCGAAGCCCCTTACCGGCTTCACGGACTAGTTACACCTCCCCACCTTCCCCCCTCCATTTGATCTGTTCTACGATAAAGTCCATTTCGCTCTTCGCTAGTCTTTCATTTAGGTCCGGCGTTTCAGACGAAGCGAGTCTTTGGACCCTGCTGCGATTTCTCCCGAGATTAAAACAGGCGAACGGCTTTGGTGGGTTTTCAATGGGGAAGTAGAACAGTGTTCTCGGGTAGATTTTTTGGAGAGGGGCCACAATCGATGTCGCAATTTGCTCCAAGCGCCCCCAATATGTCTCCACCACTCCCTCCCGGTTGATGATCACTTCTGATGAAAATTACCCTTCCGAATAACCAGCCTTTCCACCTTGTTTAAATCTCCCCCTTTCCAGCCCCCAACAGATGATCGGCGGTCTTACCCGCATGATGGCATTTTGTAACCATAGGATTTTCCCTTCTTTGGGCAAGTATACGTTGATCCTTGTGTATGCCCGGCCGATTTTTGAGTGTGGGGTGGACGATGATATAGAGTTTGATACCTCCCCGAATTGTTGCCCTTGGCTCTATCATTCGACCCCTTGCGAACGGTACTTGGGAGATCGGTTGCCCATGCTGATTTTATTCTCTCTTCACGAGAAAGGCTCGCCTGACCCGCCTTTTGGTGGAGAATCTCCTGCGAAGGCCTCCCGGGTTACATGCCCCCGCTCAAGGCCAACCGGACCACCCAAGTTACCCTAATGACACCGCCAGTTTCAATCTGCCAGCAAGCACGGCGCAAGGCTTTGGTTTTCAATCCGTCCGATGTCCATAGCCCATTCCTTCTCTCCGCTCGTTCCATGCACTTATTTTAGATCGGTCTTAGAGCCCTTTCGGTACTCTTTATCATGAAGGCTTTCCCCCATTAAACTAGACGCACTCCAAATGACCGCCCTCTTTTTTGATTTCGCACAAGGATTGTCCCCCTCAATTTGTGTTTACGAATAGTTCTGATAATGTGAGCCGATCCGCCTGAGAATAGCCTGGCACTCTGCCCTTTTCGGGGGCATCGCTGGCCAACTTGATTAAAGGATGCCAAACTAAAACAATCAGGTCCAACGAACACAGTTTTTTTCCACTCCAAGTCTTGCCCGCAGGTGGCAACCGTCTCCTCAACCGGCAGGACCTTGCACACTCCCAGATAGTCGGCCACGCTGAGCTCTTCCCCAATCCCCCCGCATTCCGCTCTTAGGGTTCTTGCCTTTGCAATGGCTTAGCCCAGAGTGGGACCCGTCCCTATGGCGCCCTCCTTCCGACGAATGTTCCACCCCGGCCAAATTTGGAATCCTCTTGCTTAAACGCCGTTACGAAATCCTGTTTTCTCCTTGGCGATGACTGACCGTTTTTTCCCGTGCGTTTTCTCATAGACCTGCCTCTCCACCTTGGCCATTTTTTGGTTTCCTTTCCGTTCCCCATGGAGGGCTTGACGTCCCTCTTACCGTTCTAAATTGAGCCTTCCCTCCAGCATTGATTCCGCCGGTGAGCTGAGCGGATGTTGTCGGTCCGGTATGGACTTCCGATGTCCCCCCGCTCCCTCGAACCCGAGGCTCCTTTTTACGAACCCATTTGTAGCACTTGCTGTGGACGTCGGTGGAGATGCCCTGAGTTGCGAAAGCCGCCGCCCCAAGCTTTTTTTTGGATTTTCCGTCGCCTCCGAGATCCGACGGCTCGAGTGAAAATTTGAAAGATTTTGTTTGTCCCTATCTAGTGTGGTCCCGGTTTTGGCGTGCGGGTCAGTATTGGCGATTCCGTCGTCGAAACAGTCTGGTCTTCTCGTTTCTGGATGTTTTGTGGGGAGTTGGCTCCCCGTTGCATATATTTGCATGGAGTCTTCGGGGTTTTGTTAGGCAACAGGCATCGTGTCTTTTCGGTAGCGTCCTCCAGGAAAGTAGCTTTCATTTGCTTGTTTTTTGGATCTACACTTGCTTACCGAAAAGCAGTTTACCGGAGGGTCTGATTGAGCAGACTTGGTACGCGTACCATAATTTTAACGCTTCGCATTATGTGGATACCTTCCCCTTGTTAAGGTCTTTTTCATGCGAGCGCTTGAGACCCCCCCTTTTTAAAACTCCCCCCCGCGTCATCTTTCCCTTTCAATGAGATGTGTTCTTTGTGCCTTCTGTAGGGGGGGACAATAGGGTCCCCCTTCCCCTTCACCATGTTGATACTCTCTCTCATCCCATATTTTTTTTTTTGAGAGAAGATAGAAAGTTCCTGCCCACCCTCGCTATGCCTTCCTCCCCGAATTGACCATTATGTCCCAGCCATGGATCAGGAGTTGGAAGGTTTCATGGTGTCATACCTGCACCTGTCCCTTTTTCCTCGCTAGAGTGGGAGTTCCTCCCTTCCTCTCCTCACATCGGAAAGGGGATTTCCGACCGTGTCCGCCCAAATTCCCTACACCCATGATTTCGTAAGCTCCGATGTTTCATGCTTCCGTGCTTAAAGGAGCGATTTCTACATACCTATTTCCTGTGACTTTTCCTCTCTTAAGAAGTTCCTTTCCCACTCCTCTCCGCCCCAGGAGAAATCCCCTCCATCGCGTGCAGACTTTCCAGACCTGTACTCGGCACTTTGACGAAGGCTCGATTCTGGACAGAAAGCCCCCCCCCCGCACACGAGACCCTCTTTTTTTCCCATGTCTTTCGTGGACCTTAAGTGAGCCGTCGCAGATCAAGGAGGATTCACGCGCAAATTTCTTTGCAGGCGTCATTAGCCCCAGACTCCGCAGAGGACGTTTTTTTTTTGGTATACACTCTTGTTCGCGGCCCTCAGAGCTTCATCGAGGGAGCTAGCCTTCCGAACCATCACTGATGTACAGTCCCTTCCCTAACGCCCCTCAGACGAAAACTTCCCCCCTTCTCGCACCCCCGGCCCTCCGCCCCTCCCCCCCCCCACCCACCCCGCCCTGGCTACCTCCCCCCGACCCCTCACCCCACCGCACCCATCCCGCCCCCCCCCACCCTCTTCACTCCCCACTCACGCCCCTTATTCCTCCTGTTCCCTCCCACACCCATCCTCTTCCCTCCCCTACCTCACCCCCCCCCCCCCCCCCACCCCATTTCCCCACCCCCCCTCCTCCCTTCAGTCTTCCCCCTTCCCTCTTCACCCCTCCTCCCCCCTCCCCGCCTTTCTCACACCCCCCATCTTAACCCCATCCCCTAACCCCCCCCCTTCCACCCTCTCCCCCCCAATCGCACCCGCAAACCCTCCCTCTTATCTCCTTATCCCTCCCCCTCCCCCCCCTCCCCCCCATTCCCTCCCCCCCGTCCTCTCCTTTCGCTCCTTCCCCCCCCTAAACCCAACCCCTTCCCCCCCCTCTTCCCGCTCCCCCCCCCCTCCCACCCTTTTTTTCCGACTTCTCCCGTTTGCCGTGATGGTGAGCTCTCCTGTCCGCGTTGACGTATGGAATTCGCCCGCAGCTCGCCCTTACCCATCTGCACGGCGGCTTTGTCGTCAGCTCCCGGTGACTAACTTCTTCTGCGCTCAACTGAGCCTGGGTTTCTTCGGCCGGCCGCGGAGATGCCTTATGGGTCAAACTTCGTCCGCCTGCCTTTTTTTCAGAGGTCCGGTCACTCCGGCCCCGCTCATTCAGGCAAAAGCCTGACGCCCCTTTCTCACTTTTCTTTCCCGCGCGCTCCTATATGCGGGCCTTTTTTTCGGCGTCGGGCCATAATTGCCGCCGGGGGGAGTTTCGGCGGTCCTTTTGAATTGACTTTGCTTCTGGCTGAAAAGGTGGTTGAGTTCAAAATTTTGGGGGACCCGGTCATGCTTGGGCATGCGAGTCTCAGCCGCGAGGTAGGAACCCTGGCTCCCTGATAATAAGACAGATTTAACGGCGGTTGCATCCCTTTTTTCTTTTTTTTGGGAAGGCTTTTGGATTTGAGGGAACTTTATGATTAACTGGTAGCATGACGAACTTTATCACGAGGCGCCCTCAGACTTGACCGGAGATTCGGAAGTGTCGCAGGATATTGCCCCTCCCTGAAGTTTCGTATACAAACCCAGACTGGTCCCCGGGCCGGTTGAGCTCATTCTTTAGTCGGCTCGGCCCGAAACCGTGCTCGGGGGGGTCGGTTCGGCTTGTTTCCCGAAAAAGGCTGGAGTGTTTATTAGCACACGACGGGTTCTGAGCTTTGTGCCCCCCCTCCTCGACGACCGAAAAATACAGCAGAATTCATTTTCTCAAGCCACGCTCCACCTTTGGAAAAGAGGCGCGCGGTCCCCCGTCGGGCAACTCCACCTATATAGTCAAACGTCCGCACCTGCTTTGCATCCTTAGGTCTGACTGAGCTGCGATCCGATAACGCCCGTTTACACAGTTCCCACCCTCCGGTTTCTTTTCCAGACTTGATATATGTTTCTTTGTGTCTGCTGATGATTCGAGGGATGGGGTTACTAGTAATCCAGTTCTCGCAGACCGAAGGCAGTCCTCTGGGTAGGGGGGGTCCCCTTAGGGGACAGTTCTCCACTCTTGGCCGAATGCGCACTCGCCTCTCTTGCTCCCCACACCCTCACCTATACCACTTATAAAAACTCTTCCCCCCCCGTCCAACACGAACAACCTCCGCTTGAATCGCTGCCCGGAGTCGTTTCCTTCCTCTAAGCAGCAAGGCGCTCGGCGGCACACCGAGTGCTTGCCTTATCAGCTTAATCGGAAGAATCCCCCTCTTTTTGAGACTCCCCAGATTCGCCTTCTGTGAGTTTTTTCGGTTATATTCGCCGGTGGAGGACGCAGGTCTTGCCAATGTTACGGCCGGCCCAAGATGGCGTTTCTTTTTCAATGGAATTCCCTACTTCATCCATTCCGGGATGCCCAATTACGCGTCTGGGTCACGAGTATCCCTTCAACTGCTTTTTTCCCCCCCCACAAGAAAGTTCACGTACGACTCCCGAATTTTTAACATTTCCCTTTCTATACACGGCCATCTGCCCTTCGCCAGGAGGCAACATTTATCGAGCGAGTCGATGCTCTGATGTACTTAATGCTGTCCAGAAGGTTAAGGGTCTATCGACCACGTACGCCGCTGGCGCCGATGCGCCACGGCTCGTATTCCTCCTAGATTTTGATGATCATCTCTCCCTCCTTTGTTTTGTTTTCTCCGATCTCTCAGCTAGTATATGATCCCATGCATCTCCCCCTACTAAGGCTTTCGTGGTATCAAACTTACCCTTCAACGGATACGCTAGGAGGTTCCAGTGTGTCAATAATTCCGGTTACCACTGTCCTTCTATATTCGATGAGTCTCTCTCCCCTTGTCTTGTTCCTTCTTGACGGGTAGATCGTGTTTAGGCCCCAAACTTGTTTAGTCGACTTTTTTCTTTAGGTTGGACCCATGAGGATGTGTTCATGACCTGCCTGCGGATTGTGGGATGGGTTCCGTAGGCCCTTTCACAGTTTTCCTGCCGCAAGGATTGGCTCCAGTTTTCCCAAGTGTCGCGCCTCCGGACGCCTCACCCGGAGACTTCCACCGCCCCCCCCCTCCCCCAATTCCCCCCCGCTCAATGTTTCTGATCTGGTCATGCTCCATCCGACTTGTCACCCTCGAGACTGTCCCGTAAGAGGGAATAAGTATGCCCCATTTGCGTTTTTTCGACGTTTTGACCCTGCTTCGCGCGCGGGCCGGCCCGGTCTAGCTGATTCATCCGTTGGTTCGGTGGTGGGTTGCCGTTGGTCTTCTTTTTAGATGGGTTAGTGGGTTTTTGACAAGGAGTTATTCACAGTGATAAAACGTTTTTCTCCCCTCCATTGTCAATTAAAACTGCCGGTCCAGGGATTTTTCAATGACAAGAAATTTCGCAATTGAATCCGGTACCCCGCATAAAAGCGGTTTTTCCTTTCCCGTTGCGTCCTGGGGGCTGTGGCCATGGGCATCGGATAGTTTGGACTCGGGGATAATGTAATTCATGACGACGTCCTTACTGTTGCTCTTTCCAGATGGTGCTCTCCTTTGGCTATCTTTTGGTTACTACCGATCCCGGGCCGGTCTTACAAATGTTTCGATTCGCCCCCCAGCGTGAGGGAATTCTGGTTTTTCGAAGGAGGATGACCTTTTATTAGTTCCTTATCTTTACGCCTTAAACGCCCCGTCCGGTGGCTGAAGAGTCAGAGCCCCGATGATAAAGTGGTTTTTTTAGCAGTGACCACCGGACGACCCCCCCCTCCAAGATCCTTTTAAACGTGCCTCGGAGTCACCCTCAGACGTTCAGAGGCCCTTAAGCGCGTGTTTATCAGTCGTACTATGTGAACACAGTTGCCTGCAATCTCCATCCTTAAGGTACACTCATCGAGCGTACTTTCCTTTCCACTCCCCGGAAAGCCCCAACCTTTAAGCAGCCCAAGACATCGTTTTCCGGCCTTGCCCTCACAGTTCACTAGCTCCCTCCTGCCGAAATATTTTTCCGACCGTCCCGCTCTCGAATGTTGACTCCCTAAGCCCCTTGGGGGCCTCTCTGTACCCAATATGTTCACGCTCCCCCCCATCTAACATTCCCTCAATCCGAAACGGCGATCGCTAATCCAAGTCCCCGGCTTGCCTGAGTCACCTAGTTTCTCCGTAGGCAAGCGTCCTTCGCTTTCGTCCATAATAACCATATCCGCCTTGATCCTCGCAGTCTAGTTTGGCGTCGTGCCTTGGCGACCTTCCAGAGGCTTTTCGATCCCCGGCCCTTTTCCATCCCCATTTGCGGCCTCCAGAAGGGAAAGAGGCCCTTATACTGCGTTTTCCGAAGTCCAGCCGTTTTCCAGCTTCCAGCAGAAGAAGTGAGTTTCCCTTGCCGGACTGGTCCCTCCGTATGATGTTTCCCAAGAAGGTATGGCGGGCGGGACTTATCCCTTGCCCGAGTGGAACATTTCTCAACGCTCCCCTCCTGCTAGAGGCCCGTCCGCTCGATTCTTCTGCAGGTTCTTCTTTTTTATAGTGGTTGTCTTATTTTTCCCCCGCTTCCCTGAGGATCTTAAGTAGAAGACGACTTTCAGCTTATCCCTCCCTTTTGAGGATTTTTTATGCGGCCCTACTGCGAATTCCCTTCACTTGGCCCCCTGTACCTTTAGCCTCCTTTCTTCACGGATTTCGGACTTTGGTTTTCTTTCTCCCCCATATGAATGGGTTGTCTCTAGTTGTGTTTTGACTTTCGTGCGGGTCAGTATACATCAGCCCCTCGCGAGTGGATTTACCCCTCTTCTTTTCCTAGGATGCTTGGGAGTTGGCCGCCTTTAATCGATTTACTTCCGGAGTTGACGCTGTTTCTTCAAGAACGCCAAATCGTTCCCTTGTGCGATCTCCCTGACTCTGTAACTTTCAGTTAGCGGCTTGAACCTATACTGGATCCGAATCACTTTTCCTCATCTGTGTGCATTTGGCGCGCTCCTCTTCGGAAGACGTCCTTCCCCCTGGAATTTCGATCCATTCTCGATTCTCCTCCCCCTGAATCCCCAATTCGCCTCATGTCTCGCGATTGCTGATTGCCCCCTCTCGCCTGCCCCCAACCGAAGCGTCTCCCCCTGAGTGTCCTGATACAGTTGGTCATTTTCTTCTTAAGGCACAGGGATGTGGACATTCTCCCACAGCGTTTTCCTCTTCTCTTTCCTCCTCTTGTTGCTCTCTCTAGAAAAGTTTTGGCCTCTCCCTAACGCTTGCCCCTCTCCAAGCAGCCCCCTAGCATTGACCAATCGCCAACCTCCCGACAGGATTTCAGGATTAATGGGGCTCCCAGCCCCATGAAACAGGCTCCGCCTTCCTCGCGGAGTTGTTACGCGAAGAATTGATCTCGATTCATCCCTCGGCCCCTCTTCTGACAGTAGTCCTGAACCAAATCTCCCAAGGCGGAAACTTTTTTCATTGTGCTTAGCTCCTCTCCCCCAGATCAGTTTTAGTCGCTCGATACAAGTTTACATTTGCTGACTCTCGCGTCCCCTCTTTTTTTTGAAACTCCTTCCCGATCGCCAACTCCCCCTTTTTTGCACCTATGCGTCCTACTGGTACTCGGCACTATGCCGACGGACCGGACTGACCCTCCCAGCCTTTTTTTCCCAATGAACACCACCCCCCATTCTTTCGATTCAACGATTTTTTCCCGAAATCCTGAGACCCCAAGGCTTTGAGGCAGCAGTTCCCAGTCCCTTGAAAGCCGCAGATCACCCCCTCCTCCCCTGCTTCTGTTTTATTCTGAGAATTCGAGAGTCTGAGGATTCCGAACATCATTTCCACCACGATGTCCCCCAGAAAGCAATCTATCAGCCATCCTCCTTCCGAGGATGTGCTCGGTGAGAGGCGATTTCTACGACCGCTTTGATGGACGTACCCTCCCGGAGTCTTGGCGCCGGGGAAAGGCCATATGCAGGAGGCGCGCCGTCGCCGCACGTTGGACTCTTCGCTCCATTAGAAAAAGCGGGTTCGTGGCTCAGTTGAGACCCGGAGGAATTTCTCTTTTTTTCTTGTCGCAGTCACACCCCTAAGGGGGCGTCCCTCTTGTAGGGGCTCAACCCTCTTTACTTCAGGACCCCGCTCTGGTAAGGCGGATATGAGGTCTAGGTCCGAAGGGGCACGCGGGCCCCGTTTGCGAAGTGTCCGTTGCCCTGGTATTTTTTCCTTCGTTTGCCCTTTAATCCTTGACTTGCTTTACATATGTTCCTTAAGTGACCCCGGTGGGTCATCGCTTCCCTCTCCAGCGTGTGGTCTTTCTCTCGCAGATGTTGGATCGGTCCACCTTTGCGTTCCCCCCCTTTGTGGGGTCCGGAGCCGATGACTCAACTTGCGGGGAGCAACGCGTTTCCGGGGTGATCCCCTGCGGCTGAACCGGTGGCGGAATTTTCCGGAGGATGCAAAGGTCGGGTCGGATCGCCCAAGTGACTCCTTCAGCTTCGGAAATGGTTCCTGATATGGCTATTCCACCCCTTTCTCACGGTCTCCCCGATCTCCCCCCCCTCCGGCTTCGGCTTTCGAGCTGATTGGGTTTTGGACGCGACGTGGACACCTTTCAGGGGGGCGCTTCGTCCTCTTTGCAACTATAAGTTCTCTGCTCGTCGCTCCCACCTTGCTCTGCTGCGCTTCCCCCTCCCGTTAATTAAGATCAAGCAGACTGTCGATGGTTCCCGCACATTACTGAGATTCCACTGGAACTCCGCATTGGCTTTCCAAGGTGAAGAAACCTCCGACCCACGAGTTCCCCCTGGTGCATTTCCTAACTACCTTCAGGCCTTCCCTTTTCTTGCGCTCGATACCGACATCCCCCGATTGACGCTTTACCCCGCCCCTCATCTGACTCTCGTAAGGACAACCCCGCGTCATAGGTGTTTTGGTGGACTGCATTTTTCCTTGATTTTTTTTCTCTTAATCTTCATCTTTTGAGCCTTGGGAAAGAGGGGTCTGTTAACCGTCAGTTCCGAACAGTAGATAGGCCCTGACGCCCCCTGCCACCCCTCCCCCAATATACCCCCCCATCCACATACAATTAATCTACATCCCCCCATCACCCCCGCCACAAGCTAATTGCCTGTTAATCGATCGGCGTATTCCGTCTCTTCTTCGCAGTTACCTTGCGGGACCTGATCCCTTCCAGCGGAATCCCGCCCGAATCGACTGAAATGGCATTCTGCTGGGATGCCAGATCATGGTCCTGGGGGGAAGTTTTTGTATTAGACCTTTGCCGCGGACGCGCCTTTCGTTTGACGGGACGGTTTCAAGCTGGATTTAACATGGCCTTCTACGACTCATCCATCCGGCTTGCCTTGGCCGTACGCTCTTTAACATTCCGTCCGATGGTCACCCTTTTCCGTCGGAGAGACGCCCGGGTTCCCTGCAGCAAAGCCCGCGATCTACGGTCCACTGCCGAGCAAGGCGTCTCTTATCGAAGAGTCGGCCTGCCTCTATTGGCGGATGTAAATTATGTTTTGACAACTGCTGGTACTTTCCCGTGAAAGGGAGCTCTTAAGCCATAGCATCATGCTGGCGACTGCTGGGGCGAGCTGATGATCTATACCCTACGTTTTTTGTGTTTGGGAGATTAATACTTTGTCTAGTGCCGCGCCTCTCTCCCTGGCGCATCCGGTTGCGTGGATCAACTGTTGATTCCTCGTGCATCACCGTCGGGGTCAGCATCTCGTCGGAACCTTCAGTTTTCCCCCATGTTGTCGTCCCTTCGATGACTTGTCTTATGCGGCTGTTTTTAGAGGGTAATGCTTTTCTAGTCCACACGCTTGTACCCTTTTCTTCGAAGTGGTTGCTGCGGTCATGGTATCTCCCCCCTGTACCGTTTTTTATTCATCCGGATGGTCTGCGGGCTTTTCCGGTATGTTCCCTTCCCAGCTTGACGTCCCCGTACCAAGTCGCCCGCTGCGGTTCGCAGGCTCCCCCCCCGGCGAATAGTCCCCGGCCCACATTCCCCTCTGATCTTTTCAGGCCGCAGACAGCTTTTTCGAGCTGATTCTCCGAGTCTTTCCCCCTAGCATGTTCCGCTTTTTCGACGCCGTACCTGGCTTCGCGCGACCGGTTTTGTCCCGATTCCACCTTTTTTCCGACCGGCTGTTGTTCTTTTTGGGTGGGGTTTCTTTTTTAGAGTAATTTTAGTTTTTTTTGAGACGTGTATCGGGGGAGACAATTTAGCGTGCGGCTCCTCCCTAGTGTCTTCCTTGTCCCATCCCCACCCCTCCTTGTAGGAATCCCCTGTTGAGAATCCCCGCCCTTTTCCCGGGATTGATTAATCATCCCCATCGTCAGCTTTTCGCTTGGGTTTCTTTTTTATCCAGTTCTGCTGGGGGCTGTTTCCTCGGGCCATCGGGTTTCTCTGGTTATTGCTGGGTTCCATGTAACGTTTTTAATTTTAGAGTAGGCCCCCCAAGAATTGTTCCAGAGGTTGGTTACATCGCTTGGTAAAAAGTGCCCCTGGATTCGAAGCTTCCCCTGGAGGAATCTCAAATTATGTCGGGGATTTCTAGATCCCGCCATTAGGTCCTTTTAAAGTTCCCTCGCTGAACTGAATTCCCTGCATCCTCGACGCGAATGTATACCTAGCAGACAGCAGTGTGATATCCTTGCTTCCCCCCGCCTCCCCGCGCCCCGAGACATCTAACCTTGCCCGCCCGCCCGGTAATTTTGCAGCCCTTCCAGACCTCAAGGGAGTGTGTTTTTTTCTTTTAGCTCAGTGTGACGCTCGTCAGAAATGTAAGAAGTAGTCCCCCTAGTTCTCTCGTGCGCACTTCCTTCCCCGGAGATGGTTCCACTTCCCCAAGGTTAGACTCCCAGCACCGCCTCCAGCGAAAGATTCGGTGGACCGTCAAAAGGTTCCCCTAGCATCCATTCGGCTATGCTAAAATAGGCCCTTTCTCCGATCCCACACGCTTATTCTCCTTTGCGGTCCCCTCTTTCCTCCCCGAGGGGTCATGTTTACCCCCCTCTTATTCATGGATCCCACATTATCAAACTATGTTCCCAAGAACGTCAAGCTCCACGGCGATTTCCCTATTCAACACTGCCAATACCCAGCCCTGCCGGCAACACTGCAATAATCTCCTGGGCCTTCAGGTGCCCCGCTTTTTCGGTTCTCACAAATAATCCACCCGACTCCCACGAGCCGGTGCTCTGACTACCCCGCGGGCTTTCTGTTAGTCCCCTGTTTTTCCCCCTTTTGCGGACGAATCCAATTTACCCCCTCCACAGAATAATCTCCTTTCCACGCAGCCCGCTTTTAATTGAGTCCGACGAATGTTGAGTTTCGAATCCATTGCTGCGCATCCGTTGTTTTTTCCCCAGTTAGCCCCCATGTTTACGGGCTTTTGCGTTTTTTTGGCGTCCCCCACCCTCGTCGCGACGGCGACTGTTTTTTTTTTCACCCATCACAATCCCCTGCCTGGTGAGCGGAGTGCTTCTTGAGGTAGGCTTTGGACATCGTTTGGTCATGATGTTCTGTCTCCTCTTCGGCTCGCGAACGCCGAAGAAGCGTGTCGTAGAACTCTTTGCTTTTCCCGTCCTCTTCTGCGGTTTTGACCCAGGCCTGTCCCTTTCCGCGAGACTTCTCGGGTTAATGTCGGTCACTGAAGGCTCGACGTTTAACTCCCTTTGCCCCGTCATCCTGGGGGACTTCTTCTAGACGTTGGGAAGGGGGTTTTGCGGTTTTTAATCAAATCCTCTCTTCCCTTCGCAGTTTACGCTTACCCATAGGTCGTCTGTTTTTTCTCTAGGTTTTCTTTTCTGGGGAGGAGCACATCATACGAGTTTGATAGTTTTTCCCTTCGTTCGAGAGTCCAATCACAGTACGTGATTCGAGCGATCCTAGCTCTTCCCATTCCGTTGGCCGGTAAGTGCCACTTCACAGGCTGAGTTTTTTTTTTTTGGGCTTTACGCGAGCAGCCTCCGTATCCTATTTTGATCTCACAATTACCGCGATTTAGCAACCACTAGTCGGCGAGTAGGCCTCCCCTCTGTCATGCAGATCGATTGATTTTCCGGCCCCCATGTGCTCCGCCTTAAACATGATTTTCCCATTTTCCCCTGGTCCCGGAAGGGACTAGCGAGATGTGGAAAATTTGTCAGCGCCCAGTTTCTATACTTTTCTTTTCCTCCTCTTTTGTTATTTAGATAGACCGCGTTGTTTCGCGTCCGGACCCCGATTGGTCAACACCCTGCTTCCTTCCTTTCATTTACACTGATCGCCACCCCTTTGGCCCGCTGTTTTTCTGTCCTTCTTAATGGTGCCTAACCTCCCTCTTTTCACTGAAAGGCGAATGCCCCTCCTTCTGTGCCCCCACCGTCCTTTCTCGTCGACCTCTCAAACTTTTTTTATTCCCCGGAGAATGCTAGAGGGCCCATCCCCCACGTCGGTGCCCAACGTAGCGTAGCTCCTTTGAGTCCAGGATAAGATTCCTTCTACTTTTTAGGTTTAGTGCCCCGAGTTCTATAGACCCAGACCCTTTTTACTCCATCTCCTATTCCTGCTGACCCCCTCCTAGTCGCAGTCCCTTCTAACGGAACCCCTCCACCCCTTTTAATACGTCCTAGACGAGGATTATCTTACCCCCCCCACTTATCAACTCCCCCCTTCTTGAACCCGACGTCGGACTACTCCCAAGGAGGAGAATGCAGTACTGAGGACATTCCCCCATGATCTGAAACAAAGCGGAATACTCACCTCGTCCACGGCCCTCTCCTGATTTTTTTTCGAGATCTCTGGATTTGAATTCTTTCACATGACAAACCGATTCTTCAAAGCTACCCACTCCCCCAGAGTTCCCTTGTCCGGTCCAGTATAATGTGGTGATCTTTCCTGTTGACTAGTAGGTTTTCTTTGACGTACCCGCCCTCCTCCCCCCCGTCTGACCGGGTTCCTTTTCACCACGAGGCAGTGCTGCTCCCTCCGACTTTGCGAGGTTTCATTTTTTCTGCCGATAAAGGACCGCACACGGGCTCGGCAAACCCCCAGGTGCGTTTTTCTCCTCTGCCTATGTGAAGTCTGTGGTTCACTTTAGCACATCTTGAGCCCCATAGGGTTCGTTGCCCCAACCGAGGCCCGCCTCAGGCCCCTCCTAAGTAAGCTTCTGGCTTGGTTTTGGTGATTATGTTTCCCGCCCTTGGTCCGGATTGGCTATTTTTCTTGTGCATTAGACGCTTGGGGAGGTCCTTCTTCCGGAATCGTTTTTCTGCATGGACTCGTTACCTTTTTCTCTTTGCACAGACTCTTCTCGCCTGCAAAGAGGTGCGTCTTGCCTCTTGCCAGGTCTACTATTTTTGCCGGAGCGATTTGCCCTTCTTCTGTCTGGTAGTTCTCCTTTCTTTTACCACCTGGTTAGGAATCTCACGGCTCCTGGCCGGGCGGACGGAGTCTGCTGCACGGTGCCTTTTCACTCAGGGAGGATCCAGAGTATTTTTTTTTTTTCGTCCGAAAGTGATGACACCCCCTTCCTCTTTGACGAGCTGGATAGGGCCCATAGCCCTCCGAAAAACACTTGGTAGGCTTTTGTCCTCTGTTGTCTTTCCCTTCGGTGCGGTAGGACTAACATTTTACGTGTCGGGGGTTTCGCCTTGCTGGCACTCTTCTCGCGTCTGTCTGTCGCCTTTTCCCCGGAGGATCTTTGCGTGCCCGCTTTCTCCTTTTGCCATCAGCTTTTGCCCGATAACAGTTCCCCTCCCACGAAAGAGAGTCCCGTGTCCAGTGCCGAAACCTTCCGCAAGTGGGCAGTGCCTCCCGATCTCTCTTCCCAAAAGCGTAAGCCTTCTTCCTAAGCTTACCTATTGAGGCTCCAGCACTACCTTATCATAAAGAAACTCACATTTCGAACCCTCTCCTTCAGCTGAGCAAAGGAATCGCTCGGGTACGTGCCTGATTGATGTCCCCGTGGAATGGTTGCCCAGAAAACTCAACCCTCCAGCATCTCGGGGCCTTTTTTTTATTTGGGAGGCCAAAGGTTCTCGGGGTGAGGAACGGGCGAATCGCACTTGCCATCCCATCCTCTTTTTATCCCCCCTCCCAATGAAAAACGAAAATTCCTCCCCCCCCAGGTCGAACCCAAAACAGAAAATAATTCTTTTCACCCTGGTGGAATTACCCCTTTTAACCGTCCTTCCTGTTATGTCGATCTCTCAAGTCTTTTTTCCTTTTCGCTAGAGTTAGAACTCAGCGTCATTCCCCCCTTCTGGAAGATCCTCCTCGTCTCCCCGTCCCTTCCCTTTTAGAGCGGCAGGAAGGCCCAGATAGTGGAGCGGGGGAAGTGGTGGGTTCCCCCCTCGCTCTTGAGCCTTTTTTTGATTCGGTTTTGGGCTGAACCCAGCCTTTTGATCTTCAACCTGGCCTTACCTACCCCGTCCCTTAAATTTTTTCCCGCTTTCAGAGTGCAGGTGACCTGTTCTTGCGTCGCAAAATGCTATGCCACTCCCCTTTTTCTAGAGCTACACAGGACCGGGGAACTCCTCCTTTCCTAACGATATACCGCTCCCTGCCGAGCAAAGAGACCCCCCCTCCGTATGTCGAGCTTCCCTCTGATGGAGGATGTCCCCTCCTTTTTGCGAGAAGAACTGATTCTCCTTTACTTTCTTCCCATGTAAGGTTGCGTAGTAGTTCTCACAGACCAGACCCTTAAGGGCGCCCCTTCGCGGACAAGCTGGCCTAAGAG
>Ga0179591_1423858_pt1 | contig 23403 bp, 13 predicted proteins | sample CZOMad2_1_08_16f_FD_182891 | JGI IMG/M metagenome (GOLD analysis project Ga0179591, IMG submission 182891) | Vadose zone soil fungal communities from Angelo Coast Range Reserve, California, USA - CZOMad2_1_08_16fungal (PacBio error correction) | ecosystem: Environmental > Terrestrial > Soil >... | reverse complement strand
CCCTCTGTCGTCCCTTTAATTTCTTGTCCTCGTCCTCTGCGTCTCGGCCGCTGCATCTGTTCATATTCGCTCGCACTCCTGGCTACTCTCCCGGCTTCGAAAACAAACAAGCTGGGTGTCATCATTGGACACGACCTCCGTCTGTTGTTAGGGAAATATTCACTTCCCTCACATAATCTACAATTTGTCACTAATATTTCTTCTCGTTATCTACCTGCTGACTCTCTCTCTCATACCAGAATCGTCTCAATCCACTCTCATATCAAGTCGAGGTGGTTACAAAGTAATGAACTAAATCTCTGTCCCTTATAGCTAGTGTTTACTAATAGAGACCTGTACTCTGTAAAGTCTCCTAGCAAGTCGTCCTACTGTCTCAATTCGGGCCCACTGGTATTATATCCAGGTATATCTACGCTTTGATATGTCAGTCCATCTTTCATCTACATCCCAATCTCCTGTCCTCCTTCATTAGCAGTACTCAGGTAAAAACTCTCCCCCCTCTTGTGGCTTCCATTGCGGACGTCTCTTCCCTCCCCCCTTGTATATCTTGTCCTAATTCACTGGGCTATCGCTGGCTAAGGTCGCTGCTGCCAAACTTTTCTGATTAATGCTGCTGACTCTAAACGCTAAAAGGTGTTACTGGAGTATGCCGCAAAGATATAGGTGTAAAATTGTTATGTACTACATCAAAATTAATGCTGACTCTTAAGCTTTGATGTATAGACTTAACAAATGATAAGGTCGCTACTATAGCTACCATGAGATATAAATAGCATGATTGCATTCAATGGGAACCTGTAAATTGTATCATAAGTGAATCTAATGGAAGGATATTAATACTCGAGGATATGTGTAGTGGATTACTGAATCTAAGGTAAAGGATAATAGAGGTTTATGTTTTTATATCCTCTTGAGCACGCTCTGCATAATTTAATTTCGATAATTATTTGTTGTTTGACAGACAATAAGGTTTAACAGATGACTCACTCTATTAATTGTTATAAGTAATTATAAGTAACTTAGAACATGAATTGTCCATATATCAAATTATGTATATTTATGTTGATGTGGTACTGTCTGTCTGTGATTCATTGTTCATTTTAATTATTCGTATTCTAACTAATAGCAATGTGACACATCTAAATTAAACTAGGTCTATGAATTGCTACAGTAATTATAATGAGAACATTCTTATAGGAGTTTCTGGAAAGGCCATCTCTAAATCTGAGACATTCTGACCATACTGTCTTATGTATTGTTAATGCTATAGTCACCTTCATATTCATTTACTATTGCGAATTTTCTGGCTATGGTGTTCACGTTTCTATGTGTTTTTCTTTTTGTCTACTAATCCTCACATTAGGCCCTTTGTATATCTTACCAATCTCCTGTCAGAGAACCCTCATCCTCCATCGGATCCTCCACTGCTCATGTTTACTCGCATATTATATGATGTCTTCTACTTGTAATACCTGATACACCCACCGCTCTCCTACGCCCATTCTGTCAATATTACTCTGACAACTGCGCTCCCTCTCCTCCTCGCTAATGCCCACTAAACTGTTCTCTGTTAAACTCTGTCTCGATCTGGGCTGTGTCACCCCTCTGACATTACTCGATGTATGGCATACGTATATAAGGGAGAAAGAAGTGAAGTAAGATTGTATATGTAGGATGGCATGATGATAAGATAACATTTATTCTGCTTGTTCTGTCCTCCTCAATTCACCTGCCCCTATCCCTTATGGAGGCCCCCCTACCACTGCTCTTTTCATGCCCCCCTCGTTCCGTTCCCCTTTACTTACTCCCTACTAACGCCTTCGGCTCCCTCTGGCTCTCTTCTAATCCTTACACCTGGGTCCCTCTTCGTCCATGCTTTTTCTGCTCCTCGTTTTCATGCTCCGAAATCGCGGCTCCATCCTGCCTCGTAGCCTCCTTGGGACCTTCACCCGCGGACTTCCTGCTCCATTTGCCTGCTCTACTTTCTCTTGTCTGTCTCTCACTGACGGTCTTCTCTACCTGATCTTGTTGTAGATCCCGTCTACCGCGTTGTACACTACTTCCTGTCTACTTACTAGCCTCATTTCCGGTCTAATACGACAATTCATTCTGAAACATTTACTAGCTATCAACCGCTCACAAACCTTTCCTATATACGAGATCCTCTTGACTGCCCTTCTCCTTCCACTTTTACCTGCCCATATCTTCTACCCCCGCTACTCTTTTTTGGCGCTCATGTTCCATACCGCTGTCCTGAATGATGCCTGTGTGGTATATATTGTACTTCTATCTGATGCTAACCTTCACTCCCTATCATGTCTCCTATAACCATGTCTCCGCGCAGAAGGGCCTTGTACGAATATCGCTTATCGTGTACTCTCTTTCGTATACGTAATGACTAGTCTAGTATGTCGAACGTTCACTCTCTCCTACAATATAATCACTCTTCCTGTCATCTCCCTATCTTTGTGTTCACTCAGCTAACTTAGGAACACATGGACTTTACCTGCAATCCCTCTGTCTCTTCTTCTTGTACTCACTAGGTAATCTGCTCTAATCCGGTAAATCTCTGCACTTATCTGCTACACTGCTGACTTGACGTCTAGCCTCGCTGCTTCGTGCGCAATTAGAGTCCTGTATATTAGACACTCACTGCGGTACGTCCCTACTAACGTACAGGAATTCCTATCGACAATAGTTATGTAACTTGTAACCTCTGCTTCTTTTAGGCTAAATCTCCCGTCACGCTCTTCCTAAGCTAACGATTTATCGATTTGGACCGGAGATGGATATTGAGGAGAAATAGTAAGAAGAATGCGACGTAGATGGGAAGTTTAAGAGATGATGCTGCGAATAAAATGCTGTCTTCTCACCTATCAGTGAATTACTACGCGTCCAACTTTTCAGCACTGTTACTCTTAGTAGGGAAAATATATAGTAAGTTTAGTTCTGCAGAAATTGTAAGAATCACCAATGTACCATTGGTACAATAGGGGCCACTGAACCGCTGAGGTTCACTTGGCGCTGCATCATACTTTGATCTGTCTTCTCTCGTGTCCCTAATGCCCTTCTACTGTCTTTACGCTCCTCCCTCCCCACTGAAGAAAATGAATCTATTGGTGCCTATCCTCCACTCTACTCACCCCCTGTCTGACTATTACTTCTTCTTCCTGTCTTGCCTTCTGCATTCTTTGTATTTGCTCTCTTATCCCTTGTCCTCCGGTCAATTACTTGGCTCTGGTCCTTCTACTTCTCTTCTCTTTACCTCTGCTCTTACTCCCCGGCTCTCCAGCTAAGCTTCTTGCCTGATTCCCTCTTCTTACCCTTGTTCATTCCCTCGGCCCTCCTGCCTGTCCCATGCACCTGCTCTCAGTTTATGCCACTTGATCTCTCCTGTCGCTGGCAATAGGCTGCTCTGCTCTATCTATCTAACTGACCCTCCATGTCTCCCTTCCATCTTTACTGACTCCCGTAGACCCACAGGGACGCCTCATGCCATCCGCACCACTGTCTCTCATGCAAGAGCCCCGTATCAAAAAATGTACGATGGATGGTTAAAATAGTCTTTTTGGTTTTTTTGGTTTAGGCTCTATGCCTTCTCTGCTCTCTCCCCTCTTTCAGGCCATGTAGTCTCGGGCCGGCCTCTGAGATCCTCTGGCCTAGCGCCCTGCCCGCTCGTGCCTCCCCCATCCTTGAGGGGGACTGATTTACCGCGGGTCCTTTCTCCCCAGGCACCACGCGAAGCATGGGCTGAGAAAGAGAGGCCCTGCGACAAGCATGACACAATACAACGCATGAGAGAAGGCAAGAGGTCAATCCTCCTCTCAATCTTCCCTACTCTTGTTCCTGCCTACTATCCCCTCCCTCTCCTGTACGCTCTCTGTCTCTCTCTCCTCCTCTACGGACTCTCCCCTTCACTATGCTCTATCTACCCCTGCTCTTCTCGCCCTTCCCCTTGCCCTCATCCCCTTACGCCCTCTTCCCTGTGCGCTTGTATCACCTCTGCTCGAATGTACTCCCTCTCCCGATCATGACACGGTATTCTGCTGTGCCTCGGTAATATATCTGTACTAGGCTGCGTACCTATGTCTCGTCCTGATGGTGTTGGATAGGGCATGAACGAGCTCCGGTGGAGGTAATCCACTCTCTGGCATTGGGTGAAATCCTAAAAGATTAGAAAGGTATAAGATATCGCACTCTCCCACCTAACCAGCAGCACAGGCAAGGAGGAGCTCTATAATCTAATCTCTCCATACTGACTCTGTCTCTCCAAGTTACCTTTCTGCTGCTTTTCCTGCCCCCACTCTTCTATCTCTCCTCTTTATTCTCTCGCCTCCCCCTCTCTCGCCCCACCACAACTTGCCTCTATCTCCTTCTCTCACTACTCTGCCTGCTCTGCTCGGCTCCATGACCTTTGTTGTCCTCTTTCTGACTTTTTCCTGCCTAATACCGCCACTCCAATCTCCTGACATCCTCTCTGCGCACCGTTCCTCCGCTGCCTTCCCCCCTGCCACTGTTCTCCGCACACCTGCAGCTTCACCTGTGCTTTGCGTGCTAGCATCGTCCTTCTTTATTATCTATCCTGTTGCGCGTAACTGAGTCGGCCTGCTTTGTCTTGCGGTACCGCTCTACCGGCTGAGCGTACTCGGGATCTCTCTTCCCACACAAAGTCTAACGGACGCCTAGTCACTATGGATATACTCTGAACTACGTACTCTACGCCGCGCCGCATCCGGTATAGCCTAGACGTCAAGAACCCGGCTCTCATCTCTCTCTCTCTTCTTGCCCATCCCCAACCATGTGTATACCCCCACCTTGGACACATATCTCTGCCTTTTTGCAACCTTCCACTCCACATTGTACTCTTTACAGGACAGCCTCCTCACTGGCATATTCGGTAATTAAACATCAATCATATAATTAGTATGTAATGTTTACGAAGAGACTCCGACCTAACTATAGAGGCTGCACACAGGCGCGAGTCGAGCTTTTATACTTCTCGTTAGGGGAGTCAGGCACATAACATAAACATACGGCCTTCTATTACTCTGTTAGTATATTCTTGGTCTTCAGAATCGGAATGTCTAGTACCGAATATCCTCTACCTTTAAATGCCCGCCCTGATCTCTGCCAATGTAACTGGACGATGTAGGCGGTTAAGAATAGTGTCAAAATGCTTAGACCAAATATTGAAGAAAGGATTTTTTTCGCTGAATGAACTCATTATGACTTGCAGGGTATCTCTAAAAGTCATGTCTTGAAGATGAACACTATACCTCCCATATTTGACTCATCTAACGAACCTTACGATGAAATTCATCCTCTAAATTGGCATGTGTATTTCCCCGATATTCACTTATAAACTGACCTGAGTGGATTCATGGGACGGTATGGCAATAAAGCAGCATTGGACTCTGGATTCGACGCACGCGCTCTCGACTTACCATCCCTCACCCGAAACCTCCGCAGCTGGGGTGACTAGCCGAACATGATACCTTTCTGTCTTGTTTTGTCATCTTCGTCCCTCCTTCTCTACTCGCCTCTACTCTCATGTACTTCCCGCTCTCCCCTTATCTGCATCTTGTTGGCACCTGTTTACCTTAGGTACTTCATTCATGAGGCTTAAATTACTATGGTATGTCCTAGGGCCTGTACCTGGCCATATCTTTCTTCACCAGGTGCCTCTGTAAAGATGAGTATGCTAGGGCGCTTATGGACTTTACCCATACTGATGGTCCCCTTCCTCCTTCTGACTTTGCTGACCTAAAAACAGTCTCACATCCGCCGGCCCTGTATTATCCCTAACGCTCTCTGAGAAACTCTCTCCGATGCACTGGCTATGGAATCTTTGTCTAATACCATCTCTCTATCTTCTCTCGTTACTCAGCTCCCTTACTTATAAGCAGGCGATACCAGCGATCTTGAGTAACCTAATGTGTTATCTTGGTTAATCACGAAGTCTACGATAGAAGCGGGCATGTGAGAGGAGAAAAGAAGACGGGTACATAGATTGATGATAAAACGCTGTCACAGATTCCCTGTACACGTGTCTTCTGTCTTGGGACCAGCATGACAAGTATTTCTCCCCATATACACGGATGGGCTAAGTTAGCTATTATAATTGACCGGCAGACCTCATGATTACCCCCATGATCAATCCCTTGTCACTAATGTCATGATTACCAAACTACTATAATGCGTGTGCCCACAACTATGAAATATACTCTGCTTCATACTTACATGGATAGCAGAGTCTCTCGTATATAAACCCTCCTATCCTCCAGCCTCTGTCTCTTCTTGTATCATTACACTTCCTGCTTCAGCCTTGTTAACTTACTTATATACCTCTACTAATCTGGCTCCCTGTTGTTATCTCTGGCCTACCTTACTGCCGTTTCAACCCCTCACGTCCTCTACCCCTACTGTCATCCTGTTAACTCCTCCTGTTATGCCATTACATGAGTACCCCATTCGTCTTCTCGGTTACTGTACCGACCTGGGCTGTCTTGCTCTAAATGACAAGTTAATGATTTTTTAACACATAATTGACTGGTCTACTTGGATCTAATATCTGTTGAACTATGATCATAGTTACTCTAAATCGTCACCTACCTTCCAAGAATGAATTGCCAAAACATCAATAAGACTTCCATTTCTGCTAAGTAATATAATGTTAGCCTCATCAATATCGATGTCCGTCCCATGAAAAACAATCTTCTGTAAATAAAGAAAATACCTTATTAGCCCTGTGTAATCCCTAAGAGCTTGTCCCTGTTAATGGGAATTTGATAGCAATATACAACTGCAGAAATCCCATCTATAATGCTTATTACTGCCTCCATGAAGACATAAATTCAAACTGTTTAGATCTATAACTTAAAAATCTCTGATATATTTACTCCATAATTTATCAAATAAGTAAAATATAACTTATATTGTACAATCTATAATAACTACGCTATGTTATCCTACTGATACTCTGTCCTACAATGGTCATAATTTAACAATTATTGGATTGTATTCTCACTTCATAGACGCATATAACATTCTAAATGTTTATTGTTATCCTTATCAAATTGTGAAATCGCTTCATAAAGATTGGAACTGTTTATCATATTAATTAGAAACGAGTTAATATTATAGGAAGGTGATGAATATCTTTTAATAGATATATATGTCAAAAGGAATTCTGATAAATCATAATCCAAGAAATATATGTGTCGTATTATGAGGCTGGAATTTATATTTATGAATCTAACTATTTTATAGATGAGATTATAGATTATGGATGAAATGTAAAAAGATGTAAATAAATAATCAATTAGTGCGTCTATATCTAATAACTTAACATTATAATATATTATTTTTGCTTATATACATAATAAGATGTAATACCTGATTTCCCTAAAAATATGCATTGATTTATTCCTATTTCCCCTAGTAATGACCTGTCAAATTACTATGATAACCTCTGATTTATGATCTTAATTGAATTCATTACATTACAACATTACTCCCCGTATGGAAAAAATTCCTATGTATTACTTATATACCCTGGGCACGCTCCCATATATTATGATTAAACTGCATCTCCTAATTACTAATGATGCACTACTTTCATAATTAAACACAATCTATATGGCATGTAACTCGGATCAACATAATCTATGATTTGAAGAGCAATATAAGTTAAGATGGCTGCAGTAAATGAGAGAGGTGAAAAATACTAGTTAATAAAAGGCAGATATACTATGAATTATAAAAAAATATAATATATATATTAAGGTATAGAAAAATAGAAGTTTTTTTTTTTTATCAGGACTCTCTGCAGGACTATCACATCCTGCAACTCCTAGCGATGTTCGTAAACGTGATCGTAACATCATCACTTCGTCTTCTTCCTATATGTTAATGAACTATTTGATGGTATCAATCATTGTAGATGTAATATACTGAAATATTGATGTAGTATCTAATAATTGTTTCCTAAAAATGCTAACCAATTTATATTAGAACGTAATATACTCTCATACTGATATGATACAACTGATTTTCAACAATGTTAATTTTTACAATAGTATAGTATGAGTACCAATGTTGATAAAACATGTTTAGATATATAGTTTATCATAAGAAGATCGGTATTACTGGGATACCTGCATGGGTGAACGGCGTGTCGGTAGAATATAGTTAATGTAGGAGGGGGGAACGCTAAGAATATGCGCATGGGACAGACCAAGAGAAGTACGCGGCTAGGCTAGAGCGAGCCGTTGTAAACTCAGAGAACTGGACCCGGAAGTGAGAGCCAAGGGAGGTAGAGAATCGGCGAGCCACCATACCTGAGAGTAGGCGGACAAAACAGTGTCGATAGAAGAGTGCAGCGCAGAGGGAGGAGTAAGCGGAGAAAGGAGAGGAAGAGGACTTCCTTCTTTTGTCTCTCGCTGTCCTCTCGCTCCTGTGATCCCCTCTTCCTCCCTCTACCTCCCTGATGTCCTCTGTTACACTTCCTCCTTCTTCCCTCTCTCATGTTGACTCGTCATGACCTCTGTCTTCTTACTTCCCCTGCTTTGCCTCTACATGTTTGCCTACTCATCTGTACCCTGTCTGCTTAATAGCATCTGTAAATCACCTTCTGACTGCGGCCGTATGTTATGTACACTAATCTTGTCTACTGGCTGTAACCTCCCCGTACACTCATCCTTATATGTACCTAGTTGATGACTACCACTTTTCACTTTATGTCTCATAACTACAGACGAGCTTTACCCCTTTTGACCTGTACCCTCCCCGTCTGTAATCCTTATCTTCCTCCCTTTTTCTCTTCGCGACGCTCCGTACTAGCGCCCTGATTCGGAATTACATAATTGTCAGGACTGTGCCCCCTCCCCTATGACCTCCAGGTATGATCTCCTATATATATATCTTCTACTAGGCGCTTAGAGTGCTAGGTCTAAGTGTATATAGACCATCGATGATAAGACCAAATTAATTTACTGTATGAGCAGGCTTGATGACAATGACACTCTGCTCCTCTCTGTCCTGTCTTCCTACTTCCGCTTCCACCCTCCATCTTCCTTACTCTCTTCTCTGCGTCCACTTGCCTACTCGAACTTCTCTCTATTGTGCTGCCTTCTTGTCTTCCTTTATCTCTTTCCTTATTTATTTTGAGGACGGTCACCCTGACTACTCTTCTATCTCCTCTCTCTGCTGTACTTGTAATCTTACCATCCTCACCATCTCTTCAATAGACGCTCTATACACGCGTCATCTCTGAATTCCTCTGGCGTCAACTCAACAGGTTTTCTTCTTGTATACTTTTATTATCTGTTCTATTATCCCTCCTAGTTCTTACTTATCGACTTAACTCCCTGCTCTTTGACATGCGCATCATTGTTAAAACATTCGGCTTCTCGTGCCATATAGATCCTCCAATGCCTTAGGGACTTCGCAAGTTCTGTGAAGCAAAAATCACCCACGAAGGAGGGAAGAGAGCAGATGATGCTCTACGCGTATAGATTAACGGACCTACTCTGTGAAGATAATGGAAGCTGCGATAAAAGAGTGATTGTCTCCTCACTATCTATCTCTGATGACCCTGTCTCTATCTGGCTCTACTACATGGCTCCCCCTCCTCCTGCCTCTTTGTGTAACATGCTTGCTCCCCTCTTCTCTCGACCTGTTGCCTATGACTCGACCTCGCTCATATCTGCTTAATATAAGTAAATACTTGATAATGGAATGAAGTTTCTAGCCTTACTAACCTTTTATTTTTTTTTTGCGTTAAGATGTCTTAGTTCTGAAATGGTATTTATTTGCACTTCTATGGTAAACTTATTACTATGACTATCTAACATTACCCCGTTATTGCATCATGTTATAAATCTTTCTCATTCTGTGTCCTCTTCTGCTACTTCTCTCTGCAAATAAAAATCTTTTGTTTCATACATGCTCTGAGAACGGTGCCACTGTATTACTATTCGGCTCACTCTGACCCCGGAGGCTTACTTCTGTACTATCTTCTATTGTACCTCTCTGTCCTGCCTTTAATGCCATCCTGCCATCATTACCAATGCCCTTTGAGCCTCTACTGACCACCTGAATATCTATGGTTGAGATTTATGTTTTACGGTTGGAAGATTAATACTCTGTAAAGTGCTAACATCTTGGTATTGGGAGGTTCTCTATCAGTAAAGTGTCCCTGCCGCACAGCAAAGTGAGATATATATTGAAAATTCGCTTCGAACTCACCTGATCACTAATATGACCAGAATAATCTGCCCATCGGAATCCCTAATAAACGCTCTTGATTGAGTCTCTCAAAGAGAAGGTCTAGATGAAAACCATCTTCTATACTGATTTGCTTGTGTCATTCTATGAGGGGGAATATCTTGATAACTCCGGAGAAATCAAAACAGACTATTGTCGCCATGTCTGTGGTGGGAATTTCCTTCTGAACCTGCTTTAGTTGAATTAACCTCAACACCTCATGAGACAGACGACAGGCTAAAGAACGATCACCAAGAGGCTCCTCTATAACCTAATTGCCATTGCTTTCCCATTCTTTCTGTTCACTCTGTCTATCCTCTGTCTTTACCTCATGTCTCCTCTTCTTTGCTACTGTCTCTTTGTTTCTGTCTTCTGTTTCTGCGCCTGCTAATGGTCTCTGTCTACACCTCATCTCTCTGCTCTTCCTCTTATCCCTGTTACTGAAAACCTGATATTAATACCCCCTGCGCCATCCCCTTCACTCTTTTCACACTATGCCTGTCATTACTCCTTGCTAAATTTCTCTCCTTGTATCTAATCCCTACCTCCAATTTTTGATTAAGACAACAATTCACCTGGTCGGTCCAGAAGGTGTGTTCACCGAGCTGCTATATCCCGTGGTCAAATGTAATGTCCTGAAGTAGCCGCATTGTGGGCGAACCTATGGGAGATGCCCAACTACCTCCCCCCCACATCAATACTGGCTACTTACATCGCGCTCGATTGACTGGCACGACTGAGATTTCCCTATGTAGGTGTACCATTACTACGGAACATATGAAGCGGGCCACATTATATGCCGCTCTGCTTCGCATAAGATGCGAGGGCATAGAATCTGTGAGGAATGATTGCAAAATGAGCCCATCCGAAGTAGCCCAATATAGAGAATACGCTTGTTGGTGTGGAATACAATCAGCAAGCTTCATTGAACGGACCATGGGGCTAATATTGGTGCTCGATTTTTACTATTCATGCCTGGGTCTATGATTGGTACTTGCGCTTTTATGTAAAAGATGGAAATCTCTGGATCTAAGTAGTTCATTTGTCAGGAGCTGAGGTAGGACTGCATGTTAAGAAATGGCCAGGATTCGGGAGGCCTCGTGCGATAGGATTGAGGGACCCGAACCATCGCAGAGTCGGAACGTCCTGTGGCGAATGTAAGTTAAGGGAACTGCCAACAGGCCTCATAGATGGTAGTAATACTGCTACTCAATGCGAGTCGATAGAGACAGGGCTTAACAAAAAAACTTAAGTTTAAACGGATCGTGTAGGAAGCCAGTTCCAGAGAGATAAGCCAGGTAGACCTAAAAGCGCGAGCTAAGGCTAATTGAGATCTCCTCCGGACTCCATCTTCTATATAACAGTGGTCTGGTAAGAATTCGAGTCACAGGAGAGGGGTGAGAAGCTCTAGTGGTTCTCTTTGGGATTGTCTCTGCTTACCATCTTATCATCTGTCGCCTTCTTCATCTAACCAAATCGCTGTTGCAGAACACTTGTACATGCCTCTTTACCTCTAATGTACACTGATAAGCAGAAATCGAGATCAATCGGTGGAAAAAGATCCCCCTAATATGACCTGCGGGGAAAGATTAGACTCACCGCGTAGACATTCGAGAAGATGACTATACTGATGAGAATAATATTAGTAATTCTACCCCCTCTTCTTGTTTCTGGTATGTCAGAATGCTTTATCCTCTTATGCCCCATTAACTCCCTCCCTCGCATGCTCCACTTCTCTCTCTCCCCCCACTCCTCTGTCCCCACGCTACTTTCTTATTGCCTCCTTACGTATCGCTGTGCCCTTCCTTCACTTTCCCCCGCACTATTACGGCGAGCCCTGTCCAGTTACCTTCTTGTTCTCATTCCATCTTTCCCTTTCTTCCTTTTTCTCTGTCCTTCGAAACAGTGTCTTCTTCTTCTCTCCTCTCTCTGTCCCCTCTCTTTCTTCCTATACCTCTCTTCTTCTTGTCCTCCCCTGCTCTGCCTGGTAATATCTCCCTGAGTCCATGAAGGAACACCCTGTTGTCGATCATAGATACGCACGGAGTAATGACTGGACACTCTCTTGAAGGTTGGCTGAAAGCGGGCTGCATCAAGGTTATCAAGAGGGGGCTGCTAATTTGAACTTATATGTTACCATCTAACGGGACCTGGCAGTTATAATTGGAGAGAAGGTCCAACTCACAGTGTGTTTGACACGTAGCGTAGATCTCAGGAACGATCGGATCAGAGTCATCCCAATCTACTGGAGGACACAATATAATGCGTGAGAATAACGCAGAGAGGAATGAAGTAGATGGAACAGAGTGAGCTGGCTTGAGGAGAACAAGTAGATGCGTGTACGTAACTGTCGAGAAGAGGGGACAAAGGAGAACGCAGGGAGAAAGCGATAAGGGAGGGGGGACGACAAAGAAGAACTGCCTCTGTGAAAAAATACATCACTGATTTATTATAAATCCCTTACCAGGAAACAATACCATACGTCTCCGAGATCAAGAGGATGTTAGAATGGGCGATTTTGAGGAGAGCAGAATGATGCAAGTGTAAAGAGCATACACGACGTATGGACCGACGAAGAGGGAAGGAGAGTACAGAATGGACGAGCTGTACGGGACAGCAGCACCGCTGCCTCCAGAGGAGACCGACAGGAAAGAATAGCGAAAATAGTACACTACAGGCCAACAATCGGTTCGAGCCGATCGTAACACTCATTGTGACGTGGCTCCTAGTTACGAAGACTGACATGGCGAGTTCTCTACTCCGTTGACCTTTGTATGAGCGGCTAATCGCATCCCCACCCTTATTCACTGATTACTTGGTGATCTTGGGAACGACGCTGAGAACTGTCGCAATATTCTGATTCGTGAGCATCAGTGAAGGAAAAAACTGAGGAGAGACCAAGGGGTGAGGAAGAGCGTGAGAGGGGACTGAGGGAAAGAGAAAGAAAACGCAGGGGGAGACTAAAGAGAAGTACGAGGATAATCGCTCTGCTTCCACCATGAATTAATGATCTCCCATGTATGGTCGCATTTGTCACCATGTGATGCGAAAATCAGTACTCTTACAAACTGTGTTACCTAACCTAGTAATAGTCCTACCTTTAAACAACCTAACACTATATGGATAATCCCCGTTTCAATTAATCAGATCTTCACCGCCATCTCGTGGTGACATGACTTTCGCTTCCCTACACATAAAGTTATACTCTGATATGATAATTCTCGGCGTTTATGTAACTACAACCTCTTTACTAACTAATATAAAGTATTTAGATCACTGTCAGTCCCTAGAAATATGATATTTGCGCAAGTCTAACCATCAGATACCTCCTTGTATTAGGAATATGCCTGACTCTTATAACGCGTCGGAGTATATGGAGATTAATAGGCTTATCCTTTTTCAATCAATGTAATGTATATGAGCCTTGCTAACCTCTCTTCATCTCTATCGTTGATTTGGAAAATCCTAACTATTTACTCATGTAAGGCATTAGGTTAACTTACTCTCTTTCTTTGTAGAATTATACACCATGGTACTTGCCCTGAGAGTGTTTATCCATTTTCCTATTGAATTTTCATCTCGGATACTGACCTTATTCCCTCAAGCTCTTGTGTCACCACTGAACTCGAGAGAGAACCTCGTGAATGTGAACATATCATGGATAAGGGTTTGGATGGCGTCCATTGAAGTCGCATTTCTGAGGTGTCGTGCTCTGCCCTCTCTTTTAGCATGTCTTTGGCAATTACTTTTTAATAGAATATGAGAAATCGCATCGGTATAAATGCTAGGCAGGCTCCCTTCGTATACAGAGTGTGAAGGGATGGGTATCTAAATAGAGCTAGGTGTGTACCTAAGGGATGACGGGAGACAGTGATATGAGGTACTGAACAGACGAGGCAGCCTGAAGAGTCCTGCTCTGCTAGGACTTACTGAGACGATCTCAGCCTTAGAAGAAGGTGAAAGGAAACACCGGACAGCGGGCATTCAGGTTAGCATGTTAAAACACAGAGCAAACATCAGGCCGCAGAAATCGTTCACCTCCCTAGCCCTTTTCCATTCTTACTGCCTGCTCTTTTTTACACCCGCTTTAACTCCACCTTCACTACTGCTCTTGCCTTTACTGTTCCTCTGTTTCTTTTCCTGTTGCTGCTTACCTGCATAGGAGGAATAACGACTAGGGTACGAGGAGGAATGGGAGTGTGTAAAAAATATAATACGACTGGATGCAACATAATGGACACATATAAATATTGACCATGACTTTTGCAATGGGCTTGTACGTTACTTAGGACTCGAACTGTGTACGGGTCTCGACTCCCCTTCCTTAAATTAAATTTACTACTTAAATTTTTCTCCTGATTGTGCTCAAAAGATAATTGACGCTCCAGATGTTACCCCAACATATAGTCTTCTTAAAATTCACTAGGCTTACGGAGTGGCTTTTTACCTCTCTTAACGAAGCTACTAAATGAAAAAATAGTGATAAGTACGGCTACTGTGGGTTACTCGACCTTCCCCGCCACTTGCCCTGCGCACTTCTCTCTCCTCTCTTGTTGCGCTATATTCTTTGTCCCCCTAACTCCTCTTGCTATGTACTCCTTCCCAGGTTAACCTCCCCTCGTATTATTTAACTGTCTGTCAATATCTACCCGGTGACGGGGAGAAAACAATGGGGAGGGCGGAGGGAATATGGGATGCGATGGGCGCGAAGAGGACACGAGGGATATGAAATAGAGAACGGACTATAATGGTAGGAAATGAGGAAGAGTCTGGCACATGTAATTAACAGGTGTAGATATACATCTCTCATATATAGGGAAGTGAATTTATCTTGATGCTGCATGTGTCACGCTTCTCATCCCCACACTTGACACCGCTACCTGAGTCCATCGAACCGGCGGGGGGACTGTGTCTCTGAATAGATATCTTCCAAAGGGTAATAAACTGAAGGTACTATGTGATCGTTCCCCATCCCTGTGCTCCTTGCCCCCTGTCTCTTTCTGTCTCGTCTCTCACCCTTGTTTCTGTTTCTCCACATGTTCTCCCGCTCCCTTTATCAATGGACAAGATTGTAGAGAAAATAACGGAGCTATTTCTATTTGAGGAATGACATGCATGAGTAGGAGGAGCGTATCATACTAATAAAGGGTCTATTTCCCCCTTAGCTTCCACTGTGTTCTATCCTGAAATCTACTCTGCCTGACCTGTATGCCATGCCACCCCCGCCACGGTATCTTCCTAATCTTTATGCCATGTCGTCTATTTAGGACCTACAAAGTTAGGTGCCATACTCTCAACTCTGAGTTCTGTTCGACTCGTCTCATACTCCCAGCTCATGACTCTCTCGATATATAGTAGTCTATAGTCATGAGCAATGTATATGTCATCCTGGTAGCGAATAGAACTAGAGGAGTAGTATAGAAAATTGTGGGATTGCGATGCAGATAAGAGGCAGTAGTTAGCGTAGTAGTAAAGAGTAATAGACATGGGCCTAGAAGGTAGTTAAAGACGTATCCGAAAAGATATTTGAAGAGTGTTATCACATCTTGTTACGGTGCTTCCAATGATATGACTCTGAACCTCCCTGGATCATTTTTAATACTATCTCCTTTTTTCAATAATGCCGAACCTCTCTTTTAACACTTATTTTTGCACTATATCAACTCATTAATTTAACAAGCCTCCCCTTCAACCTGCCGTATTCACTACTATCCTAGTACTATTTGGTAAGTCTCGTGTACTTTCATTTAAAGCACTCAGAACGCGTATCTCTGCTTCGCTAGTGGACCCCTGTGCTGATCTTGAAGTAAACATTTTTCCACTCAAATTCCAGCGTAAGTCTGCAGAAAAGCGTAAGGTCGCAGATGCAACCTTTGCTGTAAGATCCGTACTGAAGCCTCCTGTTTCTCAAGCAACCAGCTAAGGATTCGCTCTGATGTGTCTCCGGTTCCCTCGCATGTCTTTATCCACTCTCTACTCTTTGTCACTGCTCATACCTCTGCTGTCCTCGTCCTCTGTAAATTCTTGCCTATGCCTGTGTATATTCCTTGAATATGCTCTCAACCTTCTTGACAATCCTACCTCTTCTGTGTCTCCGATGTATGTACCTTGCCCTCGGTTTAAACCTCTATCCACCCTGTCTCCCTTCTCTTGTTCATCCTCTTGCCCCCCCCTGCCCTCATCTCCCCCTGTTGCCCCCTCCCTGATCCTTATGCCTGTTTGCTTCTCCCTCCTTGCTAGTGTCTCTCTTATCGCTCATTCTCCCAGCTCTCGTTCGGCTCTGGAGAGCAAACAACCCGGTGCGCTTCTCGCGTGTCGCCTCCCCGTCATCTGTCTCGTTGCTCCCTTAGCTTTCCCCCACTTCGACTCTGTGATCCTTCTCCTGTAACCTCAACTTCAGTGCTTCCCACCTCCATTTTCTCATCCGATCCCTCTCCGGCCCTGTACACGGCCCCCGATTAGAATTCCCACTGCTTGTTGAAACACCCCTAGACCCTTGTGCTAACACCTCTCTTCTCTTCTTCGCCTGCTGCTGCAGTCTTCTCCCTCCAGCCGCATCTCCTCTAGCCCCTGTCTGCCTCTCCTGTCTTGCCTCTTTGAACTGAGAGCCGAGGAAACAGGTGGGTGAGGAGGAGAGGAGGAAGAGCAAGCGGAAAGAAGCATTAGGAAGGGGAGAAGAAGGGGCCACGGTGCAAAGAAGGAGAGGAAAGGCAGGCAAAAAGAAGAGGAGAGAACGAGGGAAGGAAAAAAAAAGAGGGGGGTGGGGGAGAAAAAAGCGGGGGGAGGAAAGAGGAAGGAGCGCGCGCCCTGCTACTGTTCTCCTCCTGGTCAGCATTCTCATCGTGAATCACTCCACTCCCACCGCTGTATGTATATTCTTCGGTCTGAGTCTCTGAGCCTGACTTCGCAAGTTTAATTCTATAGTATGTCCCAACCCCTCTCCCTGTGACTTATCTTACGTGAGCTCCCGTGCCCCTCTGAAACCCTACAAGCTGCCTTGTGTCCTTCATGCTCCTCGGGGCCTACTCACACTACTAAACCGGCCTCATGTTTAGAGAACTGCACGGAACTGGAACACAGAACAGCCCCCGTATGTTCACTATCCAGACAGGTTGTATATAACAGAAGTGGCAGGTAATCTGGTACCTAACGCGGGTGCTAGAAGGACTAGGTAGCGGGCTAGGGGAGCGCCGTGAAATAACCGAGGGATCAGAATCGACTCCAGGCGGCTCTATGACGAACCCACCTAAAGGCTGCGATCACGAGAACAGAAAATATGGGCCATTCAAACTTACTTACCCCTTCTACGGGTCTCTCCTCTCTATAATCTATCATCTGAAAGTCCCCTTCTTAAAGCCCTTACGAAACAAGCTAACTACCAAATTGGACGAAGTGCCAAATTATCAGAATCAGCGACCGGCGGCACCCCTATAGGGAGGAAAGAGTAAAAATAAGATGCCTAGGCCTATGACAATATACAACGTTGCTGCTACATTAAGAACGTCAGGAAGAGTGCTCATGGGATAGTAAAAGGACCAATAAACACGGGGTACCCCTACTTCATGTAGCCTCCTCATTATCTCTCTCTGACACTTAGTAACTCCCCCATGTCTCATGACCATGTTGCTGACTGTCCATCACATGTCACTCGTTAGAATAATCTGTCATTATAATACTAGATATGACTTTCCATTGTTTCTGTATCCAGACCCCTACCTACTCCTCTTCACCTTGTCCATATACTGCCTTCATTATCTCTTGCTAGTCTCTGCTCCCATCCTACTCGTGTGTGGACCTTCACCATAGCTGTACAGATTCTTCATGCTAAAGTCTTCTTATCCCTGCATCTGTTGCTGCTTATAATCGAAATGGATCCTCCCCCCCTTGCTTACATCCGTCCTTCTTACTCCTTACAAAACTTCTTCTACCGGTATATATTTTTTTTAAGATTTTGTCTCGGCTGCTCGCCTGCAGTGCTGAGTTGTAAATAAATCATTCCGTGCCTCGGATTGTCTATAGCCTCGCTCTCGCTACTCACCATCAGCCATTGATCTTGCTCCTTATAACTCTGACCGCCCTGTAACTGCTCTTCTTGTATGTTTTCTCCCCCTTCTACAGATGTCCGCCTCTATTCTCCGCCTTACTCCCCACTTATTAGCGCGCCTTGCGGGTGCTTACAACCTTCTAATTGTTGTCCTGCTCCTCGCTACTCCCTTCTCTTGCACCTTACTTCTCCCCCTCCACACGTATTTCCCTGTCCCCGACTGTCTGTTACTAGTCCTCATCCACATGCTGGAGGCCTACCTTACCTTCACGCCAATCTCCTCCTTCTAACCTCCATCTGGCTTCTGCTCGAACTGTTCAAGACTCTCTGTCATGTCTGATATTCTGTTGCTTCCTACTCTGCTCTTTCTTCACTGTAACTTGACTATTCTGTTGACCCTTATATGCTGCCCTACTTCCCCTTACCTATGCCCTCTACTCTTTTGCGTTGTGCCCCCTTGCTTCGTCGTCCAAAAGGCACCTCTTCATCATCACCTCCCCCCTCCCTCTGCTGTCGTCACCTGCCCCTCTTTCCTCTCTGTAACCTGTCTCTGCCTGATCATCCTGTTCCTTGCTCTGCCTCCTGTACTCATTTCTCCCTGCTGCATTTTTGCTTTCAGGTGATGCTTTATTAGGAAAGTGAGGGTCGATGAGCACTCACGGGCAGAGAGGTAGATGCAAAGACGAGACGAGGTACAGAATAGGGATACTCGAATAAATAAGCGAAGGCCAGATAGCTGAGAAAATCGCTCGGAGGAAGGACGGCACATATACAAAACTCTGACCGTATAGCCTATAATCCTATCCGAATAGTCGGTCTATGCACCACAGATAACCCCTCTTAATAATCTCTCACCATTGCCACTATCTGATAGTAATATTTTACGGAACGCGATCGTAATTTTACTGGGCAATTATATTATAGAACGTATATGCCCTTCCTTCTCTGCTGCATTCCTGTTTCTGCGTCTTTTTTATTACCCCTCTACCTCATTCCTTTCTCCGTTCTCTGTCCTCCTGTCACTGATCTACGTATTCGCTTGCCATGTCTGTCTGCCCTTCCCCCCTGTGTGCAACCCTCCTTGTTGCATCTCTTCCCCGCGTACAAATCCTCGTGGCTCCTTTGCTCCCTTTATATGTCTTCTCTCCTATGGTACTTACCGAACAGTTACTCCCGCTCCATTGCTGTCCATACTGCCCTCCTCCCGGTTATCTAGCGTAACAAGACCGAACAGACGGCGGGGAAAGGCCCAAACAACTATTATCAGTAACGTCCCACTGAGTTATGAATGTCTCCGAATATCCTTTGCCTTAGTGCTATACAATGGATATAAGCCAGTATCCCTTGGATACTCGGTCCGCTTATACGGAGCAGATTGCACGGGGTTTTGTAGGAGAACGAGGGGCCGAGTGAAAGATGGGCAGGCCGGAGAGAGCCGGGAGGCATGAGAGGAAAGAGAGAGACTCAGAGAGAGTTGCCGAAAGACTACTATCACCAGACAACTGCTGCTCTCACTTACCGTGCTTACTCTCGCGAAAGTTGGACGCCGGGGTACTAACTAACCTCTTCATACCTCTACATCCCTTCCCTGCGCGCATTCGCTCTACTGTTAACCTCCCCCTCTATATGCTACTCCTGATGGCATCTTCCCTCCTGGAACTCATCTCCATTATCCCTTTTCTTAGCATCTGTGGCCCATACTATCTCTCTGCACCCGGCGGTGTCTGATGTATTGTCTTCCTCTCCCCTCCATCCTCATACATAAGGCCGTCTCTTCACACCCTCCATTTACACTCAATCTCACTTCCTGCCCTTCCCCGCTGATGCATACTCTTAACGCTGCTTGCCTCTCCGTCTCGGTTGTCTCCTTTACTGCTTAAACTAGCTGGTATCTCTTTGCTTACCACTCCCCTTATACCCACCTCCTCCATGTACCGCCTTCTAACCAGGCCTACGCTTCCTCCTAATATTTCTCTGCAATTGCAATCTTTGTACCCAGCTGTAAATTAAAATCTGACTAGATGGTTCGACTGTACATGCTTATACATATCTCATATGCACATAGGAGAAATTATACCTATGTGAAGAGACATGATAGGAAAGTTGGATGAAGAAAATGTATCAATTATTCAAAATATATCTAGTCCAGGCTTAATCTTGTAAAAACTATCGTTCGACTCGGCTGATTAGTAAAAAGTTCAATTTAGGTCTCAACTCTCAAACATGTGTCCATCTTATTGTGTTACCCTATGCCTCCGTACTATGATTAATCTCATATTTTATGCGGAATATACTTCCAAAAAATACTTATTTACAATATTGTCTGATATAAAATTTTAACCTCTGACCTCCTCAAGAATATGGGCCTCCACATATTTTCACGTCTATCCCTGATACTCTATAATGCCTTTTCTCCTCTTTGCTTTCTACTAATCCTGTCTCTCTTTCCTTGCTCCCTTTGCTTCCTCCCCTCTTGTTCCTTGCTTCTGACCCCTCTGCTCTATCCCTAATGAATTATTCCTCTTATAAGTCCCCCTACCCTCTCATGTACCGTCAATGTATCCTGTAATATCTCAATGTCCTGTCCCGCTCCCTCATCCTAACTTGTTACTACTCTTCTCACTTTGCTCATTCCCCCTTAATAATTGCTGCCTGTTGCCTCCCACTCCTCCGCCATCTCTCTCTCTGCTTCAATCCAACTAAAGCTTCTGTGCTGTAGATGTTTAACCCATTTCCCTAGCCATGCTTTCGGCTAATACTCTGTATGCTATCGTCCCCACCATGACTATAATCGTCATTGTTAGGCAACTAAATTTATATGATCTCTATGGGTTAAGAATAATAATAGATCCTTTTTCCCCTGCCACTTTCCACTGATGCATTTCTGTAATAATGTTTATGCACTCCTGACAATGCTTCTGTCTACTCTCGATTCAATCTGCTATCCTCTTAAATGTAAACTTGTGAACTGTTGTTCTCTACTCAAAATTATGAATTCCTACTCTCTTTACTTATCCTATTTTTTGCCACTGACTTTATATAAACATAACACTTTCTTACTCCTTCAACATGCTATTCTCAATGCTCCATTATTCAATCTCCTTCTTACGCACTATCACGACTACTTACAAGATCAGCATATGTTTCACTGCCCATTGGTAAAAGATATATAAATATATATCCTTATAAGATGATGTATGTCATCTTACTTGTCTATCTCTTGATCCATTATTAATGCCTCTATAAGAAGATCCCCTATTAAATGATATTTAAATAGGATGTCTAATTCTACTCATACTTATACTTGTTATGGCTAATTATACATATAATTTACATGGCTATATATTTTATATGAATTTTATGGTTTTAATCTCTAATCAATAAAAGGAAAATTTAAAATATTTAAGGATACATATATAATATGCTATTAATAACCATTACAATAATCCTGCTAATATAAATTGTATGAAGAGCTTCGTCCATTAACTAACTTTAAGTTAATATATAAATTAAACACTTATGACAAGCTGTTATACGGCTCTTTACATAGAGCTCTATCCTACTGTTAATATGTTTTATTCATTGATTGTTGATGGATGTAGTTCAATATTTTATCTAATAAGCTGTTCTCGCATAATTTGTATTCATCCCTACTGCTGATCAAAACTGTATTACAATGGCTTGTAATTATCTACTATATTGATTATACACTTACTTATCCATGAAACATTTTTAAATAAATAAATTCTACTATTTTGGCATTTCTTTGATCTTCTATGTGCTTTATGTACTGATCTAGCTTGCATATACCCCTTCATCAATAATACTATGTATCGGCTCGCGAAATATACTGCTAGTGGGTATGATTTATTCAAATCATGTAATAAAATGTTACTCAATTTATTTGATCAGCACTAATCCTACGGGGATAATACTTAAATGGTAACACTCTAAAATATTCTTGCTGCGGAAATAATTGGATTTTAAAAATTATATATGATTATGATGTTATCTAAAAAAATTAAATTCAATATGATAGAAGTAATTGTAAATAATGATCGAGATATCTAGAGCCCCTACTGATACTTTTATCAATATTAAGGCTAATTGTACTGCTAATGCCAAATCGAATTCTTAATTATCATTACCTCTGCAAATAATCAGATATGTCTCCGTATTTAATTGCTTAATCATTGAATAAGCTGACCTTCCATCAATAAATCTTTATACAATGTTCGACTAAATGAACCTTGATGAACAATTTGTTTGATACTATAAAAATGTGAAAATGTATATATTATTCTAATAAATTGGATAATTATATACATTATTATCGAAAGATAAATATAACATATATTCATACACTGATCTATCTTTAATGTCTTTTATGGATTCTGTAATATATTTGTCATTGCTAGTTATTTTCCTACAAGATTCTCTGATAATATACTACATATATCTAACGAAAATATAAACTATATTCTGTACATCTGTCCCTCTGCACTCCTGTTGCTTCCTCTGTCGTATTCCCAATCTTGACTCTGCGCTCATGCTGTTTATCTTTAACATGTTCTGCTTGCCTCTTAACGAATATTATGACACATAATCTATTCTGCTGCTCTGGTCCCTGTCGCGTACCCCTCATAGTATTATACAAAAGTATATACTTGTTAGAACTTTCTCGATCCTGCTATGTATATATGTACTCTTTCCGAGACTGTATTTATCCATGTATACTTGCTGTCTAACCTAGACTGTTCCAAATGTCTGTCAATCATTATCTCTCCTCTTTGGCTATATATACTGCTATCACTCTTTGTATCTACCACTCTAATGCCATCTTTTATACTCTATAAACAAACTACTCTTGTTGCCATTCCAAATCAACTGCCTATACATGTACTCCAATATCCCTTGAATTCTTGTTGGCTTTTTACTGTCAACCGTATGAAAGCTGCCCCGCTACTCCCTCTGCGTCGTTAGTACCATGTCTCGTCCCTGTGGTATTCAGACTGCTTGCTACCTCGCTCATGTTGCTCTCTTCTTCTTACCCCACCTGCCTGCTCCATCTCCTGTCTCTCTCTTTGGTTCTT
>Ga0179591_1327569_pt1 | contig 23407 bp, 46 predicted proteins | sample CZOMad2_1_08_16f_FD_182891 | JGI IMG/M metagenome (GOLD analysis project Ga0179591, IMG submission 182891) | Vadose zone soil fungal communities from Angelo Coast Range Reserve, California, USA - CZOMad2_1_08_16fungal (PacBio error correction) | ecosystem: Environmental > Terrestrial > Soil >... | reverse complement strand
TATTCATGGCTTCCCTCCCCTCTCCCTTTTTTCGTCGGAGTTATTTTTTCTTGTTCGGTTTCGATGTGATTATTTTCTTTCTACGGCCCAGAGTTTCCCCTCCAGTCTCGCCTGGTTCCTATTTGCCCTCTTTTTGCATTCCCTTTTCGGTCACACGTGATCCTGGGGCACAAATTCAAACCCCAGTTGCCCCTGTTTTTGTGTGGTTGGGTTTTTTAGCGGGTTCCCTTCCTGATCGTTTTTTTCCATCCCCCCCCCTCTTTTCGTTTTCTTTTCGCATTGTCCGGAAGTCTCAAAAGATTTCCCCCCCCAAAATCTTTCCCCCCCTTCACCTCCTGGTCGCTGTAGTGCGGTTTTACATGGATGACCAGCAGCTTTTTTTTTTTTCCTTTTTCCTTATGCCTTAGTTTTTTTTTATCGCTGGCGGGTTGGCCCACAAGCTTTTCCCTCCCTAACGGTACAGCGAGGACTTGTTCCCCCTCTCCCCCTCGACTTCTCTGTCATATATACAGCCAGTCTGCCACCTTCCTGTCAGCCTGTTCCGGCTAGCACATGTTTTTACCTCCGTGTAAATACCCTCTTCCTTTCGTCCTCGTACTGCGGTCACACGGGATTGATATATGATTAGTGGACCTTTCTTTCCCTTTTTTTTTGTCCTCCCCCCTTCCACTGGGTTTCTCTAGATTCTTTTCCTCCCCTTTAATTGCCTTTGTTTTTTCTTCCCGGTTTTCCTCTTTCGCCAACAACAACCAGATTTCTCTTTTTGACCACGTTTTTTAGGGTTTGTTCCCTTGTTTCAACCCTTCGATTTTGATCAACCCAGCAGAAAGACCTCCCCTTCCCTTTTCTTGTCATTATGACTCCCTTCTCATCCTGTCGCGTCAAACATCGTTTCCAATTTTTGCAGAATTTTTACTTTTCCTCTTTATCTTTTTTTTTCCCCTTCCTCCCTTCCCTCTTTTGTGTCTGTCGATTCGTCTTTTTTCCCTCCCCCCCGTACTTTTCCTTTTCCCCCCCTATCCTGTAGTTCCCCCGACGTCTCTAACCAGGTAGGATGCCGTTTTCTTTCTTCCTTCCTCCCCCCTTTCTGATTGATTGTATTTTCTTTTCCCTCTCTGGTTCCATCCTACCTCACAACCCCTTTTGTCCGGGCCCCTGCCCCCCCCAAATCTGTTGTTTTTTGTTCGAAAAGAACCTGCTGTCCAAACCCTGGCTTCCCCCTCTACTCCCACCCCTTGCTTTTGGCTAAAAGCGAATCACCCCCGTTGTCTTGTTTTTCTTGGTCTTCCCAACTGAATCTTTCCCTTTCACGTTTTCGTATTCTCCCTACTGAATAGCAGTCCTCTATTTAGACCCCCCTTCCGATTTTTCCCGGTCCACATTCTGCTCCATACTTTTCACCGAGAATGAAGAACGACTTTCCCAATCGGCTTCCGAGGGCTCTTCTTCCGTCGTGTTTTTGTTTTTAGCCCTTCCTCGGCTCCCTTTTCATCTTTGCCCCCCCCCCCCCACAGATTTCCACAGTTGCTCCCCCCGTCTGACGTCCAAAAATATGCTGTTGTGACATTAAGCGCAATTATTCCCCTTTCTTCTTCCCACCCCCCCCTTTAGTTTTCATTCCACACCCCCAACGATGCTTAGCCCGTTTTCCCCCCGCTCCCTTGTGGGACCCACTTTGAACTTTTTTTTTTTGTGATTTCCCGTTGACCTTCCACTGCCCTCATTCGTTCCCACCCTTGAACGATTTCTCTCCCTATCAGGCTGCTCAACCCCTGCCCCCCGTTTTTTTTTCCTTTTTTTTTTACCACAGACCCTGCCCCCCCCCACTTTGCTCCTGTTTTGATGCGCGCCCGGCACCGTCCCCTTTGTCGCTGTTCCCCCATTCCTGCCGCCTGTCAAAATCGAGCTTTTTTCCCACTTCTTTCCTCTCTCCCCCTCCTCCTACATAACCAATTTCTTTTCCAAGTCCAACCTGTCTTCTTCCCTGCTGCCCATCCCCCCCCCCTTTGGTTTTTGGCCCTTTTTCTCCCTCCACACTGATTCTGACCCTTTCCCCCATCCCGATCCTATTCCCGTTCCCTATTTTATTTTAACCCCAAATCCCCCCCACTTCGTCACGTTTTTTTTTTTCCCCTGCTCCCCAGATTACCGCAATGCCTCGCTTCTTTTTTTCGGGACTTCGCCAGTCCCTTTCCGTACTAACCCATCATTCTCCCCCCCCCTTCCAACACTCCATACACCTTTCCCCTGCCAACCAGTCTTATACTATCCGCTCAAATTCCGCACTCGTTACATCCTTTTTCCAACCCTTTTTTACTTGACCTCCGAAAAGTAAGACACCCTCCATTTCTTTCTTTTTGTCCCCTTGGGGTGCCGTGAATACTATCCTTTTTGCTTCTCCCTTCTGGACTCTCCACAAGGTTTAAATTGATATGGGCGACTCTCTGCTTTGATGTCCGTCAATTTCCTGTTTTCGGTCATCCCCTTCCTTCCCCGGGCAACCTGTTTCTTATTTTTCTCACTCCGGATTTGAAGACATTTCCTCTACCCACTGTATTCTTTTCCCCCTCAACCTCCGTCGATGGCTACTACTTTCTTATTTTCCCACCCATTTTTTGCAAGATTACCCTTGACCCCCTCTCCCCTACCCCCCCCCTGACCTTTCCACCCCCTCCCATTGATTCTAATGACGACTTTTGCTTCATTTTTTGCCTTCCCCCCCCTCCCAGAAGGACCTTTTTTTCCAGTCAGTTGTCCCTTCTTTTTTTTCTTTTCTCCCATGTTTTACGATCCTTCGCGGACTCTCCCTTTTTCTCCCTTTTTAATGGAGCCCTTGACCCCCCTTAATACCCTTCTTTGCTCCCCCCCATCGATATAATGTTCCACTTCTTTTTGCAGTCCCCTCTTCTGTTTTTTTTTTTTCGTTTTAGTCGCCAAAAACACTCTACTGTCCTTTTATGCATCCCTTTCTGTCTTCCCATACACCAGCGACCCCCTGTCTTGTCTTTTCTCGTCTATGACCCTTGTAGGCCCCCAATAAGACAGTTTTATTTTCGTGTTTAGTTTCTTGCCATTCTCACTCGACTCTTTTTCCCTTTCTTGTGATAAGTTTAATCTCCTTTCCCTCCTTTGTCTGCGGGTTGGCCAATTTGCGACCATCGTTCTGAGACTTTTTCTCCATCCCCCCCTGTTTTTCCCCCAGACCCTCGGCCCGATATTTATTCTTGTCTTACAAAGCTGCTTTTTTTTTTGTGATGGTTAGTCATTCGCCTCTTTTTAGATTCTATTTTTTTCCCACTCCCCCTTCCCACTTTTTCCGACTCAATGTTTTCCTGAAAGCCCCGCGTATTGCTTTCTTCCTTTTTTTTAACTTTCTTGCCCTCTTCCCTCCCAGGTCTTTTTCTAACTTTCTCCTCCCTTTTCTCTGTTATGGCTTCCAGCAGTCGAGCGCCCCCCTCTTGGCCAAAGTGTTGTTCGGGTCCCCTATTCTGCTGGGCATCGGATCTTTCTTTTCTCTTCCCGTCTTAGTTTCCTTCTTTGACCTGGTCCAAGTCCATCCCCCCTTCTCTTTTTGTCCCCGCCGGTGGAGTGGTCTCCAGTACACACCTTGCCCCCCCTTCGTTTTCACCGGCTGCGAGAGTAGTCGTACCCGAGTGTCCATTTCCTTCTTTTTTCCGCCAGAGGATCTCTTTTCCCCCCCCCCCGATCGTCAGTTAATAGGATGTTGGTTGGCTTCACTCTTAGTTATTCGCTCTTCCCCTTGTATCGCTTTCCGTTGTCTGAATCTTCTCCCCTTCCCCTCCCTCCCGGCTTGTCCGACACTGTGCATCCCAGAACCCACCCCTTTTTTCCTTTGTCCTTTCTTCCCCCAAATGTTTAATTTGAATTGTCTGGTCCCCCTGTGGCCAACTTCAACAGTTCCCTTTCCCCCGACTCCTCTCTTCTCCTTGACCCATCATTCCTGACGCAGCCCCCGCCCCCCCCCAGTTCGTTGCCCCCCCCGACCCACCCCCCCCGCGTTTCTTTCCGCGCCCAGCCGTCCACTGTCTGTCCCCGTTGGTTTACTTTCATCCCCCTGCTTGCCCCTTTCCCTTTTCTCCCCCCATGATCCCCTCTGTCACCCTTCCTTTTTTCTTTCCCAACAGGGTACCTATCTCGCTTCCCCCTTTCTTTTATGGTTTTTTTTGCAACCGGTTGTTTCCTTGAACCACTTTTTTTTTTTCTTCCGTGCCTACTGACTCACTCTTAGCTTTTCAGGTCGCCTTCTCCTCCCCCTGACCCCTGGGGAATATTTCCTGTCCCCATTTTTTATCCTTTGTCCTTCAGCCCCCTCGTTACTCTGTAGATTGGCTGCCCCTGCCCCCCCAGTCTTTTCTCACCATTGTGAATTTTTTTTTTCCGCTGTTTCCCCCAATTTTTCCTTTAAACCCCCCCTTCTATATCGTTTTTCAGTCCTTCTCAGGTTCCGTTCTTGCGGCCCTCCGGTCCTTGAGTTTTCCCACGATCTGTTTTTTTTTTTTTCCCCCCTCACCCCCCCCTTCCCGGCTGCCCACGGCTAAAGTCCACTTATTCCCCCCATTGCTTTTCCCTGTTCATTCCAATTTTTTGAGCCCCCCCTTAATCTGGTTTATAAGGTGTCGGTTGCCCACACGTTCCGCCTCCAAGTTGAAAACCCCCCTGATGCAACCATCCCTTCCCTTCCCCCCATTTCCCCTGTCTTTTTTTCTTTTTTTTTTTTGGTAAACCGGCCTGTTGATTGGCTTCTTTTTTTTTCCCTCCCCATTAGGTTGAATCCTCTCTTCTCTCTCCTTGGCAATCATTTTTCCTAGCTGTCCAGGGGTTCTTTTTTTTTTTTTTTTTGACGCTTGCATTTCCTGTGATGGTTGATTTTTTCCGGGGTCTTGACTACATTGTGGGGTTTTCTACGACGCCCTGTTCCTTCGACCTTACAGTTTGGCTTTTGTATCCATTAAACTTTCCCCCCCCCTTCCCACACCATCCCTTTCTACCCTTGTGGACCCCCCAGTGTAGCGTTTTTTATTTGGTCCGATTCTTTCATTGTTCACGGGCCCCTTCCTTCTCTTTTCATTCGGGGATTTCCACAGTGGACCACCTCTGCGAGGAGGGGCTTCTTTTTGCCTCAGTCGGGTGAACTTCTTCACCTCCTACTTCTTTTTTGTTAGCCTTCTTTTTCCGGGCTCTCCACCCCTCCCTGCGTTTCTTCTCTCCCTCACTTATTTTTGAATAGTCATTTTTTTTTTTCCTCTATCTACTTTTCAATTTCTTCCCCCTTCCTTTTTTTTGTTTTTTGTTTTTGTGCTTAGTTTTTCATCGGTGGACTCCTGCCCCCCCTGTACCTTTTTGTCAACATTCGCGGATCCTTTCCTTCCACCCTATTCTTTCTCCTTTCAACCCTTCCAGTTTTTCCATTTGCTCCTTCCTTGGGGGGGGGGGGTTACCATCCCCCCCGTTCGGATCGTCGTTCCCCAAGTGGCCAGCCCCCCTCAATGTTTTCCTCCCCCGATAAGTGCCCTTTCCCTCCCTCTTTTTCCTTTGGTCCTCCACGCCGTCCCCCACCATCCCCCCCAACTCTTATGATGGTGCCCTTCCTTTCCCTTTTTTCTAATTTTGTTTCTTTTTGCCTTGGGAATCTGTCCGTCTTTCCAATTTTTCCCCCTTTCACTGTCTGTGAGTTAGAAATGTGGGGCCCCCTCACATTTGTCTCTTCCCACTCCCTGGTCTGCTTTTTCCCCCTTGGCCCCAGTTGAACGACGTTTCCTCGATAGTTTTTTTTCCGCGTGGTCCTGTTTTCCCCCCCCAGTGCTTAACGCGTGTGCTTCCCGGGCATTCTCTCCCTTCCCTTCTTTCCCTTTTCCTTGATTTAGGATGGACACACCAGGAGGTCCTCCTTTGCTTGTTCTTTTTTCCATTTTTTCTCTCTGATTTCGTTTTTCTTGAGGGGGATCCCCTTGTGTGTTTTTTCGTCTTGTCCCGCCCCCTGATTTTTTTTCTTTCCCTGGGCCCCTGTGCGCACAAGAAATGGTCCCCGCCCCCCTCTTTTCCGTTGACTTTCCCTGATTGTGTTTGATTAACCTTTCGTCCTCCTTCTTTTTCCGCCTCCATCGCTGGGGTAAGCATCCCCCAGCCCAGAAAAAGACGTCACCCCCCCCTGGTTCATCCCCCCCCCAACCCGTTTTATGCCTCTTTCAGTGCTTTTGAAACTTCCCCCCTTTTTTCCTTCCCGCCCCCTTTCACGGTGCGCAAAATGAGGTTTGCTTCGCAAACCCCTTCACCCTGGGTGTTTCCCTTTCCTTCTTTGCCTTTCTCAGCTTCCCTCTCCCGGTTCCTTTCTTTTTCCCGTAGTTCGAGCTTCACACGACACAATTTCTCAACTCCTCTTCAGTCGCACGAGGGACCCCCCCCGTTCTTTTCACCCCCCCTTTCTGTTTGCAAACCCTTCAGATGGTGGTCGTCTCACTTTTTTTCCTAGGTTTCCTTTTGTTGCAAGTGATTAGGGATCCCTCCGGTCCCCACCTTCCTACCTCCGGATTCTTTTAACTTCCAGATTTCTGATCATTTTTGGCATCCGGCACCCCCCTTTTCCCCCGTCTTTTTTTTCTTCCCCTGCTGTATTTTGGGTTGGTGACCATTTACCTTCCTTCCCACTTCTTGAATTCCCCCCTCCTTTCTTTTTCACCTCGTTTTGTCCCGATGTTCTCGTGCGAGTTGGCCCGGCGAGGGACCAGCCAATTTTACCTTTGAACCATTTTTAACCCCTTCACGGTAAAGCAATGACCCATTTGCCGGTTTTGCTTCTGTCCCTTCTTTTCCTCCTTTCCCCCCTTGTCTCTTCTCTCGCCCTCTTAGGCCTTCCCCCCCCCTTGTCTTCTCCCCTTCTCCCCTCCTTTCCCTCCCGCCACTTCGCTCTTTTATTCCAAAATTGACCTTCTTCCCCCCCCTTTTTTTTCCTTTCTCATCCGTAATTTTCGCGTGGCCTACTTCGTCTTTGCCTTTCTTGCTTCACCCCCCCTTTTCTTTCACCACTCCCCCCCCCACCCGCAGCGTTCTATCCTGTGGGTTCCGGGTTGTACGACAGACACAAGCGCCCCTTGCCCAGTTCCCTCCCCCCCTCTCCCCCCCTTTCCTAATTCCGCACTTGGATGACTTCCCTACGTTTCCTCTATTCCTTCTTCTCCCCTAACGACCGCTTTCTTAAACATCTTTTCAGATTTTTTCAGAATGCCCTGTCCTCTTACGCGGGCGGCATGTGACCCACCTTCCTCTTTCTTTGTCCCTCCTTGAAAGTTTTCCATGGTTGATCCCCACGTTTCCTTGTTTCCTAGATCCCTCCCGACTCCTGGCAAATTACTGCTTCTTTCGTTCCCTCCTGCCCAATCTTTTTCGTAGCGCACTCTGGACTATGGTCTTACCTCCCTACCTTTTCTCTTCATTTCCAAACTGGTAGCACCGTCTTCCTCTTCCCTTTCTATCTTATCGACTGAATATGCTTTCCCCAACGACTCCTCCTCTCCCCTTTTTCTCCCCCTAGTATTGAATACCATTCCTTTTCTCCTCACCAAGACCCCCCCAACCCTTCCGTTCGTCCTTTTTTTAGCCACCGACCCTTTATGCTATGTGCCCCCCAGCTTGTCCCTGCCTTCGTCCCCCCCCCTGAATGTTCTTGTTTGTCCCCATTCTTTGGACCTTATCGTCTTTCCACCCCCTACCCCCTTCTTTTCCTTGTTCTTTTCTGGGTCCTAACCACCTGTCCTTTTGTCCTTTTTCCGTGTTTTTTTCCCCCTGTGCTCTGATTCCTGACAACTTTCTACGGAGTTTTCCCCTTTTCTCTGTTCCTTCTCCTTCCCCCTGCAAGCACGTAAGCAAATTTTTTACTCTTTTTACTTTTGTGTCTGCTCTCAGAGAGTTTTAATATCGAAAAGGTTACCTCCTCACTCGTCCCAGCGATGGGACTGCACCCCTCGTTTACCCAGCTGCTGAGACCCCAAAGTGTGATGGCATCCTCGCTTCCCAGGCACTTGCAGTCCAGGATTCCCCCCCCTCTTTTCCCTTGCGCTCTTCTCCCCCACCGCGATATTACTTCTCCTCATTTCTTTTTTTCTTAATACTTTCCTGTCCCGCGAAGAATCTCCTTTCCCGTCCCCCCCCCTCGCTTTCCCCACCCACTGGTTGCGGGGAGGATCTTTTTAGGTGAGTAGCTTCCCTTCTTATTCTGCTCACCTCTTTTCCAACCCACCATGCACGAACTTCCTTTTTGAGCCTTCCCTGCCTCCTGTTTTCATTTCTTTGGAAATTCATTTCGTAATTCTTAGAGCTCTGAGTTCTTGACCTCCCTTCCCCTTTTGCTTTTGTACTCTGTTCCCTGATTGCTTTGAAGATGCTTGCGCTGGGCATTAGCCTCTTTTCCTTCTTGGTTCGACCCTCAAGCTGGACTTTCCTTTTTTTCTCTCCGACTCCTTTTTTTTCCCCGATTTCCGACTACCTAGTGAACTGTTTTTCCAACGTGTGTTTTGTTTCCCCCACCCTGGTTCGCACCTTTTGCTTTATTTGGAACTTACCCCCCCCCAAAAACCCCCAACCCCCCTTTTGCCTTTGTGTTTGTAAAAGCGGTGCCCGTTTTTGCTTCCTTCCCCTTTCGTTTGTTCTTGACCCTTTTCCTTTTTTCCTTCGGACCTATCCCGAATCAACCCTTCTTTTCACAACCTTTTTTCAGTGGTTGGAGCTTCGCCCTTTTATTTTTTTCCTTTTCAAAGGCCCCTCTTTTTTGTATGTATATCCGATGGACTTTCTTCTCGCGTAGCCACCCCCCTTTTGTCTCTCCCGTTTTCCCACCAACCCCTCCTCTTTCGGACATCCCATGCTTTTCTTGTTTGCACACTATCCCCATCTAGGCTGTTAATTCATGATTGTCTCAACCTGACCCCCCTGCTTCCCTTTTTTATGCAGGATTGGACCGGGGGTTGACTTACGCTTCCCCGTTGTTCCCCTTGGTTTTTTGACGTCGTTGAACGGCCGTATCGAGTTTTTTTGCTTTCCCATTTCCTGACTTGCTTTCCCACAATTGGTGTCCCCCCATGCCCCAATTTATCTCTTTTATTTCTTCCCCCCCTTCCAGTTTGACTTTCTTCTTTCGCCCCTGCCCAAGACGGTTCTCAACCCCAAACGTCTGTCTTTTTCCTACTTTCCTTCTTTTTCGCGGTTGATAGGGGGGGATGGAACCTTCTTTTATCCCCCTTTGTTTCCCTGATTCCCGGTCTTGTCTTTCCCCCGCTCTTATAATACCATTGTTCTTCTCCTTATCCCCGAACCTCTTTCCATTTTTTCTTTTTCGTGTTTGATGAAGAGCCCTCTGACGTCTTTCATAAATTCCTTTTTTAGTTGTTTTTTTTTGACGATTCAGTACAGTCCGCTTCTACTACTCCCAATCTTCTTCTTCTCCTCCGTCCTCTCCCCCCCATGGGGGATGGACTGCCTTCCCGTGGCAAGTCCCTGTTTCTTTTTGCGGTGGGTTTCAGGAGATGGTCACCTTACCCTCCCCCCCCCCTTTTTCTCCTCCCCCTCTCCGGGTCCAGGCCCATTCTTTTTGGTTTGGTCACACGCTGAACTGTTCCTTTTCACCCACTTTCCTTTTTTTCCACTTGTATTTCCACCTCCTCCCCCAGGGGCTTTCTTTTTGTACGCTTCCCCCCCCAACTCCCTTTCCCCCAGTTTTTGATAAACTCGCTTTAGTGTCCTTTCCCTCCCTTCGTCTCCTGTTCTTTCCCACCTTACTAGGCCCCTTTTACCCAACTTCTGTGCCCCATTTCTCCCTTTATTCCGATGTTAGGGCCCGCCCTCCCCTTCACTCCCCTATGTTCATTTTCCCCAATCACTCCTATTACCCATTCGGGATTCCTTGGTTGCTCTGTGCCCCTTTTTTGGATTGAGCTCCTCCCCCCCCCTCCCCCAGCTTTTCTTCACACACCATTGCGGCCCCTGTGGCCCCCCTTTTACATCTTGACCCCCTCTTTGCTTATTTTGGCACGTTTTTTCTGTTTTCTTTCCTTTCTCCCCCTCCCCTTTTCGTTCCACAAAACACGGCTTTTCTGCCTGGTTTAGATTTGCACGCCACCCCGCCCCCCCCCCCCTTCTCCTGTTTTTCTTTATTTTTCCTTTTCCACGGGTGACATTGCCTAGTTTTTACTCCCCCTGTGTCCTGCCCCCCTCGCCCCCCCGGCTTTTGCGGTCCCGAGATTGCCAACTCTCGTCTTTGAGATTCCTTCTTGGCCTTTTTCCCACCCCATTCATCACCATACACTAACCTGGCCGTAGCCACTGCCTCTTCCTGCCTCCCACTTCGCATATTTTATTTCAATTTTCAATTGCCCCCTCCCCCCCCCCCTTTCTTCTGTTCTCTGCTATTTTATCTGGATTTCCAAACCCCCCCAACAACCCCCCCCCTCCCAGTTTGCTACCCTTTCTTCCTTCCTCCCCTGGTTGCTTGGCATTTCTAGTGTCTTTTTCCATTTTTCCCCCCCAAAGCGGTCCGACTCCCCCCCCGCAAAGATTTCCTCCCCCCGGCCCACTGGTATGTTGTAACGACCTCGCGCTATATTTTTCCCGGTATCCTAATTCTTTTCCTAGGTTTTTTCTGCCCCATTTCTGCCCTAGTAAGATGAGCTGCCGATCCCCTCTTCTTTATTCTTTTTCTGTCGGTAAGCGCCCTGGGAAATAAATAATTTCCCCCCTTCCCCCGTTCCGTTGCCAAGCCACCAATGCTTTTTGTCCCCTCTTTCCCTCTTCCCCCCCTATTTTTCCCACGTCTTCTTTGGGTTTCCTTCCCCTTCGCCTTTGGCATTACGTGCTCATATTTTTTCTTCCCTGTTCTTGACCCTTGACCTCTTCCCTCTTTTCATCCCCAGCCCCTCACTTCCACTTGGCCTTCTGGATTGCTGCCTTTTCAGTCAAACCTCCCGCCATCCCAGTCCCCCTTTCCCCGTTTTCTTTTTCAGTATTTTTCTTTCTCTTTTTTGTGCCCACAAGTTCCTGCCTTATTAGTCCTTTCCCGTTGCCTTCCCTTTGACGCGCGAAAAAAACCCTTTACCTCTTCTTTTTTTTTTTCCCACATCCTCCTTTCCCTTATTTTCACAAATATCAATTCCCTCACTCCCTCTGTCCACCCATTCCCCCCAGGGGTTTTGATTTTATGTCTCACCTTTTTCATCCTTTTTCCCTCCCTTCTCCTTTCCTTTGGCATCCAACCCCCCCGGTTCCCTTCTTTCTTTCTTTTTTTTTTTCTTTCGTTTTTAGACGATATGTTGATCTTTTTGAGGCTTTCCCCATGCCCTAGCCTGTATTTATTTAGTTCTTTTTTAGATCCCTTTCCAGCTTACCATTTCCGTTTTGCGGCACCCCTTTCAATCCCCTTTCAGTGTGTATTCCCCCGTGAGTTCCCAGAATGTTTCCGTCATACCTCCTCTCTTTTTCGTACGTGAAGTCCCCGCCGAGATCTCTGTTGGCTGAGTTAGTTTAGGTCTATATCCCTCCCCCTTTTCCCCCCTTTCGGGCACCCCATTTCAGGCAACCACCCTTTTCCCGTCCTTTTTTTTTTTAAAGAATAGATTTTCCCCTCGCCTCTGCCCCTTTGTCAAAATAGTTCAGTACCAATGAAAATTGTTCTCCCCCCTTTTACCCGTTTGATGAAGTGAATTCGTGAGACTTTGATGTGGCAAAAACCCCCCCCCCCCCCCCCCCCCCCCCCGCCCCCCCAGGCCAATTCCTTTCTTCCCGATAGGGAGAGGGAATTCTCTTTCCGTCCCCCTCCGGTTGCTTTCTGTCCACACCTGCTTCACAACTTCATCCCTTTGCCCCAATAGTTTCCCTTATTTTTCGGTTTTTTTTTTTTTTTGATGTTTTCCCGCCCCCCAAACCCCTTTTTTCTCCCTTCACTTCCCCTTTAGAGTAGTCCGCGCCCCTCCGCGTGACCGCTTTGCAACCCAGTCGTAACAATTTCCGCTTCTCCCCTGTCGAGTTTTTCCCACCGGATCGTTTTCAGTTCCCCTTTTTTCCCCTTTCTGCGTTTGGCCTTTTTTAAGCCCTCTTTCTTTCTAGGAATCCCAAACCCTTTTAGAGTCGTCTTCTAGTTCATGCTCCCCTTTTCAAGCGCGTTACGGTTTGCACCCTTTCCCCCCGAAGTGCCCCTTTTCCCCCTTTTTGCCTGTTTTTTGCCGGTTTGGTCCCCCCCCTTAATTATGGTTACCATCTCTTCTATCTCTTTTTTTTCTCTGCCCCTCCCCCCTTCCTCCGGAGTCTTTTTAGCCGCTTGATTTTCCTTTGCTTTCTCCTTTTTTTTTATCTGCTTTCTCCCCCCCCCCACTTCCTTTTCTTACACTTTAATAGCAACCCCTCCCCTCCCAGTGGTTTTGGCCCTGCTCCGCGCCCCCTTCGTCACTCACAACTCTGTCCCTGAGTTTTCCTTTCTCATCCCTTTCCAGCTGGCTTAATTGGGTGCTCACCGGCCCGACGGCCTTCTCACCAGGGTCCCCCCTCTACTTTTTCCTCTCTTTTTCTGCATTTGTAACCACAACCCTTTTGTTTTCAAGTTTTGTGACCATTGCTTCTTTTCTTCATTTTCTCAATTTCTTTCTTTTCTTTTGATCTCCCTTTTTTGATCCCCAGGAAACTCATACCTTCATTCTCCTGTTTTTTCCTCCCCTTACCCCTTTGTCCCTTACTTTTTCAACATTACAGCGATGATTCACCTTCCGTAGTTCTCCTATTTTTTGTCCCCCCCCCCCCCTTACTTCGCTGTGCCCCCCCCCACTTTCCAAAGGGACCAGAGCTATCTTGTCATTGATCTCCCACCTTTTTCCTGTCTTGCGCGCCCTAGGTCCCTTTGATCTTCCCCTATGTAATTTGTTCTTTTTTTTTTTACCCAACTCCGCCCCCCCGGGAAAACGGTCCCATTCCCCCCCCCACCCCCCGTATTCCGCCAGCGTTCTCCCGGTGATCCACAATTTTTCTTGCTTACTTCAATTTCTTGTGGCCCCCCCCCTTCTTCCTCTCATTCCTTCTTTAGAAGGCCATGTACATCACGGCACCGGAGTCCCCCCTCCAACCTCCTGTTTTTTGACCCCTACATAGGGGTCCCCCCTCCCCTGCACCTCTCAATCCCCCTCCTTTTTGTTTCTTAGTCCCCCCTTCTGCCTGAGCTGATGGCTCCTGACACTATAGATGAAGCAAATTACCGTCTTTCCCCTTCCCCCTTTCTCCGTCTTTTCTTGTTTTTTTTTTTTTTGCGGCCGCGTCCCGTCTTCCTCTTTTACTTTCCCGGTGCTTCTCAAAGTGGTCGTTTGCATTCTCAATGGCTGCCGCTTTTAACTTCCGTCCCCCTCCTTCCCCCTTGAGCACATTATTGCAAGACACCTGTCAACCTTCCCCCCGGTCACGCCCATCCAGACACCCCTCCCCAACACATATCGTGGATGGGTCTTCTTTCTCCCCCTCCCCCCAGGCTTTTCCTGGCACATTACTTAGATTCATTCTCCGGGCATTTTTGGATTAAGTGGGAACATCTCTCCGGCCTTCTTCCTTTTCTGGGGACTGGGTCCCTGTCCTCTCCCCCTTTCCCCACTCAGTTTTTCCATTCGTTTTACATTGAATTCAGGGTTTTACTCGGCATGTTGTCTTTTCCCCCCGATTTCCTTCCCCTTCCCCTCTTCTTCTCCCCCCTTTTTTGTTCTGAGCCTCTTCCTCCCTTTTTTCCCTTCTTGTGTCCATCAGACCTATGATCGGTCTTGTCCGCCCTCCTGTCACAATCCTCCCTTGTTCTCTTCCCCCCGGCTCTTCAACCTTCACTCCCCCATTTCCCGCTATTACTTACTTTTTTCCCCCCCTTTTTTTACTCTACCTGCGAATGACGGTCATCGCTACGGTTTGCCTGTCCTTCGGTTTTTTCCTTTCAACCTGCCTCCCCCCAACCCCTCCCCCCTCTTTGTGGTCATACTGTATGACCTTGTCCTGGTTTTTCCTTTCCTTTTCATTTCCTCTCCCCAGTTCATAATGTGCGGGTAGTTACTTTCGCTTCATGTGTTTTTCCGTCCCCCCGATTTGTTTCCCCCTCCCTAGCCACTCAATCTGTACTTTCCCCATTGTCTCCTCTTGTCTACCGGCTACCAAGTTCGTTCCTCCCTTTGCTTTTTCCCTTCCTCTTTTTTCTACTCTCAAGGCGATTTTCCCGCACGTACCAGCCAGGTCGTTTACTTTTTTTTGATTTTCCTCGTGCCCCCCGGTTTTTCTTTAGTTTGTCCCCTTCTTCTTTTCCTATCCGCCAAACTACCGTGCCGGCAACTTCTTTCCTTTGCGTGCCTCCCTGTCCATCCCCCTTTTCCCCGCTGCGTGTCATTCTTTTTTCTTTTGTTTCATTTCCGGCCGAGGATTTTTACGTCGCTTTTTTTAGTTTGTCCTCCCCTTTTTTTAGGACGGTGAACAAAAAGGTGACATTTTTTCCCCTTTTCCTCCCCCCACCAACCTTTTTCTCTTTTTCGCGGGTACTTAACTCGAACCACCCGTTTGGTCGCCCCTCCCTTGGGGTTTTTTTCTCTCCTGCACCAACCTCACCGGAGTACCTATGCTTCGTCTCTCCTTCGTGGTACTCCGGAAATTTTGGCCCGTTTAGGTGTCGTTTCCTCTTGCCACCGATCCTTAACTAATATTCATTGTCCGGCACGTCCTCCCCCCCTTTTTTACCCGTTTGGAACCATGCAGTCAGGCGTCGACCCTCGATTTTTTTTTCCCTTTGGTGGGTACCGTGGCGTTGTTCTCCCTGTGATGTTTCCCCCCACAATCCATCCGTGTCTGGGCTTTGCCTTTTTGATGACCTCATGGGTCCTCGCCAACCTCCTTCTTTGTTTTCTCCTTCCGTCTTTGGATGACCCTCCAGTCTTCAATTTTCCCCCCTCTTTGTCACGTGTCTCCCTCTTTTTTTTTCTTACTGAAAGTTCCTTTTTTAAGCTTCGTCCCCCCCCCACGCCCCTTTTTCCCCCCCCCCTAATTACAAATTGCCCACCAACTGCCCTCTCCTCCGGGTTTTTCTTTTTTGAATTTGCTTTTTTTTTTTTTGCGGGTTTGCCAGGAAGAGTAGCGTTATGGGACTGCTCGATTTTTGTCCTCCGTTGAACCCTCTCCTCCGGCCATTTCCTTTTCAAGGCAAAGTTCCTCTTTCTTCTTCCATGAATCTGACCTCCCTCGATCATGTGGGCAGTCTCTTTTTTTTCTTTCGCCCCAGTTCCTGTTCCTTGTCCCAATTGGTTCGTAACCACCTCCAAAAACCTCCTCAGGGGCCCCTCTTTTTCCCCTTTTTGTTCTCCCTTCCTTTGCGACAGCGCAAGTTTGTCGACGCTTTTTTTCTCCCCTCGTACTCCTTTCCCGTCGTGCCGCACTTCGCTGTCCTTCCCCCCGTTTATTTCCCTGACCTTCTTTTTTTTTGTTCTTCCCCCCCTCTGTACGTCTTCCAGGTTAAACTTTGGAGTTCCCGATTTTTTCCCCCTCTCAGCCTCCGTTACGCGCGGCAGCCTTTTTTTCTTTGTCCGCCTTCCACGTTCTTCGTGGATGCCATGGCGATCTATCGGCTTTCCTCAACCCCTTTTTCTCGGCAAGAAGACAATATTGTTGCTCCCAATGCTGTCCCCTCCTTCCCTTGAACTCTACCGCTGCCGGTAACTTTTGCGCCCGCTTCCCTCTTTCTCTGTCTTCCCTGAAGCAAAATCCCCGCTCTTTGTTCCCAACTCCCTTTTTTCCTCCTCCACTCTTTTGTCCCTTATCTACCCAATATGCCCGCGTCCCCTTTCCAAAAGCCCCCCCCCACTTCCTGGGCCTTTTGCGTCACCAGCCCCCTTTGATGCCTCTCTCCTCATGCCTCTCTGTGGTTTTTTTCGCATAAACTGGCGCGACCACCCCCCCCCCCCTTTTCCTGGTGATTTTCTTCCCCCCAGCCTATGGCATTTATTCGGCTTTGCTTCCCCCCCCTCCTTCTCAAGTTTTTTTCGCAGTCAACTGGGCACCTGCCGGGTCCCTTCCTAGTGTGCCCCTTTAGGTTGCTCACCGATCTGCACCAACTTTCTTCGTAGTTTTTTTTTGTCCTTCTTTTTATGAGAATTCCATCGCCACTTTCCAGTGTGACTTTTTACTTTTTTGTTTAGATGATTTTCCCCCCGTCATCGTCCCCCCACCTTTTGTCCCCCCCTAGGTCCGGAGGTAGGGGCTGTACCCACCCCCCCTCTGGTCACCCCCTGCTTTTCTTCCTCCGGGTCCTGAATCCCTTAGAAACCGGTCCCCCCCCTTTTTTGCCGGACTTCTTCCTCCCTCCACGGAGCGCGAAATCAACCTCTCCTGGCTTCCTTTCTGCTCACCCTCTTTCTTAGTCAAGACTTTGCGTTCCAAGCGCTTTACCTCTATTGCTTTTTTGTCCCCCCCCCCCCCCCCCCCGTTTTAGGCACACATACACTCTGTTGTTCCCCTTTTTTTTTCGTTCTTTCCTGCAGCTCGTTTTTGTATGTTTCTCCCCTGCTCCAGTGCCCCTCTGTACAGCGTTTTCTGCCTTACCTTTTGAGTTTATTTTTCTGTTTCAACTCTCTCCCTGACTTTCGAAGGTTGGTCTGGAGGCTTCATTAAATGGATTTAGATGTATGTGATGGTGCCTAGTTGCCTTCCCTCCCTTCCCCCCCATTCCTTCTGTTGATGTTTTTTTGATATCTGCAGTGCCCCCCGTTTTTCCCTCTTTCTGACGGGCAGTCAGCTTTTTTTTCCCGGTTTTCCCCTCCCCTTGACTCGTGTCTTCTTCGTTTCATTTTTCGTTGGCACGACGGTCTTTTGGTGCAACCCGTCCCCCTCAACCCTGCCTTTTTTTTTTCTGAAGCGTTTCCCCCCTTCCTCGTGTCCACCCATGGCGTCTGTTTGGGATTCCCCCTCTTTTTCTCTTTATTGCCCCTTTCATTTCAATTAACAAAAAGTGGCCCCCAACATTTTCCTCCTCCTGCCCCAAGTGGTACGCTTTAGGGCTCACCTGGTCCTGACTCCCCCCGATTTTGTGTCTTCCCCTTCAGAGATGGTTTCGAGCCCCCCGGCCCAACCCACGCTCTTTCTTCGACTCCACGTTTTTCACTGACTTTCTTTTTTGAAATATCCCATCTAGTACATGACTTTACCCCCCGTCCCCTTTGCATTTCTAGTCATTAATAAGTTTCCAGGCGTTGGAGGTAATATTTTTTTCCTCCAAATCTTTTATTCCCTTGATGGCTGAAGTGGCGTTTTGCATTATCTTTCTTTCTGGCTTGTCACCCCCCCCTTTTGTGTAACTTCCGTTCCAGTCCACAGTGTCCTCTTCTCCCCCTTCTTTGTTGCCCCTCCATTCCAATGATGTTAACTGGCCAGGTCCTCCCAACAAACACCCCCCTCTGCCGGATTCCGGCGTATCTTTTTGTTTTCCTTTATTTCAACCCCCCCTTTTGCAAACCAAGAGCCCAAGCTCCGTTCGGCGGAATCACCCTTTGTCACAGTGATACATCACTTGGCTTTTTCAGCTCCCCTTCCCCCACCCCCTCCCCCCTTTTTTTTTCCTGTTTCTCCTCTTAAGCAAGAGGGATTTTCTCTTCCCCTTTTTTTTTTCAGTTTTTTTGAGTTGCTTAGTCTATTCATTTTTTCCTTTTTTCTTTATACGCTTCCCCTACCACGGGTCTTACTGATTCCTAATTACCTATCGTGCCGCGTGGTTTTTTTTTGCCCTTATGTTAAGCCCCCTACCCTCCCCCCTTTTCAGTCGCATCCCCCTTTGAACCTCCAGCTGTTGGACCCCAGCCGACTTGTGGCAACCCCCATTTAACTTTTTTTATTTTTCCTCCCACAAAATTGCACTCATCATCCAGTAGAAAATCCAGGGGGTTTTTTGGCAGTACCACAAGGTACTTTTCGTTTCAGATCCCCTCAGACTTCCTTTAAGATATACGACGCCTCCTCTTACTTTTCTTCTTCCCCTGTCTCTTAATTTTCAAAGGAGCATTTCCCACGGGCTTTTTTTTTTCCCCCCATTCAACGTCCTCCGCCTTTCTTATGTTGCCCCCCCTTTCCCCCTCTCTTCCCTGTTCTTCGTCCGTGCCGATTTTGTTTGGCCGAGTTGCTCCTTTTGGCTTCTCCCCTTCTTCAAACACTCTCATTTCCCCTACCACCAATGCCGGGTGACAGCCCGTGTTTTCTTTTTCTTTTTCCTCTTTGTGCCCTTTTTTCACGTTTTGATACTTTCGGCCCTATGCGTCCCCCGCCCCCCCTTCCCCTTTGTTGCGGTCCCCGATCATAAATTGCCCCGCGTTCCCTCCCCTTCATTTTTTGTTTTCGTCCAGACCTCCATGCGCGTTTGAAACCCACGGTTATGCCGTGCGATTTCACTAGCTTTATCTTTGCCCCCACCCCCATGCTCTGCGTCGGAAACTATCCCTTTTGCCGCTCCCTCCCTCTTTACACTACCTCCCAATAACGCCAAGTTTTCTTCTGTTTCCTTTTCCCTTGGTTCCAAAACTCACTTTCACTGTGTTCCTCCCCCATCTCTCTTTTTTTGGACGCCTTCGTGGACCCAAAAAGCTTTTTCCCTGTTTTCCCTTCTCACCAGATATGAGGCTGTCTGGTGTTTTCCCTGAGTCATGGTCCACGAGCTTCCGCTTCCAACCCGGCTGTCCCCAAGTTACCTTGGATGTTGTTGCGTTGTTCGGGACTCGTTCTTTCCCCTCGGGTTCGGACATCTTTTACCTTTGAAAGAATTTAGTTTATTTTCCCCGCCCGAACCGATTTGACTCGCAGTTTCGTTCGTGGTTGCTAGTGTTTACTTTACCCCCCTGCATTGTTTGCAACTTCTTTGCGCTTCTCCAGCCTTCCAATCCCACCCCTCTTGGTCTGTCTTGTTGGTCCCCCTGCCCCTTCCCCTTCCGATGTCGTTATGGGCCCGCAACGTGGTTGTCATTCGGCCGAAAAACTGCTCATCTCATCCACAAAGCCAACCCTGTAATCTTTTTAGCCTTTAGACCTTTTTCTATTCGAAATTGTTGTAGCGCAATCCGCGCCCCGAAAGTCCAATGTTAAATTTTTAGATCGTGAGCCAACCACGTTAGGGCGGCTCCCTTTAACCTCTTTTTTTTTTTGAATGTTACGACACGGAATTTCTGTGTATTCACCTCCCGGGAATCACTTCCAATTGCTGCTCCCAATCTCCCCTTTTTTTTGTTGCTAGAAGTGGAAACCTCCTGCTTTTTTATACATTTGGTTTTTCCTACAGTTCGCCGTTTCTTGGTCTTGTCGCCTTGGAAATTGGCGCCACGTCAGGTTGGTGCCTCTCTTGGCCCGCCAAGAGGTACTTCTTTTCGTTAGTCCTTTTTTAATTTTATTGTGGAGGAACCCAGTTGGCCCGCACGCTCGATTTGAGTCCGTATTCTTTCTACATGTTCTTTTGCCACGTTTTTCTAGTGGGGATTGTTCCCAGTACAGGTTTCGAGCGTTTTTTTGCTTTGAAGTTCAGTATCCCCCTGATTCTTCCGGCGCGGCGGTTTTTCCCTCCACTTTCTTTTTTTAGTTTCCTTTGCTTACATTCCCCGCAAAGTCCTCCTTTCCGCTTCATTGTTGGGCCTGCCAGGTTCAATTTTCTTGAAAGACACCAGTTGAAGAGTTTGGCTTCAAGTTCTTTTTTCGATTTTACACTCCCGGACCCATCGCCTTGAGACATTTGGATTGGCTGAGACTGCGTTTTTAGTGGTAGTCACATCCCTACTTTTTCCCGGAAACTTGCGTCCCACCCATGATTTTAGACCTCTTTCTTTTTGGCTTGAGTTTTTTGAAACAACCCCCCATTGTTGCCCCCCCCTCACCCGTTACACTGACGAGCTTCCCCAATTTTTCTTTGAGTTTTGCGGTGCATTAGCCTCTCGACTGTCCAAGAGTCATTTTCATTGGTTTAGTTGTCCTTACGAAGGACTTCAGTATTCGCCTGCAAAATTTGTCGAATTCCCTGCTCTCTGCGAGTGAGTGTTAGAGGTCATTTACCTGTATTTTGTCCAAGTCCTTACCCCTAAACCCGGGCTTGTCACTTTTTATGCACGGTTTTCCCCATATTTTTTTTTTTTTGAACCCTGGTTACCCTTGACACCTCCCCCCGTCCTTTCAGGGAACCTCCCTTTTCTGCGTTTAAAGATCTTATTTTCAGACTGCGGTGATCGAGTTGCCCAGTCTTAGTTTTTTCCCTTAACCTGCTTTCCTTTTTTTCTTGCTCGGAGGGCCATGAGTTAATCTCCCAAGTCAATAGTCTCTTGTCCGATGGGTATCATCTTCGGGTGTCATGGTCCCACCCCGGGCCGAGCCCGTCCTCTGGGAACCTGGGACCTACTCGCCTTCCCCCATGGTTGAAAAATTCATGTTTTTTTTCCCCCTTGGTTGGTTCCGTCAAAGCACTTCTCCGCTTAATTAGTGCCGTTTCGAAAGTTTTATACCCACCTTTCCTCGTTTTTTTTGCCCAGTGTCGCCCTTACTTCAGCTCGCCAGTCCCGTTCTTTTTCGATGGTTGCTACGAATGACCATCAGTCTTGCCTTCCCAACTTTTCCTCTTTTTTTTCGGTCCTGTTTTTTCCACAAAATAAATTTTCCCCCTCCTTAACGCTCTTGATCTGTTGCAGGTCCCCTTAGCTTTTGACCTAGTTACTTTTCTCTTCACCCCTCCCTTTTTCTTTCCCGGCCGTTCCACGGAATTCAAGCCACCTTTCCTTATTGACGGCCGTGTTACCCCTTTTATCTCCCTTTTTTTTCACTTGCAATTGGGGGCACGGTAGAGCCTTCTTTTTTTGGATCCTTCCCCCCGGATCCTCTTCCAGACCCCCCCTGCACTCATTCTTCCTTTTCAACCGCGGAATTGTATGGTTTTTTTCTTTTCCTTCACTTCCTTTTTCTGCTGTGCTCAGAGTTGATCCTCCTGTGCCATTCCCTGATGTACTCTATGTAAGGAATTAGTATTTTTCTTTTCCTTTTCTCTGCGGGGCCTCCTTTTCTTGATCGGATCCTTTTCTGGTCCTCTCCCTGTTGCTTTTTCCACCTCCCCCCTTCCGTTTGACCATTGGGCTGAGGGAAACCCCCCCCCCCCCCAGCCTTTTTCACCATCCCCGGTCTTGACCTCCCCCCCCTCTCCCCCCCCCCAAAAACCCTCGTTGGGTCTGGGGGCTCTTTTTTCCTTCCCAGTTCTTGCCCCTCCTTTGATCCGAAGTCCGTTTTCTCCCCTTTCCCCCTGCGTGTCGTGTGGACTTTCCTTTTCATCTTAGCTGCCCGGACCGCAGCCCCATCCCCTTCCTTTTTTTCTTCCCTTTTCCCTTAGCCAAGACCCTCCAGTCGCAGGGAACTTATTAACTGACTTTCTCTTCACCTTTCCATTCACCTTGTTTTGAGAGCGATGGACGGTGGACCGCCATCTCCCTTTTCTTATTTCTTGAAGTCCCTTTCCTTCTTTTCTAACTTTAAGGCGCGTTTCCCTCTCGATCGGCCGGCTTCCTTTCCTTGCCGAGTTCCCTTTTTATGTGACCCCCCACGCTGCTGTTCCGTCCTTTCTTCCTCTTTGGCCGTTAATTCCTTTTTTTTTTTCTGTCACCCTCCCCCACCCCATCCCCACGCTCTTTTGCTGGCTTTCATCCCTTTATTCTGCGGTTTGGGGTTTTTTGGCGCTCGTTTTCCGTTCATGTTTTTTTATTTATCTTTCCCCCGCCTGTCTAAGCCCGTCTTCCCCGTTGGTCCTTCTCCCCCCCTTACACAAACCTCGTCCCCCCTTGATTTCGCTCCCCTGCGTCTCTTTTTTCATTGGGCGATCTGTCCTCTCCTCTCCCAAGTTATCAGAGCCCCAGGCTGTTTCGGGACTGTTCCTTTTTTCTTTGCCGTTGTGGGGCGACAGGTTTTGTGGGCGGATTTCTCTTTTTTAATTTCCCCTTCTTCCCTTTTCCCCAATTTGCATGGAACTTGGCTGGAATCATGTTGGGGCTCCTTGGCTACTTTTGTTGCAGCACGATTGTTTGTTAGGACAGGCCCTTTTCTTTTTAAGGGTGAATACTCCTCAACGAATTGCTCGGTTGTTCAAGGTGGGGACCTTTCCTTTGTTTTTCCCCGTCGTAACCGTTTTTTTTGCACCCAACTCTTGACTCGTTTCGGGCCTCCCTCTCCTTGAAACCAAGAGTACCGCTGGGCTGCTTTCTTTCAGCTGCGACCCCTTAAGTTTGTTATTCTAACCTTTTTTTTTTTCTGAATTCCCATTTTTTTCCCAGCATTTGAAAGAATTGCTCCGCCAAAAGTCCACTTTGCCCGGAAGGATGACCCCGATAATCGGTACCAGAATGTTGTATCGCCCGGGCGCTTTTCTTCCTCAGATGCTTTTCCCGGTTGGACTTGGTCTACATGGCGCTCGCTTTGGCGTTGGTATAAGTATGTTTTTTTCTAACTTTTTGAAGTCTTTTTAAGCCATCTGGGGTCCCCTGTGGCGAAAAATGGTCTTTTCCAATGATGGTGAGGCCCCAGACCCTCCACTTTGACCAAACGGCACCCCCCTCCCAATTTCCCTGTTTTTCTGATGGGCTGGAGCCATGCCGTGTTTTGCTTCTTTTTTGCATTTCTTTCCTTTGGCGCGTTCGAAGGCATCCTTGCACCCTTTTTTTGCGTTTTTCTTACTCCCTTCTCTCCCCTCTCTATCGTAATTCTTTCTAGAGCCTTCAGCTTTCATCACGTTATGTTTCCCCCCTTGCTTTCACCACCCACCCGTAGGGCCGATAAGTTTTTTTTTTTTTTCTTGCCCCTCAACCTTTCTCTGTTAAGCTTACAACCTAGAAGTCCCCCCTCCCCAGCGCCCGGGCGATGCCCCGTTTGCCCTTTGGATCCCCTTCCTTGTATGTCTTTCCCCCCTTTTCTGAAACCTGGTTGCCCCCTCCTTTTCGCAGCGGAGGCACCCGCGGCAAGGAATTGCGATTTTTCCTTTCTTCTTCCGGTCTTGGATGCCCCGCGCCGTCGCTCCCCAACTTACCCTCCCCTGCCCACCGTCCTTTCTCTTTTCCCTCCTCCTTACCCCCCTTACCATTGCTGGCGATTCCCCTTTCTTTTAACCCCGGAACGGTTCCCCCCCGGTGCTTGCCCTCCCCGTGGTTTTTTCCTTTTGACCACTCTTTTGCAGAAGAACGCTTGCAATCCTCATAACATACTCCGTACTTGGCATTTTCCTGTCTCTTCCTCCCACCTGACCCCCTCCCCTTTCCTTTTTTGGTCTAGGCAACAATGCATGACCGCTGCCTATCTTTTCGTCCACTTCTTGTTCTTCCATTTTTACCCCGGTAGGTTTTCCCCCTAACCACCTCTTCCC